>Ga0209376_1001752_pt1 | contig 21385 bp, 22 predicted proteins | sample GraSoiAngelo_134_FD_185891 | JGI IMG/M metagenome (GOLD analysis project Ga0209376, IMG submission 185891) | Grasslands soil microbial communities from the Angelo Coastal Reserve, California, USA - 14_0929_05_30cm (SPAdes) (version 2) | ecosystem: Environmental > Terrestrial > Soil > Grasslands ... | reverse complement strand
GAATCGGATTTGCGATCCCCATCGAGCGGGCCCTGCGGGTGGCGGACGAGCTGCGGCGCTTCGGGAAGGTGCGGCGCGCCTGGGTAGGGCTCGACGTCGCGGGCGCCGAGGATCTGCGGGGATGGAAGCGGGCGGGCGGCCTGCGCGTGACCCAGGTCGCGCCGGGGGGGCCCGCGGGCCGGGCCGGCGTCGTGGCGGGCGACGTACTCGTGAACGCACGCGGCCGACGGCTGCGCACGTTCCTCGATTGGGAGGCGGTCATGCTCGACACGGGTCCCGGCGATACGCTGAGCGTGAGCTTCCGCCGCGGGGGGGGCGAGAGCCGCAGCGCCCGGCTGCTCGTCACGGATTTCCCGACCACGCTCGCGGAGAAGGTGGCCGTGTTGGGCGGCATGAAGGTGGTGACGGTGACGCAGGCGGTGCGCGCCGAGCGCAACATTCAGAGCGACCACGGCGCATTGATCTACGACCTGCCCGACGACATGGAGGAGGCCACCGGCCTGCGCTCGGGGGACGTGATTCTCCAGATCAATCGGGTGCGGGTGTCGAGCGCCGAGGACCTGCGCCGGGCGTTCGCGGCAACGGCGGGCGCCGGCGCGGTCACCGTGTGGTACGAGCGCTCCGGGCGTCTCGAACGGACGGCGTTCTACGTGAGATAGCGTCGCGACCTAGCGGTCGGGCGGACGGCGGGCCATTGTCAAGCCACGAGACCACATCCGGAGACCGCCATGGCCGACTCGATCCGCAGGGTGAGCTACTACTACACGACCATATCCGACAAGCCCGGCGAGGGCGCCCGCCTGCTCGAGACCCTCAGGAGCGCCGGCGTGAACCTGCTGGCCTTCCACGCCTTCCCGAGCGCGCGCAAGGCGCAGGTGGACTTCGTGCCGTCGGACGCGGCGTTGTTCACGGCAGCCGCGAAGGGCGCGAAGATCAAATTGTCGAAGCCGAAGACGGCTTTCCTCATCGACGGTGACGACCGCGTCGGAGCGTTGGCCGGCATCATGGCGCGGCTGGGCGCGGCGAAGATCAACGTCACGGCGGTTACGGGCGTGTGCGCAGGGATGGGGCGGTATGGAGCACTGCTCTGGGTCAAGCAGGGCGCGGTGAACAAGGCCGCGGCTGCGCTCGGAGCTATGTAAAAGAAAAGAGACGTCGAGTAGGAACGTCGCGCGAGAGAGTCAAGCGAGAGCATTAAGCGAGAACGTCGCGCGAAGACGTCAGCGCGCGCCACCTCGGCCCAGGGCGTCTGGACCAAATTTCTCTCGCACCTCGTCGATCACGCGGGAGATGACCCGGTCGCGGTCGGTCTCGAGTGTGTTTCCGGGAGACTCGAGCAGGGATAACTGGCCCTCCCCGCCTGTCCGGACGAGCTGCGAGAGGGCGACCCCGAGGAGGCGCGCGGGGACGCGCCGGGCGGCGCGGAGCCGCGTCAACAGCTCACGGGCCACGGCGTACACTGCCCGGTCCGACTGGACGGCGTCGGCGAGTGTTCGGCTCGCCTGCCGGGTCGTGAAATCCGCGTCGCGCAGCTTCACCGTGACCGTGCGGGCGATCAGGCCGGCCTCCCGGACGTCGGCGCTGGCCCGGTCGGCCAGGGCGAGCAGCTTGGCAGCGAGCGCTCCGTCGTCGTCCAGATCGGTGGCGAACGTCTCGTCGCGGCTCACCGACTTGGTCTCGCGATTGGCCTCGACCGGCGCTCGATCGATGCCGCGCGCCCGCTCGTGTAGCCAAGCGCCCTCGCGTTCCCCCAGCCAGCCCACCAGCGTCTCCCGATCATGTGGGACCACATCGCGCACGGTGCGGAGGCCAAAGCGCGCCAGCCGCTCCTGAGCCTTGGGCCCGATGAGCGGGATGTCCGCGAGGGCGAACTGGAGCATGAAGTCGGCCTCCGCACCCGGGGCCACGACGTACACACCGTCCGCCGCCGCGCCGGGGCGCGGCTTCGCGAGGCCCGCGGCGAGCTTGGCGACGAGCTTCGACGTGCCACCCCCGATGGACAATGAGAGCGAGGTCTCGACGAGCACCGCGTCGCGCATCCGGCGGGCCGTGGCGGTGAGTGGCTCAGCGCCATACAACTGCTCAGTGCCGGAGAGGTCGAGATAGAACTCATCGCTCGAGGCCTGCTCGACGACGGGAGTGAAGCGCCGCAGCACGGCGCCGATCTCGCGGCTCTTCCGCGTGCAGGCTTCCCACGGCACGGGCACGACCGTCGCGCCGGGGCAGAGGCGCACGGCGCGCACCATCGGCATCGCAGAGTGCACGCCGTAGGCCCGGGCTTCGTATGACGCGGAGGTCACGACGCCGCGCTGTGCGGGCGACCCGCCGACGATGAGGAGCCGGGCCTTGCCCGCGCCCCCCGGGTCCGCCAGGCGCGCCACCGCCACATAGAACGCGTCGGCGTCGGCGAGAAGAATCCGTTGCGCGGCGCTCACCGGGCACTAGGGGGACGGCGCGGGCGGGTGGTCCTTGAAGATCTGGGCGACGATCTGACGACGCTCGATGAGGCTGTAGAGCGTGAGCCGGAAGACCTCGTCATCCGCACCACCCAGCACGCCACCGTAACGGTTGGGCTCGGGGGTCTGGCGCCGCTCGGCTTTCCGCACGAGGCGGAGCTCGTCCACCTGATTGATGGGAAAGCGGAACACGGAGTCGCCCTGCTGCACGACGAGCGTGTCACCCCGGAACCGGACCAGATGAAGTTCCCAGAGGATCCTGCCGTCGTTGAGGGTCGCCTGCCAGCGGTCGTCCTGCTGCGCCGCCACCGGCGCGGCTCCGAGCAGGACGATCCCGGCGACCCAGAGAGCTCTCACTGCCCTTCCACCTTCGCTGCCTTCGCCGCCTCGGCGGCCTTCTTCTTCAGCTTCTTCTTCTTGAGGCGAGTGACGCCATACGTACCGCGGCGGATCTTGCCACGCCTGCTGCGAATGTCGCCTTTGCCCATGAAGCCTCCATTATTTAGCGCTGCCGAGTTTGAGGATGCGTTTGAACTGATCCGCCGACACCGGCATAACCGACAGTCGACCGATCCGCACCAGCGCGAGATCGGCGAACGCCCGGTCTTTCTTAATCTCGGCGAGCGGCACGGGCCGCGGCAGTCTCTCCACTGCCCGGAGATCCACCACGGCCAGCTTGGGGTCCCTCTGCTTGGGATCGGGATAGGCCTCCGATGTCGCCTCCGCGATGCCCACGACGGCCTTCTCGTCTCCCGTGTGATAGACCAGCACCCGGTCCCCGGGCTTCATCTGCCGGAGGTGCTTCAGGGCCAGATTGTTCTTGACCCCGTCCCAGACGGTCGTCTTCTGGCGGGCCAGGTCATCGAAACTGTACGTGGACGGCTCAGTCTTCACTATCCAGTGGGCCACGGGTTACCCTGATGGTTGAGGTTGGAGGAGGCCAGGGGAGGTTAGAGGAGGTTGGGACGTCACCTGTCCGGCCTCCCGAACCTCCTCCAACCTCCACAACCTCCTCAAACCTTCTTTAGATGAGCTTCCCTGTCCATGCCACGATGGTGTCTAGAAGCTCGCCCATGACCTCTGCATCGGTCCTGCCGGATCGCTTGAGGACATGAAACGAGTGGTCGCCACCTTCCACCAGGTGCAGCGTCGCCCGCTCGCCAAGGCCTGAGACCACTGGCTTCAGGAGCTTTAGGTCGGCGAATTCGTCCCGGTCCCCCTGCAGGAACAGCATGGGAATCTGGACCCGTGCCAGATGCTCCGCCCGCGAATGGCCGGGCCGACCGGGAGGATGCAACGGAAAGCCGAGAAACACGAGCCCTCTAACGCCGGGCAACGGCTGTTCCGCCTGCGCCGTCGACGTCATGCGGCCGCCGAACGACTTGCCGCCCGCCACGAGCGGCAGCCCCGGCGCAACGCGGGCTGCTGCGATCACCGCCGCCCGCACCGTCGCAGCGGCCACGGCCGGCGGATCGGGCCGCCGCCCCCGCTGCTCCATGTAGGGAAACTGATACCGCAGCGTGGCGATACTCCGCTCCGCGAGCCGCTGGGCTACGACCTCGAGGAACGGGTGCCGCATTCCGGCTCCGGCGCCGTGCGCCAGCACGTAGAGCAGTCGCGCGCCGTCCGGCCGCAGCAACAGCCCCGACACGTCACCCCGCTCGCCAACGGCGATCCGCACCTCAGCCGAGGCGATCATTGAGCAGCTCGAGCGCGTGGACGAGATCGGGCTTGAGCTCGAGCACCGAGCGCAGCGGATCTTCCCCCAGTTTCTTCATCCGAGCCGGGGCCGTCTTGATCGTGAACTTCTTGATGTCGAGCTTCGGCGTCACCTCGCTCCACTTGAGCGGCATCGACACGGGAGCGCCCGGCAGGGGCCGCGCGCTGAACGGCGCGACCAACAAGCGCCCGTGGCCGTTCTGCACGTAATCGAGGTACACCTTGCCGCCGCGCTTTTGGACCTGCCGGGTGACCGTGGCGATCTCGGGCAACTCGGCCGCGATGACCCGCGCCAGCAGTCCCCCGAGCGTGCGGGATTGCTCGTAGGTGACCTGCCGGCCCAACGGGATCAGCACGTGCAGGCCGGTCGAGCCGCTCGTCTTGATGCCCGTCGGCAGACCGATGTCATCGCACAACGCGCGCACGGCCTTCGCGACGGTGACGACGTCCGTAAACGGAGCATCCTTCGGATCGAGGTCCAGGATGCACCAGTCAGGCGCCTCCAGAGACTCCACGCGGGACGACCAGACGTGGAGCAGGATCGCCGCCATGTTGGCGATATAGAGGAGTGAGGACTCGTGGTCGCACACGAAGTAGTCGAGCTCGCGCTGCGAGTCCTCGCTCCAGATCGTGACCGTTCGCACGAACGCCTGGGCATACTCCGGGGCGTCCTTCTGGAAAAAGGACTTCCCGTTGATGCCGTCGGGAAAGCGCGTGAGCACCAGCGGCCGATCGGCCAGATAGGGCAGCATCCACGGGGATATGGCGCGGTAGTATTCGATCAAGTCGCCCTTGGTGTAGCCCTCGTCGAGCCAGAAGACTTTGTCGAGGTTGGAGAACTTGACCTCGGGATGCGGGATGCGGGATGCGGGATGCGGGGGCGGCGAGGGAGCATCCGCATCCCGCATCTCGCTTGCGGCATCCCGCATCAGGCATTCTTCGGGCTTCTTGTCGTCCCGGAACCGCAGAAAGACCGGTTGCCGCAGCAGCCCGTCCCCCGTGACCTCCTTGTATCGGACCTCGGCGACGAGCTCGGGTTTCACCCAGTGACTCTCTTTCTCCGCTGGAACCGGACCCTCGAACGGCGGCCGAGGAGTCTCGAGCGCCAGGAGCTGGTCCCCCACGTCTTTCAGCATCTGGCCGGTAAATCCGCTGCCCGCGCGACCGGCGTACACGAGCTTCCCGTCGGCGTAGCCCCCCAGGTGGAGCGCCCCGAACCCGCCCCGGCTGCCCTTGGGCGCGGTGTAGCCCACCACGACGAAATCCCCGGTCTTGTCGGCGCGGATCTTCTGCCAGAGGTCGGAGCGGCCGCTCTTGTACGGGGCGTCGGCTTTCTTGGCTACGATGCCCTCGAGTCCCATCCCCACCGCTCGGTCGTACAGCGCCTCGCCGTCCTTCTCGAAATGCTCGGAGTAGCGTAGCGGTCCCGCCTCCGGCAGCACCTTCCGCAGGAGCGCCTTGCGTTTTACGAGGGGGAGGGATCGCAGGTCGAACCCCTCGACCGCCATGAGGTCGAAGAGATAGAGCGTGCCGGGCGTTTCGACCGACGCATGCCGGATCTCCGGCGCGCGTCCGATGCGCGCGCGGTTCTGCAGGCGCTGAAAGCTGGGCCGCCCCTGCTCGTCCAAGATCACCAGCTCCCCGTCCATGAGCAGGCTCGAGTATGGCAGTGCGGCGATCGGACGGATTAGCTCCGGGAAGGCCGCGGAGTAATCGTTGCCGTTGCGCGTGATCAAGCGCGCCGTCCCGTCTTCCTTCACCGCTCGCATGCGATAGCCGTCGAGCTTCACCTCGAAGACCCACCCGGCGCGGGAGAACGGCTCCTCGCGCGTTTCCGCGAGCATGGGCGCGACATCCTCGGCGCGGACGGCGCGCGCGGGCGCCTTGAGCTTCTTCAACTCGGCGACGAGCTTCGCCGCTTTCTTGTCGCCATCGCGCAGCTCCTCGACCGTCAGCCCCGACAGCACCGATCCAGGGGGAAACGTGGCCCCGTTCTTCGAGGTATAAGCGTCCCGCTCCTTGATCAGGAGCCAGTCCTTCACCGACTTCTTGATCTTCACGAGCGTCCAGACGCCGCGCAGCTTGTAGCCGCGCAGCTCGAAGAGCAGCTTCCCCTTGGCGAGCCCCGCCGCCGGATCTTCGAGGGGCACCCACACGCCGCGGTCCCATACGATCACCGCTCCCGCGCCGTAGTTCCCTTCGGGGATGATCCCCTCGAAGTCGCCGTACTCGATGGGGTGGTCCTCGACGTGCACGGCCAGGCGTTTGTCGGCGGGGTCGCGCGAAGGCCCTTTGGGCACGGCCCACGACTTCAACACACCGTCCATCTCGAGCCGCAGGTCGAAATGGAGGCGGGTGGCGGCGTGCTGGTGGACGATGAACCGTCGCCCGGGCGCGGCGGCGATCGCGCCCGATGGCTCGGGTGTGCGGTCGGCGGAGCGCTTGGCGCGGTACGGCTTGAGCGCGTCGTCGGGAGGGGGGCGGGTCGGGCGGGTCGGGCGGGTCGGTGTCACGGGCGTGGTCCATTGTAGACCGAAAGCGCACCGCGTGGCAATCGGCGCGGCGGGGGGGCGCAGGATGGACCCTCCCTCGCGCCAGTGGTAATATCCTGATGCGGTCGGTCGGACGCTCACCCTATCACCAGCAGGCCCTATGCCCGCGCACTCGATTGGCTCGGCCACGATTTCCTTCGGGCTCGTCTCGGTCCCGATCAAAATGTTCTCGGCCGGCGAGTCGTCGGCCGCGATCTCGTTCAACTGGCTGCACAAGAAGGACGGGGCCCGTCTAAAGCAGCAATACGTCTGCTCGAAGGACGGCGAAAAGGTCGAGAAAGAGGAGATGATCAAGGGGTACGAGTTCGCGAAGGGGCGGTACGTCCAGTTCAGCCCCGACGAGCTGAAGGCGCTCGAGGAGAAGGGGACGGGCTCGATCAACATCACCGAATTCGTGGACGCCGACACGGTGGACCGGATGTACATGGACAAGGTCTACTTCATGGGACCCGACAAGGGCGGCGACCGGGCGTTCACGCTGTTGGGTGAAGCTCTCAAGAAAACCCGCAAGGTCGCGATCGGGCAGTGGGCGGCGCGCGGCAAGCAATACCTCGTCATGATCCGGCCGCTGGGCCGGGGGCTCGCGATGGAGCAGCTGCGCTACGCCAACGAAGTGCGCTCGATCGACGAAGTGCCGATCCCGAAGGTCGACGTGAAAAAGGCGGAGCTGGACATGGCCGTGCAACTCGTCGAGCAAGCGGCGACGGAGAAGTTCGAGCCCCAGAAGTACGACGATACCGTCAAGGCCCGAATCCAGGAGCAGATCCAGCGGAAGGTGGACGGCGAGGAGATCACCGAGGAGCCAACCGAAGCCCCCAAGACCCAGATCATCGACCTCATGGAGGCGCTCAAGGCGAGTCTCGCCAAGGGCAAGGGCTCGACCGGCGGCGAACGCAAACCCGCGAAGCGCGCCGAGCGTGTCGTCGAAGCCAAAGCAGCCAAGAAGCGAAAGGCCGCCAGCGCCTAGGCAATGACGGGCTATACCACCGAGGAAGTCGCGCGGCTCCTCGGCCTCTCTCCCGCGCAGATCCGATCCTACACGCGAGCTGGTTTCCTCTCCCCCGCGCGCGACGCGCGGGGGAATCTCGGTTTCACCTTTCAGGATCTCGTGCTGCTGAAAGCCGCGAAGGGATTGTTGGCCGCGCGCATCCCGGCCGCCAAGATCCGCGGCTCGCTGCGTCGGCTCAAGCAACAGCTACCGCGCGGGCGGGCGCTCTCTGAGCTCCGCATCACGGCGGAGGGCCATCGCGTGGTCGCCCGGGACGAGGCGATCGCTTGGAATCCGGAGTCGGGGCAGCTGGTCCTGGACTTCGACGTGGCGACGCTGGCGCAGCGGGCAGCGCCGCTGGCGCGGCGGCGGGCGGCCGCGGCGCGCCGGGTCGAGGAAGACCTCGACGCCGAGCAGTGGTTCGCGCTCGGCCTGGAGCTCGAGGTGAGTGAGGCCGATGAAGCGCGCGACGCGTACCGGCGCGCGCTCGAGCTGGATCCCCACCACGCCGACGCCCACGTTAACCTGGGTCGACTCCTCGTCGAGGCGGACCGCGCCGAGGAGGCCGAGACGCACTTTCGCGCTGCGGTGGCGGACCACCCCGCGCATGCGACCGCGTGGTTCAACCTGGGGATCGCATTGGAGGATCGGCGGCGTCTCAACGACGCCGTCAAAGCGTACGAGCAAGCGATCGTGGCGGACCGGCGTCTGGCGGACGCCTACTTCAATCTGGCGCGGCTGTACGAGCAGGCGGGGAAGCGCGCGGCAGCCCTGCGCAATTTGTCGAAATACCGGCTGCTGACTGACCGGTGATGGAGGCGTAGTCATGAATCTCTTGTCGCGACGTGTGGCAGCGTACTTGGACGAGCTCGTGCCCCCGCGTCACCCGCGGCTCGCCGAGCTGGAAGTCGAGGCGCGGCGCACGGGGTTTCCCATCATCGGCCCGGCAACGGGACACCTGTGCTACTTGCTGACACGTCTCAGCAATGCTCGACACGTCTTCGAGCTCGGCTCCGGGTTCGGCTACTCGACCGCGTGGTTCGCTCGCGCGGTGAAGGAAAACGGCGGAGGGATCGTGCACCATGTCGTGTGGGACGACCGGCTGTCCCGCCAAGCCCGGGAGAACCTCGCGGTCCTCGGCCTGGCCGATGTCGTCCAGTTCCACGTCGGGGAGGCGGTGGCGACCCTGCAACAGGCAGCGGGGCTGTTCGACGTCATCTTCAACGATATCGACAAGCAGGACTACCCGAAGGCGCTCGATGTCATCACGACCAAGCTGCGACGCGGTGGGCTGCTGCTGGTCGACAACATGCTGTGGAATGGGCGCATCTTCGAGCGCCGCGACACGAGCCCCGCGACCCGCGGCGTGCGCGAGTTGACGCGGCGGATTCAGGCAGACCCGCAGTGGATTGCGTCCGTGATCCCCGTGCGAGACGGCCTGCTGGTTGCGCAGCGCGTAGAGGAGCCATTAGGGTTGTCGGATACCTTGAACACCCGCGCGAAGGAGTCATCACGATGAACTGTCCAGCCTGCGGCACGGCGATGACGGAGGTCGCGGTGAGCGACGTCAAGATCCAGGCTTGCAAGGGTGGCTGCGGCGGGTTGTGGTTCGACGAATCGACGCTCCGGAAGGTCGACCAGCCGGACCAGTCGGCGGGGGAAGCGTTGCTGCACATCGAGCAGAACGCCGCGGTCAAGTTAGACCCGGAGAAGCGACGCAATTGCCCACGCGATGCCGGCATCGTCATGATGCGGCACTTCTGGAGCGTCAAGCGGGACGTCGTGGTGGACGAGTGCCCCAAGTGCGAAGGGATTTTCCTCGACCCCGGCGAGCTCGCCGAGATTCGCTCTGATTACAAGTCAGACGGCGACCGGCACAAGGCCGCGCAAGCGTATTATCGCGAGATGTTCGATACGCAGCTCGCCGGTATGCTGCGCGAGGACAAGGCCAAGCTCGAGAGCGCCCGCAAGGTCGCGAACATCTTCAAGTTCATCTGCCCGAGTTACTACATCCCCGGCAAGCAGGCCTGGGGCGCATTCTAGAGACGCTTGCCCGCAGCCACGCGGCTCTCGTTCCTGCGCTGGTACTACATCGCGACACCACTCTTTTGGCTGGTGGGCGTGATATGGGGTGTCAACGTGCGCGTCGCCTTTCTCGATGACTTCCCGGTAGGGCGCAACGCCTACTACCTGCTCTGCTTCGTCCTTGGCATCGTGATGCTCCGGGCACCACAGTACGCGAGCCGCATCGCCTTCGCAGAGAGCACGGCCAACCTGGGTCTCCTGATCCTCAGCGTAGGGGTGTGGTACCTCCGTATGTTGGACTGGGCGGCGGGGCCGAGCGTCGCGGTCCGGGCCGTGACGCCCGCCGAGCTCGTGAACTTCGCGCTGACGGCTGTGGTCGCAGGTGTGAGCTACGGGTTGCGGGGCTCGGCAACACCCGCTTGAAGCGGCGCGAGCTGGGCGAGCCTAGGGCGCCAGAAGCGAGACGAACTGCTGCGCCAGTTTGGGCCCAATCCCCGACTCCTCGTGCTTGAAGAAGACGAACGCCTCCCCCCAACCCTTCCCCAAATCCTTCACCGTCTTGGCCCACTGCTCAAGATCCTTCTTCTCGTAACCCTCGTCGCGCAGTCGCATGTAGCCGAAGTCGGCGGTCGCCACGAGCGGGGTATGTCCCGCCTCCGTGTCCGCGACGCACAGCGCCGCGTTGCCGACGCGCAGCGCTTCGTAAACGTCATCCGTGAACCACGACTCGTGCCGGAACTCCCAGGCACACCGCAAGTCCGCGGGAAACTGCGTGAGCAGATCGTTCAGGCGGTCCAGATCCTTTTTGAAATTGGGCGGCAGCTGAAACAGGATGGGCCCGAGCTTGGGGCCCAGCTTGCGTCCCGTTTCGAGGAAGTAGCGTAGCGGGTCGTCCACGTCCCGGAGCCGGGCGATGTGCGTGATGCGCTGCGGCGCCTTGAGGACGAACGTGAATCCGGGAGGAGTCGCCGCATCCCAGCCGGCGACCGTCTTCGCATTCGGCATGCGATAGAAGGTGTAGTTGATCTCCACCGTGGAAAGCCGCTGGGCGTAATACGGGAGCAGCTCGGATTCGCGAATCTTGGCCGGGTAAAACGGGCCCTTCCACTGGGGGAAGTTGTACCCCGACGTGCCGACGCGGACATTCATGCCACCCACACCGTCTTGATGTTCACGAACTCGCGCAGGCCGTACGCCGACAGCTCGCGTCCATAGCCGGAACGCTTCACGCCGCCGAAGGGCAGCCGCGGATCGGAGCGGACGAGCCCGTTCACGAACACGCTACCCGCTTCGATCTCGCGCGCGACGCGCTCCCCGCGCTTCGAGTCCGCAGTCCAGACCGACGCCCCCAGTCCGTAGGGCGACGCGTTCGCGATGCGGATCGCGTCCGCCTCGTCCTTGGCGCGGATCACGGCCGCCACGGGGCCGAACGTTTCCTGATCGAACGCGGGCATCCCGGGCTCCACGGCGCTGAGCACGGTGGGCGGGTAGAAGGCGCCCCGGCCGGCGGGGAGCTCGCCACCGAGCACGAGCCGGGCGCCCCGCTTCACCGACTCTTGCACCTGCCGATGGAGATTCTCGCGCAGATCGAGCCGCGCCTGTGGTCCGACCTGAGTCGCCGGGTCGAGGGGATCGCCCACCCTCCGGGCGCGCATTTCGCTCGTGAACCGCTCGAGGAACCGCTCCGCCACGCGCTCCACGACAATGAAGCGCTTGGCGGCGATGCAACTCTGGCCGCTGTTGATGAGACGCGCTTCCACCGCTGTGGTCGCGGCCCGCTCGAGATCCGCGTCCTCGAGCACGATGAACGGATCGCTGCCGCCGAGCTCAAGCACCGTCTTCTTCAGGTGTCGACCTGCCTGCTCCGCCACCTGGCTCCCCGCGCGGTCCGAGCCAGTCAGCGTCACCGCGCGCACCCGCTGGTCGGCGATGACGCCGCCGGCGGCCTCGTTCGAGAGGAACACCGCCCGGAACAGACCATCCGGGAAGCCGGCGTCCTGGAAGACGGTTTCGATCTCGAGCGCACAGCGCGGCACGTTGGGAGCGTGCTTCAGGATGCCGGCGTTCCCGGCGACCAGGGCCGGTGCAGCGAAGCGAAACACCTGCCAGAACGGGAAATTCCAGGGCATGATGGCGAACACAGGACCCAAGGCTTCGAACCGGACGTAGCTCCGCGAGGCATCGGTCGCGTGGGGCTCATCGGCGAGGAAGGCCGCCCCGTGGTCCGCGTAGTAGTCGCAGGCCCAGGCGCATTTCTCGGCCTCTGCCACTCCCTGCGCCAGCGGCTTACCCATCTCCAGCGCCATGGTGCGGGCGTAGGCGTCCTTGCGCTCGCGCAGGACACGCGCGGCGGCGCGCAGCCGCTCCGCCCGCTCGGCCACCGGGCTGCGGCGCCAATCGCGTGACGCGGCGTCGGCGCCCTCGAGGATCCGGGCGAGCGCGTCCGGCGCCGTCTCCTGGAACGTCTCGAGCACCTCGCCGGTGGCGGGGTTGATCGACTGGACGCTCACGCCACCACTTCGGGCCGATCCCGCACCCGATCCACCGTGCACAGAAAACCCAGGGGCTCCTCGCCCGTCGCCCGGAACTGGTGCGCCACGCCGGGCGACACGTAGACGCAGTCGAACGGCGCGATGTCGTAGCTCGTGTCGCCCAGCATCACCCGCCCCCGACCGCGAATGACGACCACCGCGTGCGGATGCTGGTGTCGCTCGAGCGTCGAGTAGCCGCCGGGTTGGATCTCGAAATACCGCGTCACGAAGTTGAACGGCTCCTCGCCGGCGCCTTCGCCCAGGAGCGTCTGACGGGTGACGTCCCGGTACGGCACGTCGCCCGTCTTGTACTCGCGCACGGGGATCCCATCCCAGCGAAACCCGCCGAACTTAAGGACCTTCGATCGATCATCCATGGGAATGTCGTCTCACCGCCGCGACCAACCGCTCCGCCGCCGTGGCGGGATCGGCCTGCGCGTACAAGCTCCCGCCGATCAGGAAGATGGTGTCCGCGCCGTACTGCTCGATCCAGTGCGGCACGCGCGCCGCGTTGATCCCCCCCGCCGGCACGGGAAACGAGGGGGACACCGGTCCGAGCGCCCCGCGCAGCCGCGTGTTGATCGCGGCGCAGGTCGCTTCCGAGAACGTAAATCGCCCTCCGACGTTGGGATAGATCACCGCATCACTCCCGGCGACGCGGAACAGGTCGCCCAATAGCACCTCCGGTGCGATGCCGTGGTCCGGATGGAAGAACGCGCCCGCGAGCGATGGGTGCGACATGATCGCGAGTCCCGTAGCGGCGGCGATCGCGCCCACGGCGCCGAGGCCTGCGGGGAGCGCGTTGACCACGACGCCGCGGCAGCCCGCGCGGCGCGCGGCACCCGCGCGCTCCACGATCTCCGGGGGACCGCTCGTGACGTTCGGGAAATACAGCGCGTTCCCGCCCGTCTCGCCGTTGGCCCGCGCGACCGCTTCCTGGCAGCGCTCGACCCGCTCGCGAAACGGCGCCGTCGTCTGATCCGCCAGACTGTGATCGTCCTTGATGAGATCGATCCCCCCGCGGGCGAATCCGTAGGCCAACCGTGCAAGCTCGGGCGCCGAGCGACCGAGTGGCTTGAGCGCCGTGCAGAGCAGGGGTCGCCCGCGGGCGCCCGTGAGCTCCCGGAGCCCCGCGATGCCGAGCCGCGGGCCACGCAGCGCGGTGAGCAGCTCGTCCGGCCACTCGAGCCCGGCGATGAGGATCCCTGTCTTGAGCGAGATGTTGCCGAACAGAAGGTTCAAGAGTTGCGGCAGGTCGCCGCACACCGCACCCGGGTCGAACGAGATCACGGCGCGGGAGCGACCGCGGCCGAGCGTGTCGACCGACTCGACGCGTCCCGCGACCCGCAACGCGACCTCCGGAGGCATGGCGTCCGCAGGGAGCTCGACGGTCTGCTCGAACGCGATGTCGCGCGCCTTCGCGGCGGCGAGCCGACTCGAGCAGGCGAGGTGATACGTCACGCGCAGGCGCAGAGTGATCGAGGTCACGCTGGATGTTAGTGTCGGAGCGCGGCAGCGCGGCCGACTTTGCGACAAGCCGGGCGCTGGTGGTCCCAACCGGTGGACCCTCTATCCTTATAGCACGAGCCGACTTGTCCCGCACGCCCCCCGCCGGGCACACGCCTTGCGAGTCAGGGATGACGGCCGCACGGCGCGGCCGACGAGGAGTGATGTATGACACAGTCTTGGCGACCCGACGAATGGGCTGACGACGAGGCGTGGCGCGGCGATCTCCATTGCGACGCCGAGCCGTGGCGCGCCGGTGTGAGCGACGAGCGCTGGCGCGGCCAGGAGCATGTCGCCGACTGGCCGGAGGCGCAGGCCGGCCCCGAGTACTGGATGTACAAGCGGGCGGCGGAAGACGTGTGACCGTTCTCACGGGAAGGGGGTCAAGCGTCTAAAAGGAGGCAACATGCCTGCCGGGTTCACCCGCGTGATCGCCGTGGCCACCCTCACAGCCGTCCTCACTCTGCCGCTCGCCGCCGCACAGCCGAGCAATCCGACCCGCCCTGCTTCCCGCGTCGCGCAGGAGCCACACCCGCAGATCATGGCGGCGATCCGGGCGCTCGAGGCCGCCAGGCTGCATTTGCAGCGTGCCGCGCACGACTTCGGTGGCCATCGCGTGAAAGCGATCCGGGCGATCGATGCCGCGCTGGTGCAGCTCAAGCTCGCCCTCCAGTACGACAAGGATTGAGCGCGTAGTTCGCGCGCAGAGGGGCCCGGCCGCATTCATCAGGTCGGGCCCCACGTGTTTTCTGGGCGGCTTGCGACGTTTCCCTTGGTAGGGTATGCTGCGAGCCGTTCGTCATTTCCCGGGAGACAAGCGGTGACTCTGGCCATTGCGGCGCTCGTCGTGTCATTGCTGGCGGGCGACGACACACTGCGCGGCACGGTGGTCGACACGGCCGGCCATCCCCTCGCAGCGGCTACCGTCAGCGTGGCCGAACTCGGCCTGACGCTGGTGACTAAGGCGGACGGAATGTTCCGGGTCGCCGAGCTGCCCACAGGTCGGTACACCCTGGTCGTTCGCCGCCTGGGCTACGCGCCAATCGTTGCGACCGCTGCCGTACCCGGCCCGCCGCTGGCTCTCATGCTGCGGCCCAGCGCGCTGCACCTGGGCGCGGTCACGGTCACCGCCACTCGGTCCGCGATTAGCCCTCTCGCCTCACCGCTGCCGACCGCAGAGCTCTCGGGTGAGCAACTGCGGCGCGCTCACGAGGTGTCGCTCGCGCACGCGCTGGACCAGATGCCGGGTGTCCGTACGCTGAGCACGGGCGAGCAAGTGGGCAAACCAGTCATTAGAGGACTCACGGGACCGCGCGTGCTGGTGCTCGATAACGGACAGCGCCTCGAGGACTACTCATGGAGTGACGAGGACGGCCCCTCCGTGGACGCCCGGCTGGCCGAGCGCGTGGAGCTGATCCGCGGGCCGGCGAGCGTGCTCTATGGCTCGGACGCGATCGGCGGTGTGATCAACGTGATCCCCAACGAGGTGCCCGACGGCCGCGGTCGTCCAGCCTTCATGCGGGGCGCCGCCGAGCTGTACGGCGCGACCAACAACAACGAAGTGGGGACGGTCCTTCGAGCGGAGGGGGCGAGCGGCCGGTTCGGGTGGAGCGTGACCGGCATCGGGCGTCGCGCGGACAACTTCCACACGCCGCCGGGCAACGACTCCACGCCCACGGGCGATATCTACAACACCGCGTTCCACGCCATCAACGGGGAAGCGGTGGCGGGCCTGCACGGGGATCGCGGCTCGGTCACCCTTCGCTATACGAGGTATGGAGGCTCGTTCGGGTTGCTCGATGGCCCTCCGGTGCCCGCCGACAACACGGACGGGCCGCTCCGCCGGCTGTCCGACAATCGGCTGCAGCTCGCGAGCAACAGCGTGATCGGTGGGGTGCGCCTTGAGACGAAGTCCCAGTGGCAGCGTCACTCCCTCCAGGAAGTGTCCGACCAGAGTCGCAACGGGGATTCGACCCCGAACTTCGATCTGCTGCTCAACACGTACTCGACGGACGTCTTGTTGCACCACTCGTCGTCCGGCGGCCTCACCGGCACGGTAGGCGTTTCCGGCCTGTACCAGGACAACCAGACGCGCGGCATCGAGCCCCTTGTCCCCGCGGCCCGCACCGTCGGCGGCGCGGTATTCGCGCTCGAGACGGCCACCCTGGGTCGCTGGACCCTGCTGATCGGCGCCCGAGGCGACGCCCGCCACTTGAGCGCCGACTCCAATGCCGCACTTCAGGTTTCGGCGCAAACGCGGAACGCGTCTGCGCTGACCGCGAACCTTGGAGTGGTTTATCGCGCCGCGCCGGGGCTCGCAATCGCGGCGAACGCCGGCCGCGCGTTCCGCGCGCCGACCCTGTTCGAGCTCTTCACCAACGGGCCCCACCTGGGGGAGGATCGATACGAGATCGGGCTGCCGACCGCGCGCCCGGAGGTGAGTTTCAACGCCGACTTGAGCGTCCGGTGGCAGAGCAGCCGTGTGCGGGGCGAACTCGCCGCGTATCGCAACCAGATCGGTAGCTACCTCTATATCGCGCCGACCGGCGCGACCGACCCGGGGTCCGGGCTCGCGATCTATCGCTACCAGCAGGCGCGGGCGGTGCTTGTGGGCGCGGAGGCGGGTGCGGAGGTCGTGGCCGCCCCGGTACTCACCTTGCGCGCCAGAGTGGACGCCGTGCGGGGCACAAACGAAGACACGAACGAGCCGCTGCCGCTCAGGCCCGCGCCGCGCGCCGACGTCGAGGCGGAATGGCACACGACCGGGCTCCGTTGGGCAGAACGAGTCTACCTAAGCGCAGGGCTCCAGGCGGTCACGCGCCAGATGCGGCTCGGGCCGTTCGACGAGCAGACCCCGGCGTACCAGCTCCTTAACTTGGGGGCGGGGCTCGAACAGACCGTTGGCGGCCGCCTGATCTATCTCGACATCCGAGTCCGCAACGCCACGAACACACGGTACACTGACTTTCTCAGCCGCTATAAGGTGTTCGCGTTTGGGGAGGGTCGGAACGTCGTGGTGCGCCTATCAACCGGGTTGTAGACCGAGCTCGATCGCCGTGAGGATCGCCCTCGTCACCACGGGACTGGCGCTCCTCGCCCCCTCCGGGACCCCGGGGCAGAGCTTTCGCCAGAAGGACTTCGACGCCTACGTCGCCCGAGGACTCCAGGCCCTCCGGACGCCGGGAGCCGCCATCGCCGTCGTGAAAGATGGCCGGGTGCTGTTCGCGAAGGGCTACGGCGTGCGGACGCTGAGCGACACGGCCCGCGTGGACGCCCACACGCTGTTCCAGATCGCTTCGAACACCAAGGCGTTCACCACCGCCGCGCTCGCGATCCTGGCCGACGAGGGGAAGCTCTCGTGGGACGATGCCGTGACCAAGTTCCTCCCGGGGTTCCAGCTGTACGACCCCTACGTGACCCGCGAGTTCACGGTTCGAGATCTCGTGACGCACAGGAGCGGCCTGGGCCTGGGCGCGGGAGACCTGTTGTGGTTCCACTCGAACTACAATCGGGGCGAGATCGCCTCCCGGATCCGCTTCGCCAGGCCCGTGTCGAGCTTCCGCAGTGCCTACGCGTACGACAACGTGCTCTACATCGTGACCGGCGAGATCTTCCCCGCCGTCGCCGGCCAGAACTGGGACGACTTCGTGAAGAACCGCATCTTCACGCCGCTCGGCATGAGCGAGTCCGGGACGACCACGGCGTTCTTCACGTCGAGTCGAAACGCCGCCGCGCCGCACGCGATCCAGGACGGCAAGCTGCAGGTCGTCCCGCTCGATTCGGTCGACAACATTGCCCCCGCCGGCGGGATCGCCTCCAACGTGACGGATTTGGCACGGTGGCTCGTCTGTCGGCTCGACTCGGGCCGTTATTCAGGCGGACGCCTGTTCAGCGAGCGGCAAGCGCGCGAGATGTGGTCGGGCCAGACCATCCTGCCCATTGCGGACCCCCCACCCCCGCTCGCGGCGCTGCGGGCCAACTTCGCGGAATACGCGCTGGGCTGGCGGGTGTGGGACTACCAGGGGCGCAAGCTCGTGTCGCACACTGGCGGACTCGCCGGGATGTCGTCGCAGATCACGCTCGTGCCGGCTGAGAAACTCGGCATCGTGATCCTCACCAACTCGGAATCGGACCTGATGGCCGCGCTCACCTACCGGCTGCTCGACGATCTGCTCGGTGCGCCACGGCCGCGCGGGGACTGGGTGGCGGCGTTCGCCCAGGCCGAGCAGCTCGCCCGACTCGGCGCCGACTCGACGCTCAAGGCCACCCGCGCGGAACGGGATTCGGCGTCTCGGCCGTCCCTGCCGCTCGCCAGGTATGCGGGATCGTACCGCGATGACCTGTACGGGGACGCCACCGTGGCCCTCGAGAATGACCGGCTCGTCCTCCGGTTCGGCCGCTCCCCCGCATTCGTGGGTGACCTGGAGCACTGGCAGTACGACACGTTCATCGCGCGCTGGCGCACGAAGCACCTCGAGGACGCGTATGTGACTTTCGCGCTCACCCCGGACGGATCTATCGATCGGTTCCAGATGGCGGCGGTGTCGCCGCTCGCGGACTTCAGCTTCGACTACCAGGATCTGCGGTTTCGACCGGTCGCACCGTCGCGGTAAGATTCGGGTCGCACTCACGGAGGGCGTTGTGATCGAGGAACCTGCGGCCGCGGTTGCCGGGTCGACCCGGGTGAGACTCGCAACGGCGGCGGTCGCGCTGATCGCCGCCGTCCTGCTGCTCGGCTACGAGATCCCACCCGTCCCCACCTGGTTCTACGTCCTGGCCTGGTACCCTACCCTCGTCATCCTCGACGAGGTGGTGGTCATGCTCGGCGGTGAGTCGCTACTCGCCCGGCCTCGCGAGCTCGTGGTGATGTTGTGGTGGTCGGCGGTGATCTGGTTCCTGTTCGAGGCGATCAACTTTCGGCTGCAGGACTGGTACTACGTCTTCCTGCCGGCGAGCCGCCTCGAGCGCTGGCTCGGGATCACGGTGTCGCTCGCCACGGTCGTCCCCGCGGTGCTGCTCCCCGAGCGCTTGTTGGACCGCCTGGGCGTGTGGCACGATCTGCAGTTCCGCAGCTTCACCCTCGAGCCGCGGCATCTGGAGATCGCCGGCTGGGTCGGGTGGGGACTGCTGGCGGCCGTGCTGGCTTTCCCGCGCTATCTCTACCCCCTCACCTGGGGCGCGGTGTGGCTCATCGCCGAGCCGCTCTTGTACCGACGCGATCCCGCGCACTCGCTGTTTGCGGACATCGCCCGCGGCAGCTGGGGGCGCATCGCACGGCTCATGGCCGCGGGCCTCTTCGCCGGCGTAGTGTGGGAGTCGTTCAACACCATGGCGCGTGGCCGCTGGATCTACACGGTCCCGTTCCTCGAGCGCCTGAAAATCTTCGAGATGCCCCTGATCGGGTTCCTCGGCTTCCCGTTTTTCGCGCTCGAGGTGTGGTCGCTCTATCACCTGCTCGCGCCACATACCACCCGGCGAACGCTGGTCGGCTCCGCGGCATTCGTCGTTCTCGTGCTCATCGGGATCGACCACTGGACCGTGAGCTCCACGACGCCGGCACTGCGCGATCTGCCGGGCGTAACGAACGGGGTGATCGCGCGATTGCGGGGGGCTGGGTGGGAAACCGTGTTCCGGGTCGCGCAGAGCCCCGTGGCGGAACTCGCCTACCGCGCCAACCTGAGCCCCCGCGACGCGCGCGCGGCGCGCGACGCGGCCCGCCTCGTGACACTCCGAGGCATCGGCACCGCGCACGCGGCCGTCCTGATCGGCGGCGGGGTGGAGAGTGTCGACGCCCTGGCCGGCTCCGACCCCGACTCGGTGTGGAAGATGGTGCGGGGCGGGGAGGGCGGCGCGCGCCCCACGCCCGCGGAAGTGCGGGTGTGGGTGCGCGCCGCCCAGCGACAAGCGGGCCCTACGCCACCGCCGGCTCCGGCACACCCGTCCACTCACCTACCAGCTCGTCCACGGTCCTGAGCTGGCGCGTCGGGTCGGTCGCATACCAGGTCTTGAAGTACTCGAGGCCCGCCTGATGCGCCTCGTCGGTGAACGCCTGCAGCGCATCCGTCACCCACACGAGATCGTACCCACGCTGGAAGGCGTCTCCCGACGTGTGCCGCGCGCAGCAGTCGGTGTGCAGACCCGTGACGTAGAGTCGGGTCAACCCCCGCTCCGTCAGGGTGCGCTCGAACGCCGGGTTCAGGAACGGGCTGTAAGTCTGTTTGCCGAGCACGATGTCGCCGGGCTCAGGCGCGAGTCCGGGGACGATCTCGGCGTTCCAACTGCCTGCCATGGCATGCGGCGGCCACTTCCGGAGCTCGCTGTCGCCCGGCGTGTGGGCGTCGGTCGCGTACACCACCGTGACGCCGGCACGCCGCGCCGCGGCGAGCAGGCGGCCCAGCGGTGCGATGAGACGCTGGGCGCGCTGCTGGTAGTCGGGGCCGCCGGCATCGGCGATCACGCCACCGGAATAGACGAAATCGTTCGCCATGTCGATTACGACCACGGCGCTGTGCTGGAGATCGCTGCGCTGCGAAAGCATAGGATGCTCCCATTGTTGTAGGACCGCCGCCGGGGGGCCGATTGGGCAACGCCTAGGTCCGGCCGAGATGCCGGACCGCTCCCGGTGCGAGGCGCGGGCGAGCCCGCGCCGCCGGAAATATAACCGCTCCGCGGGCTCGCCCGCCTCAGCGGCTCCCGGTCACGCGGCTCGCCACAGGCCGCGCCAGGCCCGTGCCCGCGCCCGTTCGCGTGATTGCGGCGGCGATCTCTTCGAGATCCGCCGCCGTGAGCTCGAGCGTCGCGGCGCCGATCCAGCCGTCCACCTGCCCGGCCGTGCGAGCACCGACGATCGCCGCCGTCACGCCGGGCCAGGCGAGTGTCCACGCCACCGCGATGGCAGAGACCGTGGCGCCGTGCCGCCGCGCGATCGGTTGCAACGCGTCCCGCAGTGCGAGATTGCGGGTCAGGTTCGGACCCTGGAACTCCACGGCGCGACGCCGCCAGTCGTCCTGAGCGAGCTCGGAGACACGGGCCGCCGTGAAGCTGTCCGTCAGGAGGCCCGCCTGCATCGGGCTGTACACGATCACGCCGGTGTCGTGCCCGGCGCACCACGGAATCTCGTGAGCCGCGACCTCGCGCCGGATCAGGGAGAAGGGCGGCTGCAGCGAATCCACGTGACGGAGCGCCTCGCACCGCTCGAGCAGCTGGACGTCGAAGTTCGAGACGCCCGCGGCCCGCACTTTGCCGTCCTCGACGAGTCGCATCATCGCATGCCAGGAGTCCTCCACAGGCGTCCCCGTCTCGTCGGGCCGGTGAAACTGATAGAGGTCGATGCGCTCGACGCCGAGCCGCCGGAGCGACGCCTCGCACTCCTGTCGGATGGAATCCGGGCGCAGCACCCGCCGCGCTTCCTTCATGCGGTCGCGCTCGTCCCACACCAGCCCGCACTTGGTGAACACGAGTGGGCGGTCGCGCGATGGCAGCTCCCGCAAGAGACGACCGACCAGCTCCTCGGAATGGCCGAGGCCGTACACCGCGGCGGTATCGATCCAGTTGATCCCCAGCTCGAGCGCCCGGTGCATCGCGGCGAGCGAATCGGTGTCGTCCTGC
>Ga0209376_1001749_pt1 | contig 21391 bp, 24 predicted proteins | sample GraSoiAngelo_134_FD_185891 | JGI IMG/M metagenome (GOLD analysis project Ga0209376, IMG submission 185891) | Grasslands soil microbial communities from the Angelo Coastal Reserve, California, USA - 14_0929_05_30cm (SPAdes) (version 2) | ecosystem: Environmental > Terrestrial > Soil > Grasslands ... | reverse complement strand
GATGCCCGCCAGCGTGTCGCCGGACTTCACCGCGTAGTGCGGGATCTCGGCGACGTCATTCGCGGCGACGGTCACGGGGCTGCGCGATCCTGCGACGAGACCGCGCGCTGCCGTCGTGACGCGCGCGGTCGAGTTCTCGCTCGCGTACGTTGCGACCTGCGCGAGGAGCACCGGCTGATCGCTCGCGGTCAGCTGTGACTGCGCCGCGGCTGTCAGCGGTAGCGCGAGGACCAGCAGCGCCGTCGCGATGTTGAGAAGGAGTCGCAGTCCGCGCGGACCATAGAGCTCGAGCGCGAACGCCGGGATTCGCTCGCCGAAGACGAGAGCGAGGACCGAACCAACGTCGGTGGCACAGGCGCGTGCGGCGTGTCCACTCTGACGAAGCATCCGACCGGCCATGAGGCGCGGGGAAGGCGTGGCTTGTGCGAGGCGGCTATGCGCCGTCAAGATCTCTTGTTCCCTCCCGCTAATCCTCAGGAACTCTTTCAAACATGTACGCAATACGTACCTGGTCGATCGGGCGCGGTCACCGTACCGAGGCCGCGACATTGGTGTCAACCCGGACCATGGGCCTACGTGACGGGGGAGATACGGTTCCGACATCGCAAAACGCTCGAATTTGCCGACGTTCTAGTGCCTTCGTACGCTACGGCCGTGCCCGACTACAACCTCTCCTACGTCTACGTGTTCGCCTTTTTCGTGGTCGGTGCCGGGATCGTCAGCGTGATGATGCTGCTGTCGCACCTGCTCGCGCCGTTCAAGCCGACCCGCGAGAAGCTCCGCACGTACGAGTCGGGCGAGGAGCCGGTGGGCCAGGCGTGGGGCCGCTACCCGACGCACTTCTATGTCTTCGCGCTCCTGTTCGTCGTGTTCGACGTCGAGGTGATCTTCCTCTTCCCGTGGGCCGTGCTCTTCCGCGAGCTCGGCTGGTACGGCCTTGTCGAGATGGCGGTGTTCATCGCGATCCTCGTCGTCGGGCTGTTCTACGCGTGGAAGAAGAAGGCCCTCAATTGGTACTGAGCGCGCATCGACCGACGATCGACCTCGATGCCGCAAGGGCCGCGCTCGAGAGGTCGATCGCAGGACGCGCGAAGGTCAGCGTCCTCGACGACACGCTCGTCGTCGACGTCGACCGTGCGAACCTCGTCGAGGTGGCGCGTATCGTCCGCGACGATCCCGCGACCCGCTGCGACCTTTACTCAGTGAACGCCGGCGTCGACACGGGCGCCGAACTGCGCAGCGTGACGTTCGTGCGCGGTACGGAGACGAAGGTCTTCGTGATGCTGCGCACGTCGTGCACCGAGCTCGACCCGCACGTGCCGTCGCTCGCGGGCGTGTGGGAGGGTGCGAACTGGCCGGAGCGCGAGACGTACGACATGTTCGGCATCGAGTTCGACGGCCATCCCGATCTGCGGCGCATCTTCCTCGAGGAGTCGTTCCCCGGCCATCCGCTGCGCAAATCGTTCCTCCCACCGCGTAGCGACGCGCGAGGCGGTTGATGGTCCCCGGACCATTCGGCCTCGATCCCGTCCTCTGGGCGGTGCTGCGGCTCGTCATCGCGGTCGCGCTCGCCGCCGGGCTCGTGTTCAACGGTGCGCTCGCGCAGATCTATCTCGAGCGGAAGATCCAAGCGATCATCCAGGACCGCACAGGGCCGATGCACACCGGGCCGTATGGCCTCCTTCAGACGTTCGCTGACGCGATCAAGCTGCTGGGGAAAGAGGACATCCGCGCCCGGCTCACCGACCATTGGTTCTTCCTCGCCGCGCCGGCGATCGTCTTCGCTCCGATGCTCGCCTCGTACGTCGTCATCCCCTTCGCCCCGGGTGTCATGGGCGCCGACCTCAACGTCGGGCTGCTCTACCTCACGACGCTCGGCTCGATGACCGTCCTCGGCATCGTCATCGCAGGCTGGGCGTCGAACAACAAGTACTCGCTCATCGGCGGCCTTCGCTCCGCGGGACAGCTCATCTCGTACGAGGTGCCGCAGATCGTCTCGCTCGTCACCGTCGTGCTCGTCGTCGGTTCGCTGTCGATGACCGCGATCGTCGGCTCGCAACCCGGCCTCCAGGTCAATGCGCTCATCATCCCGCTCGCGTTCGTCACATATTTCATCGCCGGGCTCGCCGAGACGAACCGCGTGCCGTTTGACCTGCCTGAGGCCGAATCTGAGCTTGTCGCCGGTTTCCTCACGGAGTACTCGGGCATGCGCTGGGGGCTGTTCTTCGTCGCCGAGTACGGCGAGGTCACGGTCGTCTCATCGATCATCGCGACGCTCTGGTTCGGCGGGTGGCACGGCCCGTTCACCGACGTGCACCCGCTGCTCGGGCCGGCGCTGGGCGTGCTCTGGTTCACGCTGAAGACGTACTTCTTCGTGCTCGTCTTCATGTGGATCCGCGCGACGCTGCCGCGCTTCCGCATCGACCAGCTCATGTCGTTCTGCTGGAAGTTCCTCATACCGGTCACGCTCGTGAACCTCCTGGTCACGGCGATCCTCGTGCTCGCCTTCCCGACCTCGCTCGTCCCGGTCGCGATCGCGAACTGGATCCTCCTGTTCGTGTTCGCCGCGTCGATCCCGTTCCTCCAGCGGCGCCGGCTCGTCAGCCTGCGCGCGCGCCTCGCGGCGCGCGAGCACGCTGTCGCATGATCGAAGCGGCGTTCTTCGCCCTGCTCGTCATCGGCATGGTCGGCGCCGGGGCGGGCGTCGTCCTGCTCAACCGCATCACCGGCGCGGCGCTGCTCATGGCGTTCACGTTCCTCTGCAACGCCGGGATGTTCCTGCTGCTCGGCGCCGAGACGATCGCGATGTTCCAGGTCCTCATCTACGTCGGCGCGATCACGGTCCTCATCCTCTACGGCGTGATGTTCACCCCGCAGCGCGACCGTCCGTACGCGCTGTTCTTCCAGAAGCAGACGCCGCTCGCGGCGCTGTTCGTCGCTCCGATCGCCATTGCCGTCGCGGTCTTCTCGTTCTCGTTCCGCGACAGCACCGCCGGCCCGAAAGGCGCGGACCTCGCGCCGCTCGCGACGAGCGTGTTCCGTGACTTCGCGTTCCCGTTCGAGGTCGCGTCGGTGCTGCTCCTCGCAGCGATGGTCGGTGCGATCGTTTTGGTCAAGCGGGAAGACGAATGAGAGCCGGGTCTCGGGCCGTAAGCCCGAGATTGAAGGAAGAATGATCCCGCTCGGCGCGTTCGTCGCCGTCTCCGCGGTGCTCTTCTTCATCGGCGTCACCGGTGTGCTCGTGCGACGCAACGCCGTCGTCATCCTCATGTGCGTCGAGCTCATGCTCAACGCGACGAACCTCGCGCTCGTCGCGTTCTCGCGCCGCGGCGGCATCCCCGATGAGCGCGGGAGCGTCTTCGTCGTGTTCGTGTTCGTCGTCGCGGCGGCGGAAGTGGCCGTCGGGCTCGCGATCATCCTCGCGCTCTATCGGAACAGGCCGACCGTCGACGTGGACGAAGTCCACGCGATGAAGGGTTAGCCGATGATCGAGAGCGTCGCGTCCGCGCAGGTCGTCGCCGGATTCATCCAGCTCGTCTGGGTGATCCCGGGCCTGCCGCTCGCCGCGTTCCTCATCAATGGCCTATTCGGACGCCGCTGGCTCGGTCATCTGACCGGCTGGATCGCGACGGGTGCCGTCGGGCTGTCCGCGTTGCTGGCGATCGGTGTGTTTGTCGATGTCCTGCGCGGCGTGGAGCGCTCGACGGTCGTGCTCTACCGCTGGATCGGCGTCGGCGAGTTCAAGATCGACGTCGCCGCGTTCATCGATCCGCTCTCGAGCGTGATGCTGCTCGTCGTCACGGTCGTCGGCACGCTCATTTTCGTGTTTGCCAATGGCTACATGGCGCACGACCAGGGCTTTCCGCGCTTCTTCACGTGGTTCTCGCTCTTCGTCTTCGCGATGCTCATCCTCGTCATGGCCGACAACTACCTCCTCATGTTCGTGGGGTGGGAGGGTGTCGGTCTCTGCTCGTACCTGCTGATCGGTTACTGGTTCCAGAACACCGCGCCGCAGAAGGCGGCGAACAAGGCGTTCTGGATGAACCGCATCGGCGACTGGGGCTACACGATCGGCATGATCACGATCTTCCTCGTCTTCGGCTCGCTGCAGTTCACCGAGGTGTTCGAGAAGGTCGGCATCGCGACGCAGGCGAATCTCACGCTCATCTGCCTCGCGCTGTTCGTCGGCGCGACGGGCAAGTCGGCGCAGCTGCCGCTGTACTCCTGGCTCCCGGACGCGATGGAGGGGCCGACGCCGGTGTCCGCGCTCATCCACGCGGCGACGATGGTGACCGCGGGCGTCTATCTCGTCGCGCGAAGCACGCCGCTCTTCGTCGCGGCCGGACCGGCCCTCCAGGTCGTCGCCGTCATCGGCGCGCTCACGGCGATCTTCGCGGCGACGATCGCGCTCGTGCAATTCGACATCAAGCGCGTCATGGCGTACTCGACCGTGAGCCAGCTCGGCTACATGTTCCTCGCGCTCGGCGTCGGCGCGCCGGTGGCCGCGATCTTCCACCTCGCGACGCACGCGTTCTTCAAAGCGCTGCTCTTCCTCGGGTCCGGCTCGGTCATCCACGCGACGGGGAACGAGCAGGACATGCGGAAGATGGGCGGGCTGCGCCGCAAGATGCCGGTGACGTATTGGACGATGCTCATCGCCGGCGGAGCGCTCGCCGCGCTGCCGCCGCTCGCCGGCTTCTGGTCAAAGGATGAGATCGTCGGCGCGGCGTTCGTCTCCGGCCAGACCGTCCTCTGGGCGGTCGGCATCATCACCGCGGTCCTCACCGCCTTCTACGTGACGCGCGCGATGTGGCTGACCTTCCACGGCGAGCCGCGCGATCACCACCTGTACGACCACGCCCACGAGTCGCCGACGGTCATGACCCTGCCGCTGATCCTCCTCGCGGTCGGGAGCGCGACGCTCGGCATCCTCATCGGCTTCCCGCCGGACCAGGGCTTCATCCACTCGTTCCTGCGGCCCGCGGTCGAGGTCGAAGGTGTCGAGCACACCGCGGAGATCGGCACGATCCTCGCGCTCGCCGCCGTTTCGGTCGCTGCGGGCCTTCTCGGGATCGCGGTCGGCTTCCTCATGTACGCGCGCCACCGGCCCGATCCCGCGGCGGTCACACGCGCGGCCGGCCCGCTGTACACGCTGCTGGTCAACAAGTACTTCGTCGACGAGCTCTACGACAACCGCATCCTCGGCCTCGGTCGTGCGTTCTTCGGTGTGCTCTGGGCGTTCGACGTCCACGTCATCGACGGGATCGCGAACGGCATCGGACGCCTCGCGTCGATCGGCGGCGGCGGAGCGCGACGCCTGCAGACGGGCGTCGTCGGCAACTACGCGCTCACCGTCGTCGTCGGGCTGTTCGTCGTGCTCGTGGCGTACGGCGGCTACGCGGCGGGGATCTTCAAGCGATGACGATCGGCCACGTGCTCACGCTTCTACTCGTCGTCCCCGCGGTCGGGCTCATCCCGCTTGCCCTCTTCCGCGGCGATGCGCGCGCGGCGAAGCAGGTCGCCATCGTCACGACGTTCGTCGAGCTACTGCTCTCGCTCGTCATGCTCGCGCAGTTCAAGGTCGGCGAGGCCGACTTCCAGCTCGTCGAGCAGGCCGACTGGCTCCCGAGTCTCGGCATCCGGTATTTCGTCGGCGTCGACGGCATCAGCGTCCTGCTCGTGCCGATGACGACGCTGCTCACGTTCCTCTCGGTGCTCTACTCGAGCGGCGGCGCGATCAAGGACCGGGTCACCGCGTTCATGGCGTCGTTCCTCATCCTGGAGATCGGGATGGTCGGCGTCTTCATCTCGCTCGACCTCTTCCTCTTCTACGTGATGTTCGAGCTGATGCTCGTCCCGATGTACCTCATCATCGGCATCTGGGGCGGCACGCGGCGCATCTACTCGACCCTCAAGTTCGTCATCTTCACGCTCGCGGGCAGCCTCGTGATGCTCGTGGGCATCGTCGCCATCTGGCTCGCGTCGGGTCCCGAGGGGTCGCGCACGCTCTCATTACCCGATCTCCTCGCGATCCGCAACCGGTTCTCCGCCGAGTTCCAGTTCTGGGTCTTCCTCGCGTTCGGTCTCGCGTTCGCGATCAAGCTCCCGATGTTCCCGTTCCACACCTGGCTGCCCGACGCGCACGTCGAGGCGCCGACCGCCGGCTCGATCATCCTCGCCGGCGTGCTGCTCAAGGCGGGCGGCTATGGCTTCCTGCGCTTCGCGCTCCCACTGTTCCCGACGGGCACGCAGCTCTGGCTGCCCCTGATCATCGTCCTCTCGGTCATCGCGATCCTGTACGGCGCGGCCGTCTCCACGGTGCAGAAGGATCTGAAGAAGCTCGTCGCGTACTCATCGGTCGCGCACATGGGCTTCGTGACGCTCGGCATCTTCGTGCTGAACGCGCAGGGCGGTGTCGGCGCGGTGCTGCAGATGCTCAATCACGCGTTCGTCACGGGCGCGCTCTTCCTCTTCGTCGGCATCCAGTACGAGCGCACACACCGCCGCGTCATCGCCGACCTCGGCGGGCTCGCCAACCACTGGCCGCTGTACACGACGTTCTTCGGCGTGTTCGTCCTCGCGTCGCTCGGCCTGCCGGGGCTGAGCGGCTTCGTCGGCGAGTTCCTCGTGCTCCTCGGCACGTTCCAGTTTGGTGGCGTGCCGCTCGGCGGCCTCTTCTGGGGACCGCTCGCGGCGATCGGCGTCATCCTCGCCGCGATCTACCTGCTGTGGATGTTCTCGCGCGTCATGTACGGACCGGCGCGCGATCACTACAAGGTGCTGCCCGACCTCTCGCCGATCGAGGTCGCGTGCGCGGTGCCGCTGCTCGTTCTCACGGTTCTGCTCGGCGTGTTCCCGCAGCCCGCGATCGCGATCATCGAGCCGAGCCTCGACCGCGTGCTGCGCCTGGCCACCGACCCGACGTTCCTGGTGGCGCTGCGGTGACCGACATCCAGAACACGCTCTACCCGATCGCGCCGGAGCTCATCGTCGCGATCACCGCCTGTGTCGTGCTCGTCGTCGACCCACTGCTCCCGCGCTCGTCCGCGCGGGTCTGGCTACCCGCGATCACCGTCGCCGGCCTCGTCGCCGCGCTCGCCGCCCCGCGGTTCGCGCCGGTCACGGGCCTGTACTTCGGCGGCTTTGTGAACGTCGACGCGTTCACCACGTTCTTCCGCGCGGTGTTCATCCTCCTTGCGCTCTTCGGCACGGCCGTCGCGCCCGCGTATCTCTTCCGCAAGCAGGTCCCCGAGGGCGAGTACTACGCGACCGTGCTGTTCTCGACGCTCGGCGCGATGACCATCGCGCTCTCGACCGACCTCATCACGCTCTTCGTGGGACTCGAGCTCATGACCATCCCGGTGTACGTGCTCGCGGGCATCCAGCGCCGGGACCGTTTCGCGAACGAGGCGGCGCTCAAGTACTTCCTCCTCGGGGCGTTCAGCTCGGCGCTTCTCGTCTATGGCTTCGCGTGGCTCTTCGGGATCACCGGCTCGACGCGGTTCGACGAGATCGCGAAGTCGCTGCAAGCGACGGGGATCGCGAACGGGCCGACGATCATCGCGCTCGCGCTCATCACCGTGGGCCTTGGCTTCAAGGCCGCGGTCGTCCCGTTCCACCAGTGGACGCCCGACGCGTACGAGGGCGCACCGACTCCGGCGACCGCGTTCATGTCCGTCGCGCCGAAGGCCGCGGCGTTCGCGGCGATCCTGCGAGTCCTCGTCTCCGGTATGGGCCCGCTCGCTGTCGACTGGTCGAGCGTCTTCGCGGTGCTCGCCGCGGTCACGATGACCGCGGGCAACATCGTCGCGCTCGTCCAGACGAACACGAAGCGGATGCTCGCGTACTCGAGCATCGCGCATACGGGGTACATCCTCGCGGCCGTCGCGGCCACGGCCGCCGGTCCCTCCGCCGGGGCCGCCGTGCTCTTCTACGTCTTCGCGTACGGAGTCATGAACCTCGGCGCCTTCGCCTGCCTCCTGTACATCGACCTCGAGGGGACGCGCGGCGCGACGCTCGACGAGCTCAACGGCTTCGCGCGCCGCGAGCCGTTCGGGGCGCTCGCCTTCGCGATCTTCCTCATCTCGCTCACCGGGATCCCGCCGACCATCGGCTTCGTCGCGAAGTTCCTCGTCATCCAGCCGGTGCTGGATGCGGGATACGCGTGGCTCGCCGTCGTCCTCGCGCTCAACGCCGTGCTCGCGGCGTTCTACTACCTGCGCGTCGTCGTGCACATGTACATGTACGACGAGGAGACCGGCGCGCCGCTGCTCGTGTCGTCACGCCTGCTGTCGCTCTCGCTGGGGGTCTCCGCGCTCGCGGTGGTCGTGCTCGGCATCGTGCCGAACTCGATCTACCAGTGGGCGCTCGACGCCGCCTCGCCCGTCTTGCCCTAGCGGCGCGACGCGGCGGCGACGTATTCGGCGAGCGGACCCAGACCGACGCTGTGGCGCAGCTCGTCGACCTTCGCTTCGTCCGCCAGCGGTGCGGGGACGAGCGCGCCATCGCGTTCGATCAGCTGCGTCCCATAGCGCTGCGGCCGACCGGCGAGCGCGTTGATCCGATCCTCGAGATACGCGGCGTGGTGCGGACACACCTCGCTCGCCGGCTGCTCCAACAGGAGCGCGAGGCACCGCTCTTGAAAGGCCGGATCGCCCGCCGCGTGCTGGGCGATGAGCCACGCCGCGTGTTCCGCCGCGTCGCCGACGCGCGAGCGCGTCGGCCAGCCGATCCGCGAGATGATCTCGCGAAGACGCTCGGCATGCGGACGATCGAAGATCCCTCCCGAGGCTGAGCCGTCCGCGGCGGCCTGACGGCGCATCGCCTGGTCGCGTTCGGCCATGACCACAAGCTCGCGCGCGATCGCCTCGTCGTGCATCAACGCGTCGGCATGAGGCGCTCGCCGACGACGCCGCCGACCGCCCCAAGGACCGTCGCGATCGCCACCGGGCCGAGCACCTCGGGCAGAGACAAAGCGATGAGCGCGCCGAATGACGAGATCGGCGGCGTCGCGGGCGCGAAGTACTGGTGCAGCTGCGTCGCGATGATGCTGCCGACGAACAGCGAGAACACGAGCGCGACCGGCGCCGCGACGACGCCGAGCCGGCCCGCGATGAGGCCCGCGCAGACGAGGATCGCCGCCGGGACGCCGAGGAGGATGACCGGCGGGACCGGCAGCGGCTCGGTGAGGGCCCACCAGAACGCGAGACCTATCGTCGTCGCGATGACCGATGCGAGCAGACGCGTGCGCATCGGCCGTCGCCGTCAGGCGGCCGCGCCGAGGACGCGGCGCCGGATCGCGCCACCGAGCGCGCCGGCGACGGCGCCGCTGAGGATGAACGTCCAGTACGCGATGACCAGCCGCAGGATGCCGAGCACGAGGTCGACCGCGGGCGTGCCGATGCCCGCGGGACCGAAGTACGTGAGGCAGGCGTAGAGCGTGACGCCAAGCACGACCGAGAGCGCGCCCGCGAGCGCGGCGCGCCGCCGCGCGAACCAGCCGGCGCCGGCGGCCGCGAACACGATGTACGTCATCGCGAGATACGCGCCGACGCCGACCCAGTCGGCGATGCGCACGAACATGGCGACCTGCGTGAGCGCGGAGACCATGACGGCGATCGCGAAGCGCAACTAGTGGACGATCGCGAGCCCGTGATTGGCGTTGTTGAGAGGCTCCGCGACACCGTCGTCGCCGATGATCGCGATGTCCTCGATCCGCACGCCGAAGCGTCCCGGCAGGTAGATGCCGGGCTCGATCGAGAACGCCATGCCCGGCTCGAGCGTTTCGGCGTTGCCGCGCACGAGGTACGGGTGTTCGTGGCCGTCGAGTCCGATGCCGTGCCCGGTGCGATGGATGAAGAACTTGCCGTAACCGGCCTCGTCGATGACGCCTCGAGACGCGGCGTCGACGGACTCCGCGCTCGCGCCTTTGCGCGCCGCCGCGTACCCGCCCTCCTGCGCGCGGCGAACGGTGTCGTGCACCTTCGTGACCTCGGCGCTCGGCTGGCCGACGGACACCGTGCGCGTGATGTCCGAGCAGTACCACTCGCGCGTCCCGCCGAAGTCGAGCACGATCGCGTCGCCTTCCTCGATGCGGCGATCGCCAGTGGCGTGATGCGGCGATGCGCCGTTCGGTCCCGACGCGACGATCGTGAATGTGACCTCGTCGTGCCCTTCCTGGCGAAGGAGTCCGGCAAGATCTGAGGCGACGTCGCGCTCGGGACGACCCGCGAACGCGCACTCGAGTACGCGTCGGTACGCGCGATCAGCCGACGCCGAGACCGCGCGCAGGGCTTCGCGCTCATGTGCATCCTTTCGAACGCGCAGCTCGCGCGTGATCACCGACGCGAGCGAGAACGCGCGACCGGGCAGTGCTTGCTGCAGCCGCAGCGTGAAGAGCGCCCACATCTGGTCGGCCACGGCCACGTCGCCACGCGACGTCACGAGCGCCGCGACGAGCGCATAGGGATCCTCCGTCTCCTCCCACGTCCGCTGCACGAGGTCGGGTGCGGCCGCGGTCGCGCGCGGCGATTCGAGCGTCGGCACGACGAGCGTCGCTCGGCCGTTCGCGTCGATCACGAGGCAGGTGAGGCGTTCGCTGCCGAAGATCCGGTAGCCGGAGAGGTAGGCGAGATCCGAGCCAGGCGAGAGGAGGAGGGCCGCGAGGCCGCGTTTGCCCAGCGCCGCAGCCGCGCGGTCGCGGCGCGCGGCGAAGGCTGCTCGCTCGGTCGGCATCAGGTGTGCTTCGAGAATAGCCATGTCCCGGTTCGCGCCCGCGCTCAGCGCGCTCTTCTTCATCCTGGCGGCCGTCCTAGCGGCTGGTGTCTCGATCCGAGGCGATGTCGCCGCCGCGCCCACCGCCGCCCAAGCCTCGAGGACGCCGCCACCGGCCGCCGCGACGCTCGCGTCACCGACGCCCCTGCCGCCAATACCGCCCGGCTACCGCATCCAGATCCCACGACTCGGCATCGACCTGCCGATCCTCGAAGGCGACATCGAGCGCGACGCCGTGCTGCTTCGAACGCCCGAGAATTTCGCGTTCCATCTACCCGGCACGGCGATCCCGGGCAACGGACTCAACAGCTACATCTATGCGCACGCACGTCTCGGGATGTTCATCGCGCTGTGGAACGCGCGCGTCGGCGACGAGGTGTGGATCAGTACGCCAGATGGACGCGCGATGCGCTACGTCGTCACCGAGGTGCATCCGCGCGTGCCACCCGAAGACGTGCAGTGGGCCGCACCGACACCACCCGATCACCTGACGCTGCAGACGTCGACCGGTCCGAACCCCGGCGATCCGCGTTTCGTCGTCGTCGCGCAGCCCGGCTGATTTCAGCGCCGCGCACACTCCGTCGGGGTTACCGCACCTCATCGCACTGCGCCTGGCGAGAAGAATGGCCGCTCCGACCCGATTTCACGCATTACGTGTCGAGCGCGTAACAGCATGTCAACGGTCGTGACACGCCATGGAATCCGTTTTGCAAAGGCGCCGACGCATGAATCGGTCGGAGACCTTCCGCACGAGCGTGCGGCCGTTGGTCCGCGAAACGGCCGCGTGTGGTGGCTCGATCTCCGAGCTCACCGCGCTGCTGCGCGAGCGATACGGTCACGCGTATCGACGCGCGGACATGCTCGCGGATCTCCGTCGATATCGCGCGAGCGATCTCGCGAGCACGGCGCAGGTCGCATCATCGGCGATCACGACGTCGCTCGCGACGATCGCGCGCACTGTCGATCACCCGCGCTCGATCGCGAGCACCGTCGATCACTCGCACGCGATCGCGCGCGCGGGCGTCGTGGTCTTCGCGCTCTCGCTGTTGCTGCCGATGCTGCTCTCCGATATCGCGCGCGGCCGGGGCGTCCTCGTCGCGTCCGCGAGCGAGCTGCAGCTCTCGGTCGCTACTGACGTGTCGCTACCGAATCAGGTCGCACGGGGTCCACGCCGCGCCGTCGCCCCAGAGCCGACGCCCGCCCCGACGGCGCCGCCTACCTCAGCGCCGGCCGTAGCCGCTACTCCGGCGCCCCTGGTGCTCGTCCCGGGAGGCGCCGGCGTCGTCGTGACGGCTTCCTGGTACGGCCCCGGCTTCTACGAGAACCGCCTCCCGTGCTGGCAGTGGCTCCAGGCAAACGCCCAGCCCATCCAGTTCCGCGCGGATACGTGGGGCGTCGCGCACAAGACGCTCCCGTGCGGGACGATGCTCGTCCTCACGCACGGTCCGAACACCATCACCGTGCCCGTCGTCGATCGCGGGCCATACATCGCCGGCCGCGAGCTCGATCTCTCACCGCGCGTGAAAGCCGCGCTCGGCTGCACCGACCTCTGCACGGTGTTGATGCAACTCAAATAGCGGTCTGTTCGCTTCCCACCCCAGCGTTCGTTCCGCACTGCGGTCGTCTTCCCGGCCGGACATCGAGCAGACGAGCGCTGGCATAGGACTTGCAGCCTCGGTCTCTGACCGGGGAAGCGCGGGACTCTCCGGACGCCAGCAAGGAGAGGTGTCATGACCAAGAACAAGGGCGCGATGACCGTCGCCGAGGCCGGCCGTCGCGGCGGTGCGACGACAGCGCAGCGACACGGGCCGGAGTTCTACGAGCAGATCGGCAAGAAGGGTGGCAAGACCACCGCGCAGCGCCACGGCTCCGACTTTTACGAGCAGATCGGCAAGCAGGGCGGGCAGAAGGTCAAGGAGCTATACGGGCCGCGCTTCTACGGCCGCATCGGCAAGATCGGCGGCGACACGGTGTCCGAGAAGTACGGTCACGAGCACTTCGAGGAGATCGGCAAGAAGGGCGGCCAGAAGGTCGCCGAGCTCATCGCCCGCGGCCGCCAGGCAAGCTAGCCGCTCTCTCTTTTGACCGCAGACATGACGGGGGAACGGTCCATTTTCGTGGACCGATCCCGCGTTGACATCGCGTTCCGCCCCTCAGAACCGTTGACACGACGGTGGCGACTTCTATCGTCGCCGCCTGTACGCGAGATGGTCGGTGAGAGCCGCTCGTGTACCGATGACCGGACGGGCCGGCATCGCGCGAGAGGGAAGGCGTTGAACGAGCAGAGGCGTGCACCCACACAGCTCGTGGCGGTCGAGTGGGAGGACATCACCGCGTACTCGCGGACCGCGCTCCCGGACGACTTCGAGCCCTTCCGTCTGCGCAAGCTGACCTGCGGTCTTCTCTGGAAGGACACGAGCGAGTACGTCGTCATCGTTGGGGACTATGACCTGACGAACGAAGGCAAGGACTACCGCCACAACGACTTCCACATCATTCCCCGCGGCGTCATCACCAAGCTCACGTACCTCTCCGACGCGGGCTCGCTGGTGAGCCTCGAGATCGACGGCGAAGCGGAGTCCGAGTCCGCCTAGCTTCCGCGCAGCGACGCTCTCCTTCCGCGCGGTAATACGCCCGACTGCGTCGCACTTTATGGAACGCGCACGCGCGTTAGCGGGTACTGGAACAAGAGTGCCGCTGGCACCGTTCTTGGTTCGGGAAGGTCTGGAGGTCCCGCGAATGGCCGTACGTGCTGAGCTCTACTGCTATTTCTGTGGTCACGGCCTCGGCGAGGTAGTCGTGCCGACCAAGGCGCGCAAGCCCTCGGTCGAGCAGCTGAAGACCGCGTATTCCGCGCCCGGTCGCGAGCAGCCCGAGTGGAGCGCCGCCGACCAGCCGCTCTGCCCGCGCTGCGGTGGTCAGCTCTTCCTCGAGCGCTTCGATCACGAGGTGGTCCGAAGCGGCGATCGCCGCGCGCTCCGTCGCGCGAGCTAAACCGATCCAGCAACGCGAAGGTGACGGCCGGGACGCAAGTCCCGGCCGTTTCGTTTGTGTGGTGCGCGGCACGGGGCTCGCCTGGCTCGTCGTCGGCGGCGCGTGCGGCTACGCGTGGGCACGTCAGGTGATCGCCTCACGCGATCTCCCTTCAGGGCTGACGGCGCGGCAGACGGAGATCCTCACCCTTGTCGCGCGCGGGATGAGCTCCAAGCAGATCGCGCTCCACGAGGGCATCAGCCGCAATTCGGTCGACACGCACATCCGCCGCGCGCGCAGGGCGCTCGGCGTGAACTCACGCGCCGCCGCGGCGGCGGCGGTGAGCGGACGCGATCACACGGCGACGCCGGCGAGGCCGAGGCCGTCCGCGACGCGATCGAGCGCTGCGACCACGTCGGTGACGAGGTCGTCGAACGGGACCTGAAGGTCCTCGGCGCCCTTGAGCAGCATCTCGCGCGGGACCGCGCGCGCGAAGGCCTTGTCCTTCATCTTTCGTCGCACGGCGCCCGCGTCGACGTCGCGCACCGCTTTGCTCGGACGCACGAGCGCGACGGCGATGACGAACCCCGAGAGCTCGTCGACGGCGTAGAGCGTCTTCTCCATCGCGGTGACGCGCGGGATGCCGAGATGGTCACCGTGCGACTGGATCGCGTGGACGATGTGCCCGGGCACGCCGGCTTGATCGAGGATCGGCTTGCCGTTCTGCGGATGGCCGGAGGGATCTCGCTCGTAATCGAAGTCGTGCAGCAGGCCGGTCACGCCCCAGGTCTCCTCGTCCTCACCGAACTTCGCCGCGAAGTACCGCATCGTCGCCTCGACGGCGAGGCCGTGCTTGCGCAGGCTGTCCGATTTCGTGTGCTCGCAGAGCAGGTCCCACGCGGCCTGGCGATCCATGGACTCCCCCTTTGCCTGTGCCAAATGCTAGGCTCGATGCGTGATCGAGATCACGCCGGCCGCTGCCGAAAAGCTCAGCGCGCTCCGGGGGGGCGACCCTTCACGCGCGTACCTGCGGGTCTGGGTCGCAGGTCGCAGCTGCTGCGGCTACCAGTACTCCCTCGCCTTCGATGAGAAGGCGGAGGACGACGATTCGGTGCTGGAGCATGCTGGCATCCCCCTCGCGATCGACGCGCAGAGCAGCCCGTACTGCGACGGCGCGACCATCGACTACATCGACGAGTCGAGCGGGCCGGGCGGGTTCATCGTGACGAACGAGAAGTTCGGCGGTGGGTGTTCCTGCGGCCACTAGGCCCTAGCGACGCGACCGTAAAGTGACGCACCGCTAACTCGTGACTGGCTGCGGCTGTCTCATCCTCATCGGCATCCTCATCGGCGGCATCGTCTTCATGATCTTCGGCTCGACCGATCCTGGTGAGCCGATCGCGCAGATCACCGCGCTCCTCTTATTACGGGTGGCGCGCGTGCCACTCGGTCGCGCGTTCGTACGCGTACGCGGTGCGTAGGAGGAGCGCCTCGCGCCACGGACCGGCCGCGAGCTGCAGACCGATCGGAAGACCGCCGCGCGTGAAGCCACACGGGACTGAAATGGCGGGGAGGCCCGTGAGGTTGAAGGGCGAGGTGTTCCGGGTCATGAGCCGCGCCGCCGACGCGTCGCGCTCGCCCGCGGGCTGACCGGTGTCGCGCGCGATCGCCGCCTCGGGTGTCGTCGGCGTGAGGATCACGTCGAGCGACTTCAGCAGGTCGACCCACGAGCTGCGAATCTCGTCGCGGCGGCGCCGCGCGATCGCGAGATCGCTACCGCTGACCGAGTCGCCGTGGAGCATGCGCTCGCGCACATACGGACCGAAGTCGTCCGGGTGGTCGCGCAGATGGTCGCGGTGGTACGCGGCCGCGTCGGTGGAGATGATGGCGCGCTGCGTCTCGAGCAGCAGCTCGGTGTGGGGAAGCGGCCCCTCGCGCACGTCCGCGCCGAGAGAGCTGAGCGTCCGCGCGGCCTCGCGCACCGCAGCGTCGACCTCGGGATCGATGTCGGTGTAGAAGTGCGTCGTCGGGATGAGGACGCGCAGGCCCTTCACCCCACCCTCGAGCCCCGCGAAGTAGTCGTCGACCGGCTCATCCGCCGACGACGGATCGCCCGAGTCATACCCAGCGAGCGCCGCGAGCGCGATCGCGAGGTCGCGGACGGTACGGGCGAGTGGCCCCGCGTGATCGAGCGACCACGCGAGCGGGACGACGCCGCGCAGCGAGACACGTCCGTAGGTCGGCTTGATGCCGGCGACGCCACAGAGCGCGGCGGGGATGCGGATCGATCCGCCGGTATCGCTGCCCGGGGACACGAAGCACATCCCCGTCGCGACCGCGATCGCGCTGCCGCCGCTCGAGCCGCCGGGGATGCGCGTGCGGTCCCAGGGGTTCTTCGCGTCGCCGAAGAACGGGTTCTGATTGGTGACGCCGAAGGCCCACTCGTGCAGGTTCGTCTTGCCGAGGATGACCGCTCCGGCGGCGCGCAGCCGCGCGGTCACCGCGCTGTCCTTCTTCGCGATGTTGCTCGAGAAGATCTTCGATCCCGCCGTCGTCACGATGCCCTGCTGGTCATAGAGATCCTTCAGCGCGACCGGGATGCCGTGCAACGGGCCGCGGTCCTGACCCGCGTCGCGCTCGCTGTCCGCGAGGCGCGCCGCGTCGAGCGCCGCCTCGAACGACGTCGCGATGAACGCGCGAAGGTCCGGATCGAGGGCGCGGATGCGCGAGATCGCGGTGACGGTGAGCTCGACGCTCGAGAGCTTGCGCGCGCGAAGCAGCGCCGCGGCCTCGTGCATCGAGATGAAGCTCAGATCCGTCGCTTCGATGCCGCGATGGTACGTGGCGCTATCTTGCGCTCGTGAGCGACCGCTCGTTCGTGCGGTTCGGCGGCCTGGCCGGCATCCTCCTCGCGATCACCTCGTGGGCCGCGGTCGGTGCGTACTACACCGTCGCGAAGACCGGCACCGACATCGTCGGTGTCCAGATCTTCCAGTTCCTGTACGCCCTCATCGCGCTCTGGGCGATGTTCGGCATCGCTGCCGTGTACTGGGTCGTCCGCGCGCAGGGCGAGGCGTGGTCGTTCTTCGCCACGCTTGTCGGCGTCATCGCCGCGTTCGGCACGATGACCTCATCGCTCTTTCAGATCGCGTCGGCGCGCGCCCTGCTCACGCTGCCGATCGATCCGACGCGGGTCTTTCCGCCGGCGGTCGCCGCGACGGATCCGCTCGCCGTCTCGACGTTCGCGCTCACCGGACTCTGGTTCCTCGTGGCGAACATCCTCTTGTTCCGCGCCGGCTTTCCGCGGCTACTGATCGCGCTCGGCTTCGTCGCGGTCGCGGACCTCTTCGTCGGGTTCATCGCGTCGCTCGGCGAGCAGGCGCAGCTCGCGACCTACGCCGGGATCATCGCCGGCGCGGTCGGCGGGCCGCTCTACTGGCTCTGGCTGGGCGTGCTGTTCCGCCGGCGCGCCTGAGCGCTCGTTAGAACGTGAGCGGGTCGACGATGCGGCCCGCGAGCTTCATTTCCCAGTGCGTGTGCGGTCCGGTGACGACGCCGGTCATCCCGATGAGCGCGATCGGCTGACCGCGGACCACGCGGTCGCCGCTGCGCACCAGCGGCAGGCTCGTGTGGTACATGCACGTCTCGAGCGCCCCGCGGTGCTGGATGCATACACGGTTGCCGCCAGTCGGCACCCACTCGACGAACGTGATGACCCCGTCGTCGTCCGCGGTGATGAGCGAGCCGTACGGCGTCGCGAGATCGATTCCGGTGTGCGTGCCCTTGATGAACTGTGAGATCTCTCCTGCGGTCGGGCGCACGAACCGGCCTGGCCCTTCATTGATCTTGGCGACGCGCTCGGCCGCATCTGGGGCGGGTTGCGCACCGGTCGGCGCGCCGATGCAGCGGTAGACCTCGAGCCGCGTCGTGTGCGCCGAGGTTCGTGACACACCTGCGAAATACTTCCCGTCGTAGGTAAAGGTGCGCGCGCCGAGGATGTTCGGCAGTGTCGCGAGCGCAGGCGTTGAGGGCGCGTCGATCGGCCGGAAGCCGTCGAACGCGTTGCCGCCGGGCATCGTCGGCGAGACCTTCCCGAGCAGCAGCGTGCGGCCGTCCGGAGCCCACTCGTGCACCGCCGTCGCCGCGAACGCGCCGGTCATGACCCGCGTGCCCGCGTCGGGATCACGCACCTCGATGCGATCGGTGGCGCGAACGAGGAGCGTGTGGCCGGCCGGCGCCCACTCGATGTACGGCGCATCGTTCGTATCGAGCGGCTCGAAGTCGACCGTCGTCGTGTTCCCTAGAAAGCGTTCGATGGTGCCGTCGCGGCTGTATCGAGTGATCGTGAGCTGTGTCCCATCGCCGCTGAAGTACACGTCGTCGCGCGGATAGCGCGGAACGAAGTTCTGCGCGAACAGACCGACCGTGTGCACCGCCCCGTCGCGCCACTCTTTGAGCAGGTTCTTCTCGATGAAGAGGAGGCCGTCGCCGACCCAGCGGACGCGTGGGATCGTCGGCGCGAGCCGCGCGACGACGTGATCGTCGTGGACGACCCGTAGCTCGTCGGCATTGGGACCCCAGTACGAGGCGTACTTGCCCGTGCCCGACCAGTCGAGCTCGTCGCCCACGCCGATTGGCCAAAGCCGACCGGTCTTCACGTCGAGCGAGTCGATGATCTCGACCTCTTCCCATCCCGTCGGCGTGCGCGTCGACGGAACGCGCGAGAACCAGACGAGCCCGAGCGTGTGGCCATCCGGCGACCACTGCGCCTCCATTACGTTCTCGACGAGTGGGATCTGCACCGGCTGCACGCAGTGGAGCCCTTCGGCGAGCTCGGGATCCTCAGGCGGGGGCGCGGCGCGCGCCGGACTCGGGAACGCTGCCGAAACGATCAGTGCCGCCGCGAACAGCGCACGCACTGACAGAGAGTACGGAGCGCTCTCCGCGCCGTTACGCGCCCGGCGGTCGGTAGCGGATCTGCTTCGCTTTTCGGAGTGCGTCGAGCGTCTCGTCGACGGTCAAGAGGACAGTCGTTTCCAGCGAGCTGAGAGCGCCCCCTCCCGCGATGGCGAGCGCGACCGCGGCCATCGACACGTTGTCGGGCGCTTCCCACAGCGTGTAGCCATCGTGAGTTCCGAACGCGTACCAGAAGCCCTGGAGCTTCCCGCCGACTGATTCGATGTAGGACTGCGCGGCCTTACGCCGGTCTTCTGGGTTCGCGACGAGCCTTGCCCAGGTCTCGGGCGTGTAGCTGAATCGCGAGAGGTACATCGCCATCGTTCCCCTCCACCGACATGCGGAAGCGTCGGAGTGTAGAAGGGACAACGGCGGCTTGGTTGCTCGCCAAGCATGATTAAGAATCGGCTAAAGAGGCAATCCACCCGCCGCATACTCGGTATTAGTCGTATGGCGAACTCTGCGCGACGCGTCCTCGCGCCGGCGCTTGCGTCGGCGCTCAGTTTCGCGGCGTGCGGAGCGATCGGCGGCTCCGGCGCGAACGCCACGTTCTGCCCGCCCGCGGCTCTCGAGTCCGTCACGGTCGAAGCCCGAACGGTCGTGCCCGTCACCTACGCCGTGCTCATCGATCGCGCCTACACCGGAGACTCCAAGCGATCGGCCTCGTACCCGTGGCCACAGCTGCCGCGCACGGCGCTCGAGACGGTGGCCGCCGCGCTCCCGAAGCTCGATCTTCGCGCGGGCGATGCCGTCGTTGGCGCCTGGATCAGCCACAACTCGAACGACACGAGTGAGATCTTCCTGCCGTTCAGCCAGGTGAAGCGCGCCTCAACTCCGGAGCTGCCCGTCGCGCCGACACCGCCGAAGCCACCGGTGAACAAGCTCGAGTGCAACGAGTACGCGGCGAACGTGCAGTCGTTCAACGATGCGGCACGGGCGTGGCGCGCCAAGGTCCACGAGTTGCAGCAGCGCGCGAGCGACGAGGATCAGCGCAACGTCACGACGTTCATCAGCGCGACCTCCGCCGCGATCCGCGGTGCTGCGCCGGCGCAGGACCCGGTAGGCACCGACATCTTTGGGAGCCTCGCCGTCGCATCCGGCGTGTTCGCGGCGAACCCCGGCAGCCACAGGCTGCTCGTCTTCTCCGACATGACCGACACCATTGGCAATCCGGTGCGGCCCGATCTCGCGCAGAGCGAGGTCGTGGTCGCTCTCTATCACCGCGATGACGCGAACGATCAGGGCAGAGGACAGAAGGACTGGGACGCGATGTTCAGATCACTCGGCGCTCGCGCTCCCGTCTTTCTGGCGTGGGCCGCGACGACGCCCGACAAGCTCGCCGAGCAGCTGAAGGGAGCCGTGCGATGACCGAGGTCCTTGACCTGTTGCAGCCATTCCTCGATCGCTGGCTGCTGGTACTGCTCGCGCTCGTCCTCGTGACCTTCTTGGGCAACCCGGCGCGAAACCTCGTCGGCGCGCTCGCTGGAGTGCTTCGCGTTCCGGCGCAGTTCACGCGCACCGATGTCGACCCCGCGTTCCGCCGCGTGACTCCCTCGGCGCCGAACCGCTTCGTTCGCGGTCTCCGCGGCTATCTCGGCCCGGTGCTCGATCGGCCCGCGCGCAACTTGGGCCGCGCGATCGTCGCGCTTTTCGCGACGGCGACGCACGCACCGCGCTGGCCGGTGGCGCAGATCACCGACGCGATCGTTGGTCTGGTGAGCCCGCTCGTCGACCAGGCCGCGACGCACGCCGAGAACGGAAGCGAACGGCTTGCGTCGCAGGTGCGGTCGGCCGCCGCCGAGCTGCGCGGACGGTCGAACCGCTGGGCGGGGTGGCGCATCATCGGCGGGTTTCTCTTCTTCGTTGGTCTCTGTCTCTTCCTGTACGCGGACGCCGCCCTCTCGATCGCGAGCCACGAGAAGGCGATCGGCGCCCCCGTCGCGTTCTTGCCCGACTGGTTCCGCGAGATCACGCTGGCGTACGCGATCGCGTCGTTCGTCGGTGCGCTCATGCTCGGTTTGGTCTTCTTCGACCTCATCGGCATGACGCACCTCGGGCCCTGGGACGACCTCGACGCGGGACCGCGACGCTGGCTCACGCGCATCGCCGCGGGTCTCGCCGTGTCCTTCCTGCTCCTCGCGCTGTTCCTCGCACTCTGGCGCGCGTCGGTGATCGTCCCGACGTTCATGTCAGCCGACGTCGCGGACAAGCTGCTCGGCATCGCGCTCACCGCACCGATCCCGCTGATGCTGCTGGCCACGGCCCTCATCGCGTGGGGCGCGATCGCGATGCCGTGGCTCGCCTGGATCCTCGTCGCGGGCGCGCTTGCGCTCGCGATGCTGCTCGTCGCGCTCGTTCTCCGCGCGGTGAGCCGCGCGCTGCCGCCGCTCGCGATCCTTCTCGGCGGTGTCCTTCGCATCGTCGGCGTTATCGCGCTCGGTGCTCTGATTGGCTTCCTCGGTCTTGCCGCGATCGCGTACTTCGGCGTGAGCGTCGTCGCGGCTGGCACGCTGCTGGTGCTCGGCGCCGCAGGTCTCGCGCTGTGGATCGCAGGCTGGTTCGCGGCGGAGACGCTGGTCTACGCCGTGCGTCTATTCGCGCGCGTCACCGACGCGTCGGCCATAGTGATCCAGCGCGTGATCGACGTCCTCATGTATCCCGGTAAGACACTGTGGAACTGGATCGCGAG
>Ga0209376_1001746_pt1 | contig 21403 bp, 21 predicted proteins | sample GraSoiAngelo_134_FD_185891 | JGI IMG/M metagenome (GOLD analysis project Ga0209376, IMG submission 185891) | Grasslands soil microbial communities from the Angelo Coastal Reserve, California, USA - 14_0929_05_30cm (SPAdes) (version 2) | ecosystem: Environmental > Terrestrial > Soil > Grasslands ... | reverse complement strand
CACGCCGCTGAATCCGAGCTCGCGCAGCGGCTTCGCCTGAACAATCAACAAACTGCCGAATCCCAACGACGCGCACACCATCGACCAAAACGACGGCGGAAACGTCATGCGCAGTGCGGCCGTCGCGAGGTTTGGTGCCTCTTTTCCCAATCGCCCCTTTCGATCAGCGAGCGTCTGCCAGTTAAACGTCATGTAAACGAGATGCGACAGCGCCACGATAAACACGATCGTGCCAAGATTTACCGTCAGGATACCGATCTTTTTGCCGAACATTGACTGCAACAGCAGTGTCAACAAAACCGCGCTTGTACAAGTAGCGAGCATTCCCAGAAACACGCGCGCCGAGCGGAACATCGCCGCCATGGTGAGGCCAAACAAAACCACCGCGGTGAGGCTGAAGTACCAGAAATCATGCTCCAGGCTGCGCCGGATCATCTCTACTACGTAGGGCGGTCCGGCGATGTGAATTCGAAAATCTTTGTCATCGAGCTCATGCATGATGCGCTGGACACGCTTGATCAGCGCCTCCGTGTTTTTCCCCTCGAGGAAAACAATGAGATTGCTCGCCTTGCGATCCTTCGCGATCAGCAGTCTGCTCCAAAATGGGCTCGCCACCGCGTCTTGAAAGCTTTTCGGCCCGGCAGTCAGGCTCTTGACCGAGTTCACCCCGTCGATGCTGTCGATCTCCTGCGTGAGTTTTTGGATTCGACCGAGATACCGTGGCGAAGAAATATCACGCGATGACACTGTCAGGATCAGCTCCGGTCGCGACGGGAAATGCTGCTCAATCTTTTTGGATTGAACGACGCCAGGATCGCTGGTGGAAAAGAAAAAATTCTCGTCCACTACCGGCTTAAGATCGACAAACGCTGCCACCAGGATAAGCAACACGATCGTGACAGCGAGCATTTCCCAATGCGAGCCGAGCGGGATCAGTTTATCGCGAATCGTGCGCTTCATCGCTTCAGCATCGAATTCTCACGTAACCGTATCTCCGATCGCCACCGCACCCCATGCAATATTGCCAAATAAACCTAAATGATTTTCACCGGGCACTTCGGCAGGGCCGCTAAGAACGCCCTTCCGTACGGCTTGGTCACGATGCGGTTATCCAGAATGACGATAATGCCGCGGTCGCCCTTCGTTCGGATCAAACGGCCGACACCCTGACGAAGTTTTAGAATCGCTTCCGGCAAGGAATATTCGATGAACGGATCGCCGCCCCGCTCCTCCACGAATTCAAGTTTCGCTTCGATCAACGGATGGTCCGGCACGGCAAACGGCAGCCGCGTGATGATCACATTCGAGAGAGCCTCGCCCGGAACATCGACTCCCATCCAGAAGCTGTCCGTCCCAAAGAGCACACTGCGCGGTGTTGCCTTGAATTGCTCGAGTAAACGGCCGCGCGGCGCCCCCCCACCCTGCACAAAAAGATTGAATTTCTTTCGCGAAAAAAATTCACCCATTTGATCGGCCACCTGTCCCATGCTGCGGTAATTCGTAAAAAGGACAAAAGCGCGTCCCTCCGTTTCCTCCACAAAATGCGCGATCCAATGCTCGAGCGCTTCTTCGTAACCCGCCTCGCGCGGGTCGGGCATTTTCTGCACAATGAAAATCTTCATTTGCGTGCGAAAATCGAATGAACTCCCGAGCAGCAACGGTTCTGCCTCGTCTGCGCCGATGCGCTGACGAAAATAAGCGAGATCCGGACGGCCGACCGCGAGCGTCGCGCTCGTCATGATGCAAGAGCAATCTTCGCGAAAGATCATGCGCCGCAGTACCGGCGCGACATCGATGGGCGCCGCGTTCAGCGAGAGAAACTGCGCGGTCTTGCCAGTGCGCTCGACCCAGTAAACGTGTTCGCGAGCGCTTTGCTCCAGGAAGATGGCAATGCCGTCGCGCGCATCGCGAATCCGCCTGCCGAGCTCGTGCAATTCGGCCTTCAGAAATTCATCATCCGCGCGTTTGCTGACGTCCGCGATACGCGCCTGTAATCCAGTCAAACGTCCAGTGATCATGTCGGGAACCAACTCCGGCGCGCGAACGCGAAATTCGCGGCCCTTCCGGAAATCGCAGGCTGATTCGATTACCGCGAAAAACCTTTCCAGTTCATCGACAAGCTCGGCCGCCAATCGCACCCCGATTGCGTCGCGCATGATCGTGAAGAGCCCCTTGCGCGTTCGCGCATTGTAGAGTCGCTGGATTGTCGATCTTAGCCCGTATTGTGAGATGCCGATGCCTATCTGCCGCGAAGCGACTTGCTCGACCGTGTGCGCTTCGTCGAAAATGATGAAGTCGTTTGGGAAAAGGTAACCGCTTTCGCGTTCTTCCTGTTGGTCTGGACTTCCCAGAAGCATGAAAAGCAACGTGTGATTGATGACGATGACGTCCGACGAGAGAAGCCGCTTGCGCGCTTGCTGATAAAAGCAGGTCGATTGCTGTCCGCAGCTTTTCCCCGTGCAGATGTGCGGCTCGCTGCAAACCTGGGTCCAAACTTTTGGATCAGGCTCAACCGACAAATCACTGAGCGAGCCGTCGCGGGTCGTCCCCACCCATTCCGCGAGTCTCGTCAGCTCGTTTTGCTCCGGCCCGGTGAAAAGCTCGTTTTGCTGCTGGAGGGCGCGTTCCAAACGCCGCGGGCAAAGATAATTATGTCGCCCTTTCATAAGGGCAGCTTCGAATTCGACTGGCAAAATCTTCTTTAAGATGGGGATATCCTTGTAAAGAAGCTGCTCTTGAAGATTGATCGTATGCGTCGAGACGATTGCCTTTTTGTGCTGCTCGAGCGCAAAGAGAATTGCCGGCGTGAGATAAGCCAGCGATTTGCCGACACCGGTGCCTGCTTCAACAACGAGATGCCGCTCCTCCTCCAGCACTCGTGCCACAGCCGCTGCCATCTCCTGCTGTTGCGGACGGAACTCGAAGTTCTTCGCCTTTGAGAGCTGCCCATTCTCGGAGAAAATTGCGCGAACTCGTTCGACAAATTCGGTGCCGAGAGAATCTTTCAGCGCAATCATTTGGAAATAGCCCAGCGTTTTAACGCTGGGGTAGAAATAACGCCATTTTCCAAGTCCCGAAAGGGATGGCAGAGAATTTCTTTCGTCCCTGACGGGACTCGATTTTCTCTCGTAAAAACCCAGCGTTAAAACGCTGAGCTATTGTCTGTTTGCGGAAATGCTATTGTAATTCCCAAATCAAAAATCGAAATTCGAGAATCCCGTGAGACTCCTCGATCGCTACGTCATTCGCAATTTCTTGCAGGTTTATTTCTACTGCATCGCCGGCTTTATCTCGATCTGGCTCATCTTCGACATCAGCGACAATATTTCGACATTTATCGACGAGCACGTCGGTCTTCTTCTCGTTGTTCGTTATTACGCCACACAGGTCCCACAGGTTTTCATCATTCTCCTGCCGGTTTCCCTCCTGCTCGCGCTCCTTTTTACCCTGGGACGCATGTCGCGTGCGAACGAAGTCGTGTCCATGCTTACTGCGGGCGTAAGTCTTCCGCGCGTTCTCCTCCCGCTGATCGGCATGGGGCTGCTCACGGTGGCGGCGAGCATGGTGCTAAATTATTCGCTGGCACCACACGCGGAAATGGCGCGCAAAACATTCCTCTCAGACACGCGGGTGCGCCCCGCGCGCTATATCGAGGGACAAATCTTTCGCAATCGAACGGACTTGCGCACCTGGTTCATTCAGAATTTTCTCCCTCGCAGCAATACATTCAATAACGTGCAGGTGCTTCAACAGGACGCCAACGACAACATTGTGATGAATTATCTCGCGGCGCGCGCCACTTACCGCCCGGAAACGAAAACCTGGGATCTGGAGAATGTGAAGGTGGTTCATTACGACCACGCCGGAAATATCGTCGATGAGCAGATTTATCCGTCGCTAAAGATCGAGCACTGGACCGAAACACCTTTCCGGCTAGGCAGCGCAAATGAGCGCGCAGAATTCCTAAGCCTGCCAGAATTGCGAGAGTATCTGCATTTCAATTCGGATTTTCCCCCTACTTTGCTCGCGCCATTTCGCACCCATCTGCAGTATCGCCTCGCCTTACCGTGGACGTGCCTGGTTGTTGTCTGCATCGCGGCCCCGCTTGGAATCGGCTACTCCCGCCGGGGCGTGTTATCAAGTGTTGCGGCGGCGGTTTTCCTCGTTTTTTCGATGAACTTTCTGGTCCACCTTTTTCTCGCGCTCGGCGAAGGCGACCGAGTCTCTCCCTGGGTCGCGGCCTGGATGCCGAACCTTCTCTTCGCTGCGATCGGTCTCTATCTGTTCTATCTTCGTGCTTCCAACCGGGAAGCGCCCGGCTTTCATCTTTTCACTGCGCGGCGTATGGTTGCACAATGAACCCGCTCCCAAATGAATGGTCGATCAAGCATCGAGCGGATGCCTGTGCGGTAACCCATCGGCCCTTTGCCGCCGGGGAATATTTTTACACCCTGCTTTTTCACGACGCAGATGGTTATCGACGGGAAGATTTAAGCGATGAGGCGTGGCGGAACCGGAATGAGAACATTCAGCCGTTTTCATTTTGGAAATCACGTTATGAGCCTTTGCCGCCACAGTCGCCTGAGCCTCTGGGCAGGGAAAATGCGGAGCAGCTCTTTCGCCGTTTAATTGCATCGGACAATCCGCCCGCAAACGCGTGTTACGTTCTCGCCGCGATGCTCGAGCGCAAACGGGTTTTGAAACAAGTGAAGACCGAGCACAATGCAAATGGACGTGTCTTGATCTACGAACAGGGCGTCACGGGCGATGTCTTTATCGTGCCGGAACCCCAGTTGCGCCTCGACGAGCTGGAAAACGTGCAAAATGAAGTCGCTCAACTCCTCCAGACAGCGGCGCAGAGTTGAAAAGACCGCCATGTGATCCTGATTCTTTTTGAATGACTACAGAAACAGCAGCCGTTAATTATAAGATCGGTAACGAGCGCCTGATTAGCGTCACCGCGAAGGCCGCGCGCAAACTGGCTTCGTTGCTCGAGGAAAAAGGCAAATCAAGCGGCGCCTTACGTCTCGCCGTGGTCGGCGGCGGTTGCTCCGGCCTGCAATACGTGATGGATTTGGTAGACGGTCCCAAAGAGCGCGACATTCTCGTGCCGACTTCGAATGTCCGCCTCGTTGTCGATCCCAAGAGCGCTCTCTTTGTTAGCGGCTCGGTGCTCGATTACAGCGAAGACCTGCAAAAAGGTGGCTTCAAAGTCACGAACCCGAACGCTGTCGCCCATTGCTCCTGCGGCGAAAGTTTCGCTGTTTAATTAATAAGACCGTCTGAGGGGCGAAGGAAGAGCAACGGCGTTATCTGTTCATTTGAACTTGCGTCGCCGACAATTTCGACGATCGTAAAAGATGCTGACGGAGCGGCAGAAAAACGTGCTCGATTTTATCCAGCGCGAGCAACGCGAGAAAGGAATTACGCCAAGCACCCGAGAAATCCAAAATCATTTCGGATTCGCGAGTCAGACTTCGATAATGCAGTACATCGCCGTGCTCGAGCGAAAAGGTTTTCTCGACCGGCACGCGCGTAAGGCCCGGGCGTTGATTACTCCAGCGATGAAAGTCAGGATCGCGGATATTCCAATTTACGGGCAGATCCCAGCGGGGATGTCGGCTTTAACCGAGCAGACTATCGAAGGCCACGTGTCGCTCGATACGCGCTCAGCCAATGTTTCAAAAAATCGCGGCACATTCGCCTTGCGCGTCCGTGGCGACTCGATGATCGGCGCGCACATCGTCGATGGCGACATCGTGGTTTTGGAAGACAGCAAAGAGGTGCACAACGGCGATATCGTGGCGGCGTTGATCGACGGCGAGACGACGCTGAAGCGCTACGTGGTAGAGCGTGGCTGGCCTTATCTGAAGGCGGAAAATCCGCGGTATCCAAAATTGATCCCAGCGCGCGAGTTGAAAATCCAAGGTGTCATGGTCTCGCTGGTGCGGAAGCAAGAGCGGCGGAAGAGGCACTGAGACAGAGGACAGAGATCGGAACAGCCACCTTGCCGTGGGCTACCGCGCGGCATGCAGCAAATCAGACATCAAATCGGCTGCGAATGCACTGGGTAAAACATAGTATTACATCATGACCAAGACGATCTCGAAGGTGGGCAATTCCCAGGGCATTATTTTCGATACGGCGCTGATGGATCTCGCGCGGATAAAGGTCGGCGATCAGGTCAATGTGACGGTCGTCCCGGAAAGCGGCGCAATCGTGGTCATGCCTATTCGCAAAGGCCCCTCGCAAAAGGAAATCAAATCGGCGATTAAGAAAACGGCGAAAGATTACCGCACAACCTTGCGCAAGCTCGCGTGAGCGCGACCCCGGATGATTGCTTTCATCTTACAATCGACGTGGTGCGTGAGATTCACGAGGAAGCACTAAAAAGGTTCGGCGGACTAAAAGATGTTCGCGATGAAAACCTGTTAACCTCCGCAGTGCTGACTCCGCAGTCGAGCTTCGGCGGCAAATCTCCTTACACTGATCTTATCGATATAGCTGCAGCGTATCTTTTTTACATTTGCGTAATCATCCGTTTCTCGACGGGAACAAACGTACGGCGATGATAGCGGTGATCGTGTTTTTGCGGCTCAACAGAATCGATCCAGCCCCCGACAGCGAGCGATGGGAAAGGTTGATGTTGGATATGGCGGCGAGCAAAATCGATCGGCAAGAAACTGCCGAGCGTCTGCGCAAGCTGGTAAGGGGGTCGGTGCGCAGTTAATCCTGAAAAAGGTTAATGTTCTATTGAACATGTCAGTCGCTTATGCCATTTTCTTCGATGGCTATGAGCGGCAAGATTATTGATCTCCGCAACCTTCTTGCGAATCGTTTCCCACACGCGCCCATGCCCGCGGGAACGCGTTTAGTCACCGGTTTATCTTTTCTGGATGAAGCGATTGGCGGCGGATTGCCCAAAGGCGCGATCACGGAATTGATCAGCCCAGAGGTTAGCGCCGGAAGCGCATCGCTGATTCATGCACTCCTCGAGACCGCACAGCGCGATTGTTATTTCCTCGCGTTGATCGATGGGCGGGATTCCTTTGATCCGCAGCCACTGGGTAATGCGTGTTTGGGCCATCTGCTTTGGATGCGCTGCACCAAAGCTCTTGAAGCGATCAAAGCAGCCGATTTGCTTTTGCGCGATGGGAATTTTCCGCTCTTGATTGTCGATCTTGTGCTCAATCCACGGGAAGAATCGCGCAAAATTCCCCAGACGAACTGGTATCGTTTGCAACGATTGGTCGAATCCACCTCTACCGCATGTCTGGTCCTGACACGGCAAGGGAGGGTCAGCAGCGCGCAATTGAAAATTGTTCTCGAAAATATGTGGAACCTGGAAAGTTTTGAACAAGAGGACGCGATTTCGCGGCTGCGAATTCGCGTGCAACGATCGCACCTCCGGCGAGAGCAGATCAAAATAGGAGGGGCCGGTTGATGTTTGCCAGCATTTATTTGCCGAACTTCTATTTGCAGGCGGCAATGCGTCATCAGCCGGAACTGCACGCAAAACCGGTGGCATTGATAGAGGAACAGGAAAAAAAACCGCTTCTCATTCAATTGAACGAGGTCGCCGAAAAGGCGGGCATTCGCAAAGGAATGACGCCAAGTCAGGCTCTAGCGCGATCTTTGGACGTCGTCATCAAGGCGCGCACACACACGCAGGAAAAATCGATCCAGGAATTGTTACTTCACTACGCGTTTACGCTCAGCCCATTTTTAGAAGCCACCGCGCCCGGTGTTTGCACCATTCAATTTACCGACAATCGCGATCTGACAGCCAAGGTTTCGCGCGTAATTGCGCAATTCGCCGAATGCGAAATTACCGCACAAGCCGGGATTGCTCCTACACCCGATGCAAGTTTTCTTACCGCGCATCTGGCACGGCCGGCTTTAGAAATCGATGACGCAAAAGAATTTCTCGCGCCATTGCCTATCGAGACGCTCGCGATGATCGGCACATAGACTTTTAGTCTGTGCGGCCAGCGGGTTTAAAACCCGCCGCTGGCCACACAAAGCGCAGCCTTATGTTCCAGTTACGTCATGGGCCGTCGTTCGATCAAAAGGCGATAAACAAGACCACCCAGCGCCCCGCCCAGCAACGGTCCGATCCAATAAACGTAATGATCGTGCCAGAAATTTGCCGCAACAGCCGGGCCAAACACGCGTGCGGGATTCATGGCCGCCCCGGTAAGCGTTCCCCCAAACAGAATGTCGAGAGTGATTGTCGCTCCAATGACGAGGCCGGCGACGCGCCGCGGCCCGCGTTCATCGACGGCGGTGCCATGAACCACAAACACGAGAAAGAAAGTTAGAATCCCTTCGACCAGAATTCCCTGCCACGCGGTAAGATTAATGGCGAGCTGTGGAGTGCCAGTGACGACGACCTCGCGTCCGAAGAGACCGCGACAAATCAGGGCAGCGCAGATTCCGCCTAGACATTGCGCGATCCAGTAACGAAGCGCGTTCGTCCATTTCATGTGACCGCCGCAAACGAGGCCGAAAGTCACTGCCGGATTTAACTGGCCTCCCGAGATGTGCAGGGTGGCGGACACAAAAGCCGCAATCGTCAGACCGTGAGCGAGCGCGACTGCAAGCACATCATGCCCGGCTGTTTTGATTGCGCCGATCCCGACAAAGATCAGTGCGAACGTTCCAATAAATTCTGCGAGGAGTGGACGAAGCTTGGCCATACACCAATCCAATCGAATCAGCCGCGCGTTGGCAACTGTTTGTCGATCCCGCGCACCTCATCCGGCGCAGGGAAGAACTCGCTGCCTCTCACAGAAGCGCAGGCACCGACGCGCAGCAATGTCGATCTAACCGCCTGCGTAATTTGGGTATCTTTCGTGCAACTCCCGGGCCAGCCGATCTGCTTCGTCGGTTTTGCCAGCTTGCCGATATGCCAGGGCCGCCTTGTCCAACGCGCGAGGAGTAATAGCTGGATCATCGTAAAGCAACGCGACACCCTTAAAAGCCTTGCCAGCGTCATCGAAATTCCCGCGCTCCAGTTGAACCTCGCCCGCCAGGAGACGCGCTTCAGCATTCACGCGACCCTCAGGTTGCAGCGCCATGATCTCTTCGGCAATCTTCTGAGCGTCGTCCGGTTTGTGCGCACCGATCTTGACCGCGCCGAGCGCAAGCAACACTTTCGCCTTTCCTGCCGGGTCTGTGGCGACCTGCAAATACTTGGCAAATGCATCCTCGGCTTCCGGCAAATTTTTCAGCTTCGTGGCCGCGTCTCCCAGGTAAAACAAAAAATCGGGTTTAAGGCTGCCACGATTGTCGATCTTTCCAAGCGCGCTCAGATATTTTTCGGCGGCTTCGAAGTTTTTCTCGTTGTAATATTCGATTCCGAGCCACTCGAGGACTTCTGGCGGCACATTAGCATTCGGGCTGTTGACCATGAAATTGTTCACTTCTTTGGTAAGAGCAGGCCGATCTTTTAAATAAAACTGACACAAAATCAGCCGGAGCGACGCGAGGTTGTAGTACTGCTCTTTATTCAGTTGGCGCGCAGCATTGAGCGCAGTCATCGCGGTTTTATAATCCTTCGCTTCAAACGCGGCCTTGCCGATGTAGTATTGCGCCTGCGCTGCGACAGAACTCTTAGGGAATTCTTTCAGGAGCTGGCGAAAGGTTTCGACCATGCCTTTCGTTTTGTCCTGTTGTCCAAGGATCAAAGCCTTTAACTGCAGCGTTGCTTCCCGCTCGTGCGCACTGGGATACTTGGTGAGGATCGTGTTTAAATCGGAAAGCGCAGCATCGTAGTTTTTATTCTGTTCGTAAGCCAAAGCGCGCTGAGCCAAGGCGGCAGGCACCTGGGGGTTATCTGGAAAGGCCTGCACGTAATACGTGAAAGCTTCGATAATATCAGGAACGTTTTTCGTCTGCACATGACACAGGCCAAGCTTGTAGGCTGATTCCGCACGCAACTTTGGCGAAAGCTGAGAGGCACGCAGTTCCCCGTAAATTGACGCCGCCTCGGTGTAGTTCTGTTGTTTGTAAAGCGCTTCAGCTTTTAAGAGTTTCGCCTGGTCGGCGCGTTCGTCTGTAGGATTCGTTGCCAGGAAGTCCGCCACTTTCGCGAACAGCGCCGATGGATCGGAGTTGTATACGTTAATCAGCCGCTGATAGGCAGCGTCCTTTGCTTCTTCCCGATCCGGGTACTTAGCCATGATTTGGCGATAAAGATCTTCGGCTTGCTTTGCGTGACCAAGTTGCCGCTCACTGTTTGCGGCAAGCAACAACACCTCGGCCTGAGCCGCTTCCGGAAGCTTATCCTGCTCTTTCTGGTAATCGGCGAGTAATTGCGCGTACTGGCCGCTCTGATATTGCAAACGGCGCAGCCCGACCTGCGCAATCGCTCGAAATTTTCCGGCTTCCGGCAGGCTGCGACCTTTTTGTAATAGGTTTGTAGCTCTATCGACCATCGCCTTGTCCATCTTGCCCTTATCAGCCTGCACAAGATCGAGCGCGATCATGCCACCGCGCACCGCTGACTCGGCTTTTAAAGCCGGCTTTTGCGTTTCATTCGAGAGAGCTTCGTATTGCTTCAGCGCATCCATTTTTCTTCCCCGTCCAATCAGAATAGATGCTGCTGTCCATCGTGCGTCCTCGCGATAGGGATTCGGGTTTCCAGACTCGGCAACCTCAAGATAAATATCGGATGCCTCCTCTTTGCGACCGAGAACCTCGAGGCAACGCGCTTCGAAATAGCGTGCAGAAAGCGCCACTGCCGATTCCTTTGATTTCGCTGCGGAGCGATGAAAGAGCGGAAGCGCCGCGGCATAGTCCTTCTGCGTGAAAGCCGTTTCAGCGAGAGCGTAAGCGGCGGGTCCGGCGAATTCGCTGTCGCCGTAGTCGTTCAGCACTTTTTGGAAGTTTGTGCGAGCGCTCGAGAGGCGATCGAGATTTCGATAGCATTCGCCCAGCGAAAAATAAGCGTTCGCCCGGCCGGAAAGCCCCGGATAATCATCGAGATATTTTTGATATTCCGGGATCGCCAGATCGTAAAGCTTGCGCGTAAAAAGCGCGTTGGCGTAATCGAGCTGGCGGCGGTCAGGCGCTTCGTTTTCGCGCGCTGGCTGTCGTTCGGAAAAGTCTTCCGCTGGAGGGCGAGGCGTTGTTGCGGCTGGTTCCTCGAAGGGAATAGCGCGCGCGACCGGCGGTTCCTCTACGGGCCGAGCCCGACGCACTTCGGGCGCCCATTGAGCGACGGCTGCGCTCGGCACTGAAAGCAGCATCACCAGTCCCAAAAGACCGGTTGCGCTGCGCGCCGTTCTCATTTCGCTGTTGCGAAAGCCACGTTGGTTATTCCTGCTTCGGTGCAAATGTTTAAAACACCAATAATGTTCTTGTAAGCGCCAGCCTCATCGCCACGGATCACCACGGCTTGCTCGGAGTTGAGTTGAACCAGACTTCTTAGCAATTCGCTCAGTTCAGGACCGTTCAGAGTGCGGCGGTTCACGACAACATTGCCGTCCGCTTTCACGTTGACCACAACATCTCCGATTGGCGCAGTTTTCTCTTTCGCAGCCGAAGCTTTTGGCACCCTGACATCGAGTTCATTCTCAGTGCGGGCCGCGTTCCACGTCAGCAGAAAAAAAATCAATAGCAGCAACAGCACATCGACCAGCGGCGCCAGTTGAATACCGGGATGATGCAGGGGCGCGTGACCACGTAGATTCATATTACGAAGGAGACGATGTCGGTCTTGCGAATTACTGGCGAGATGGGCAGCTTACAGTTCGTCCTCGATCAGCACCGGGGTTCGCTCGACCCGCTTGCCGTACTGCAACGAAAGCAACGCCAAGACATGCGTCGAAGCGGCTTCCAATTCCGAGATCAACTTTTGGGCTCTTCCCCGGAAAAAAGCGTAGAACATCATCGCCGGAATACCGATAGCCAGCCCGGCGGCCGTGTTGACCAGCGCTTGACTGATCCCTCGTGAGAGAGCCACATAACGCGCGGACCCAATATCGGCTCCAAGTGCGCCGAAGGAATGGATAATCCCAAAGACCGTGCCAAGCAGGCCCAGCAGCGGCGCGATCATTCCAATATCGGCAAGATAAGTAACACGATTATTCAGACTGGCCGCGACTCGCGATCCTTCCGTCTCGGCAATTTCGCGGACTTGCTGAAAATCTGCATGCGGGTTTTTGGTTGTGAAATCGAGCATTTTTTGCACGACCCGCGCGATCGCTTCCCCATGCCGATTGGAAACGGCGAGTAATCCTAGATAATCGCGTTTCCGTAAAAGCGCATCTGCCGTAGCCATGTAACCGCTCGAAACCACCGCGCCACGCCGGATCGTCATCAGATAAACAATCACGAGCGCCACGGAAAAGATCGATAAGAGAAAGAGCGGAATCATCACCGGCCCAGCGTTGATGAGTGTATCCATAATGGTTTGTGAGTGCGGAACATCCGGCACCAGCGGCGGTGTGGCCTCCTGCGCAAGCAACGAAGGTGCGCCGGCAAGCGCGGCAAACAGCAGGAACGAAATCTTCATGCCAGAAATTTTGTAACGATAGGCAGCGCGATTAGGGGATGCAAATGCACAACTGAGAGATGACAACGTTCATCGTCTTAAGCGCTATTGTCATTCCGAGCTGAGCGCAGTGGAGTCGAGGAATCTTTCATTGTTAACAGTAATCCCGCAGCCGCGTGAGACTTGGCTCAATATGACACGAGATCAAACACAAATCGGCTCGCCAGGTTGCTAAACAAATCGATCGCCGCCGGCCCAGCGGCACACGCGGAAAATATGCGCCGGCTGAATTTCGGGATCGAGCTCGACGTAATTACGGCGGCCGCGCCAGATATAACGCGCGTCGCTGAGCAAATCGTGCACTTCATAGACGTCGCTCTCCATTTGCCCGAACTGATCAATCGGCACATCGACGAAAGAATGTTGTTTACGATGCGGATCGAGATTCACTACGACGAGGATAATGTTGTCGCGCGCAGCGGTCATTTTGCCGTAAAAGAGGATTGCGTCGTTCTCAGCGGGATAGAATCGCAAATTGGTGTAAGACCGAAGCGCACGGTTTTCCTTTCGGATTTTGTTTAGCCGCGCGATCCAGTTCTTGATGTTTCCCGGCGCATTCCAATCGCGCTCTTTAAATTGGTACTTTTCGGAATCGAGATATTCTTCGCGATCCGGCAAAGCTTCGTTCTCGCACAACTCGTATCCGCTGTAGATGCCGTAGAGCGTTGAGAGCGTAGCGGCGAGAGCCACGCGAATCATAAACGCTGGCCGGCCGCCGTCCTGAAGCACAAACGGCAAGATGTCCGGCGTGTTCGGCCAAAGATTAGGGCGAAAATATTCGCTCATCTCGATTTGCGTCAGTTCCGTAAAATATTCGATGAGCTCGCGCTTCGAATTTCGCCATGTGAAATAGGTGTAGCTTTGGTTGAAGCCAGCTTTGGCCAGCGCTTTCATCATCTTCGGCCTCGTGAACGCTTCAGAGAGAAAAACGACGTCGGGATATTTGGCGCGGACACCCTTTGTCAAATACTCCCAGAAAGCGACAGGCTTGGTGTGTGGATTATCAACGCGAAAGATGCGCACGCCGCGCCCCGCCCAAAAAAGGACGATGCTCTTCATCTCTGCCCACAACTCGCGCCAGCTTTCACACCGAAAGTTCAGCGGATAAATGTCTTCGTACTTTTTCGGCGGATTCTCCGCATATTTGATCGTGCCGTCCGGGCGCTTGTAGAACCAATCCGGATGCTCTTTAACATAAGGATGATCGGGTGAGCAATTGATCGCGAAATCGAGCGCGATTTCCATTCCGCGTTTTCGTACCTGTTTTTGAAGCCAATCGAAATCGGCCAGCGTCCCGAGGGAAGGCTCGACCGCTTTGTGTCCGCCCGCTTCACTGCCAATTGCCCACGGCACGCCTGGGTCGCCCGGTTTACAGGTGATCGAGTTATTGCGGCCCTTGCGATTCGTATGACCAATGGGATGAATCGGCGGAAAATAAATAACATCAAAGCCCATTGCCTTTGCGTCATCGATTCGTGGCAAACAATCGCGGAAAGTCGAACCGCGATCGCCGCGGCCTTCCGCCGAGCGCGGGAAAAATTCATACCATGCACCGATCAACGCAGCCGGGCGATCGACAACAACGCGCGGAGCCGGAGCATAGTGTGTCGCGTTGGAGCGGTCCGGATAAGTCGCCATCAGCACCTCGAGCTCGCCGGACTGCATGATGGCGTTAATTTCTGAATTGGCTGCCTTGGAGATTTGCTCGGAAAATTCCAGCAACCGCGCGGCGTCCGCCGGATCTCGCGCGCGCTGGGCAGCCTCCCCAATCAAAGCCGCGCCTTCTATTGCTTCGCTCCGCAGCGCAGAAATACCAGCCTCAAATTTGGCCGCGAACTCGCGTTGCCAACTGCGAAAACTGTCGGTCCATGCTTCGATCGTGTATTCGTAAATGGCGCTATCGTAAAGAGTACATACGGCGCGCCAGCGGTCGTTATCGACGAAAATCATTGGGGTTTCGCGCCACGCGCGCTTTCCGATAACGCGCCACTTCAGGACAGCCGCAACAACATCGTGTCCATCCTTAAAAATGTCCGCTTCGACCACCAGATCTTCGCCAACGATGCGCTTTATCGGATAACGACCGCCGTCAATCAGCGGCTGTAAGTTCTCGATGACCGCGGAAGAAAAGGCCCGAGACATGGGCCATGAATCAACCGAAATTCGCTGACTGCGAAAGCAAAAATCTCGGTGATCCGAAGAAGACGAGTAGCCGTATTAGAGCGCGAAATAAAATGCGCACTCGTACAGCCCCGAGTTGCGTATCATTTGTCGGCGCACACGGGTGCCCAGAACGCCTTCGAACATGTCCTGCTCGAACCGGCCAATGATCGGGTAACGATCCAGCAAATTCATGATCGGCGAATGACACTCTAGAATCTTGGGGCCGTCCTCTTCTCCATTAGTGAACTGGGCCATGTAGCCTTCCCCGTCACGGAAGCGGGCGAGCCATTTGGCGCGCTCGGCCACTGTGTGCCCCTTCGCTTTAGCTTTGAGCGCCGCAATCTTCTTTTCGAAAATATTGTAAAGAAGCTTCTCCGGCGCGTTTGACCCATAAATTTCCTGGACCGATTTCAACAGATCAAGCGTGAACTGATGGCTATCGGCCTGAAAAAGATCATGGCTGCGGCGTGTAAGCCGGTAAACCATTTCCGGGCGGCCCATCTTCTGTGGACGGCGCCAGGTATCCAGATAACCATCGCGCTCAAGAGTGAGGCAATGCTGCTTGATACCCATGTAGCTCATCTTCATTTTTTCCACGAGCTCGTTGACGGACATTCCTCTGCTGCGCTTGAGCGAGTTAACAATTTCGAGCCGCTGGGTACGCCCAATTTCTGCGATTAAACGTTGATTCATAAAAATGAGAATCGAGGGGAGAACAACTGGAGAGAGGGACTTTACACGCCGTGTCATTTAAAACGCAAGTTTAAATTTATGCAACGCCCGAGCCGGCGCAGGAAATTACAGGACCGTCAGTATTTCTCTTCGCTTTCGTCGGGGCTGATTTCATGAAATAGCCTCAAGTAAAAAGGAAGTGGTGTTACTTCGACTTGAATCGCCGTCACTGAGCCGGAATCTTGCGGCCCAAATGCATCCAGCTTGCTACCAGAATCGTTGAAGCCGCGTTTCACATAACAAAGCGCGATTTCCTTTCCAATTCGGTCGCTGCGCGTTGCGCTCGTGATCCAGCCGGCTTCTTTGCCTTTCGCCGACGTGACGGCGAGTTTCATGTCTGCTTTAAGCGGGATATCCCCCAACGAAATTAGACCGCATAATCGTTTATTTGTCTGCCCTGACATCTTGATTCGCGAAATCACTTCCTGGCCAATATAGCAACCTTTCTCATAATCGATCGTCCGCTCTTCCAGGTTAGCCTCGATTGGAATAATCTCTTCCGTCAGCTCACGGCCCCAGCGTGGAATACCCTGTTCGATTCGCATGGTGTCCGCCGCAGCAGAATCGAGCAGGTCGCATGTTGACAATAGTTGTTCCGAAACAGCGTCATGAACCGCTCCGTCACGCCATATGTCCCACCCCGGCTCAGTGAAGCGGCGCACAGAAACAATCCGACAGTCGCTCAGGTTTGGCGCGGTCAATGACAATACGTGAAAGATCGAGAATCGATCAGTGACATCCTCAATCTGAACATCATCGGCGATCACATAGCGCTCCAGTCTGGCCGAGAGCGTTTCTCGAAGTTCAGGATCTGCATCGATCCAAAAACAGTCCGGCGCGGCGGAAATGAAAATGTGCGCGTTCATTTTACCCTTTGCATTCAGGACGCACGCCTCGATTGCGACGGTTTCGCCGGCCTTCCGCACATCATTCGTAATCTGCCCATTCAGAAAGCGGAGACGGTTGTTGCCCGTAACACGAAGTTTTGCGCGTCCGGATAAATCAAGAACAGCGCTCCGCCGTGTCTGGAGCGGCGGCGTCATACTTCTTTCGACGAGACAGGCCGTTTTAACAGTTGCCGCCACCGCCGCAGTAGCTGGGTGAGAAAGCCGCGACGCAACGCCGTCGCTTCCTTAGCCTCGTCGCTGTCTGGCGCTCTGGTAGGGCGAGACTGGGTTTGCCCTGAGGTTGTCGAATCGGAGCCGACGAATGATTCCACACCTCCCACAATCGCCTCAGCAGTGGTTCGCACATCAGCTTCTTCTGTTTCAGCTCCTTCCGACCCAGCCGATGCAATTTGGGACAAATATTTGCGCGCGACCGCCGAATAATCATCGTCTCCGTGACCCCATTGGATTTGCTCAACAAGCCGATCGCAGGCAGCAGCGGTCACGCCAAAGTCGAGGTAATGCGACAAACCGAGCTGATTGGCAATCTGCACATCTTTCAGCATGTGCTTTACCGAAAAGTGCGGCTCAAAATCCCGCTGGATCATTTTAGACATTTTCATCGCCAGAGTCGTAGAATAACTGGCGTTGACTTGCATCGCCTCGACGAATTTTCCCAGGGGCACACCTAGAGCTTGGACCAGCGCCAAAGCTTCCGCGGTAGCTTGCACGCTTGCGGCCGTAACCATATTGGTTGCGATCTTGATTGCCGTCGCCTGTCCAATCTCACCGATCTCGATGATCTCTTTGCTGCTTGCTTCAAGAATGGGACGTGCTTCCCGCCATGCTGCCTCATTGCCGCCGATGTAATAAACCAACTCGCCTTTTCCGGCCGCGGCCTTGCTCCCCGTGAATGGCGCCTCGATAAAACGCGCGCCGCGACCTTCGACAATTTCCGCCGCGGCCCGCATCGAATCCGGAGCGACCGTGGAATGCGCAATGACAATATGCCTGGTTGCGAGCTTTTCACTAAGCTGGTTGACGGTTTGCAGTAAAGCTTCGTCGTCGGAAACGTAGACCTGAATGTAATTACAGAGCCCGGCCAGTTCCGCAGGCGAACCGACAAAATTTGGAACAGGACGCGGCGTCCGGTTCCAAACGAAAACTGGAAACCCTTTCCGGCGCAGATTCCCGCTCACTCCACGACCGATAATCCCGAGGCCTATCACTCCAATGTTTTTGTGCTTTAGATGAGGCATGGCTGTCAGGCGATCTTTAAAGGCGAAAATGCCTGGTCAAAAGTGCGGGCAAAAGGCACGGCAGGCAATGCAGAAATTTGCAGATTGCGAGGGGTGCAATTAGGCATTTTCTGAGCGATTTTCGAAACTAGCCGAGGCCTCGCTAAAGCCGGTTCCTCACAAATTCTGTCCGACGCGAGAGATTGCGAACCAGGTTTTGCAACGCCGTCCGACGCTTCTCGTTCTCGATGATCAACCGAATCTCCGCACGCGCTTCTTCAAAGCTCATCTGCCGCGCAGGCTTTGAATCGGTCAATTCAATGATGTGAAACCCGAGCTGCGTACGAATTGGTTGGCTGATTTCCCCAATGTGCATTTTGGCCACTGCCACAAAGAAATCTGCCGGCATCCGAGACTCCGAGAAGAATCCCAGGTCACCACCGCGGTTCTTTGTTGCCTCATCTTCCGATCCAACCACTGCAAGCTCAGCCAATTTTTCGCCCTGTTTTATGCGCCTAGCGAGCGATTTGATCGCTTTGTCTCGACGACTTCCGGCAGCGTCTCACGCGGCGCGGCCACAAAAAGATGACTGACGCGAAATCGCACCGGTTGCATGAAGCTGTCCCGATGCGTTTCGTAAAAATTCCGGTATTCAATCTCCGTCGCATCCATCCGGGAAACGATCTGCCGGGTGATCCACTGCTGCGCGCGCAGATCGCCCGCGACGTACCGGCGAAGCGATCTGGCGGAAAGACCGCTCCCTCCCAATGCAATTCGCCAGGCTTTTTCATTTGGGAATTGCCAGCGCAACAAGTTGAGCGTGCTCTCAATCTTACCTTTGGAGATTTGTTCATCCGCCTCGAGAGATCGCGCCACCGAATTCGAAATCAAACCCGTCAGAACCATCTCCTCATCTGCCTGTGACGTTCTAACCTTTGTAACATTTGTAACCTTGTTAACCCTCTCCGTGTCTGGTCGGTCCTTCTCATCAACCCCGCTTGCGTAGCGCAACTCTGAAAGCGCGCGCTGCAAATCCGCCTGATAGATCCCTTCGCCCTGCGCAATGGCCAGGAGATGGCCGCGCCTGCACAAAACCCCAATCGCGTCGCGAGAAGCGGGCGAACAAAGGACCAATTGCCCACAGGCAGTGCCGGCAAGGCAAGCGCCCACAAGCGATAACGAAATTAACAGCCAGCGTTTCACTTTAGCCCAAATTCAGACAGGTAATAAAAAGCGACAGAGCCAACGATCTGCAGGCTTTGTGCGCTGAGTTTGTCGATCGTGTCATCGGCCGTGTGCCACCAAGGGAAATCAAAATCAATCACGTCGATCGTCGGAATCCCGATTGCATTCAGCGGCGTGTGGTCGTCGGTCATTTCCCGATCGAAATAGCTGAAATAACTCCGCAATTTTAGCGCCTCTGCTGACGCAAAAATATCACGCGCCATTTCCACAGGCGAATCCGCTGGCAATGTGATGTTCAGAGAACGATCGCCAACCATGTCGAACAAAATTCCCGCGCGAAATTGTTTGGCACCGTTAGCTTCAAGCTGCCTGGCAAAATAACGGCTTCCGTACAAACCATCGGTCTCAGAAAAATTCTCGTAGGCCTCTTCGCCATCAAAGAAGACCAGTTCAACCTTGGCTGCGAGATTCGGGTGTTGTCCAAGAACTCTGGCTAACTCCAACACTAAACCGGTGCTCGATCCGCCGTCATTCGCTCCGACAAACCGGATGGTGTCGAACATCTTGGTGTCGTAATGGGAGCACAACAAAAAAGCGGGCGCTGCTCTACCCTGCCCGGGAAATCGCGCAATGAGATTGACGAAACGAACCTTGCCGTGTGGCGTGTCGTCCGTGAATGCTTGCCGCGTTACCTGCCAACCTGAGAGCCGGAGCTGACTCTCAATGTAATCCCTGGATTTTTCGATGGCGTCAGACCCGGGCGGACGCGGCCCGAGATCAACGAGCCGTTGGACATGAGCCATAGCTTTGTCGCCGGAAAATTCCTCCCAAACCTTCCCCTGCGCGGCGCGCGGCGGCTCCGCGCAAAGAATTGAAGGGAGAGCACCCGAGACGAAGCCAATCAGGAGCACGAGCCGTTTCATAAATAAGTCGAGATGGGATTGGTAGGGCGCGACCCCCGGGCGCGCCGAAGCACACGGACGGCCCGGCGGTTCGTCCCTACCACTTATCAGACGGCATATCGGCCTGTTTCTGCGAACGACTCGATTCAACGATTTAACGGTTCAACGCTACAGAGCGCAGCGAAGTGACATGCTCATCAGCTCTCGTTTGGCGTCAGCCCTAGAGCGGTAAGGATACGCTGGAGATCATCGTTTCCGTAGTATTCGATCTCGATCCGTCCCCTTTTCTCTCCATGATGAATGGTTACATGTGTAGCAAGCTCTTCTTGCAGTCGGTTCTGTAAATCCTCGATGGCCGCGGAAGTAACCACTTGTTCGGTCCCGACGCGTCGGGACTTCCGGCGCGAACGACCAATTCCGAGTTGACGAGCCACCAGCCGTTCCGTGGAACGGACGGTGGCATTACGACGCAAAACCGTTTCCGCTGCTAACAGCTGTTCCTCCGGCATCTTTAGCGCCAGCAAGACTTTTGCGTGACCGACCGAAAGCAAATCTTGCGCGAGCCAGATTTGCACCTGCGGATGCAAATCGAGTAATCGCATCGCATTGGCCACTGCCGCCCGACTCCGCCCGACTTTTAGCGCGATATCTTCCTGCCGCATTCCAAATTCGCTGGCTAATCTGGCGTAACCTTGCGCCTCTTCGATCGGGTTCAGGTCGGCGCGTTGCAAGTTCTCTATGAGCGAAAGTTCGAGGACTTCCATGTCGCTCGCGCTTCGAATAATTACCGGCACCTGACCAAGGCCGATCTCCTGGGCCGCGCGCCAGCGGCGCTCACCCGCAATCAGCTCAAATCGCGCGCCGGCTTGTCCGGTCGCCGCGGCGACACTCGTCGTTGAGGCGGGCCGGACGATGAGCGGTTGAATGATGCCGTGTTGCCGAATCGAATCGATCAATTCCTGCAACGCGTCACGACCAAAATCTTTGCGCGGCTGCAAGGCGCTCGGGACGATGCTTATAAGACTGATCTGGTGAACTCTCTCACCTGACTCGGCGGTCTCCGCCCGTGGAACGGGCGTGGACGTGCCAATAAGTGCGCCAAGACCTTTGCCAAGACCGGACCTCGCCATGCGCCTGAGGCTACGGGAACTGACTCGCCAACGCAAACCGCAACTCTTCTGCTGTCGCGTCGTCGCCTTTCGCGTCCACATAACCCGAATTTAACAAAAGCGCGCAAAAGGTTCTTGCTGTGAGCGCACGAGTTTTGCTCAAGTGGCGCTCTTAAAACTCCTAAACCCAGTCACACAATAAAAACAGAGGACCATCAAAGTGAAACTACAACTCCACCGATCAAAAGTTCAATGAACGGCTCGCCTTTGGGCGCGTTCCTTCTCATTCCGTTCGTGCTCGCCTGCTTTGCGCTTTCGCCAACGGCCCGAGCGGTTGTCCCAGCCCCGGACGGAGGCTATCCCAACGACAACACCGCTGAGGGTGACGATGCGCTCTTCAGCCTCGACACCTCATATGGCTTGGACAACACGGCCCTCGGGTTTAACGCGCTCTATACCAACACCACCGGCGGCGACAACACGGCCACCGGTGCTAGTGCGCTCTATAGCAACACAATCGGCTACGGCAACACGGCCACCGGTGAGCAAGCGCTCGCTCTCAACACAAGCGGCAACAGCAATACGGCCAATGGTTATATTGCGCTCGCGTACAACACGACCGGCTACT
>Ga0209376_1001743_pt1 | contig 21416 bp, 19 predicted proteins | sample GraSoiAngelo_134_FD_185891 | JGI IMG/M metagenome (GOLD analysis project Ga0209376, IMG submission 185891) | Grasslands soil microbial communities from the Angelo Coastal Reserve, California, USA - 14_0929_05_30cm (SPAdes) (version 2) | ecosystem: Environmental > Terrestrial > Soil > Grasslands ... | reverse complement strand
AGATCATCCGACATCGGGCCTCAATTGCGCGTCGAACGCGCGCGGTTCGATTACACTGCGCGTTGCCCAAGCCATTGCACGGCCAAGCGCGTGACCTGCCGCGCGTTCTTAAGCTTCAGCTTTCCCTTAATATTCGTGCGATGCGTTTCGACAGTTTTTGGGCTTACCCCCAAGGCATGGGAAATCTCCCGCACTTCGTGGCCTTTGCCGATGAGCTCGAAGATTTGGAATTCGCGATCGGTCAAAAGACTCACCGGATCGTCGGTCGGGTGGATTTGCTTATCGGGCCCGTTATGTTGGAGTTGCGCTGCGATCACCGGACTCAGGTAACAGCGTCCGTTCAGCGCTTCCCGCAGCGCTTCCGCGATGTTGTCGATCGCGTCCTGTTTGACGATGTAACCCATCGCTCCGGCCCTAAGCGCTCGCGTCGCGTAAAGCGCTTCTTCGTGCATCGAAAGAATAAGCACCGGCAGCTTTTGAAATTCGGTCCGGATTGTTTTCGTTAATTCGATCCCGCTTGCGCCGGGCAAACCGATATCGACGATGGCCAGATGAGGTTCGAGTTCGCGGATAAGCGCCATCGCGTCCGCCGCCGTGCTCGCCTCGCCGCAAACAACGAACTCGTCTTTCGAATCGATCAGGCGCACGAGGCCTTTGCGCAAAACCGGGTGATCGTCCACCAGCAGAATCCGTTTCTTGTTTGGTTGGGCTTGTTTCGCGGACATGTAACTCGATTTAACGACTGGGTGATTTAAAGATTTAACGATTTGACCTTGCGGTAACGAGCGATGCCGAAAATATCTTCAATAGTTCATCGCACTCTGACATTAATGGCTCAACCAACTTTACATTGATCAGGTTGGACTCGACCAACAATTCGAACCAAAAAAGAGTTTCGTCTGTTTCTTCGGTAACGATCGCAATCTTCGAAATAAAGTTGGCCGCGGATCGCGCGCGGCAGGCGGCTCGGTAGTTGGCTGCAAGCGAAGTACCTGATCTAAGAAATTGGCGGCCGACCGTTCGCGTCGTTTCATTCTTCGGGAGTCTTGTAAATGCTTTGATAACGCGAACGGCAAACTTCTTCGTTCGATCCTGCAATCGTTTGGCTTGATCGAGTCTATCCATGACTCAATCGTTAAATCACTAAATCTTTAATTCGATAAATCTTCTTCACGGCGCCTGGCCTTCCAACCATTGCACCGCAAACCGAGTCACCTGGCGGGCGTTCTTCAAATTCAATTTCTCTTTGATGTGCGCGCGATGCGTCTCCACCGTTTTAGCGCTGATGTGCAATGCCCGTGCGATTTCGTGAACGTCGCGGCCTTTCCCGAACAATTCGAGGATCTCGAGCTCGCGATCGCTCAACTTATCAGTCGGGTTCGCCTGATTGGATCCGCTCGCGAAATTGGTGATCAGTTTCGCCGACATGTCATGACTCAGATACGGCCGGCCGGCGAGCACTTCGCGGATCGCGTTGATCACATTTTCGAGCGCTTCCTGTTTCATCACGTAACCCTGCGCTCCGGCGCGCAATGCGCGCAAAGCGTAGAGCGATTCGTCGTGCATCGAGAGAATAAGCACCGGTAGCTTTTGGAATTCAGCGCGGATATTCTTGATCAACTCGATCCCGTTGGCGCCGGGCAAACTAAGATCGACAATCGCCAGATCAGGCTTCAATTGTCGAATTGCGCTCATGCCTTCGGCCGCGTCTCCCGCCTCACCGCAGATATTGAAAGCGTCGTCCGAACTGTTGATCAACTGTTCGAGTCCTTTTCGAAACAGCGGATGATCGTCAACGATGACGATGCGTTTTGCCCGCCCCGACTTGGAGCTCGGTTTCGAACTTTCCCTTATTGTGGTCGCGCTTTTCATTTGGTCATCGTCATCGGCAAGTAGCAGGCGACACGCGCGCCGCCTTTCTTGAGAGACTCGAATTCTAATCGAGCACCGATCGATTCGGCGCGGTACTTCATGATGTGGAAGCCCAAACCGTGGCCGGTCTTTGTTTTCGTGTTAAATCCGACGCCATTGTCGGTCACGCTGAAAATGAGGTCGTTTTTCAATCGCCGAACCTCCAACACAATTTGGGTGGCGCGAGCGTGTTTGTTCGCATTGATGAGCGCTTCCCGCAAAATCCGATAAAGTTGTGAGGCAACATTGTCGTCTTCGATGTTCATTTCCGTTTTCAAGTCGAGCCGGCAGGATGTTCGCCAAATTTTTCTTTCGACCAGATCTCGCAGCGCGGAGGGAAATTCGGCGGCGTCGATCTCTTCCTTGTGCAGATCGCGCGCGATATTGCGCGCGTCCATGACCGAGCTGTTGATTAACTGCGCGATTTTTTCCAGATCGTCCGTTTGCACCACGCGATGATCCTTTAACCGCAGCGCGGTGGCGCGGGCCAGGAACCCGATCGCCGTCAATTGCTGACAAAGCCCGTCGTGCAGTTCCTGGCCGAGCCGTTCCTGCTCGCGGTCGCTGATTTCGAGAATCTGACTTTCGAGGCCCTTGCCCCGGATGATCTCGCTGTTGAGTTCCTCATTCGCCGCGTGCAATTCTGCCGTTCGTGTCCTCACCCGCTTCTCCAAGAGGTCTCTCGATTTTTTGAGCGCGGCTTCTGCCTTCTTGCGCTCCGTGATGTCGTTGAAATAGAGATTTACGTCTTGGTCCTTAACCGGCGCGACCAGTACTTCGTAGGTGCGACCAAGAAAATTCATTTCGACTGTGGTTCGCTTGGGAGTCGTCGCGATCCTTGCAATCTGCGCCGGGACTGCATCCCCCACGGCAACATGGAAGTTCCTGAGAAGTTTTTCTGCGGCCGGATTTGCGAAGCTAATGAATCTGCCATGTTTAAGACGGAGCACCGGCGCCGGATTTTCCGCAGGCAGGCGACTCATAAGTTCAAGCTTCTCCTCGGCGTGCTTGCGCTCGGTGATATCGTTGTTTGTTTCCAGAACAAATGCGCGTTTGCCCTGCGCGTCTCGGTCAAGCGACCATCGCGAAAACATGGTCAGGCGTTTGCCGTCGCGCCGGGTGTGAACGATTTCGCCTTCCCACCGGTTGTCGTGAAGAAGTTTTTCGTTGATTTTCGACCGCGGCTGCAGGTGTTCCGTTTTCAATAAATCGTATGCCACTTTGCCTAACGCTTCCTCTCGCGTGTAGCCGTACATTTTTTCCGCGCCATTATTCCAGTAAGTGACCCGGTCTTCTGCGTCACGAACGATGATAGCGTCGTTGCTCAAGTCCAGCAGTCGCGCCTGCTCAGCCAGCACGCGTTCTTGGGTCTTGCGTTCGCGTAAATCAATGATGGCGGTTTGATAGAGTAATGCGCCGTTTCTCGCGGTCGAAGTGATCGGAGTGCTCAAAAGCAGCGCTGGAATCTGTTCTCCCTTTCTGCTTTTCAATAGCAGTTCCGTTTTCACTTGTTGCTGCGAAGTGCGGCAATAAAGCAGGTGACGGAGAAGCGAATCCAGATCCGCGACGTAGAACGCAAACGGCCGGCCAATTAACAGGTCCCGCGGCTCGCGCAGCAATTCGGTTGCAGCGAGATTCGCTTCCTCGATACGGCCGGCGCGGTCAAAGCTAACGTAAGCGATCGGCGCAAAATCGTAAAGATCGACATATCGCTGAATGGCTGATTCCAGTTCGGTCTTGGGATGGCGCAGCCCATGAATGGACGATCCTCGGTCACGCCTGCTGTTTGAATTGAGCCCGGCGCCGTTACGCGTCGATCGTTTTTCCTTCCGGGCGGGCTGTGGCTGCTTTTTCATCCTACAGGTAAATTTCGGCGGTAGATTGCGAAGAAATGTCGTCCACAGATTGCACAGATTTTCGCAGATTATCAGACAAACCGAAAACCAGCCGGCGGTGCTCAAGACTTGACGCTCCAAAATTCAGCAATATTCCCCGATGAAATCCGGTGGCTTTAAGCTGGTTGATAAGTTGAGCGTCATCAGCGTTTGTGAGCTGCGCGATCGCCTTCGTCTCGACGATGACATTGCTGAAGCAGATAAAGTCCGCCCGGTACGCGCACGTTAGGAGCTTGCTTTTGTACTTGATCGGCAAAGCACCTTCGGCTGCGTACGGAATTCCCCGGTTTTGGAATTCGAGGGCGAGCGCAGTTTGGTAAACTAGTTCAAGAAAACCATGTCTGAGCTTGCGATGGACTTCCATGGCCGCGCCGATAATCGCGAAAGTCTCAGGATCTCGTTGCATAACAAATTGTGTAAATCTGCGAAATCTGCGGATCAAGCTGCTGAATCTGCGGATTGCCATGATTGTCTGGTTAGCCCGCATTACTTTTGCATTCGCTGCGGATTGCGCTTCCGGGTTTTTTTCCGCGCCCGTTGGCCGCTCTATCGATGTCGATGAGAGTGAGAACAGCGCCGTCGATCTTATTATCGGTTGTGCGGTAAGGCCGGATTCGCAGTGAATACTGGCGGCCGTCCTTGTCGGTCACTTTGCGCTCGCGTGTGCTCAACGTCTCGATCACTTCGCGTAAAATATTTTCCAGGTCGGGCACGTCAATGTTCGGCCGCAGTTCGCTCAATGGACGCCCGATATCGGTCGGCAAAATATTAAAGACGCCGCGCGCCGCCGGTGTTGCCCGCCGCACCGTCAAAGCATTGTCCACCATCACGATTGGCATTTGAATGCTGGCCAGCAAATTGTTCAGCTCGCCCGTCAGTTGCATCATCTCGAGATTTCGATTGCTCAGCTCTTCGTTCAACGTGGTCAGCTCTTCATTGGTCGATTGCAATTCTTCCTTGGCCGTTTCCAGTTCTTCGTTGGTCGATTGCAGCTCCTCGTTGCTCGACTCGATTTCTTCGTTGGCCGACTTCAATTCTTCATTGGTCGCCTCCTGTTCTTCGATGATGGCTTGGAGCGATTCCTTCGAAGTGGCCAATTCCCGCCGCAATTCGCCCACTTCACGCTCCGTCCCCGTTTTTCCCAGCGCCCGTGGCAGCTTTTCACGTTTAGTTCCTTTGGTGGTCTCATCAAAAATAACCAGCAGCCACGATTTGTCGGTGCCGGGGATTTTGAATGGCACCGCCTGAATATTGATTTCGTAGGTTCGGCTGCTCAGCTTAACTTTCGCCCGCTCTTTCCGGGCAGGCTTGTTCGTTTTGATCGCGCGATGAATCGTGGCGCGCAGGTCTGGCACCAGGGTCGGCCGCGCCAGTCGCAGAAGATTGAATGTCGCCGGACCCGGTGCGTGTTCGAGAAACAACTCGGTCCGGCCGCGGAATTGTTGCACGTGCATGTCTTGGTCGATTACGACCGCCGCCGGCGCGTAGGCACCGAGCATAATGCGGTCGGCCACTTTCAAAAGATCGCCCCCGAAATCTGCGCCAGCGCCGGCTGTCGATCTTTCCCCGAGATGCGAAAGTCCAAGGCCACGCTGCGGGATGAGGTCTGCCATGCGCGGCGTAGTAACGACAGTCTTCGCGTAAATTTTGTTTTTTTTGTCCGCCAATTTGAAAAGCTCGTCGTACAAGCCCACCGATTCGGCCGGTCCGAGAATCAAGTAGCCGCCGGGATTGAGCGCGTAATGAAACTGCGGGATGCAGCGCTTGTGCAGTTCCGCGCTCAAGTAAATGAGCACGTTGCGGCAACTGATCAGGTCGAGCCGTGAAAATGGCGGATCGGCCGTGATATTTTGACGGGCAAACGTGCAGATGTCGCGCACGTTGCGATGGATTTGGTAAGTGCCGTCCCGCTTCACAAAAAAACGTTTCAGTCGCGCCGGCGAAACATCTTTTTCGATAGCGCTGGAATAAATTCCCAGCCGCGCATGTTCGATCACCGATTCGCTCAGATCGGTGCCGAAAATCTGGATGCGTATTTTGGAAGGACCGCGGCCGAGCGTTTCCAAAATGCATATCGCGAGCGAATAAACTTCTTCGCCGGTGGCGCAACCCGGCACCCACGCGCGAAGCTCCGGTTGTCGATCGTTGCTTTTATTTTTGAGCAGCGCCGGCAAGAAACGTTTCTTCAAGGCGCGGAAGAGGGCTTCGTCCCGGAAAAACCGAGTCACGTTGATAAGCAGATCGTCAAAGAGCGCTTCGATTTCTCTTTTGTTGTCGCGCATAAACCGCGCGTATTGACTCATCTTGTCGATTCGGTGCAGCGCCATCCGCCGCTGGATCCGTCGAATCAGCGTGCTTTCCTTGTAGGCACTGAAATCGACACCCATTTGCTTTTTCAGAGAAAGAAAAATGCGGCCCAGATCGTCCGCCTGTTTGTAGGCGGCCTTTTCGATTTCTTCCGGATCGCTCAGCGGCCGGCGGATATAGGGATGATTGGAAATGCGCTCGATTTCGCGGGCGATTTCGCGCGGCGTCAGAACAAGATCGACGAACCCCGCGCGAATCGCGCTCCGCGGCATCGTGTCGAACTTGGCGCTCTCCTGATTTTGGGCGAACGTCAAACCCCCGGCTGCTTTGATCGCGCGCAAACCGGCCGTGCCGTCACTGCCGGTTCCGGAGAGCACGACGCCGATGGCGCGCGATCCACATTCTTCGGCGAGCGATTCAAAAAAGTGGTCGATCGCAACGTTGAGCCGTTCTTCACGTCGAACCAATGTGAGCGCGCCATTTTTGGCGATGACGCATTTGTTCGGCGGTTGCACGTAAACGGTGTTTGGTCTTGGTGTCGTTGTTCCTGTAACCTCGCTGACTGGCATCGCCGTGACTTTGCCGAGCAAATTGGAAAGCCGGCTGGCGTGATGCGGATCAAGATGTTGCACGATCACAAAAGCCATCCCCGTTTTCGATGGTAACTGGCGCAAGAATTCCATCGCTGCTTCAAATCCGCCGGCCGAACCGCCAATTCCCACAATCGGGCAAAGTGCCGATGATTTTTCTTTTTCCGTAGCGCCATCGGCGCCGAACTCTGGTTTGGCTTTGCGCCTAACGAATGGGCGCTGCGCACCCGAGCTTTTCGTCTTTCTGTTTGCGGGCATGGCCCTCATTAATATGATCCGCGGCTTCGGGCGGCCCCAAGCCGCGCTTTCACTCTAGCCTGAACTCTCTCAGATGCCTAGGCGCAACATCACCGCAAGCCCAAACGCGGGGAAAGAAACCCAGCTAACGAGCGCGTCGTTCAACGCTATCCTTTCGTCGAGTAGGGATTTTAAGGATAAGAAGGCCAGATAGTTGTCCGATTGCGGCATCGACGGCTGAGCGTAGCGTCACGCAGGCGGACGGAAATGCCAACGGCAAAGGTACTGACGCTTGATGGTGAAATCGATTTCCACCTCTCGCCAGAGGTCGCTGCATCGCTTCGTGCGATCGTTGCCAACAAACCCAAACGCGTGGTCGTCGATCTTTCCAAGGTCACCTATTTGGACAGCTCCGGCCTGGCCGTTCTTATCGACGGAATGCAGAATACTCGGAAATACGGTGGCGAATTTTCGCTCGCCGCGATGCAGGAAAATCTCCGGCCCATCTTCGAAATCGCCTGCCTGGATCAGGTCTTCAAGTTTTTTCCCGATGTTGAGTGCGCTCTGGCCGCCGACGCAATAGCTATTCGCGGAAATGGTTCCCGAACCGCTACGAATTTTGCGCTCAGCCAGAATTGAGCGCGCTTGCGCAACGACGACCACAGTTTCGTTGATGACCGGGTTGGCGCTCAACGCCTGGATCGCGCGATAAAAATTCGGCAAATCGGAAGAGCTCGCCGGATTCTTGCGCGAATAAAACCCAGATCTACCGGCACACGTTGTCATTGATCGTGCTGGCCGGCATCGTTTTGTCCGGATCGTCGCTTATTGCACCGCAAGTGACCGAGAATCAGGCCCTGGTCAGTCTTGAATTATAGAGTCCGCGGCGGAGCGCTTCGGCCGGCGGACGGAGACCGGCGAGATATTGGGCGTCAAAGGCCCGAAGCGCCGCTTCGATCGTTGCGCCGATGCCAACAATTCCTTCCTCCACGCTCGGACCCAGGAGCGCGATCCAAAGGCGACTGCGAAGGAACAGCTGCGGTCGGCGCGCCGCTGACGGACTGCCCGGATGCGCAGCACAGTAAAGGTCCATCCGTTCCATCGCCCCCATCGTTGAATCAACGGCATGCCTTCCATTTGAACTGAACCCTTTAGCCTTTTTCATCCCACCCTCAAAACGCGCACCTCGCCTCGGCTGGATGTGGTTTTATGAAGAAAAGTGTGCGCCGGCTCGGGCTCGATCTCCCGACACGATTTGGCTGGTAGTCAGCAGGGCTTCGATTATCAGGTTTTCACCTATAATTGAATGTGCCATTCGTCTGATTGCGTAGCGGCTCGCTCATCTGAGATTCTCCATCGCGATGCAACTGCTCGCTCCCATCGAACTCTCCGGCATGGAGAAATTGGAGATCCTGCAGCGACTCGATCGTTTCCGGAAATGGTACTCGCTCGACGACAAGCGTTACTGCCTTGCCTGTGGTCAAGTCATTGAAGGACGCAATGTTCTCGTTGTCGGCGGCACGCGTGGCACCGGACCGTTACGCTTGATCTGCCCAACTCGGAATTGCCATTCGATTCCAATGGATTGGGTGATTCCGACCGACGAAGTGCTGACACGGATGTCGATGTTGCCAGAGGAAGATACTTTGTCGCGAAAAACGACCGCTCGACCGCGGGAAAAGTTTTCCACGCGATTTCGCAAGTTCGCGATGCAATTTCGGCCGGCTGCTTGATCGACGCTTTCCAAATCCAACGCGTCTAAGGATTTGACCTACTGCCGAACCGGTGTGCAGCCCGATTGCGCATCCGCTCTTGGTTTCTCATCGTTGGAGTTACGCAAACAAGCGCGATGAAAGGAACGACAAAAACTCGTTAGGGAAGGACTTATGTTGAATCCAACTTTGCAGTACAGCACCGCAAACGGCGCAGTGGTTTCCGATGAAGCGCTCATGGAAGCCATCACTGACCATCGACCCGAAGCGTTGCACGAATTTTATTCACGCCACGGCGGCAGACTGAAATCGGTCATCGGCAATGTCGTGCATGAGGAAGGGGACGCTGACGATGTATTGCAGGACATTCTGCTGCAGATCTGGCACGAGGCCGACCATTATTCGCCCAACGCCGGCAAGTTACTTGGCTGGGTTGTCACACTCGCGCGCCGGCGTGCGATCGATCGGCTTCGCCGGAAGCAGGCTTATTGTCGCGCAAAAGAACGTTACCAGGAGCATCTCAACGAACAGCCGGCCTCGGGCCCGGACAATCATTCGTTCGGCGACAACATCTCGCGCTCCGACTTGCGGCATTTTCTCCATCGTCGGCTCAATGTGCTGCCGCGTCATCAGCGCGAAGCGCTCGAGCTCGCGTTCTTTGCCGGAATGAGTCACCGCGAAATTGCGGCCGTCACTCGCGCGCCGCTCGGCACGGTTAAGACGCGCCTTGAACTTGGTTTACAAAAGTTGACCCAATCGCTCAGGCCGATCCGGCACAAAATTTAGAATTTAGGGCGCCGGGGGCTCCGTCAAACACGGCCTCAGGGAAAATCGGAGCTCCCGGCAGGGCTTTTAGTCAAGTCGCCGGCGTCTTGTCGATCTTTTATTCGTACAAAAAGCTGCCTGGATGTGTTGGGGCTGAAATTTCCGGTCGCTGTGTTATGTTCGTGACAATGGATACGCCCCAAATCATCGCTTACCTGAAAACCTACTGTGGCTGGAGCGCTGGAGTTCGTGCCGTGCTCGCCAAGTATAATTTGCCTTACACGGAAAAGGACATCATCCAAAACCCAGCCTTTCGTTGGGAGATGGAAACGAAGAGCGGCCAGCCGCTTTCACCCTGCGTTGAAATCAACGGCAAAATGCTGGCCGATGCCAGTGGTGAAGAAGTCGAGAGATACTTGATCGACAATCAGCTGGTTCAGGCGAGCGCAGCGCAAACCGATGTGCCGTTGAATGCGCCCTGCCCGACCGAGCAGCACGAGAGCGAAGTAAAACTGCGCTTCTGATCGGCAAACCGGCCAAAGGCTAGTCTTCGGACTCGGTTTCGGGATCCGGCTTGAGCCCTTCTTCCTCCATTTTGCGGAGGACGTCGCTCATGTCGTCGACTTCATCCCAAACTTCCTGGCTAACGTAAATCGGCGCTTTCTGTTGGGTGGCGATAGCGATGCAATCGCTGGGCCGCGCGTCCAGCTCGATGATCTTTTTCTGCTGCAATTCGTTTTCCGCCCGAATGATCGCTCTCGCATAGTAGGTCGCGTTTTTCAGGTCGTTAATGATCACGCGCTCGACTTTCGCGCCGAGCGCCGTCATCAGGTGCGCCATCAGGTCGTGCGTGAGCGGGCGTTCCTTGGTGATGTCGCGCATGAACATAGTGATGGCGCTCCCGACCGTTTGATCGACATAGATAATGAAAACCTTGTCGTTGTTCCCAATGAAAACCGCGCACCCGCCACTTGTCGGCAACACCGCCCGGACCTGCACTTCGATCACCGTTTTATTCATCCCCGGCGAACGTTATCCGCGCGGCCCGGAAAAACAAGCTGCCGCCAAAATTGTGAATAAGTTGGCAAGATTTTTGCACGCTTTTCTTGCATGTTGGGCGCGCTGAATCATTATTCGTCTGCGGTTTGGCGCCGCGCGCTAAATGAAGAGATGAAAGACTGGGACGTCGAGTCCGCAATCGCGACTTACAATGTTGATGGCTGGGGTAGCGGTTATTTCACCGTCAACGCCGAAGGCAACGTTGTTGCGAAACCGCTTCAGGAAAATGGCGGCAGCATAAATATTCTCGAAGTTGTAAATGAAGCCCGCACCCGCGGTCTCAGTTTTCCGCTCGTCATTCGCTTTCAGGATCTGCTCCGTCACCGCGTCGAATCGGTCAACCTCGCGTTCCAAAACGCGATCACCGAATTCGACTATCGCGGTCAATATCGGGGCGTCTTCCCGATCAAGGTCAACCAACTGCGCGAAGTCATCGAAGAGATTGTCGATGCCGGCCAGCAATTTCATTTTGGACTCGAAGCGGGTAGCAAGCCGGAATTGGTCGCCGCGCTCGCGATGCACAAGGACGCGGAGAGTCTGATCATTTGCAACGGTTACAAGGACCAGGCTTTCATTCGCATCGCGCTTCTCGGTCGCAAACTTGGAAAGTTAGTCGTTATCGTCGTCGAGAAACTCGAAGAACTTGAGCAAACCATTCGCGCCGCAAAAGAAGTTGGCGTCGAGCCGGTCATCGGGATTCGGGTGCGGCTGCACAGCAAAGGTTCCGGCAAATGGTCACCGAGTGGCGGCGAGAACGCCAAGTTCGGTCTCGACACGACCGATCTCGTCGCCGCCAGCCAAATGTTGAAAGAGGCGGGCTTCGCGCATTGCCTCAAGCTGATTCATTTTCACGTCGGCTCACAAGTTCCCGACATTTCCACAATCAAACGCGCGGTGCGCGAAGCCGCCCGGTATTACGCAAAACTTTCGAAGCTCGGCCACGAGCTCGGATATCTCGATGTTGGCGGCGGTCTCGGCGTTGATTACGACGGTTCGGGCAGCGATTTCGACAGCTCAGCCAATTATTCGCTTCAGGAATACGCCAACGACGTCGTCTGGAACATCATGGACGTGTGCGATGCCGAAGGCGTCCCGCATCCGGCCATCGTCAATGAAGGCGGACGCGCCGTCGTCGCGCATCATTCGGTGCTCGTGGTCGAGGCATTCAGTTCTATCGAGAAGACCGCGCCGAAGATCAGAGTCGAAGCGACTGAGAAAGATCACAAACTCGTTCACGACATTCTCGATGTGAAACAGCGGCTCAAGCGCGGCAATCGCATTGAGAGTTTGCACGACATTCAACAAATCAAGGAAGAATCGCAGGAGACGTTCAATCTCGGTCTGCTCGATCTCGAATCGAAGGCGAAAATCGACACCGTTTACTGGCAGCTTGCCCAACAGATCGCGAACATGCACCGCGGCCTGAAGTTTGTACCCGAGGAAGTGAAGGAATTGGAGACAACGCTGAGTGATCAATACATCTGCAACTTTTCCGTCTTCCAATCGCTCCTCGATCACTGGGCGCTCGGTCAGCTTTTTCCAATCATGCCAATCCATCGCCTGACGACTCCTCCGGACCGACAGGGCACGATTGTTGACATTACCTGCGATTCCGACGGCAAGGTTTCCAAGTTCACCGATTTGCAGGATGTGCGCGAGACGCTCCCGCTTCATCGCGTCATTCCCGGCGAAATTTATTATCTCGGCGTCTTCATGGTCGGCGCTTACCAGGACATCATGGGCGATCTGCACAATTTGTTCGGCCGCGTTACCGAAGCGCACGTCTTTCTCGATCCCGATGAAGAATCCGGCTGGTACATCGAAGAAGTCATTGAAGGCAGCACCATCGGCGAAGTGCTTTCAATGACCCAGTGGGACAAAGTCGAACTGTTGCGGTTGTTGAAAACGCAAGTCGATGACGCGATCAAAACCGATTTTCTGAAGCCGAGCGACGCGATGAAGCTTCTAGCCGATTACGAGCGACTGCTGCAGGAATACACTTATCTCTCCCTCAACGGCACAAAGCTTGTGCCGCAGCCGGGCAACTGGCTCCCGCTAAGTTGACTTAAGTTTGTCATTTCGAGCGAAGTCGAGAAATCTCTTACTGTTGTCTCGGCACATCGAGGCCGTTTACAAATTCGGCGATCGCCTTCAGAATTCTTTGATCGACATCTTCCTGCGTCTCGCTCCCAAGATCTTTTTTTCGAACAATCAGGGAATGATCGCCGCCTTCGACCACGTGCAGGAAATTCGGTGCGGTCATTTGTGAGCGAAGGGATTCAAGCAAGTCCAGCGGACAAAGCGGATCGCGCGTGCCTTGCACGAAAAGAATTGGAGTGCGCAAATCGCGCAGGACTTGATCGCGCAATTTCGAGCGATCGCCCATCGCGGAAAGCGGATAGCCGAGGCAGACGACTCCATTCACGGCGTCTTCCAAAGCGACGTGACAACCGATGCGGCCGCCCATGCTTTTGCCGATCAAGAAAATTGGTCCCGATGTTTTCGCGCGTACTCCGGCGAGAGCCGCACGATGCGCTGCGATTAATTGCGGCAAACGATCAGGGCGTCTTCGCCCTTCGCGCATGTAATCGTAATCGAAGGTCTCTACTTCGCCGATTCGCGTTAGTCTTTGCTTCCAACGTTGCATCCACGGATGCGATGACGGCGCGCCCGCACCCGGCGCGAAAAGAAAAACGGGCCTCATGATACAAAACTACCCTCACCTGCCGCAGACGACTTCCTCTCCCCGAGGGAGAGGATTGCTCGCCACGCAGTAGCGTAGCCAAGGCGGGAGGTAAAGGGGATCATAGAACGTTGGGCCGCCACTCGATGCGCTTCTTTATCTTGCAGGGTGACAAAACAACATCTAAAAAACTGCCTCCAATATGGCTGGCGTAAATCGACTGCTGGGTGCGGCAGACTAATTCTTTCGGGTTCTCGCTATGCTTTTTAATTCGCTCACGTTCATCGTCTTTTTTGTGATCGTGGTCATGCTTTACTGGAGCATCGCGTCCTGGCCGCTGCGCAAAAACATCCTCGTCGTCGCAAGTTACATTTTTTATGGCGCATGGAATCCGCCTTTCGCCGCGCTCCTTTTTTCCACCACTGCGATGGATTTCTGGTTGGGCCGTCAAATTGGCAAAGCCAAAGGGTCGCGTGCCAAACGCGCCTGGCTCGTCGCCAGCGTTTGCATGAATCTGAGCATGCTCGGCTTCTTCAAATACGGAAATTTTCTCCTTCAGAATTTCCAATGGCTCGTTGCGCGCGTCGGCATCATCTATCAACCGCCGCATCTCGACATTCTGCTCCCGGTCGGCATTTCCTTTTACACGTTCCATTCGCTTTCCTATACCCTCGACATTTATCGCGGCGTTTTGCAGCCGACGCGTTCCCTGCGCGACTTCATTCTCGCGGTCTCGTTCTTTCCGCAGCTTGTCGCCGGTCCGATCGTGCGCGCGGGAGATTTTCTTCCGCAACTGGTCAGGCCGCAGCCGCTGCGCGCCGGTCAATTTCTCTGGGGCCTGGCCCTGATGACTCTCGGTTTGTTCGAGAAAATTGTGCTCGCCGATACGTTACTGTCCGGCTCGGCCGATCGCGTTTTCGGTTACGCCGGGCCGTTGGTGGCGCTCGATTCGTGGGCGGGCGTAATCGCTTTTGCCGGCCAAATATTTTTCGATTTCGCCGGTTACTCGACTTGCGCCATCGGTGCGGCCTTAACTCTCGGCTTTCATCTTAAGGACAACTTTCGATTTCCCTACGCCGCGATCGGTTTCTCGGATTTTTGGCGGCGCTGGCACATTTCGCTTTCCACCTTCCTGCGCGATTACCTTTACATTCCGCTCGGCGGCAATCAGGTCCGGCCGTTTCGCGCCGCGCTGAATTTAGTCATCGTCATGTTCCTCGGCGGTCTTTGGCACGGTGCCGCCTGGACGTTTGTCGTCTGGGGTTTGTTGCACGGCTCTTATTTAGTGATCGAGCGCATCTGTCGCATTCTGTTCGAAGATAGATCATGGGCGAATAATCTAGCCACGCGCATTCTGGCCGGAGTCGCTACTTACGCCGCTGTTTCCATCGCCTGGGTTTATTTTCGCGCCTCCGATTTCACGATTGCGAGTCGAATGCTCGCCGGAATGTTCGGCCAGCACGCTCACGGCGATGCCATTCTCTCCACCCGCGAAATGCTTCAGGTCGCGTTCGTGACCGTCGGCATGATCAGCGTTCACTGTTCACTTCGCGACAGCAACATCGAAACCGCAGTCGCACGTTTACCCCGCTGGGCCGTTACCGCCGCCTGGGCGCTAATGGCCTGCGCGATTATTCTTACTCAAGGAGCCAGTAATGCGTTCATTTATTTCCAATTTTAAAGAACGACTCCGCCTTCCGCGGTTGTTTTTCCGAAAACCGTCGCGGGCCGAACAAATCCACGGCGGGCCGCCGATGGAGTTTGAGCGCCCGATTCCGCCAATCCAATGGCGCGGTATCACTGTCGTCGTGGTCGTTATCGTCATCGCTGCTTCCGCAGCGTGGGAATTGTACGTCCGCTCGATCGGTTACGGTCCCACTCTTAATGATGGCGAAGATCTGTGGACGTTGAGACGGCGAAGCGTCACTCCGGAATCGGTCGTGATCATCGGTGACTCGCGCGGTTGGTACGATGTCGATCTTGATGAAATGGAAAAAGGTCTGGGCAAGCGCCCGATCCAACTCGCGATGGGCGGCGGTTGCGGCTATCCGGTCCTCGCGGATTTGGCGAAGGATGAGACCTTCCACGGCACCATCATTTGCAGCGTCGTTCCGCGCCTTTTTTTTGCGCCGCCCGGAACGCCGCCGATGGAGCGCGGCGAAAAGGCAGTGAAACGGTTTCATTCGCAAACACCGGCCCAGCGCGCGAGTCAGTACTTCGCTTTTCCGTTGGAAGAACGTGTCGCGTTTCTAAAACAGGAAGAACTGACGCTTGCCGATCTGCTGCAGCGGCTGCCGATTCCGAATCGCCCTGGCGCTCTCGTTCCACCGCGTCTCCCGCCATACTTCGGGACAATCGATCGCGAACGCCGTGCCCGCATGATCGAAGAATGTGCGCGGCCGGGGAGCGAATTAGCTAAAAGAATTCAGCAAATCTGGATCCCGCTTTTCACACCGCCACCTCCGCCCAGCTATATTCCAAGAGAACAGTTCATGGCAAAAATTGGGGAGGCGATCGGTGGTCGCTTTCGCGATACGGCCGCCGCTATCGAGAAAATCCGTGCTCGCGGCGGCAAGATTGTTTTCGTCCGATTTCCACACAGCGGCGGATTGAAAGAACTTGAAGACCGCGATACTCCGCGCGAAAAAACATGGGACCCGCTCTTGAAAATGACCGGCGCTCCCGGCATTTACTATTCGGATTTTCCGGACCTGTCTGGATTCAATTGTCCCGAATGGTCGCACTTGTCCGCCGGTGATTCCGTCGAATTCAGTAAACGTCTCGTCCCACATCTGCGCGCCGCTTTGAAGATGTAGATGTTTACGGCCCGTCCGGCTAGCACTTAGTCGCCTTGCCGGACGGCCTCGGCAAAAGCAACATCGCCGGATTTTAAATCAAGTTCCGCTTCCTCCGAAGTTCCAAAAACTCGCGCGCGATTTTCGTCGAATTCTTTTTCCCAGCGCGCGACCACAACTGTCGCAAGACAATTTCCGATCACGTTCACGCAGGTGCGGCCCATGTCCATCAGCTCATCCACGCCGAAAATGACTGCTACGCCAATCGGCCCGAGCCCGGCCGGCACAAACGAATTCAACGTAGCCAGTAAGATCACAAGCGCGGCCCGCGGCACACCGGCCAGGCCTTTGGACGTGAGCATCAACGTCAGCATCATGGTGATTTGTTGACCGAGTTCCATGTGCCAGCCCATGGTTGTTTCGGCCGCTTGCGCAACGAAGACCGACGCCATCGCCAGGTAAAGCGTCGAGCCATCCATATTGAACGAATATCCGGTCGGCATAACGAAGCCGACGATGTGACGCGGCACACCAAATCGTTCCATCGCCTGCATCGCCTTCGGCAACGCCGATTCGCTGCTCGTAGTCGCAAAGGCCAACGCCGCTGGTTCGCGGACCGCGCGGAAAAATTGCCGGATCGGTAGGCGCACGATGAACGCCACGATTCCAAAAACCAGTACAACGAAAATGATCAGCGCTAGATAAAGTGAAAGAATCAGTTTTCCCAGATTGACTAGCACGCCTGGTCCTTGCGTGCCAATCGTGTGCGCCATCGCCGCGCCCACACCGACTGGCGCAAACATCATCACGTAGTTTGTGAACTTGAACATGATCTGCGAAAGACTGTCCATCGCCCGCACGATCGGTTTTCCTTTTTCGCCAACTGCGGACACGGCGAGCGCGAACAGCACACTGAAAGCGACGATTTGGAGAACGTCGCCACGTACCATCGCGTCGATCACGCTCGACGGAAACGCATGCACAATTGTTTCGACCAGCGTTTTTGGATGGCTTTGCTCGATCGTCTTGACGATGTCGATGTTGCCGGCCGCGAGAGTCACGCCAGCTCCGGGCTTAGTGAAATTCACGACTGCGAGTCCGATGAATAGCGCCGCGGTGGTGACGATTTCGAAATAAACGAGAGCTTTGACGCCCATCCGGCCGACTTTTTTTAACGCGCCCGCGCCCGCGATGCCGACCACGATCGTCGAGAAAACCAACGGCGCGATGATCGACTTGATCAGGTTGATGAAAATGTCGCGCAGAAAATAAACGTTGTTTCCCCAGGCCGGCTGGAGCCAGCCGATCAATGCGCCCACGACAAGACCGATCATGATCTGCGTGGTCAGCGACGGCCGATACCACGGCCGACGAAGCCGGGTAGGTGACGAAACATTCATTGCATTCACGGATTTCGCAGATCTCAGATGAATCAGGAAAGCAGGAAAAAAGGAAAGATTTATCTGGAAGCCATGAAATCAGGAAAAAGTTTCTTTTTTGTTTTTCTGCTCGTAATTCCTTTTCCTGGATTCCTGGATTCCAGATTCAGCCTTCTATGTTTCTAACGCATCTTGAATGCACCGCGTGTGGCCTTCGGCACGATTGGTCGCGCCTCCAAAATCTTTGCACTGTGTGTAGTAAACCGCTCTTCGCCGTCTACGACCTTGCCGCGCTGCGCGAACTTGACTGCTTAAAGCACTCAAGTTTAAGGGAGCGCGAGAAATCATTGTGGCGTTATCGCGAATTGTTGCCCCTCGCGAAAGATGCGGAGGCGATCTCATTAGGCGAAGGCGGCACGCCGTTGTTGCGCGCGAAAGCATTCGCTGACGATGTCGATCTTTGGATCAAAGACGAATCGCTCAATCCGACCCAAAGTTTTAAAGCGCGCGGGATGAGCGTGGCCGTTTCGATGGCGAAATTTCTTGGCGCGAAAAAGCTCGCGGTCCCGAGCGCTGGTAACGCCGGCGGCGCCCTGGCCGCTTACGCCGCGCGCGCTGGTCTCGAAGCCCACATCTTCATGCCGCGCGACACACCACCCGCGAACATCATCGAGTGCCGAGAGCTCGCCGCGCACGTGACGTTGATCGACGGACTGATCACCGACTGCGGTGCTGAGATTACTCGCCGCAAAGAAAAAGAAGGCTGGTTCGATCTTTCCACGCTAAAAGAACCGTATCGGATCGAGGGTAAGAAGACGCTCGGTTACGAAATTGCCGAGCAACTGGATTGGAAATTACCGGACGTGATTTTGTATCCCACCGGCGGCGGCACCGGACTGATCGGGATGTGGAAAGCGTTCGATGAAATGGAAAAGCTCGGTTGGATCGACCCGCCAAAGGACGGATTCGCCGTGGCGAACAATAAACGGCCGCGGATGTTTTCGGTCCAGGCAAGCGGTTGCGCGCCGATTGTGCGCGCCTTCGAAGCAGGCGAGAAATTCGCGGCCGAGTTTCCGAACGCGCACACGGTCGCGTCGGGCTTGCGCGTTCCGAAAGCGATCGGTGACTTCTTAATGCTGCAAATTCTTCGCGAATCAAAAGGCGGCGCGATCGCAGTTGATGACGACGAAATGATCCGAGCTGTTCGCGAAGTTGGATCGAAAGAAGGTCTCTTCGTCGCACCGGAGGGAGCAGCTTGTTTCGCCGCGCTCAGAAAACTTCGCGCCGCCGGCAAGATCGACATCGGCGAGCGCGTAGTGATTTTCAACACCGGCTCGGGCATCAAATATCTCGACTGCTTCGAGCGCGGTTCGTAGCCTGTCGCCAACGGCGACGCGCGAATATCGTGCAAATGGGCTATTTCAGTTTCGTCACGCTCACGACGTGCGGATACGGCGACATCATCCCGCGTTCAACGGCGGCACGGACTTTCGCCGTGCTCGAGGCGGTAATGGGACAGATGTATTTGGCCGTCCTGATTGCCCGCCTCGTGGGACTGCACATCGTGCACGGAAACTCAGACCGACCGTGCGATGAAGACCGAACCGTTAGTTGAGGTCAGTTATCGCTTTCGCAGCCGAAGCGGGAACAACATCGACACCTGTTCGCGATACCGGCGGTAGTTGTCGCCGTAGAAGCGAATCAGGTCGCGCTCTTCGAATTGGATGGCGACCAAGATGTAAGCCGTTGTCATGATCGCGAAGAAGAGATGGCCGCTCGTCATTCGCGGCGTCGCCCAGAATGCGATGATGAACCCAAGATAAAGCGGATGTCGCACCATTTTGTATAACGTCGGCGTTTTGAAAGGCGGCGGCTCTTCGTGTTTACCGATCAAATAATTGTAAACCTGCTTCATCCCGAAAAGGCCAAAGTGATCGATGAGATAAGTTGAAGCGAGAACCAGACCCCAGCCGATCCAAAACAAACCCATCAGGATCGTGCGGCCATTTGGGTTGCGCACGTTCCAGATGATTCCTTTCATCGGTTCCCATTTCCAATAGAGCAGCAATAAGATCAGGCTCGCGAGCAGGACGTAAGTGCTGCGTTCAACAGGCTCGGGAACGATTTTCTTCCAGGCGCGCTTAAACCATTGCCGCGCCATGACGCTGTGCTGGACCGCGAAAAGGCTCAGCAAAACGGCATTGATAATAAGCGCTTTTGTCAGCGGCCCCGCCGTTCCCGAATCAATTGTCTTCGGGACGAGAGAAATGTTACCGACGAAAGCGATCGCATACAGAAATGCGACCAGGAAGGTGAGGTAACAAACCAATCCATAAAGAAACGCGATGAATCGGCCAAACATAATTCAGTCTCCTTTCGGTTTTCTGAGCCGGCGCCAAGTAGGGTGACAGCCGACAGATTTGAAGACAAGTCCAAAGCAAAGAGTCTGGCAATCGTTACCGTTTCGACTTTCTCGGCAATTCACGGAGAAACGACTAATCCAATCCGAATACGCACGCGCTCTGTCGCGTCTAAGTATAAATGAAGAAGTTAATACTTAGTATGGCATTGGCAGTCGCGGCTCCGTTCGCGTGGGCACAGGTTTCTGAAACCACAACCACAACGACTACGACTGAGGGCAGCGGCACGATCACGGAGTTTTCTCCGGGTAGCACGATCGTGCTGAAGGAAAGTGCCGGCCCGAGACATTATCGCTTCGGGAAAAAGGTCGTTTATGTGACCAGAAGCGGTAAGGAACTCGACGAAGTAACCGTGCGCACCAAAATCAGAGTGGGCGTGCCGGTGCGCGTTCACTACGTGGGTGAAGGCGACAACATGCTCGTCGATCGCGTGGTCCTCGACGAGGATTAAGAGCTAAGTTCGACAACTAACATTCGCGCCTTCTCTGCTTCGCCGAATTTGTTTCACGCGAAGCGGAAAGGCGCGTTTTGTGTACACCGGAGTTCGTCCTCATTTCTTCGCGCGGAAAAAGACGGGATTTTCGAATGCGGTTCGCATTTTATCGATAAGTTAGCAAGTGACCGAAATCGTGATTGTGGGTGGCGGCGCCGCAGGTTTTTTTGCTGCGATCGCCGCCGCGCGTGCCGACGGAAACTGCCAGGTTTCACTTTTCGAGCGCAGCTCGCAATTTCTTTCCAAGGTACGCATTTCAGGCGGCGGGCGTTGTAATGTAACGCACGCTTTGTTCGATCCGCGGATGTTTACGACACGTTATCCGCGCGGCGAGCGGGAGCTAAATTCGCCGTTCCACCGATTTTCAGCTGATGACACAGTTGGCTGGTTTGAAGCGCGTGGCGTACGCCTCAAACGTGAAGAAGACGGGCGAGTCTTTCCGGTGACAGATTCATCGGCAACGGTCATCGATTGTTTGGTTCAGGAAGCGAAGGCCTCAGGGGTTCGACTGTTCATCCGTAAAGGCGTCGAAAGCGCGCGGCTCCGGACCCACGGCGGGTTTGATTTGAAATTGGATGATGGTGAATCGACAGCATGCGACCGGCTGCTCCTTGCGACGGGTGGTTGCCGAAGCGTCGGCGGTGCCGAGATCGCGCGTTCCCTCGGCCACACGATCGAACCGCCGGTGCCGTCGCTCTTTTCGCTCCATGTTCCAGCGTCCTGGCTGCGATCGTTACCGGGGATATCAGTGAGCGACGTGCAGTTGTCTGTGGGAAAATTGCGCGAGCGCGGGCCGTTGCTCATCACGCACAACGGAATCAGCGGGCCCGCCGTGTTACGACTCTCCGCGTGGGGCGCCCGAGTCTTGCACGAGAAGGACTATCGTTTCTCGCTCCGCGTGAATTGGATCCCCCACGTGAGTGAAAACGAACTTCGGACCGAGTTTCAATCGCGGAGAGAAATGGAACCGACCCGGCGAGTAAATAATTCACCCATCGGCGGAATTCCGGCGCGGCTTTGGGAAAACTTGGTTTCCAACGCCGGCATTTTTGCGGAAACGACTTGGACCTCGCTGACGCGCGCTGGGATGAACGAACTAATTCGGCAGTTGCGGGCGACGGAACTCGAGGTTGATGGGAAATCGCTGAACAAAGAGGAGTTTGTCACTTG
>Ga0209376_1001728_pt1 | contig 21550 bp, 14 predicted proteins | sample GraSoiAngelo_134_FD_185891 | JGI IMG/M metagenome (GOLD analysis project Ga0209376, IMG submission 185891) | Grasslands soil microbial communities from the Angelo Coastal Reserve, California, USA - 14_0929_05_30cm (SPAdes) (version 2) | ecosystem: Environmental > Terrestrial > Soil > Grasslands ... | reverse complement strand
ATCATAGTTCGGTAAACTATCGTGAGCTGGCGGATTGGGCTGATTGCGTCGTCGATACGCGCAATGCCATGGCTGCGATTACGCAGCCGAAAGCCAGGGTCTGGAAAGCGTGAGATCAAGGCTCGCGGACCTCTACCCTATTTGCTACCAATTGGGGCGGAGACGGATAGTCTTTAATGGCAAAGGAGAACTTTGAGTTTACCAAATATCGTTAATCCAACTGCCAGCAACGGAATCGGACCTTCCAATAGAAGGGCAGCGATGAACAGGCGCTTTGCCGGCTGGTGTATCTACCTTGTCATCCTGTGCGGCACGTTCGCCCTGGCATTGCGCGAATTCGTAGCCTATGCGGCACACAGTGATGTCCACTCCTACGTTCTGCTCATTCCGTTCGTTACCGCTTATCTTGTATATATCCGATGGAAACAGCTTTCGCGCGACCTGAGCAGCTCCTGGGGATATGCTTTGCTCTTGGCAGCGGCCGGAACTGGCGCGCTCTTCGCCAGCCTGCACTTTACCGAACTCGGCCAGAGCGATTACATGACACTTCTAGCGCTCTCATTTGTCTGTTTTGTAATCGCTGGGACATTTTTATTTCTTGGGAGCAAATGGGCGCGCTCTGCGATGTTCCCACTCTTTTTCCTCGCTTTTATGATCCCATTGCCGGAAGCAGCGGTTGATTCGCTGGAAGATGCATCGAAAAACGCTTCGGCGGGGGTAGCGAACTGGTTGTTTCTCATTACTGGCACCCCGTTTCTGCGCACCGGAACGATCTTTCAGCTTCCTGGAATAACTATTACTGTGGCCAAAGAATGTAGCGGCATCAGGTCGAGCCTGGTCTTGGTAATCACCAGCTTATTGGCAGCGAACATGTTTTTGCGCACAAGGTGGCGACGAGCGCTATTAGTGGGCGCGGTGATCCCGTTAGGTCTTTTGCGTAACGGCTTGCGAATTTTGGTGATATCGCTGCTATGTGTGCACATCGGCCCGGAAATGATCAACAGTGTCATCCATCGTCGCGGCGGTCCGTTCTTCTTTGCCGCCTCGCTTATTCCACTTTTTCTACTCCTCTGGTGGCTGCGGCGACGTGAACTAGGAGCGACACTTCGGAATATAAATACGGATAAAGAACCGAAGTCAGTTTCCGCCAATGTCGAGAGTGTCTGATCCAAGATCGCATGACAGGCCAGTGTGATTTTCGGGCTCGCTGTTCTCACCAGCGCCTTCTTTCCAGCTTGTTCTCGGCAAATTTCGGTTGCCCTGGATCGGACGAACATTAGCGACCACAAACCGCCGGTCTCTGCCAATCACTGCAGCCTTGCGGACCCCTTTCATTCTGTGGAAGTGCAATCGATTTGCGATCACAGTCGGCCAATCGGTCTGCGCAGCTAGCCGCTATTTCCCCGGTACAAAGCAAAAGTGGCCGCTCATCGAACGGCCACTTTGATTGTTGAGTTGGGCCTAGGGGATTATACTAGCGCTTTAGGTAACGGCGGCCCAAGGCAAGGCCGGTGAGTGCGGTTCCCAGTAGCACCGCGCTTGTGCCACTATCCGGAACAGCGGGAACGCATTTGAACAAATCGACCGAGGAAATCCCGCCGAAACCATTCGGGCCGGAGCCACTCTGCGGGAAGGTGTCTGAATCGTTCGTGATTTGGAAGAAAGCGATTCCTCCACCCGTGCCCGAAACTCCACCCTCACCGACGCCATAATGGACAACCGCATAGCAGAAGCCCGTGAGATCGACTGGCTGGTCGAGGTTACTTTCAAGTCGCTCGGCGCCGTCAAACGTGGGAGTGCCCAAACTGCCGAATGTCGGATGGGCTATAATGTATTGCTGCAAACGGAAGAAGTTGTTTTCTGCGTTGTTCGAATTGCCGCCACCAATGCCGGTGCCATTCTTCGGGACATCACCGAAAGGGGATAGGATTAAGTCAGCCTTGGTTGTCAGCGCGAGCCCCGATGCCAAAGCCGCGATTAATGCGATGTATTTTAATGGTTTCATAGGTTCCGTATGGTTGTATTGGCCTTAAGCACGGGGCGCGCCGTATGTTGGGCATCGTTCTTTGCGCGACACTAATTCAAGCCATTAAATCCCTTACTGCTAGCATTTAAGAGAAACTTTGGATTTTTTTTGCAGCATGATCGTGGCAGTTATCAAATTGGCCCAAATTGTAAGAGATCTCGACGCTTGCGGGCTAGACTAACCCAAACTTCAGGCCCGAGTCCTTGCGGTCCAACAACTTGCCTGACGTCTTGTGGAAACGTCGCGTTTCCGGCACTTTATAACTCATCAGGCCGTAATTATTTTATTTTTCCAAGGAAAACCAGAAGCACTAGCAATTTGGTGCGTTTTCCGGACGAAGAGTCCAATTAACTCAAGGCACGCGCAGATCTTCCCGGGCAAAAAAAAGTGGCCGTTCAATCGAACGGCCACTTCCGTGATTTCTGTTGAGGGGTTTTTAATGTTTCAGATAACGACGCACGAGGCCAAGGCCAGCAAGAGCGGTTCCGAGCAACATCGCGGTCGTGCCGCTATCAGGGGCGTGACCCTGCGGCCCTTCGGCAACAAAACCGGTAACGAAGCCGTTGTTGAAAGAGACGTGAGCTGCGGCATCGAAGCCGTTCGCGTTAAACGTCAAGACGTCATCAGCGGTCGCCCAAGGGGTAACACTCGTGTTAGTCACGGTGAAACTAATCGTGTCGACCTGGCTACCGGTGCCGTCGTTGTTCCTGACAATTAGATTAAACGTTCCAAATCCATTTATATTCTTTCCAAACTCAAACTTATCGAACGCCGCATCCGTAACGATCGCTTCTGTAAACGTAGCCGCGTTCACCTGAACATCAGCCGCGCCCGAGTCTATAAAGAAATAACCGCCCGCTGTATTAGACGTAAACGTGATAGTCGCTGTTTGACCCGACAGGCTGACGTCCACCGTACCAAAAGGTGGTGTAAGGCCGGTCCCGCCGGGGTTATCTAGTATAGAGGTGAAGTCTGCTTTGGCTGGCTGCATGGCGAACGCCGCACAGACGGCCCCGATTAATGTTGCATATTTTAGTAATTTCATGGGGTTGTTTTTTGTTTGTTATTTTGTATGATTTAATTTACTATCTGAGTTTGTCTATTGACAGGTAAAACCCATCCGGAGCAGGTAATGGGCCAACGCCTTTCTGATTCGGGAAAACAGTTTGGTTAAAACGCATAACATGTTTCACGCCAAAATAATACCCACGAGAAATTTTCTTAGGGTCAGGTTTTACATGTTTTCTTAATTATGCCGAGAATGTTAGGAAATCCGACGGAAAGTAACGCCTTGGGAAACGTTGCAAAGGCTATCACATTGTTTAGCAGAGGCTTACATTAAAAATCGAGGCTATTGTAGAATTTCTTGTCATTTTACAAGTTTTATAGCCTGGCAGGGTGATCCGTCGTCGGTTGGTCGCCGGGGGCACACAAAGCAAAAGTCGCCGTTCATCGCGAACGGCCACAATTATTCTGTTGAAGGCTAGCGTTATTAACGCTTGAGGTAATGACAGCGCGATTACGAGTTGATGGAAAAAGCATAGCGTTTCACGCGAGTAATTGGAGGATGGAAAGTATGTCCCATTTTCTGATAGAGTGGACACACGAGGGTCACACATCAACGACTAACATAAGATGCACCATGCAAATACTAAGTAATTTCTTTTCACGCGCGCTCGTGTTGGCCGTCGTCGCGACGACGATCGTGAGCTGCACGCCCGCGGCGAAAAAGGCACGATACGCGAAGCGGGGCGAAGATTACTTCAAAGCGGGCGATTACGACAAAGCCAAGATTGAGTATCTAAACGTGCTCAAAGTGGATCAGCGTGATGCGAATGCCTACGGGCGGATCGGCGCGATGTGGTTGGACGAAGGTGCGCCGTTGCGAGCGGGAGCATTCCTGCATAAGGCGACTGAGCTGGCAGCCAACAATATCGACAATCATTTGAAGCTGGCTCGCGTTTATCTGGCGATGGGCCGCGCGGCAGATGCACGCAAAGAGGCGATGACAGTTCTCGAGAAGGCCCCCGACAGTGGTCAGGCGCTTTTCATCCTGGTCGACGCAGCGCAAAAACCGGAGGATGTCGCCGCCGCTGAGCAGGAACTGCAAAAGTTTCCGCACCATGATAATGCCGATTATTATCTGGCCTCGGCCGGGATCGCGGGAAAGAAATCCGACATTGCCGGGGTCGAAGCTGCAGTGCAACGTGCGGCAGCCGCCGACCCTAATTTGCCAGCAGTCCATTCCGCACTTGGTACGTTGTATTTCATAAAGAAAGACGTCGAGAAGGCTGGGGCAGAGTTTGAAAAGGCGGCAACCCTCTCGCCACCTCGGTCGGCGGAAAAGCTCAAGTTCGCTCAATTCAAAGTGCAAACCGGCGCTTTGGCGGAGGCCAAGGCATTCCTTGAAAAAGCCACCAAGGAGACACCTGACTTGCTTCCTGCCTGGTCGATTCTGGCGAAGATCGCCAACAGCGAAAAAAAGTATGACGAGGCGCTTCAACTACTGCAAAACGTTCTTAGCCGTGATCCGGAAAACCTGGACGCCCGGTTGGTGCAAGCTGAAAGCTGGCTTTCGAAGCACGAGACGAAGAAAGCGGTCGATTTCCTCGAAAGCTTAAATCGGGCTTATCCTAACGCTCCAATTCTCAAGTATGCATTGGCTCGTGCCTACTTGCAGAACAATAACTCAAGTGAGGCAATGGATCAGCTCGATCAAGTGGTGCGACTGACCCCGGGATTTGTCGATGCGGTCGTACTCCACGCTCAACTCCATCTTGCAAATGGCGACGCCCAATCCGTTATCGCGCCATTGAAAGGGGTGGTCCAAACGTCGCAAGGGCCCGGTTTAATAGCGGCGGAGATGTTGCTGGCAGACGCGTATCGCAGGCTTGGGCAGCCAGACAACGCAATTGCGCTCCTTCACGAACAAATCAAGAGATCGCCGCAAAATGCTGCTGCCGCCTATTTCATGCTGGGGGCGATGTTGCGAGAGCAGAACAAGCTTGCTGAAGCGCGGGAAGTCCTCGAGAAAGCGGCGCAGCTGGCACCCGATAACCCGGCTGTTTTCGAGCAGCTTGTTGAACTGGATATGGCCGGCAAAAACTATCCCGCGAGCCATCGCCGAGTGGATGAATTTATTGAAAAACACCCCGACGCCGCTGCTGGATATTACATGCGTGGCAAACTCTATCTTGGAGAGGGAAACTTTGATCTGGCGCAGACTGCGTTACTCAAAGCGATCGATTTAGATCCCAACCTTACCAAAGCGTATGAACTCCTGATCCCCATTTATAGCCGCGCTAATAAACTGCCCGAAGTGCTGACCGAAATGAACGCGGTCTTGGCAAAAAAACCAAATGATGTTCGCGCGTTGTTGCTCGCCGGCTTTATTTACTACGCAATGAAAGACTACAATAAGTCGCGCGAGAACTTCGAAAAGCTTCTCACCATCGATCCGAATTCTGTTCCGGCGCTCAATAACCTCGCCTTTATTTTCGCTGAGAAGCTTAACGATTTGAATCGCGCCGCGGAGCTCGCGCAAAAGGCTCGTTCATTGGTGCCTTCTAATCCTTCGGTGACAGATACCCTCGGATGGATTCTTTATAAGCAGGGCAAATATCAAGAAGCCGCTGATCTCCTGGCCGAGAGTTCGGCGAAAGCTCCCGATAACGTGGAAATCCGGTTCCACTTGGGCATGGCCGATTATATGATGGGTCGCACGGACGAGGCCCGCGCTGCTTTGCAGAAGGTCGTCGTCTCCCCTCAAGATTTTGCCGGAAAGGAAGAAGCACGTACCAGATTATCATTGTTGTCTGAAGCTCCGGCTGAGGCTGAATCGCTTTCGTCCGCACAGCTGGAACAGGCTTTACAACGCCAGCCCAACGACCCGGTGGCGCTGATGCGGCTTGGCGAAACCTACGAGAAGGCCGGGGCCACTGATAAGGCGGTTGATGCCTACGAACGGGCTCTCAAAGCTAATCCCAAGTTGCTGGCTGCGGCAATGAAACTCGCGCAGCTGAATGCAGGCCCGTTGAAGAACCCAGACAAAGCGCTCCAGTACGCGAAGAAAGCCCGCGAGCTGGCGCCGGCCGATCCTCGTGCGGCAGCGACTGTCGGCAGCATCGCATTTCAACTTGGTAATTACACCTGGGCCTATAGTCTCCTACAAGAAGGCGCTCGTCAGCTTCCAAATGATCCCGCCGTTCGGCATAATCTTGCCTGGGCGGCCTACAGTTTGGGCAAGGTCGCGGAAGCGAGGGAAACGATGCAGAGTGTTTTAAGCAACGAATCCAATTCACCACAGACAAAGGACGCCAAGACGTTTCTTTCAATGACGGCGTCAACTGAGAGTAAAAACGAGATATCGGCGTCGGAGGGTGAGATTAATTCGGCCCTGGCCGCCGACCCGAATTATGTTCCGGCGCTAGTTGCGCGGGCTGCCATCCAGGCCGAGCGTGGGGATTCTGCGGGAGCAGAAGCAACTTACAGGCAGGTCCTGCAACGTTTTCCCGACTTTGCTCCGGCGCAACGCGATCTGGCTGCAATATTGGTTAACGACCCGACAAAGCGTGACGCCGCATACGATCTCGCTACAAAGGCGCGGCGGACAATTTCGGGCGACCCGTTGATATCGATCGTGCTTGGGCGCGTTTCCTATGAGCGAAAGGACTTCAATCGCGCGATCCAGCTATTCCAGGAAAGCGCTCGCGAAAAGCCTCTCGACGCCAGATCCCTGTACTATCTTGGCATGGCGCAAGCGCAAGCCAAGCATAAGGCGGAAGCTAAAGAAACGCTCAATCGGGCGTTACAGGCCGGGTTGGGCGACGCCGAAGCAAGCGAGGCAAAACGGACACTGGCGGATATTGGCGGCAGCTAAGCGCTGGAAAAGACCTTGTAAGTTCGCTTGCCAGTAGCTCCTCCCTCGGGTACTTAATTGCTTATGAATGGATGGAGTTGCTCGACAAAGATCAATGCACCACGATCATTTTTTCTCAAGCTCAGGAGCCTGAGTAATCCGGTCGGTCTCATTAGCATTTTAACTTTTCTCGCCGTTGCCGGGGTCGGCTGTCAGACGGAAGTGAACAGCACAACGTTATCCGGCCAGGCTGAGGTTCCGAAGCACGTTATTCTGGCGTCGGGCGACGTTGTAAAACTGACCTTCTCTTCTGCGCCAGAGCTCAATCAGTCCCAAAAAGTCCGCGTGGATGGCAAACTAAGTTTGCCACTTATTGGCGAAGTGGATGCTGCCGGCAAGACGGTTGGGCAATTACAAAGCGACCTAATTCAGCTTTATAAACCGCAGCTCAAGACTCCGGAAGTGACCGTAAGTTTGGAAGGCAGCGTCACGACCGTCACGGTCTCAGGAGCAGTAGCGAAACCAGCTAGGATTACGTTCGAAAGGCCGACGACAGTGTTCCAAGCGATCATGCAAGCAGGCGGGCCAAGCGAGTATGGAAATCTCCGGCACGTCCGCCTCCATCGCATCGTCAATGGCGTGCAAAGAAGTCAGGTATTCGATCTCCACGGCATGTTAAAGGGCGAAGATACCAAGCCCTTTTACGTCCGCGATGGCGATGTAATCTACGTTCCTCAGTCGACGTTTTAGCCGATTCCAAAGACGTTAGCCCCGCTTCAGCGGGTGAGATGCAGCGCGGGGATAATGCATCTTTTGTGTGACGCAATAACCTGTCGACAGGATTGTGCCAAGAAAGTGGACGGGTTCGATCGGCAGACATAAACGCCTAGCTCGGCTAATAATTACCATAGTTTTTGGCGGTGTCGCATATTAGTCGAATTGTCTTACAGAAATTATAATACTTGGGTATCTCTTGCTATACAAGGTAGTAACGATGGATTGAATGCCCGGCGATTCCTCACAATGTCGGGAATTGTTACAGAGTTTTCATAACTGCCATCTTTTTGAGAACAACGCGCATAAATTTAACTATTTCATGATAAGGGTGTTATAATAAATCGATCAAAATTGGCATTCGCTTTGCTAATATGGCGGCATCTGCACTACTAATAAAAACTATAATCCAAATGAAAAATAAACGAACCATTCTGTCCGGTGTTCTGTGCGCCATTGCACTAGCCCTCGGCAGCACTGCTTACGCTACAACCCTCACCATTGGCGACTCGCGTGACCTCGGGCTCATCAGCCCAAATCATCCCGCGGACCCAACCGATTCGGAGGGCTTTATTGATATTCTCCTGGCCCAGCCGTCCCCGAGCGGACCGACTGTTATCGGAGCGAACATCTACACCCGGACGGCGAATGATCCTCTCGGCGGCGTCTATCCTGCCGCCAGTTTCGCGGCTGAACTCAAATTCACTCCGGATGCGGGGGGTGGTAACTCGGCAACAATTGACCTCGGCTCGAATAGTTATTTGTACATTCTGGGCAAGTACGACGGCCCGAATTACGGCAGCGAAGTCTGGTACGGTGCCGGTCTGAGTGGCGTTATCACGTTGCCAGAGTTCGGCAACGGTACTCAGTTTGGCCTCAGCCATGTTTTCGTCTTCAATGGTACACCGGTAACCACCCCGGATAGCGGAACAACCGCCGCCCTGCTCGGCTTGGCCCTGACTGGTTTGGCTGGTCTTCGCGCCAAATTCGGACGGAATTGATTGCGTTAAGTTAGGTTAGTTCTCACTAAAGGCGCAGAGCATGATGCTCTGCGCCTTTTTTGTTGTGCGTTTAGTGATGTAGCCGCGCCGAAGCTTGACGGAGGCGGGTCGTAGCCTTGGCTCGGCCGCTGTTGCAACACGGCGACAGAGCGCCGTAGTTGCAGCGCAAAGCACAGCAAAAATCGAAGTGGTGCTTGCATGCTCTCATGCGTGGAAAGCCTTTGAATAGTGTTTGATTTCAGATAACGAGGCTCCTGCCAGGTTGGCCACTCGGCGGGTGACGCCACTCATCATCCTCGACCACTCGCATATTTTAGGGTAAAATTGCCGGCCTTCCCTGATCGGATGCGTTGGAAATGACTTCATTGCGCAATCTCGCAAATCATCCGCTGTGACATCGGAATCGACGTTGGCTTTTATCGCTGCGGTGTTGAGCGCTGCTCTGGCCGTGGCGGCAGTGTTGCGGAATCGCCGCAGTCGCGCCGCCTGGTGGTTTGCCTTCGGGATGCTCGGTTTGTCGCTCGACAGCGTGCTAACCGGAATTTGTCTCCCATTGGCCGACCTGGAGAAATTGACGAATTGGCAAGAGTGGGCGCTGATCTTGAAAGCGTTTCTGATCGCGATCTGGCTCGCTTTTGCCGTTACCTATTCGCGCGGCGATGCCGGCGAATCCTTCCGGCGCTGGCGCATTCTAATTGCGGTCGTGTGTCTCGCGCCGGTAGCAGCCCTCCTCGGATTTCGAGGCCGTCTTATCGAAGTTTCGTTGCGTCCAAATCTCATCGATCTTTGGATCAGCTTTTTACCTGCCGGCAAAGCAGTTAACGTCATTATTCTCGTCGGGACAGTTCTGGTCTTAATGAATCTCGAGCGCACGTTTCGTTCCGCGGTCGGGACAATGCAATGGCGTATCAAGTTTCTTGTCCTCGGATTGGCCGTGATTTTCGGAGCGAGGATTTATACGCGCAGCCAGGCGTTGGTCTTTTCTGGTCACAATAATTCGCTAACGGAAGTTGAGACGATTGGGTTGCTTGTCGGTTGTCTGCTTTTAGGCGTGGGTTACTTCCGCAGCGGATTTCGCGAGATCGACGTTTATCCTTCCCGCGCGATTCTGCAGACTTCAATCACGGTATCGCTAGTTGGCGGTTATCTGTTTGTCATTGGCGTTCTCGCGCAAATCGTCGCGCGCTACGGCGGCGCAACTTCTTTCCAGCTCCAGGCATTTCTGGTTCTGGTCGCCATCGCCTTGCTCGCAGTCCTGTTGCTCTCGCAAAAAATCCGGCAGAGAATAAGACGTTTCGTCAGTCGCCATTTCAGTCGGCCCCAGTATGATTTTCGGCGTGTCTGGACCCAGTTCACTCAATCAACTTCGAGTGCGGTTAATGATCCGACGCTGTGCGCAGCATCCGCCGAGCTAATCTCCGAGACCTTTAACGTTCTCTCGGTCGAGATTTGGCTTTTCGATGACGAAAAAAGCACGCTCAGGCTGGAAGCGTCAACTTCGCGTGCACGCAACGCGATGAGCGACGACGCGATCGAGTTTCCGGCCATCGATCCAGGCGTAGCCAAGATCCGTAAAGCTTTCGACTTGGAGAAAATCAGGGACGACTGGGGCGAGACGTTACGGCAGATTAGTGAAACACAATTTAGGGAAGGGGGAAATCGCGTGGGGGTTCCTTTGCTGGCCGGTGATCGCTATCTTGGCCTGATTATTCTAGCTGATCGGGTCAATGGCGTTCCCTATACCGTGGAGGAGCTCGAGTTGCTCGAGTGCATTGGCGATCAAGTGGCTTCCAGCCTACTCAATCTTCGCCTCGCTAAAGAAATCATGCTCGGCAAAGAGCTGGAAGCATTTCAAACCATCTCGGCTTTTTTCGTGCACGACTTAAAGAACGCCGTTTCCACGCTTAAACTGACACTGCAGAACTTACCGGTGCACTTCGATGATCCAGACTTTCGTCAGGACACACTCCGTTCGATCGGCGCGACTACTAATCGCATCAACCAGATTATCGAGCGGTTGGGGACGCTGGGAAGCAAGCTCGAACTTCGGCCGTCCCCAGTGGATTTAAACCTACTGGTCGAGCAGGCGATTGAGAATGTGAATGGAATGCCTGGGATCGAGTTTGCCAAAGAATTTCAGCCCTTGCCCAAACTCATGGCGGACAGCGAACAACTTCGTAGCGTTGTCACCAACCTGCTTTTGAATGCGCGCGACGCGGTGGGCGAGCGCGGACGAATTCAAATTAGAATCGGCGCCCAGGATGGTTGGGCGGCACTTTCCGTTTCCGACGATGGTTGCGGAATGACACCATCGTTCCTGCGCGATTCCTTGTTCCGGCCGTTTAAGACGACAAAAAAGAAAGGATTGGGAATCGGGATGTTTCAAAGTAAGATGATTATTGAAGCGCATCACGGCAGTATTCGAGTAAAGAGCGACGTGGGGAAGGGGACAACCTTTCAGGTGCTCCTGCCTCTTACCTCTGGCAAATAATGAATCCGGTTCTGCTTCTTGTTGACGACGACGAAGCGATTCGCACCCAGATGAAATGGGCGCTGACCGCTGACTACGAGATTGTCTTTGCGGAGGACCGCGCCGGAGCGGTCGAGAACTTCAAGAAGAAAAAGCCGGCGGTTACATTGCTCGACCTGGGATTACCGCCGCGACCGACTGATCCGGATGAAGGTCTCGCGACGCTGGCCGACCTAAAAGCCCTCGATGAGATGACGAAGGTTATCGTTATCTCCGGGCAGGGAGAAAAGAAGAACGCCCTGGAAGCGGTTGCGGCCGGCGCCTACGATTTTTTATGCAAACCCGTAGATCCGGATGAGCTAAAGCTGCTGTTGAAGCGTTGCATCTATCTGGCTGATCTGGAGCGAGAGTATCGCAAAGCGAAAGAAAATCAGCGCGTCACTGTTTTTGAAGATATGATGGGAACAAGCCCCCAAATGCAGGGCGTGTTTTCCTTTATTCGCAAAGTCGCGACAACGACCGCGCCGGTGCTTTTACTGGGTGAAAGCGGGACGGGCAAAGAAATGGCGGCACTGGCGATTCACCGACGCGGCCCGCGCAAGGATGGACCATTTGTCCCGATTAATTGCAATGCCATTCCGGAGAACCTGCTTGAAAGCGAGCTGTTCGGTCACGAGAAAGGTTCATTTACTGGCGCAACCATGCAGCGAGTTGGGCTGGTGGAAACAGCCAAGGGTGGTACCTTGTTCCTGGATGAAATTGGAGAATTACCATCCAGTATTCAGGTAAAACTGCTTCGCTATCTGCAAGAACAGCGTTTTCAGCGAGTAGGTGGGCGACAGGAATTGACCAGCGATGCACGGATCATCGCCGCGACCAACGTCGATCTGAAAGCGGGGATTAACCAGGGATCGTTTCGTGAAGATCTGTACTTCCGGCTGGCGGTGCTGGTAATCAGTCTGCCGCCTTTGCGGGAGCGCGGAGACGATGCCGTGCTACTGGCGCAGGAGTTTTTGCAAAAGTACGCCGCTCAAAACGGCAAGGCCAACATCGCTTTTGTGCCGGAGGCTTTGCGGGCAATTAATCGCCACCCCTGGCCCGGAAATGTCCGGGAATTGCAAAACCGGATCAAGCGCGCGGTGATCATGGCAGATAGCAAACGAATTACCGAGAAAGACCTCGAGCTCTCCACCGGGATAGGTTTTTCATCTTCGACCACGTTGAAAGAAGCGCGCGAAAACGTGGAGCGGGAAATGGTCCAGCGTGCGTTGAAGCGCAACCTTGGCCGGATTAGTTCGGCGGCGGCGGAGCTGGGAATTAGCAGGCCGACCTTATATGAGTTGATGGAAAGGCTCGGGATCTCGCGTGAGTAAACGATGGGCGGTAATCTCAGATAGTTAACAAGAAATGTATAAATCATCAATTCAAATCATCCGTTTAATTGCAATCCTGGCACTGGTGCTCGCTAATTGCAGTTGCACCTCGGAGATGAAGAAGTCCCGTTACTTGGCGCAGGCAGAGAAGTACTTCAAAGCCGGGGGGTATGACCAAGCCAAGATTGAATATCTAAAAGTCCTGAAGGTTGATCCAAATAATGCCGTTGCCTACGCTCGTTGCGGGGCAATGTGGGCGGACGAAGGTGTACCCTTGCGAGCGGGGGCGTACTTGTTGAAGGCGCGCGAGCTCGCTTCCAAGGATTTGGACAATCGCTACAAGCTTGCCCTGGTCTATCTCCGAGTAGGCCAGCCGAATGAGGCATTCAAGGAAGCGACCGAGATTTTGAAGCAAGCACCCGACAACGGACCGGCTCTTGCCCTTCTGGCGGAGACAGCCCTTACCCCGGAGCAAACCCAGACGGCAGAACAGGAGCTGCAGAAATTCCCCCAACAGGACAACCCTTACATTGAAGTGACGAACGCGGTGGTGGCGATTCGTAAAGGAGACTTGTCCAAAGCCGAAGCGGCACTGAATCACGCGCTGTCACTTGATCCGAAATGCGTGCAAGCGCATATCGGACTGGCCCAGCTATCACTAAACAAGAAGGATAACGCCCGAGCAGGGCAAGAACTTAAAGCCGCGGCAGACCTCAGTCCCGTTCGATCGTGGGAGCGATTGACTTATGCCGAATTCAAGTTGCAGACAGGTGACAAAGAAGAAGCGAGAAGTTACCTTCAAGATCTCACCAAGCAGGCGCGCGATTTCATTGGAGCATGGGTTCTTCAGGCGAAGCTCGCGCAATCGGACAAGAAGTACGATGAAGTAGGAGCACTGCTCCAAAATGTTTTTAATCGCGATCCAGACAACATCGAAGGGCGAGTGGTCCAGGCGCAAGCCCTGATAGGCAAAGGCGATCTCAAACAGGGAACCGACATACTTGAGCGCGCTGACAAATCATTCGCGAATAATCCGTTAATTAAGTATCAGCTTGCACTCGCCTACGTTCAGGGTCGGAATACAACTCAGGCGATGAACGAACTGGAGCAAGCGGTTAAGATCGCGCCCAAATACGTCGACGCTATTGTCCTTCTGGCCCAACTGCGCCTCCGGGCTGGCGATCCGCAGTCTATCATCACACCACTGGAATCAGCTTTACAGCTTAGGCCAGATGTCACTCAAATAAGAACGCTTCTGGCAGATGCTTACCAGGCAGTCGGCCGTTCGGATGATGCGGCTTCTCTAATTCGCGAGCAAATAAAGAAGACACCGGAAGATTCGCAATCCTACCTGGTTCTGGGAGTGATTCTAAAGCAACAAAAAAAGGATGATGAAGCGCGCAAAGCATTCGAAAAGTCACTCGAGCTTAATCCACAAAATGTGGTCGCGATTGATCAATTGACGGACCTCGACCTTGCGGCCAAGGCGTTTTCCGCAATCCATCAACGGGCGAATGCACACCTGCAAAAGGAGCCACAGTCGGCCCCGGCTTATTACATTCATGGAAGAAGCTATGTGATGGAGAAGAATTTTGCCGCCGCCGAGACTGCGCTCAAGAAGGCAATCGAGCTCGATCCAAACCTGGCGGCCGCTTACAATCTTCTGGTGGCTATCTATGTTCAGACTAACAAGCTGCCGGAGGCGTTGAAGGAACTGGAAACCGTTCTGGCAAAGAACCCGCAGTACTCCCCGGCACTCCTAACCTCTGGAATAATCTACGAGCGAATGGGGGATTTCGCCAAAGCACGCGATAGTTACGAGAAGGTGCTGGCTTTGAATCCGAACTTTGTTCCAGCATTGAATAACCTGGCCTACATCTACAGCGAAAAGCTCAATAATCTCAATCGAGCCGGTGATCTCGCGCGTAAAGCGCACGAGTTGGCTCCGGCCGAACCGAGCGTCCAGGATACATTTGGTTGGGTGTTGTATCGTCAAGGTAAATACCAGGAAGCGGCAGAGCTGTTAGAGCAAAGTGCCTCCAAGTCGCCCGACAAAGGCGAGATTCAATTTCACCTCGGGATGGCAAACTACATGATGGGCCGATTGGATGAGGCCCGCGCCGCTCTCCAAAAGGCCGTTTCAGTTCCGGGCGATTTTCCTGGCAAGGACGAAGCAAAAAGCCGGCTGGCGCTCCTTTCGCAAACCGGTAATTTGTCGATCCCCGATCTGGAAAAATTTGCGAAGGAGAAGTCGAGCGATCCCATTACCTTGATGCGACTGGGCGCGGCTTACGCGAAGGCAGGCACGGCGGATAAGGCAGCTCAAGCGTACGAACAGGCTCTCCAAGCCAATCCGAAATTATTAGAAGCGGCGCTGTCGTTGGCGCAATTGAATGCAGGGCCTCTAAAAAATAACGCCAAGGCGCTGGAGTATGCCAAGAGGGCGCGCGAACTGGCTCCGGCGGACGCGCACGTCACTGCGACCGCAGGTCATATTGCGTATCAGACTGGCAATTTCCCGTGGGCGTATAGCCTCTTGCAGGAAAGCAGCCGCGGTTTGCCCGATGATGTGGGAGTGGCGCGCGATTTCGCCTGGGCCGCTTACAGCACTGGTAAAACCAACGAGGCGCAGGAAGCGATGCGACGGGTCGTGAATGGACCGGCCGCCTCTCCCGAACGAGGGGAAGCAGCACTGTTCCTATCAATGACCGCTCTGGATTCGGAAGATGCGATTCCCGGTAAGGCTGAGAATGAGATGATGAAAGCGTTAGCTGCGCAGCCGGATTACGTACCAGCGTTAATGGCAAAAGCGGCCATTCGATTGCAAAAGGGCGATACCGCAGAAGCCAGCGAGATCTATAACAGCATCCTTCAGAAATGGCCTGATTTTGCTCCAGCGCAAAAACGGCTCGCGTCGATTTATGTAAACGAACCTGCTAACGCGGGCAAAGCTTACGAGCTAGCGAGCAAAGCGCGGCGCACCTTGGTCAACGATCCGGACTTGGCGAAGACATTGGGCACTCTAAGCTTTCAGCGGAAAGAATACGCGCGCGCGGTGCAATCCCTCCAGGAGAGTGACGCGAAGAAGCCGCTGGAGGGAGAATCGCTTTTTATGTTGGGAATGGCGCATCTTAAATTAGGGCATAAGGCAGACGCCCGAAAGGTCCTCGATCGAGCTGTTGCGGCGGGCATTCCGGACGACCTCGCGAAGCAGGCGAAAGATGCTATGGTTGAGCTAGATAAAGCGGGGGATTAGAGGCGCTAGGCATGCCAGCAAACGTCGGATTGTTTAATGCAGGTAAATAAACAGATAGATTGCTCAATTTCAGTCACTTAAATACGAGTCAAATTGCAGAGTGTCGGAGTTACTTACATTCTAGTGTTTATATGCGAAAAGGTCAAAATTAAGTGTTAATCGCAAGCAATTGGTAATCATCAGCTTAGGACTACTCACCGAATGTTGGCACAGGCAATGCTATTGATTAACCGAACCCACAAAAGGAAACAAGGGAAAACAATGAAACTATCTAAAACAATCTTAGCAATCGTGGCTGCAGTTGCCACGGGCCTCGCCTGCCACCAGGCGCAAGCCGTTCCAATTACGGGGAGTATTGACTTTGCAGGTTCAGCAGTCTTTATGCCGAACAACCTGGCAGGCGCCTTCGAGGTAAAAACCTTTAGCGATGTGTCTGTAATGTCCGCGGATGGGAGCTTCACCGGCGTAACGGGGCCGGTCACGATGACCTCGCCCTGGGTTTTTGTTCCTAGCACGCCAGTGAGCGCCCTTTGGAGCGTCGGTGGATTTATATTCGATCTCGGAACGACTACGTCGGTTCTTCGGCCTAGTGGCTTTCTCATTATTACCGGCACCGGAACAATATTTGGTCCGGCCGGCTTTGATGCTACAACCGGGATCTGGAGGTTCAGCACGCAGGACCCTAAGGCAGATGGCAAGTTCAGCTTCTCAGCTGCGACCGCGGGAGCAGGAGTGCCGGATGGTGGGATGACTGTAACGTTGCTCGGTGCCGCTCTAATTGGGCTCGCAGCATATCGTGCCAAATTTGCAAAGCCGGTTAAAGCTTAAAGACTAGCTTTGCTAAAATAAACAAGTCCTGGCAGGGTAGAATTCCCTGCCAGGTTTGCTTTTTTTGGGAACAATGCAGGCGCGGCTGCATCTTATTAACTTAACTTCGCGAACTTTTTGTTCGTTCTTGTCTCCTCCACTCGCCGGGGCCCTACCAATCTGTTAAGGGTACCCGCCACGCGACGCTCTCTTTTTTCTACTTGTCAGTAAAATACGTCTCGATTTCCAAATGACGCCGCGCTATGATCCTGGGAACTTGTCGCTTCTGCTTCTTTATGAAACAAACGCTGCGTAACGCATTTGTCACTTTCATTGCCTGCATCGCGGCTACACTCTTTTCCCAAACTGTTCAGGCCGCCGCGGGTGATCTCTACGATGGCGGTTTGAACGCTGCTAACAATCCAATATACAAGTTTGACGGCGCTGGAAACCGGACCGTGTTCGTTTCGGGTAATTACACAGATGCTTTAGCGTTTGATAGCAAAGGAAATCTGTTCGCCGCTGATCCACCCGATAACCTTATCCTCAAAATCACGCCCAATGGCACTACAACAACCTTTGCCATGAACATTACTCCGGCTGGTATCGCCTTTGATGCTGCTGGAAATCTGTTTGCCATTGACACCGCTACGGACTCGATCTTCAAGTACACGCCGTCCGGGACGACTAGAACCACGTTTGCTGGGCCCGGTATAGCTGGTATGAATTGGCTCGCGTTCGATCGAGCGGGCAATCTTTTTGTTACTATAACGGGCAATGGCCAGGCGGGCGGTGGCTCGATCGTGAAGTTTGCGTCGAGTTGCACGTCGAATTGCGTGCCGAGCACGTTTTATCCTGTCCAGCCGGGCGGACTGTGGCTACCGCAAGGCCTAGCTTTCGATGGCCTGGGTAATCTTTACGAGGCGGACTTGGGTAGTGGCTCGATATTCCGATTCACACCCACTGGAACGAAAACAACTTTTACCTCCGGCCTGAATGGGCCACGCTCCCTCGCTTTCGATACTAATGGCGTTCTTTACGCCGGCGAATTCGGCAGCCATGACATCGTAAAGTTCCCTGGCGGGGTGAAAACTGCTTTCAGTCACGACGACACCTTCATCGGTGGACTTGCCTTCGAGCCCCCGACGGCGCAATTAACCAACATAAGTACTCGCGGCTTGGTTCAAACAGGCAACGACGTGATGATTGGCGGTTTCATTGTGCAAGGGACCGGACCAAAGAAGGTGATTATTCGTGCCATTGGTCCCGAGCTCATGCCCCCTCCATATAATATTCCCAATGCATTGGCTGATCCGACATTGGAACTGCACAACGGCACAGGGGCTTTGATTGCTTCTAATAATAACTGGCAGACTACGGTGATCGGCGGGATCATCACCAGTAATCAGGTCAGCGCGATCCAAAACAGCGGGCATGCTCCGACTCAGCCAAGCGAGTCTGCGATCATTGCAACGCTGCCACCGGGTAACTACACCGCGATCGTGCGTGGTGTGAACAACACCGTTGGAGTTGCCCTGGTAGAAGTGTACGATCTTCCACCCTTTTAGAGACGAACAGTGAGGCTCACCTTTTCGTCCTCGATGCCGAATCAACCACCCAACAGTATCGGGTTTTGAGCTACCGCTATTCCTTCTAGCTTCCGAATTTTCTCTGCCAAACGTGGTATGACTCCCCAGTTGCATCGTCGTCTGACGAAGATTGTAGCGTTTCTCACGGCCATGCGTGGTTCAGCGCTCATCATGGTGAGCGGAGAACAAGTGGGCTCAACAGAAAAATGGACCGCTCCGGCAGCAGAAGCGCGAAAGAAAAATCCCGTTGCCGTTACCGAATCTTCACTCACAGCGGGACAAAAAATTTATCTGAAGCGTTGCGTCACCTGTCACGGAAAGACAGGAAATGGTGATGGACCCGACGCAGCGGACCTTAGCAAACCGCGGCCAACTCCAATCAAATCCCATCTAATCTTCGCCCGGCTGATTCACGCGAGGCCGCCATTCTCATTACCTTGCAGCCGGGCAATTACACCGCCATCCTGGCAGGCAAGGACGGCGGTACCGGTATTGGTGTGGTGGAAGTGTACGACCTTGCCACCAATGTCTTTGCCGATCTGACGAACGTTTCGACCCGAGGTTTTGTGGGCACGGGCCAGGCGGTGCTGATTGGCGGCTTTATTACCAGCGGAGGCAACGGCAGTACTAAGGTAGTGATCCGCGGACTCGGGCCAACCCTCACGCAACATGGCGTCTCAGGAGCGCTGGCCGACCCATTCGTTAGCTTGCGCGATGTCAACGGCAATGTCGTCTATTCGAACAATAATTGGAAAGATACACAGCCGGCGGCCATTCAGTTGTCTGGTCTGGCGCCGTCGAACGACTTGGAATCGGCCATTATAATAACGCTGCCGGGCCGGACACTATACCGCTATTCTTGAGGGCAACGGTCGTGGGACGGGGATTGGTCTGGTTGAAGTTTACAAGCTGAGATAGCCTCTTGGCACTCCGGCCGAATCCGGCTCGGCTGGATGCCAGCGTACAAAGCTGGAGTTGAAAAAATCGCGCTCCTTGGTAGGGATTGAAAGAAACCAGGCGCGCGAATGTCGAAATCTCAACCGCAAATTCTGCCAACCGATCGGTCATTTTGGTTTTGCCTGCGCGCCCAGACCAAGCGCGAGCACCTCGCTGCTATCGGCCTGCGGAAACAATACCAGATTACCTGTTTCGCTCCACGGCTGCGCATGCGCAAATTGACTAGGCGAGGCGCGGTTTGGTTCGTGGAGGCTATGTTTCCGGGCTATTTTTTTGCGCAATTCGATTATGTAACTGAACGGCGTCGAGTTGAGCATGCCCCCGGCGTCCGCGGTCTTCTTCAGTTCGGAGATCGACTGGCGACAATTGATTCAGCGACCATTGACGCTTTGCGGCAAAGGATGGAAGCGGACGAATTGGTCACGCTCGATCCAGAGATCAAGGTCGGCCAAGAGGTGCAAATTGCGCATGGGCCCTTGCAAGGGCTGGAAGTTCTCGTCACTCAGTTGCTGCCCGCTTCGGAACGTGTCCGCGTGCTATTGGAATTTCTGGGGCGTTCTCTGCAGATGGAAGTGTCCAAGGAAACTTTGATTCAACCGCGGGCATCGGCGGTTTCCTCGTTACATTAGGAAATAGGCGGTTTCCCGAGCTGCCTTGGAACCTGGCGGCTTAGCGTGCTTGCGCCAAGGTACCGGCTAACCTGTCGCTCGAACGCTTCTTTGAAATTCGGCGAATCACTTGCAAGCCGTGCTTGGTTTCGTAAGCCTCCGGTGCTCTGAGGGCCATGAATGCCAATGTCACAGCAGAGCTGAGGGTGAAGGCACCGCTGACGATAATGAAAAACATGATACCTATAAAAGCATAACTGATGCCGCGGCTGCCATCCCAGATAGGGTTTTTTTAGGTTTTGCTACAGTCGGTTACACAAGTTAAAGCATTGAAAAGGAGGTAATTAAAGCATTCCACCAGCCAGTGGGTCACCGGACCTCGCCGGCGGATTTATCGAAAGCGACCTAAAATACGGTTATCTCGAAACATCGCCGCTCCTATGGCTGTCGCGGGGAACGACTACAGGTGTCTCAGCTCGGTCGAAGACATTCGCTCGAGTGTTTCCTCAGGCTGCGCAGCCATAAGACAAAAGTAAGAGGGAAACTGCGAGCGGATCCTCTTGGCTCCAGCGGTAGGATTCGAACCTACGACCAATCGGTTAACAGCCGACCGCTCTACCACTGAGCTACGCTGGAATAACTGTTGTGAATCAGAGTGTTACAACCTATTTTCGTCACCCCCAAATTCGTGATTGTCACCGTTTTGTAATACTCCAAGACTACCTGACACATGAAAAACACTATCTGGAAGCGGTTTGGAGTAGCTCTTCTACTATTACCAACCAACCGGGGCCTTACTTTGCACGAGTGCGCTTCGGCGGCAAGCTCTATCGGCACGCGCTCGGCACGAGCGACTACAAGCTGGCGCGCCGCAAACTGGCGGATTTCCGCAACGGTCTCGAGCGCACCGACGCCACTAAAGGCAAGACCAGTCTAGCCAAAATGTTGGACGCGCGCGACGAAGTCAATGCTTACCGGAAAGACTGCCGACGTTACATTGTCGAATCAGACGAAGTGCTAAGCGCGTTTTTGGAGTTGGAAGCGACGCTACTGTGATTACGGCTCCCTCGTCATCGAGCGATTTTTTCCTCCGAAGCATTGGCAATTTGCCTCGACAAATGACCGCTAATTTGTCAAAAGCCGATACTGTCGAAGACACATCTGGATTGGGCGTAGGATGCTTGCCCCCCCGGCAGCGTCTTCCCCTCTTTCAGACCTTTCGATCACGTGGTTAACCACCGGGAGAAAAAGAAAGTACAAATATGAAATCAGCCGATTCAGCTCAAAACGACAGCTTCATCCCTCAGAAATTTGGTCAGTCGCTCTCCGCACTGTGGCAAGTACGAAAGACAAAGTAGAAAGAGATAGAAAGGATATGAACAAAAGAGCAATAAAAACATTAGTGATGGCGGCGGCGATTTCTTCGCCGCTCGCGATAGCGCTTCCGCCTATTAAAACTGGCCCCTACGCCAGCAATCCCACCCTACGAGCGATTACAGCTTGGGTTTAAAGCAGGTATTATTTATCCGGACACAGTTCCCGGACTTAGCGACCAGCAAAACGCAGGCGGATTGCCAGACGGTGATGGAGCAGGTAATGACGGAAACCCAACTCGTCGAACGCCCGCGCTCCACGGAGAGGGTCGCAAAGGGAGAGGCTAGCAAAACTCCGTTTTTTATTACTCTCAATGCTCCTGATTGTGAGCAAACAAATATCCGACCATCCGGTGCAATTGCCATCGCTGTGGGCGAAGCAATCCCGCTGGCTACGGTAGTCTCGATAAAACCAGATGGCAGCGTTGCGGCCGAAACAGAAAAAGATAGGGAATACA
>Ga0209376_1001725_pt1 | contig 21566 bp, 20 predicted proteins | sample GraSoiAngelo_134_FD_185891 | JGI IMG/M metagenome (GOLD analysis project Ga0209376, IMG submission 185891) | Grasslands soil microbial communities from the Angelo Coastal Reserve, California, USA - 14_0929_05_30cm (SPAdes) (version 2) | ecosystem: Environmental > Terrestrial > Soil > Grasslands ... | reverse complement strand
CCATGTAGACGGCGGCGTTCGCTTGCGATCCGGAGTGCGGCTGGACGTTGACATAGTCGGCGCCGAAAAGCTGCTTGGCGCGCTCGACCGCGAGGGTCTCGATCTTGTCGATCACCTCTCCCGTGCCTCCGTAGTAGCGGCGGCCCGGGTAGCCCTCCGCGTACTTGTTGGTGAGCAGCGTGCCCAGCGCCTCCAGAATGGCGGGGCTGGTCAGGTTCTCGGAGGCGATCAGCTCCAGCGTCTCCGACTGGCGCCGGAACTCGTTGCGGATGAGCTGGGCGATCTCCGGGTCCTGCTTATCGAGCGCCCGGAAGGTCATGGTGGTGATGTTCGTCGTCACGGGCTGATGCTAGCCCGTGCGTGGAGGCGGAGGCCCAAGCAGCTCTGGCGTCGGGATCGCCCCCTCGCGCAGGACGTGGGGCTCGGGGCCGGTGAGGTCGAGCACCGTCGAGGCCGTTCCTCCGGGCGCGTTGCCGCCGTCGACGACCGCCATCACTCCCGACAGCGCACCCGCCTCCTCGGCGGTCATCGCAGGCTCGCGGCCGTGGAGGTTCGCGCTTGTCGTCATCAACGGCCCGGCGTGGCGCAGCAGGTCGAGGGCGACCCTGTGCTTCGGGATGCGCACTCCCAGCGTGCCGCCACCGGTCGCGTACAGGATCAGGGTCAGCGGCCCCGGCCACCACTTCCGCATCATCGCCTCGGCCCGCGAGTCGACGTGGACAAGTCCCTCCAGCTGAGACTCAGCGGCGACCATGAGGATCAGCGGCAGCCCGACCGGGCGGCCTTTGATCTGGTAGATCCGCTTTTGCGCGACCTCGTCGTCTGCGCTGGCGCCGAGGCCGTAGACAGTGTCGGTCGGGAATGCGAGCACCGCCCCGCTCCGCAGGAGCTGCGCCGCGCGCTGCAGCCCGGCCTTGGTGGGCTTTAGGACCACGCTTCGAGGACTCGCTCGCGGCCGCCGGCGTCGCGGTGAATGCGACGGCCGGCAAAGCAGCGGCCGGCGACGTCGGTCACTGCGGATGCGATGGCGGCGTCGATCTCCGCCAGCACCTTGCCTCCCGGACAGAGCCTCGCCGGCACGTCGGCGAGAAGGCGCACGACCAGCGCGGATCCTCCATCGCCGGCATAGAGCGCGCGCGCCGGCTGCGCGGTCACCTCGGCAGGGAGCTTCGCCTCCGCGGCCAGGTACGGCAGGTTGGCGCAGACCAGGTCGAACTCGCCGGCGAGACCCCGCATGAGGTCGCCCTCGACGAAATGGACGCGCTCCTCCACGTGATGGCGGGCGGCGTTGCGCCCCGCGACGGCGAGGGCCGCGGGGCTGACGTCGGTCGCCCAGACCTCGGCGTTGGGGGCGTAGTGGGTGATCGCGATGGCGATGCAGCCGCTGCCCGTGCCGACGTCGGCCACGCGCACGGGGCCAGCGGCCTCGCGGGCGATCGCGACCGCGCGCTGCACGAGCACCTCGGTGTCGGGGTTGGGCACGAGCACGTCGGGCGTGACCTCGAAGTCCAGGCCCATGAACTCACGATGCCCGACCAGGTACGCGACCGGCTCCCCTTTCGCGCGTCGTGCGACGAGACCGCGGTAAGCGGTCAGCTCCGCCTCCCCGAGCGTCCTGTCGAACTTCAGATAGAGGTCGAGCCGCCGAAGCTTCAAGGCGTGCGCCAGGAGCAGCTCGGCGTCGAGCCGCGCGGAGTCGGCTCCGTGCTTCTGCAGGTAGTCGGCGGAGAGCTTCAGGACCTCGACGATGGTCAAGAGGCTAATCCCGGATAGTCCGGACTAAGCGCGCATCGGCGGCCCCAAACACGCTGATAGTCCGGACTATCCAAAGTTTTCAGGTGGCCGATTGGTCGCCGCCGCCGTTGAGCTGCGCGGCCCGCTCCGCGCCGGCCAGGGCCGAGACGAGCTCGTCCAGGTCGCCGTTCAAAACCTGATCGAGCTTGTGCAGGGTCAGGTTGATGCGGTGGTCCGTGACTCGGTTCTGCTTGAAGTTGTAAGTACGGATCTTCTCCGAGCGGTTGCCGGTCCGGACCATGCCCCGCCGCTGGGCGCCGATCGCTTCCTGCTGCTCGGCGAGCTTCATCTCGTAGAGGCGTGCGCGCAGCACGCGCAGAGCCTTCTCTCGGTTCTGCAGCTGCGACTTCTCGTCCTGGATGCTGACCACGAGCCCGGTCGGCTTGTGGGTGATGCGAATCGCCGAGTAAGTCGTGTTCACGCTCTGGCCGCCCGGGCCGGTCGAGGTCGAGGCCTTGATCTCCAGGTCCTCCGGCTTGAGCTCGACCTCGACGGGGTCCGCCTCGGGCAGCACCGCCACCGTGGCCGCCGACGTGTGGAGGCGTCCCTGCGCCTCGGTTTTAGGCACGCGCTGCACCCGGTGCACGCCGCCTTCGTACTTCAGCTGCGAGTAGGCGCCGTGACCGTGGACCTCGAACTCGATCTTGTCGTAGCCGCCCATGCCGGTCGGCGATGAATCGACCACGTCGACCTTCCAGCCCTTCTTCTCCGCCCAGCGCGCGTACATGCGAAAGAGGTCGGCCGCGAACAGCGCCGCCTCCTCCCCACCCTCGGCGCCCTGGATCTCGACGACTACGTCGCGCTCGTCGTTGGGGTCCTTCGGGAGGAGGAGGACCTTCAACCTCTCCTCGAGCTCCGCGACCTGCTCGGCCGCGCGGCGTTCTTCCGAGCGCAGGTACTCCTGCATCTCGGAGTCCTTCTCATGGCGCACGAGCTCCCGCGCCGACTCCACCTCGCCGCGCGCGCGTCGAAAAGCGTCGTAGGCGGCGACGATCTCGCGCATCGAGCGCTGCTCTCGGGCCAGGCGCGTGAGCTTCTCGTGGTCGGTCGCCACGTCAGGCCACGCCATCTCGGAATCGATCTCGCGATAGCGCTTCGCTATCGCCTCCAGGCGGTCAATCATCCGCTGCCTGGAGCGGGATCATTACGCGGCCGCCCCCGCGGTCGCCTCCTCACCTTCGCGGGCGGCGTTGAAGGCGCAGATCGCGACTTCGAGCATGTCATCTGTGGGCTGGCGCGTGGTGAACTTCTGCGTGCCCAGCACCGGCAGGAGCGCGACCTTCACCACCGGGTTGGTGCGATGCCTGGCCATGTAGCGGATCAGCTCGAAGCCCACCCCCGCGATCAGCGGGATGGCCAGCACGCGACTGGCGATCAGCCAGAAGACGTTGGGGTGGAAGAGGGCGACGATGCTGAAGACGACCACGCTCACCACCAGCACGACGAGAAGGAACCCGGTCCCGCAGCGTGGGTGAAGCGTGCTCGCGCGCCGCACCGACGGTACGTCCAGCGTCCAGCCCGACTCGAAGGCGTTGATCGTCTTGTGCTCGGCGCCGTGATACATGAACACGCGCCTGACGTCCGGCAGCAGCGAGATGGCCGCCAGGTAGCCGAGCACCAGGCCGACGCGAATCAAGCCTTCGACCAGGACGAAGGCGAAGCTCCCGCTGCGGTGGACGGCAAGTCCCGCAAGCAGCAAAGGCAGGCCGATGAACAGCGCCAGCGCGAACACGCCGGCCAGCGCCACCGAGCCGGTGATCTCGCGCTTGCCGATCTGGACGTTGTTGGCGCCGGCGTTGACGTTCGCCGACCAGATCAGGGACTTCATGCCGAGGTGCAGCTGCTCGCCGATCAGCGCGAGCCCGCGCACGAACGGGAGCTTCCACACCGGGTGTGTGTAGATGGGCGCCTTGAGCTCGCCGCGGTTGATGACGATCTCACGCGCCAGGGTGTCCGGGTTGGGAGTCGGAAGGCGCACGGCGACGGCGTAGTGGCGCTTGCCGCGCATCATCACGCCCTCGATGACGGCCTGCCCGCCGTAGAAGAAAGGTTCGGCCTTCGGTTTTGCCTCGGCCTCCGGAGCGGTTACCTCCGGGAGAGGCATCTACGCCCGGGTCTTAGCAGCCCGCTTCCGGAACCGCTCGACCTGTCCGCCGGTGTCCACGATCCGCTGGGTGCCCGTGAAGAACGGGTGGCAGACGGAGCAGATCTCGGTCTTGAGCTCCTTGCGCGTGGATCCGGTCGTGAATGTGTTCCCGCACGCGCAGGTGACGACCGCGTCTTCGTAGAAGGTGGGATGAATCTGTGCTTTCAAGGTTTCGACTCCAGGGAGGGTAGTTTACCGAGCCAACGCGATGAACAAACTCTCCGTTTGGAGCGTCATCACGCCGAGGTACAGGACCAGCCCCAGCCAGGACGCGAACAGCGCCAGCCTGGCGTTGGCCGGGACCGAGGTGTAGTAAGGGTTCCGGGCATTCCGGAACGCGGCCCGCGCGCTCTGGATGCCGAGGATGGCGACGATCACCAGGAGCACGCTGACGAAGTGGAAGACCACCGCCAGCACCGCGATCAGCGCCAGGCCCGCGACCTGGAACCACGGCGAGACCGGCGCCAGCACCCACGCCCCGTCCAGCTGCCACACCGGCAGCAAGTTGAGCAGGTTCAGACCGAACCCGATCAAGGCGGCGAGCAGGAAGACCGGGTTCTGAGTCGCGGTGTAGAACATGAAGGCGACGGTGGCGCCGATCGTGCCCGCGATGGGGCCGGCGATTCCGATCTTGGCCTGGTTCACCGCGCTGGTCGGGTGCTGGCGCTGGAATATCGCGGCGCCGAGGAAGGGGATGAAGATGGGGGCGGTCGCCATCATGCCCTGGCGCCGGATCTCGACCACGTGACCCATCTCGTGGACGAAGATCATCAGCACCAGCGCCACGGCGAACCACGGTCCGTAGACCAGCGCGTACGCACCGACACTGACGAGGGCTGTGAACAGGGTTGCGAACGCCGGGATCTTGACCAGGAACACAAGCCCGTACTTGACCACCGCCCAGATGGCCAAAGCGGCGGAGCCGAGCCAGCCCAGCACATTGCCCGTGGAGCGCGTGGGCGCGGGCGAGTAGTGGTACGGGGACTGCGGCGGAATGTCCGAGCCGCCCGTGCCGCCCTGGTAGGAGTCGGGCGGCGGCGGGATGTACTGACCGCTGTAAGGGGGCTGGTAAGGATCGTTCTGGCTCAAGGGACTAGGTATTGATACCCCTGCTGGAACGTCCCTAATCCGGTCCCTAGACCGGATGGTGGCGCGTCGTGAGGCGGCGCACCGTCCCGTGGCGGCTGGACATCACCAGCGACGACGATTCCGCAAACCCGCTCCCGAAGCTCACCCCGGGAAGGAGCGGGCCGCCGGTGACGCCGGTGATCGCCACCGCCACGTCTGCGGCCGGGGCGAGCTCGGCCAGGCTGTAGACGTGGGAGGCCAGTTCGCCGATCAACGCGCGCTCGGCGTCGTTGCGCGGCATCAGCCTGGCGGCGAACTCGCCCCCCAGGCAGCGCACGGCGCAGGCGGCGATCAGCGTGGCGTGGAGGTCGCCGATGCCGATCGCGGCGTCGATCCCGCTGCCGGCGATCGCGGCCATCACGGCGCTGGCGACGTCGCCCTCCTCCAGGGTGCGGATGCGCGCCCTGGCCGCGGCGACGTCGGCGATCAGCTCCTGGTGGCGCGGCCGCTCGAGGATGGCCACGGTCAGGTCCTGGACTCGCAGGTCGTGAGCGAACGCGACCCGGCGCAAGTTGTCCGCCACCGGGTCGTCGAGATCGATGGCGCCACGGGCGCGAGGCCCGGCGACGAACTTCTCCATCTGCGCCACCGCCGGCGGCGACGCGAAACCGCCCGGTTCGACGGCGACGACGATGGAGACCGCGTTGATGTGGCCCCGGGCGACCTGGCTCGCGCCTTCGACCGGATAGACGCCGAGGTCGACCTTCTGCTCGCCACCTCCGATGACCGCGCCCTGCGGTAGGTGCGCCTGCGGGCGCGGGCTCAGGATGACGGTGCCCGTGATGCCCGAGGACTCGAGCGCGCGCCGCATCGCCTCGCCCGCGACGTCGCTCACCGCCTCCGCGTCGCCTTTGCCGAGGAGGCCCGCGCACGCGAGCGCCGCGGCCTCGGTCACGTGCACGAGGCTTAGGCCAAGATCGTCCCGCCGCTCCCTGCTCGTCGGGAGCTGGGCCGCGGGCCCCGCAGGCCCCGAAGAAGGAATGCCGCTCCCGTGCTGCTCCAATTGTTCCTTCTTAGTCGGCCTTCTCGGTTTCCTGCAGCAGCTCCGCCGGCCGCAGCTCGAGTTGATCGCCGCTCTGGAGGTAGGCGGCCTTGACGAAATCGCGGAAGAGCGGATGCGGCCGGTTTGGACGCGACCGGAACTCGGGGTGAAACTGGCTGGCCACGAACCAGGGGTGATCCGCGAGCTCGATGATCTCGACGAGGCGGCCGTTAGGCGAAAGCCCGCTGAAGACCATTCCCGCCTCGTTCATCACTTCGCGGTACTCGTTGTTGAACTCGAAGCGGTGGCGGTGACGCTCGTAAACGACCTCCTCCCCGTAGGCCCTGTGCGCCAGCGACCCAGGCAGCAGCTTGCACGGGTACAGGCCAAGCCGCATCGAGCCCCCCATCTGGTCGACGTTGCGCTGCTCGGGCATGAGGTCGATGACCGGCGTCGAGGTGAACGCCGCGAACTCCGTCGAGTTGGCGTCCGGCGCCTCCAGCTTCTCGCGGGCGAAGTCGATCACCGCACACTGCATGCCCAGGCAGAGACCGAGGTACGGGATGCGGTTGTGGCGCGCGTAGCGCGAGGCTTGCACCTTGCCCTCGATGCCGCGGTAGCCGAAGCCGCCGGGGACGACGATCCCGGCCACGCCCATCAGCGGCGAGGTGTCGCCGGCGTCGATCTTTTCCGACGACACCCAGCGGATGTCGATGTCGAGCCCGTGGTGGATCCCGGCGTGGCGCAGCGACTCCATGACGCTGAGGTACGCGTCGGGGAGCTGGATGTATTTGCCCACGATGGCGATCGGAATCCGCGCTCGCGGGTGTTTGATGCGGTCGACTAGGTTCATCCACGGCTCCAGGTCGGGGGCGTGCGCTGGATCGTCCAGCTCGAAGTGCCGGGCCATCACCTTGCCGAGGCCGGAGCCTTCGAGCATGAGCGGAACCTCGTATATCGACTGCACGTCGGGCACGCTCACGACCGCGTCGCGCGGGACGTCGGTGAAGAGCGCGATCTTCTCCTTGAGGTCGTTGTCGATCGGCAGCTCGGAGCGGCAGATGATCGCGTCGGGCTGAATGCCGATCCCGCGCAGCGCTTGCACCGAGTGCTGCGTCGGCTTGGTCTTCATCTCCTGGCCACGCACCACCGGCACGAGCGAGCAGTGGACGTAGAAGACGTTCTGCCGGCCCAGGTCGTTCTTCAGCTGGCGGATGGCCTCGAGGAAGGGGAGGCTTTCGATGTCGCCGACCGTCCCTCCGACTTCCACCACGACCACGTCCGCCTGGGGATCTTTGGAGGCGCGGAGGATCTTCTCCTTGATCACGTTGGTGACGTGAGGGATGACCTGGACCGTCGCACCCAGGTAGTCGCCGCGGCGCTCGCGGGCGATCACGTCCTGGTAGATCTTGCCCGTCGTCACGTTCGACGCAACGGTCAGGTTCTCGTCGACGAACCGCTCGTAGTGTCCGAGGTCGAGGTCGGTCTCCGCGCCGTCGTCGGTGACGAACACCTCGCCGTGCTGGTAAGGGCTCATCGTCCCCGGGTCGACGTTGAGGTACGGGTCGAGCTTCTGCAGGGAGACGGTGAGGTGGCGGGCCTTCAGGATGTTCCCGATCGACGCCGCGGTGATGCCTTTGCCGAGCGAGGAGACGACACCGCCGGTCACGAAAACGTACTTCGACATGGACGACCCTCCTGGCGGTTTTTCAAATGTTACCTAGAACGGCCTGTGGACAAACCTCTAACCCGTGGAAAGCTACTAAGGCGAATCGCAGCCCCCGGAAGGTGAGCAGGGCCGCGCAGCGGCCCGATGAGCGGAAACCCGGAGGGTTGCCGCTTACAAGTTCCAACCCGCGATGACTTGGCAGCCGGGCTTCGCCCGGCTGCATCCCACGTCATGTCGGGACGCCAGGCGTCGTAGGTGGAAGGCTACTTAAGCGATCCCAACTCCCGGAAGGTGAGCAAGGCCGCGCAGCGGCCCGATGAGCGGAAACCCGGAGGGTTGCCGCTCATCACGTCTAACCCGCAATGACTTTGGCAGCCGGGCTTCGCCCGGCTGCGTGGCGCGTCGTGTCGGCACGCCAGGCGTCGTAGGTGGAAGGCTACTTAGGCGATCCCAACCCCCGGAAGGTGAGCAGGGCCGCGTAGCGGCCCGATGAGCGGAAACCCGGAGGGTTGCCGCTCATATGTCTAGCGGGGTTCCGCCTTGGGTTCCAGGACGACGACCTTCGTCTCGTACTCGCTGACGGACGACTTCTGGACCGCAAGCTTGGGCTGCGGCTCGGACGCCGTCACGCCCATCTCCTTGAGGAAGCGGTCGATCGGGTCCAGCTCCAGCTTCAGGCCGGGGATGGCGTAGTGCATTGGCACCACGTAGCGGGGCTCCAGCTGGCGCACGACCTCGGCCGCCTGGGCGGCGTTCATCGCCGTCCGGCCGCCCACGGGGACCAGGAGCACGTCCGGCGACGCCACCGCCTCCGCCTCGGCGTCGTCCAGCTTGTGCCCCAGGTCTCCGAGGTGGCACACCCTGACGTCGTCGATCTCGATCAGGTAGACGGTGTTGCGGCCGTGCCTGGCCCCTCTCTGCTCGTCGTGGTACGTCGGCACGCCGATCACGCTCACGCCCGCGACCTCGTACTCGCCCGGCCCGCGGATCTCGTACGCGCCGTCGCGCACCACCTGCGTGTAGCTGTGGTTCTCGTGGTCGTGGCTGACCGTCACCACCTCGGCGTCCATGCGGCTCAGCTTCAGGCCGATGGCCGGCGGGTACGGGTCGGTGACGACCGCGGCCCCGCGGCCTCGAAGCCGGAAGCAGCCGTGGCCAAGCCAGGTGACGTCCAAGTGCTTTCTCCTCGCGTCCTTACATTCGTTCCGGCGCGCTGACGCCCATGAGGTCGAGCGCGGTCTTCAAAGTGTGACGCGCGGCGCGGCACAGCTCCAGCCTGGCCCTTGTTAACGTCACGTCGTCGACGACCACCCGGTGCTCGCTCTGCGCGTTGCCCGCGTGGTAGAACCGGTGCACCGCCGTCGCCAGGTCGTGCACGTAATAAGGAATGCGGTGCGGCTCGAGGAGCCGGGTCGAGTCCTCGACGACGTCGGGCCAGAACGCGAGCTGGCGGGCGACGTCCAGCTCCCACGGTTGGGTCAGCAGCGAGACGTCCGCGCTCGCGGGCAGGTTCGCATGGCGCTCGCGCGCCGCGGATTCGACATTCGCCAGGCGCGCGTGGGCGTACTGCGCGTAGTACACCGGGTTCTCGTTGCCCTGCGTCACCGCCAGCTCGAGGTCGAACTCGATCGTCGTGTCGGGCGACCGCAGGAGATAGAAGTAGCGCACCGCGTCAGAGCCGACCCGGTCGATGAGCTCGTCCAGGGTGACAAAGCGTCCCGCTCGCTTGGACATCTTGACCTTCTGTCCGCTGCGCGGGGCGCCTTCTTTCAGGTTGACGAGCTGGTGGATGATGATGACCAGCTTTTCCGGGTCCAGGCCGAGCGCCGCGGCTGCCGCCTTCATGCGGGGCACATAGCCGTGGTGGTCGGCGGCCCACACCTCTATCACTCGGTTGAAGGTACGTTGCTCGAAGCGACTCAGCAGGTAGCCCAGGTCTGAGGCAAAGTAGGTCGGCTGGCCGTTCGCGCGGATGACGACGCGCTGCTCCTCCTCCCCTTCGTCGTCCGGCTCACCGAACCACAGGGCGCCGTCACGCTCCCGGAGGTGGCCGGACTCGCGCAGCCGGTCGATCGCCTGCTTGCCCAGGCCCGACTGCCAGATGCTGTCCTCCCAGAACCACTCGTCATAGCGCACGCCAAGCCGAGCGACCGAGGCCCGGATCTGCTCGATCACCTTTTCCATGGCGTAGCGGCGCAGCCTCGGCTCGGCGACCTCCTCGGGCTCGCGGTCGATGCCGGGGAGGTCGCGTCTCGCCATCTCGGCGACCTCTTTCACGTAATCGCCGAGATACCCCCCCTCGGGCGGCTCCATGTCGTGGAGCCGCGCGTAGACCGAAGCACCGAAGCGGCGGGTCTGGGTGTTGTCGGAGTTGACGTAGTACTCGCGGTGCACCGAGTGCCCCGTGAACACGAGCAGGCGCGCGATCGAGTCGCCGAGGGTGACGCCGCGGCCGTGGCCGATGTGCAGAGGACCGGTCGGGTTTATGCTCCCGAACTCGACCTGCAGCCGCTCACCGTGCCCAAGGTCGCGTGCCCCGTAGCCAGGGTGGACGTCGGCCACTAGCCGGCGCAGCCAGTCGTCCGTGAGCCGGAAGTTGACATAGCCGCCGGCCGCCTCGGCGGTGAATGCTCCGTCGGGCGCCACGATCTTGCTCGAGAGCTCGCCGGCGATCTCGTCGGGGCGGCGGCGCAGGACCCGGGCGAGCTTCATACCGGCCGAGCTCGCGTAGTCGCCGTGCGCGGGCACTTTCGCCCGTCCGAGCTCGAGATCCGGAAGCTCGCCGTCGACGCCGAGGCCGCGGACGGCGTCGACCAGCGCCCTGTGGATGGCGTCGCGAACCATCAGCAGGTTGGGTGCTGGCCGGTGAGCGTGAGCTCCGCCTGGGTCGAGCTCTTGCCGCGTGTGTAGGTGACCGTCACACGCTGGTTGGCGTGAAAGCGCGAGCGCAGCAAAAGGGAGAGCGGGTGGGCGGCGTCGATGCGAACGTCGTCCAGCTGGGTGATGACGTCGCCGCTCTGCAGACCCGCGAGAGCAGCCGGGCCGCCCTTTTCGACCACGAGCACCTGCGCGCCCTGAGCCCCGCCGCCCAGCGCCGCGCTTTCAGGTGTGACGTCGGCCGTCGTCGCCCCGACGGAGGCGACCACGAGCTGGCCGGTGGAAAGGATCTGGGTCACGTCGTCCTGGATGTCGGCCACGTTGAGGCCGAACCCCGCCTGCTCTGTGGACGCGGCCATCGCGATGCCCACCACCTGGCTGCTGACGTTGAGCAGCGGCCCGCCTGCCGTCCCATCGTCGATCGGCAGGTTGGTCTGGATGGTGTCGCTGAACTGCACGGCGTGGCCCAGATTCACCGGGTCCTTGGCCGAGGTGACACGGTGCATCGCGCTCACGTAGCCCGGGGTGACGGCGCCGCCGTCGACCGGGCCACCCACGGCGACGATCACCTGTCCCTGGACGAGCGCCGCGGGGTCGGCGAAGACGAGAGTGGGGAGACCGCTCACCTTGTCGATCTTGATCACTGCCACGCCGGTCTGGCAGTCGTAGTCGACCAGCCGCGCCGCATGCGTGGCAGGGTCCCCGGGCACGAGGACGGTCAGGCCGTTGGCGCCGGCGATGACGTTGATGCTGGTCACGATGTAGCCGTCAGACGTGGCCAGGTATCCGGAGCCACGCACGATGGCGGGCTGGTGCTGGGTGACCACCGACACCACGGCGGGCCGGCCCTTGGCCGCCGCCTGGACGATGGCCGAGTCCTGGGTGAGGGTGACCCCGGGCTGGAGGTTCACCTGCTGCGGGTTGGTGCGCGACTCGAGGCGGAGGATGGCCAGTGTGACTCCGGCGGCCACCAGGATCGTCACCAGCAGGCCGGCCGTGATGGCCAGGAGGGGACGCCAGACGGGACGCATGAGGTGATCTTAGGTTTGAGCCGCGCCGGGGTTGGGTGTGGTCAGCTCTGCGGCGGCGGTGGCTCGAGCGGGTACCAGGTCATGACGAGCTGCCGGTTCGGCTCGAAGCCCACCGCGCTGTAGAGCTTGACCGCGGCCTCGTTGTCGGGACGCGTCCAGACGTACGCCAGCGTCACCCGCCGCTCGGCGAACAGGCGCACGGCCTGGCGGACGAGCATCTCGCCGATGCCGCGGCCGCGGTGCCCTTCGGCGACGTAGAGCTCCGCCACCTCGCCCTCGAGCCCCGTGCCGGGGTCGTAGAGAACGATCCAGCAGAAGCCGACGACCCGGCCGACCTCGTCGCGGACCACGAAGATCACGTTCTCGCCGCGGAAGGCCGAAGGGACCGCCGCCAGGTGTCGCTCGATCTCCTCGCGCGGCAGCTGCGGGTGGTCCTCGTAGTGGATCTGCTCGGTCAGGTGCAGCTCCACGAGAAGAGGCTTGATCAGGGCATAATCGCCCGTCGCGAGGCGTTCGACGTCGAGAGTCCGCATCCCCGACCGATGTTAACGTAGGCCTTCGCGACATCTCCAGAATTCGTCGTCAAAATCGCGACGGCGTCGACGCCGACGTAGCTCAGCTGGCAGAGCAGCCGCCTCGTAAGTGGCAGGTCGTGGGTTCGAATCCCACCGTCGGCTCCAGGTCGCGCTAGTCCGGGTTTCCCGCATTCGCCGGCGCTCGCAGGTTTCCCGGACGCGCGAATGCCGCGACCGCCGGCACTCGCTGGTTGGGCACAGGCGTCGCCAGGAGCGAGACCAGCAGCGCGGCCTCGGCCACCAGGATGGGCACCGCCAGCACCACGAGGGCCAGCTCGAGCAGCGCGTAGCCCACCACCATCAGGCCCACCTGCACCGGCGACGCGCCGGACCGCAGCACCAGCCAGCCCGCGACGACCAGCATCGCGAAGTCCTGGAACCCGACATACGGCGTGAACAGAAGCGACGCGACCATCCCTACGGCGATCGGCATTCCGACGGCACCGTGGCGGTGTCGCCAGGCGGCGAACGCAGCGATGAGCACGACCACCGCCTCGACCGCGTAGACCTGCGGCCCCAGGCCCAGCGGACCGGCGATTGCGTACCGCCGTGTTGGCTCCCACTGGGACGCTAGCGAAAGCGCCTCCCGGTAGCGCTGGAGCCCCTCGCCGCCCAGCAGCACCAGTGCGACCGCCACCATCACCGCCGTGGCTGCCAGCCAGGCGACGAACATCCGGCGCCGGCCCGCGACGAGCAGGCACAGCGGGACCAGGAGCGCCAGCTGCGGCTTGATCGCGACCAGGCTCAGGACGATCCCCGCCGCCAGCGGGCGATCCCGCTCCGCCAGCCACCATGCGCCCGCGACGGCCGCCGCCACCAGCGCGACGGGCTGTCCGACCATGAGCCCGAAAGCGGTCGGAAACAGGCCCACGTAAAGAGCCAGATGCGCGGCGCGCGTCAACCCCGCGCCGGGCGCGACCAGGTACCACGCCAACAGGGCGGCTGCGAATACCAGTGCGGTCCACAGCACGACGGCCACATCGAAGGGAAGAGGCAGGAACAGGGTGCCCAGCCAGGCAAGCGGCGGCGGGTTGATAAAGGGAGACCAGTAAGCTCCCAATCCTTCAACGGCAGCCTTCTGGCCCGCGAAGTCGTAGAGGTGGCCGTACCCGTGTTGCCAGGCGTTCAGGGCCGCGCCATACACGAGCCGGAAGTCGTTCCGGACCAGGAACTGAGGCACGTAGGTGACGGCCGCGGCGTAGACGTTGAAGGCAGTCAGCAGCGAGCCGGTCCAGACGCCCGCCACCGCCCACAACCTGGTGCGGCGACGGAAGAAGGCAAGCACGGCAGGCAAAAAATAAGGGCTCGGACCTCGATCCGAGCCCTTGGGTGAGCTACTTAGTTGACTTCGCGGTAGTCGGCGTCGACCACGTCGCCTTCCTTTTCCTTCTTCTGCTCGCCGGACGAGGAACCGTCGTCCGCAGCTCCGCTCGGCGCCGCGGCGCCCTGCTGCTGGTAGATGTGCTGGCCGATCTTCTGCAGCGACTCGTTGAAGTCGTCCATCTTGCGCTGCAGGTCCTTGGTGTCCGAGCCCTTGGCCGCCGTCTTCAGCGCCTCGAGCTTGGTGTTCACCTCGCTCTTGACGTCCTCGGGGATGCGGGACTCGTTGTCCTTGATGATCTTCTCGGCCTGGTGGATCATGTGGTCCGCCTGGTTGCGGAGCTCCACCTCTTCACGCTTGGCGCGGTCCTCCGAGGAGTGCGCCTCGGCTTCCTTCACCATCCTGTCGACCTCGTCCTTGTTCAGGGTCGAGGAGGCCGTGATGGTGACGGACTGCTCCCGGCCGGTGCCCTTGTCCTGCGCCTTGACGTTGAGGATGCCGTTGGCGTCCAGGTCGAAAGTGACCTCGATCTGCGGCATGCCCCGCGGCGCGGGCGGGATCCCGTCCAGGTGGAAGCGGCCGAGCGTGCGGTTGTCACGCGCCATGTCGCGCTCGCCCTGCAGGACGTGGACCTCGACCGACGTCTGATTGTCGGCTGCGGTCGAAAAGACCTGGGAGCGAGAGGTCGGGATCGTGGTGTTGCGGTCGATCAGCCGGGTCATGACGCCGCCCAGGGTCTCGACGCCGAGGGACAGCGGCGTCACGTCCAGGAGCAGGATGTCCTTGACCTCGCCCTTCAGGACGCCGGCCTGGATGGCGGCGCCGACGGCGACCACCTCGTCCGGGTTGACGCCCTTGTGGGGCTCCTTGCCGCCGAGCAGGTCCTTGACCAGCTGCTGGATGATCGGCATGCGGGTCGCGCCACCGACGAGCACGACCTCGTTGATCTGCTGCGGCGTGAGGTTCGCGTCCTTCAGTGCGGACAGGAACGGCTGCCGGCAGCGTTCGGTCAGGTCGGCGGTCAGCGACTCGAACTTGGCGCGGGTCAGCGTCATCTCGAGGTGCTTCGGACCGGTCTGGTCCGCCGTGATGAAGGGCAGGTTGATCGTCGTCTCCAGCCGGCTCGAGAGCTCGATCTTCGCCCTCTCCGCGGCCTCGGTCAGGCGCTGCAGGGCCTGGCGGTCGGCCTTCAGGTCGATGCCGTTCTGCTTCTTGAACTCGTCGGCGAGCCAGTCCACGATGCGGCGGTCGTAGTCGTCGCCGCCAAGGTGGGTGTCCCCATTGGTCGCCTTGACCTCGAAGACCCCGTCCCCCACGTCGAGCACGGAGACGTCGAAGGTCCCACCGCCGAGGTCGAAGACGAGGATCGTCTCGTTGGCCTTCTTCTCCAGGCCGTAGGCCAGGGAGGCGGCGGTTGGCTCGTTGATGATGCGGAGCACGTTCAGGCCTGCGATCTGGCCGGCGTTTTTGGTCGCCTGCCGCTGCGAGTCGTTGAAGTAGGCGGGGACGGTGATCACCGCGTCGACGACCTTCTCGCCCAGGTACGCCTCGGCGTCGGCCTTGAGCTTCTGCAGGATCATGGCCGAGATCTCTTCCGGCGTGAACTCCTTGTTGGCGCTGGGGACGAACACCACGGCGCGGTCGTCCTTGCCGGGCTTGACCTGGTAGGGCACGATCTTCCGCTCGGAGTCGACCTCACCGAACTTGCGGCCCATGAACCGCTTGATCGAGTAGACGGTGTTCTCCGGGTTGACGGCCGCCTGGCGGCGGGCCAACGTGCCCACCAGCCGCTCACCCGACTTGGTGAACGCGACGACGGAGGGCGTGGTGCGTGAACCCTCGGAGTTGGGTATGACGACAGGCTCGCCGCCTTCCATGACGGCGATGACCGAGTTGGTCGTCCCCAGGTCGATTCCTACGGTTTTTGGCATATGTCAGCTGTCCTCCAGGTGGGTTGGTTTGAGTTCAAAGATGAATCCTTTGGGTTTCTTCCCAGCATCCAGGGAGGCAAAACCAGACAACGCCTTACGCTTGGGTCGATGGCCATCTACGAGCTCGATCCCGTCGACGCCATCGCCGTGGCGGCCGTCGGCGAGCCCGGCCAGCGTAAGTTCTTCCTTCTCGCCACGGGCTCCGGCCGGACCCTGACGCTGGGCTGCGAGAAGGCCCAGATCCAGGCCCTGATCCTCCGCCTTCACCAGATGCTGGAGGCGCAGCAGATCGAGACTCCGGAGGCGGCGCCGCCATCCGCCGCCGCGACGCAGGCGCCGGGCGAGCCCGAGTGGCAGATCGGCGAGATGGGGCTCGGCTACCACGAGGCGCGGCGCATGTTCGTCCTGGTCGCGAGCGAGGGCGCGGCCGGCGAGCAGGCCGAGGCCGCAAGCGACGACGCTCCCAGCGTGCGCTTCTGGCTGAGCCACGACCAGGTCCTCGCGTTCTCCAAGCAGGCCGAGTCCGTCATCTCGGCGGGACGTCCGCTGTGCCCGCGATGCGGGCTTCCCATCGATCCCTCCGGCCATCCATGCCCGGTCATGAACGGTGCCCGGCCCGTCTTCTGACAAGACCGAGCGCGAGCTCCGGGACCTTCCCGACTTCAAGATCCTGGGTCTCCTCCATGGGGCCTCCAACTACACCTTCCTGGCCCGCGTCGGACCGCACGGCGCAGACGGTCTGCGCGCGGTCTACAAGCCTGCCCGGGGAGAGTCGCCGCTCTGGGACTTTGACGCCGGCTCGCTCTACAGGCGCGAGGTGGCGGCCTACGAGCTGAGCAAGGTGCTGGGCTGGCCGCGCATCCCGCCGACGGTGGTCCGCAGGAAGGCGCCCCATGGGGTGGGGGCGGTGCAGCTCTTCATCGAGGCTGACGGCCGTCACTTCCTCGGCGAGAGCAGCCGCCGCGCCCCGACCTGGCTGCGGGTCGCGCTCTTCGACGTCATCACCAACAACGCCGACCGCAAGTCCGGCCACTGCCTCTTCGACGCCGAGGACCATGTCTGGGTCATCGACCACGGCCTGACCTTTCACGTCGACCCCAAGCTGCGGACCGTGATCTGGGACTTCGCCGGCCGCCCGCTCCCCGAGGACGTGTGTGGGGACGTCGAGCGAGCGCTCGTCGAGGCGGAGCGTGGGGCGCTTCGAAAGTCGTTGGAGAAGCTGATCAGCGACGCAGAGCTGAGGGCCCTGACGCGCCGGCTCCGAGCGGTGCTCGGGCCAGACTGGCGCTTTCCCGAGCCGAGCTCAGCCTGGTCGATTCCGTGGCCGCCGGTGTAACGAAACCGACTCTGGTACCGTTGCCGCGCTTCATGCGATCCCCGGGGACCCTTCGTCTTGCGCCGGCTGTCCTGATCCTCACCGCTGCCGCCTCCGCTGCGTTTCTGGTCGCGCACGCACCCACCGTCAGGGCGGCATGCGGGCCCAGCGCGAGCCAGAGCCCGTGTCCCACCCCCGTTCCGGTCAATGCCTTCCTTTCTCTTGATGTCACCGCCGGCGGGCCGAACACGGTCATCAACGTCACCGGCGGCCAGTTCCTCCCGAACCAGACGGTGACCCTTTACTGGGACCAGCCGAGCAAGGTCGCGGGATCGGCGACGGCCGACGCGAACGGCAACTTCAACTCGCGCGTCAAGCCCTTCGGCGGCGACACGCCCGGGGTGCACAAGCTCTGCGCCAGCATCAACGTCCAGCCGAACCCGTGTGCGAACTTCGCCCTCGACTCCGGCATCCCATCCCCCACACCCACGCCGTCTCCCCCCGAGTCGCCGCTCCCCTCCGCGTCGCCCGACGAGACTCCGGGCCAGGTCGCCACGCCCGTGCGCATCACGTCGAATCTGAGCGGTCTCGACGTCATCTCGAGGCCGCCGTTCGTGTTCCTGCCGATCTTCGGGATCGGCGCGATCCTGCTCTCCCTCGCCTACTGGGCCTTCAGCGTCATCCGCCGGCCACGCCGGCTGTCCCCGCTGCCCTCAGCCGCGATCGTGCACCGCGCGACGCGTCCGGACTACAGCGCGGGGTTTGGCGCGGCGCCCGCCGCGCCCGCCGCGCCCTCGCCCGCGGAACAGCCGTCGGCCTGGAGCGAGCCGATGCATGCAGCGCCACCGGCGGCGCCTCTCCAGCCGCCGTCACCGCCGGAACCATCCTCCGCGGCAGCTGAGCCGCAGGTGGAGTGGGGCCCGCCGTCCGAGTGGGGCACGGGCAGCGGCGGCTGGGGCTTCGAGGAGCCGCCCGAGAAGAAGGAGTCGTCCGGGGCGCCGCCGCCGAGCCACTGATTCACGTGAGCGCCGCTCGAACTTAGTATTCGAACGATGCCGCTCCTCGAGGTCAAAGACCTGAGCGTCCGCTTTGGAGGAGTGGTCGCCCTCGACCGCGTCTCGTTCGCCGTCGAGGCCGGGCAGGTCGTCGCCCTCATCGGTCCGAACGGCGCCGGCAAGACGACGCTCTTCAACGTGGTCACGCGCGTCTACCGGCCCAGCCACGGCACGGTCGTCGTCGACGGCCAGCCCGTGCAGACGATCCGCGCGCACAACGTCATCCGCCACGGCCTCGCGCGCACCTTCCAGAACGTCGCCCTGTTCCGATCCATGACTGTGCTCGAGAACGTGCTGGTCGGCGACCACGTGGCGACCAGGAGCGGATGGCTGCAGGCGTCGGTGCCGCTTCCCGGCGCGGTGGCGGCCGAGTCGGCCTCACGCAAGCGCGCGCTCGAGATGATCGACTTCGTCGGCTTGCGCATGCACGCCGACCGCCCGGTGGCGGCGCTGCCATTCGGCGTCCAGAAGCGCGTCGAGCTGGCGCGCGCCCTGGTCTCACGCCCACGCCTCCTCTTGCTCGACGAGCCCGCGGGCGGCATCAGCCACGAAGAGGTGGACGCGATGGCAAGCCTGCTACGGAGAGTGCACATCGAGCTCGGCGTGACCATGCTCCTGGTCGAGCACCACATGGCGTTCGTGATGGGCATCTCCGACCGCGTCGTGGTCCTCGATTTCGGCAAAAAGATCGCCGAGGGGACGCCCGCCGAGGTGCAGAAAAACCGGGCAGTGATCGAAGCCTACCTGGGCGCCGCGTAGTGTCGCGTCGACTGTGACGGCGCTGCTCGAGCTCGAGAACGTCCGCGCCGGCTACGGGCCGACGTCGGTCCTGCACGGCGTGTCGCTCGAGGTGCCGGACGGCTCGGTCGTGTCCCTGCTCGGCGCCAACGGTGCCGGCAAGACGACCACCCTGCGCGCGATCACCGGTGGCGTGCGCTGGACCGGCGACATCCGGTTCGCCGGCCGCTCGCTGCGCCGATCGCCGACCGAGGACATCGTGCGGCGCGGCATCGCCCACGTCCCTGAGGGGCGCGGCATCTGCACGGAGCTCACGGTCGACGAGAACCTCCGCCTTGGCGCGCACCTCCGCCAGGACAAAGCCGAGGTGAAAAAGGATTACGCCCGGGTCTTCGAGTACTTCCCCGTGTTGAAGGAGCGCCGGCGGCTCTCGGCCAGCACGCTGTCCGGCGGCGAGCAGCAGATGCTCGCCCTCGCGCGCGCGCTGCTCATGCGGCCGCGCCTGATGCTGCTCGACGAGCCGTCGCTCGGCCTTGCGCCGATGGTCGTGCGCTCGATCTTCGAGATCATTCGCAGCATCAACCGGACGAGCAAGGTCGCCGTCCTGCTCGTGGAGCAGAACGCGCGCATCGCGCTCGACCTGTCGACCACGACCTACGTCCTCGAGGTGGGGCGCGTCGCCGTCCACGGCGCCAGCGCCGAGCTGCAGGGCGACGAGTCGGTGCGCCGCTCGTACCTGGGGTACTAGCGACATGCAGGAGTTCCTCCAGCTCGTCGTCAGCGGCATCGCCACCGGCGCGATCTTTGCGAGCCTCGCCCTGGCGCTGGTCCTCATCTACAACGCCATGGGCCTCGTCAACTTCGCCCAGGGCGAGATGGCGATGTTCGCCGCGTTCATCGCCTACACGCTGATCAACCACGGAATGAGCTTCTGGATCGCGTTCCCGGTAACGATGGTGCTGGCCTTCGGCGGCGGGATCCTCATCCAGCGCATCGTCATCAAGCCGGTCGAGCGGGCGCCGGTGCTGACCCTCGTCATCATCACCCTCGGCCTGGCGACCCTGGTCAACGGCTTCGCAGGGTTCATCTGGGGTTACGTGCCGCGTTATTTCGGGAGCCCGTTCTCCTCCGACAGCATCGACCTGGGCGGCGTGTTCCTCAACGAACGCGACCTCGGCGTGATCGGTGTCTCGGGCCTCGTCCTGCTGGCCGTCTACTTGCTGCTGCAGCACACCACGGTGGGGCTGACGCTGCGCGCTGCCGCCCACCACCCGGAGGCGAGCCGGCTGCTCGGCGTGCACGTCAGCTGGATGCTCGCGCTCGGCTGGGGGCTGGCCTCGGCGGTCGGCGCCGTGAGCGGAATGATGGTCGCGCCAATCCTCCTGCTCGAACCGAACATGATGCAGACGATCATCATCTACGCGTTCGCCGCAGCCGTCCTCGGCGGCATCGAGAGCCCGCTCGGCGCGGTCGTCGGCGGTCTCGTCGTCGGGGTCGTCATCAACCTGGCCGGCGCGTACATCCCCAACGCGGGCGACTTGCAGCTCGCCTTCGGCCTCGGCATCATCATCCTCGTCCTGATCCTCAAGCCCAACGGCCTGTTCGGCCGCGCGGCAACCCGGCGCGTCTGATGCAGAGAGTCCGAACCGCGCCTCCGCGCTACTGGCTGGTCGCCGTGGTGGTCATCTTCTTCGTCGGATTCCCGACTGTGATCTCGAGCTTCCTCGCCAGCGAGTGGGCGCAGGCGCTGATCCTCGCCATCGCGATCATGGGCCTGAACATCCTGGTCGGCTACAGCGGGCAGCTCTCACTCGGCCACGGCGCGTTCATGGCCATGGGTGCGTACATCTCGGCCATCCTCGCCCACCAGTACAAGGTCGACTACCTCCTGACTATCCCCGTCGCCGCGGTGACGACCGGAATGGTCGGCTTTCTGTTCGGCGTCCCGGCCCTGCGCCTCTCGCCGCTCTACCTCGCGCTGGCGACGTTCGCTCTCGCGGTCGTGAGCCCGAGCATCATCAAGCGCCCGCACGAGCTGACCGGGGGAGTGCAGGGGATCCTCATCGCCCAGCCGGACCCGCCGCCGGTGGTCGGCGACCTCTTCACCACCGTGACCGGAACCGCGATGACGAGCGACCAGTGGATCTACTACATCGCTCTGGCCTGCGCGCTGCTGCTGTTCTGGCTGGCCTGGAACCTATCCCGCCACCGCCCCGGACGCGCCATGCGCGCGATCCGCGACGGCGAGGTGGCGGCCGCGGCCTCCGGCGTCAACGTCGCGGGTTACAAGACGCTGGCGTTCGGCATCTCCGCCTTCTACGCCGGCACCGCCGGCTCGCTCTTCGGCCTCTCGACCGGCTTCATCAGCCCGGACACCTTCCCGGTGTCGCTCTCGATCCAGCTCCTGGTCGGCGCCGTGATCGGTGGCCTGGCCTCGATCCCCGGCCCGCTGCTGGGGGCGATCTTCGCCTACTTCCTTCCCATCGGGTCGAACCAGTGGGTGCCGAGCCAGACCTGGCTGCCGGAGCAGATCACCTCCACGGTCAAGAACGCCGGACCGGCCGTCTCGTACGGCGTGGTCCTGATCCTGATCATGATCTTCGCCCCCAACGGCATCGTCGGCCTGATCAGGGCCGGGTACGCAAACCTCAACCGGAGGCTGCGAGGGGCGGGCGATCGGGAGACTGGACAGATACCGCCGGACCCCCAGACTGTTTAAATAAGAAACCATCAAACCGGGAGGAGTTTTTATGGGTAGAAAGGCACCTGGTCTCGCCGCGGCCGCGGCTTTCCTGCTCATCTCGGCCGCATGCGGTGGCAACACCGCCACCACGACTCAGACCGACGTTGGCGTCACCAGCAACTCGATCCTTCTCGGGACGACCATCGCGCTGTCCGGTCCCGCCGCCGCCTACGGAACGATCGCCAACGCCGAGAACGCGTACTTCACGTACGTCAACAACACCCAGGGCGGCGTCAACGGCCGCAAGATCAACTTCAAGAT
>Ga0209376_1001722_pt1 | contig 21607 bp, 20 predicted proteins | sample GraSoiAngelo_134_FD_185891 | JGI IMG/M metagenome (GOLD analysis project Ga0209376, IMG submission 185891) | Grasslands soil microbial communities from the Angelo Coastal Reserve, California, USA - 14_0929_05_30cm (SPAdes) (version 2) | ecosystem: Environmental > Terrestrial > Soil > Grasslands ... | reverse complement strand
AATTGAGCTGAATTTTCCTGCTGATCCCTCTTTCGCGTGATTGGCGTGATTCGAGGGCTCTCTTTCGGAGGCCAGTGGAATCGGAGAATCTCTGTAACCACGAATGTACACGAATACACATGAACAAAATTGGTGTTGATCGGTGGTTTAAGCACAGAGCAGGTGGCTCCCCTCTTCACTTCTTTTTCTGATTTCCTCCCGCGGGAGCGCCTTCGGCATTGATTCGGCTGGCGCGGGAAGGATCTGTCGCCATTGTGACGTTCGCCGTCATTCCCGGTTTTAAATCGGCGATGGTCGCTCTTTGGCCATTGACGTTGATTTCGGTAAACTGTGTTACGGTGAACGTCCTGGTTGTTTTCGCGTCGCTTACCGTGATTGCGTTCCCTGTTACGCTCGAGATTACTGGCCCGTGGTAGGCGGGGACCGGTGTAGCCTTCTTTTTCCTACCCTTGCCGGACGCTGGCGCAATCACCATTAACCCAACGAGAACGGAGACGACCACAAACAGTCTTTTCTTCATGGGCTCTGCTTACCAAAATAGTCGAGGCTTGGCCACATTAAATCGTTGATCGATATGGTTGGCGACATCCTGCAAATCGACGGATGTTCCGGCCGCATGAAGTACAAGCCGATGAGCGAACTGCGATTTGTGTGTGTCGTATGCACATGACGGCGCGTTTCTACCGGGAAGCAAATTGCCCGACAAGATTGTATAACATTTTGACGGAGAGAACGACGGAACCCATGAAAGTGTGCCCCACAACGGATACGCTTCTTGGTGTATCGATTGTATTCCCGATGCCAGATGTGTTGTACGTGATACCGTAACCCGTCGATCTGTTCGAGCGCTCGAACAAAAATTTGCAAGGCCGCTGTTTTATGACGCAAGCCAAAGATATGTAAAATTAGCTGACGAATGCGATGGCAAACATCGATGAGCGGCCAAGCATCAAGAATGGCGATCGTGCCAACCGCGAACGAAAATGAACAGGCGCTTGGCACAAGCGCCTGTTCAAGCTCAGCGTTTTAGCCGAAGAAGCCGTGCAGCCAGAGGTAAACAGCTCCGGCGAGAACGCTGACGACGACCACGATCGGCAGCACTTTCTCGCGCCTGATTTTCTGCGGCTCACTGACGGACACCGCAATGCTTGCCGGGAACACGGCCTCGAGTGCTTCGTGATACAACCGTCGATCGTTCACCGACATTTCGCCGGCATGATTGAACTCGGTGCCGTTCACGGTGATCTTCGCGTTCAGTTTTGCAGCCAGTCGCGCCCCAGAATGGAGCACGGGCGTCTCGCTGACGGCGCGATCATACGCCGCCTTAACGCTGACCGGCATCTCGTCGGCGCTGGCATGCTCGCGGCCGTTGAACTGGATCTTGGTTTTGGACCTCGCGCTCACTGAAAAGACGAGAATCAAACCTCGAATCCCATACTTTCCACAACTATTTTTCCTGAAATTCTAGCGCACCGTTCTTTGCATCGACGTGAACGGTTTGGCCTTCGCGGACTTTGCCTTCGAGGATGTCAATGCTGAGTGGATCGAGAATTTCTTTTTGAATCGTGCGCCTGAGCGGACGCGCGCCGTAAACCGGATCGTACCCTTCGCGCGCGAGCAATTCCTTAGCGGAATCGGAAAGATCAAGCGTGATCTTTTGTTGGTCGAGCCGTTTCGACAGTCGGCGAAGTTGGATTTCGACGATCTTTTTAAGGTCGTCTTCGGTGAGCCGATCAAAAATGATGATCTCATCAACGCGGTTGAGAAATTCGGGACGAAAATGTGCGCGCAATGCGTCCATGACGAGGCGCGAACGGGCTTCGCGTGATTCTTCGGCGATGATGTATTGCGAACCAACATTCGAAGTCATGATGATGACGGTATTCTTGAAATCGACCGTTCTCCCCTGCCCGTCCGTGATTCGGCCGTCGTCGAGCACTTGTAGCAGCACGTTGAACACGTCTGGATGCGCTTTTTCTATTTCGTCAAAGAGCACGACCGAGTACGGCTTGCGTCGCACCGCTTCGGAAAGTTGCCCGCCTTCTTCGTAACCGACATAGCCCGGCGGCGCGCCAATCAAGCGCGCGACCGTGTGTTTCTCCATGTACTCGCTCATGTCGATCCGGATCATGGCGTTCTCATCGTCGAACAGGAATTCCGCGAGCGCGCGCGACAATTCGGTTTTGCCGACTCCAGTCGGACCAAGAAAAATGAACGAGCCGAGCGGACGGTTCGGATCCTGCAACCCCGCGCGCGCACGGCGTACGGCGTTCGCAACTGCTTTGATCGCTTCGTCCTGACCGACGACGCGCAAATGCAAATGCGCTTCGAGTTTGACCAGCTTTTCCCGTTCGCCTTCCTGCAATCGCGAGACCGGAATGTGCGTCCAGCTTGAAACAACCTCGGCGATGTCTTCCTCGGTCACTTCTTCGCGAAGAAGCGATTTCTTGGCCTTCGCACTTTTCGCAGTGGCGTCCGCCAATTTCTTTTCCAATTCCGGGATGCGCCCGTATTGAATTTCACTCGCCTTCGCCAATTCACCGCGACGTTGGGCACGTTCCAACTCAGTGCGGAGGCGATCGAGTTCTTCTTTCCATTTGCGCTGCTCTTCGATCACGGCCTTTTCCTTCTGCCATTCGGCTTTGAGCGCGGACGATTTCTCTTTCAGCTCGGCCAATTCTTTCTCGAGCTTCTTCAATCGCTCTTTGCTAGCGGGATCTTTTTCTTTCTTCAGCGCTTGCCGCTCCATTTCGTGCTGCATGATCTCGCGCTCGATCACGTCAATCTCGGTCGGCATGGAATCCAGCTCGATCTTCAAACGCGAGGCCGCTTCATCGACAAGATCGATCGCCTTGTCTGGCAAAAACCGATCGCTGATGTAGCGATGCGAAAGCACCGCCGCGGCCACGAGCGCCGCGTCCGTGATGCGGACGCCATGGTGCACCTCGTAGCGTTCCTTCAAGCCGCGCAAAATGGCGATGGTATCTTCAACGCTCGGCTCATTCACTAGCACCGGCTGAAAGCGCCGTTCCAGCGCAGCGTCTTTCTCGATGTATTTGCGATACTCATCGATGGTGGTCGCGCCAATCGTGCGCAACTCGCCGCGCGCCAGCAACGGCTTGAGCATGTTCGATGCATCGACCGAACCTTCCGCCGCACCAGCGCCGACAATCGTGTGCAACTCGTCGATGAACAAGATAATCTGGCCCTGCGAATCGGTCACTTCCTTCAAGAACGCTTTCAGTCGATCCTCGAATTCGCCTCGGAATTTCGCGCCAGCGACCATCGCGCCGATGTCCATGGCGATCACGCGTTTTTGTTTCAGTGAATCGGGTACGTCGCCGCTGATGATGCGTCGTGCAAGACCTTCCACGATCGCTGTTTTGCCAACGCCGGGATCGCCGATGAGCACCGGATTATTTTTGGTTCGGCGCGACAGCACCTGCATGATGCGCCGGATTTCGTTGTCGCGCCCGATTACCGGATCAATCTTGCCGCGCCGCGCCAGTTCGGTCAGATCGCGTCCGTATTTTTCGAGTGCCTGATATTTACCTTCGGGGTTTTGATCGGTCACGCGCTGCGAACCGCGCACCTGCTGAAGCGCCTGCATCAGCTTGTCCCGCGTGACGCCGAAGTCTTTCAACAATTTCGCCGCGGGAACATTGGCGCCGGGGAGCGCGAGCAGGTAATGCTCAGCACTCGTATACTGGTCCTTCAACTTCGACATCTCCTTTTCCGCGCCATCCAGCACGCTACGCAGTTCGTTCGCCAATCGCAGATCGACAGCCGTGCCGTGCACCTTCGGACGGCGATCGAGCTCCGAACGCAAGCCGTCACGCAATTGATTCGCGTTGACTCCAATTTTTTCGAGCAGAGGCCGTGCTATTCCGTCGGCTTGATCAAGGAGAGCAGAAAGAAAATGCTCGTTCGTGATTTCCTGGTGATTGGATTGCGAAGCGAGATCCTGCGCCGCTTGCAGCGCTTCCTGCATTTTTTGCGTGAATTTGTCGATGCGCATAAGCCAAGATAATGAACGTGGCGGCGTGGGCAATTCGTATGGTTGGGTAGCGCACGCGTCTTGCGGGTTGGTTTCGGCGTCCCGCCGGAACACGCTTTTCTCGAGTGGGGCATCAGTTTACCGAATGCACGACCACAAAGGCTTCGCGAACGCGAGACGCGAGGGCTCCCATTGCAGCTTCAGCGCTCCCCGCTTATGAGTCTTGGCGATGAGCGCGGAAGAAAAATGGATCGGACATAGAGCGCTGGCGCTTTTGCGGCCAGGCGCTTTCCGCCGGTACATCATCGGCTCGGCGATTTCCGACACCGGTACCTGGATGCAGGTCATGGCGCAGGGATGGGTCATGAGTACGCTGACGAACAAGGCGATTCTCCTGGGGATGGCCAATTTCGCGGCCGGTCTTCCAACTCTCGCCCTCACCATGGTCGGAGGTTCCGCGGCCGATCGATTTGATAAGCGAAAAATTCTGATTGCAACACAGATTGCACAAATCGCATTCGCGATCGCGCTGGGTTGGCTGGTTCTCATCAACCGGATCCAAATCTGGCATATCATTTTCTTTGCAGCGCTGCTCGGCATTTCGATTGCATTTGAGATGCCTGCAATTTCCGCCCTTGTGCCCGAGCTTGTGCGCCGGGATGAGATTGCGGCAGCGGTGGCGATGGATCGCTCCGTTTTTCACGGCTCGCGTCTGGTTGGTCCGTCACTCGCCGGTTTATTTGTCGGTTGGTGGGGTGCGGCGTCTGCTTTCTTTGCGAACGCTTTTTCGTTTTTGGCGTTGATCGTGGCGCTTATCTCGCTGCCGAAAAGAGTAAAGGGCACGCCTGAAGAAGAGGAACAACGTCGCAGCGGCATCATGGACGGTTTTCGTTACGTCCGCTCGGATCGAACGATCCTGTCGATGATCGCGCTCATCGCGTGCACCACCATTTTCGTGTTTCCAGTGATCTCGGTCATGCTGCCACTTTACGTGCGCAATGTGTTGCAACTCGGTCCCAGCACAATGGGTTGGCTCATGGCAACATCCGGTACCGGATCATTTTTAGGCTCGCTCGGTTTGCTCAGCATCGCCCGCGACCTCCGGCTGAAATTCATGAGCGGCAATGTGCTTGTGGTCGCGGTCGCGGTTTTTCTCATGTCGCGTTCGCACGGCTTTGTGCTGACTGCTTGTTCGATGGGATGTCTCGCCATCGCGCTCTCCATGAACTTTGGTCTGGCAAATACGATTGTTCAGGAACACGCGCCCCCTCACCTGCGCGGCCGTGTCTCAGCTGTTTTCGGCCTGAGTTTTTTTGGTTTAATGCCGATCGCTGGTCTCATCGTCACCGGATTTTCCGATTTGGTCGGCATGCGGACCGCCCTCGCCGTCTCGTCAGTGATTTATGGAATTCTCGGCTTTGCAGTTCTGAGCATGGCCGGACGTCACGTATGTGATCGACCGGTCTCGCCCGCGCCCGAGCCAGAACTCACGTCGGTGGCGTAACCGCTCGTCAAGGCCAATGATTTCCTTTTCCACGTGCTGGAATTCCGGACGCCACACCGCTGGCGACGCAATGCTCCGCGAAATCGAGGGCAAACTTGGATTTAACTTGATCGAGCTGGGCCACGGCATCCGCATCTCGCTGATGCCCGGAATCCAAAAAATGTTCGATGCCGGCAAAGTCCGTTTTAGCAGTTTGCACAACTTTTGTCCCTTACCCGTCGAAGTCATGGTGGCTTCTCCGGACTGCTATCAGTTTTCCGCCGTGTCTCCGGAGGAACGTGAGCGCGCAATCAAGCAAACGTTCCAAACAATTGATTTCGCGAAGCGGCTAAATGCGCCGTTTGTCGTGCTGCACTTGGGTGAAGTGAGAATGCGAACGGTCACCGATCTGCTGATCGGATTGGCCAAAACCGGGAAATACCTCTCGCGCAAATATGTCAGACTGAAGGTAAAAGCGGTGCAAAAACGCGAAAGAATTGCGCCCGATTATTTGCGTCGCGCGAAAGATTGCCTGCGCCGTATCATCGACTACTCCACCACGGAAAATATCAAACTGGGGCTTGAAGGCCGACGCGGTTACGAAGAAATCCCTACCGAGCGCGAATTGCCGGCGCTACTCGAGGAGATGGAGTCGCCGCAACTCGGCTACTGGCACGACTTCGGTCACGCTCAAATCAAAGAAAACCTGGCGTTTCTCGATCATGCCGAGTGGCTGCGCGCAATCGGTCCCCGCACGTTCGGCTGCCACGTGCAGGACTGCATCTGGCCTGCACAAGATCATCAACCGCCTTTTGCCGGAGATGTCGATCTTGAGAAACTTGTTCCGCTCCTTCCTGCAAACTGCTTATTTGTCTGGGAAATGAGTCCGAATAAGACAGCCGATGAGATTCGGCGATCGGTGCAAGTATGGAAGGAACGCTTCGGCGAATGAAAAAAATCCTGGTCACGCTGTTTCAGCTCGCCGTCACAATCGCGTTGCTCTACTGGGTTTATCACGATCCAAACAGACGCGCTCAGATGGTTGAGGCGATCCGGAACGCCCAATATCACTGGGTCATAATCGGCATCCTAGCATATGTTGTGGTGGAAATTGCCGCTGCATTCCGCTGGCACGTTCTGCTGAAAGTCCAGGGCATTCATCTGAGTTTTGCGCGCTTGTGCGGATTGTTCTTGATCGGCATGTTTTACAACCAGTTTCTGCCCGGCGGCACCGGAGGCGATATCATGAAAAGCTATTATTTGCTCAAGGAAACGCCGGACAAGAAAGCGGGCGCATTGCTCGCAGTCGTGTTCGATCGCTTCATCGGTCTTGTCGCGTTGGTCGCCATCACTGGCACGCTCATCGGTTTGCGTTATGATTTCCTCTCACAAACTACCGAGACACGAAATTTGCTCTGGCTTTTGCTCGTCCTCCTCGGCGCTTCGATCCTGAGCTTGGTCGCCACTTTTGTAATCAGCGGCTTTACTCTATTCCACCGGTTGCCGGCAAAATTTCCCGGTCGCGAAAAGCTGATCGAAATCTCCGCTGCCTATCACCTGTATGCGCGGCATTGGCGTGCGACGTTCGTCGCGTTCGGCGCATCCGTCGTCGCGCATCTTGCCACGTTCACCGCTTTTCTCTGTGCCGCTTACGCGCTGGGCGCTGCCGTTCCCCTGGTCAATTTCTTTGCCGTTATGCCGATAGAGCGCACGATCTCGGCGCTACCGATCAGTTTCGCCGGAATTGGGCTCCGGGAAAAAGTCTTGCAGATCATGCTGCATGGTCTTTGCGGAGTGCCCGAGGCGACTGCCATTCTCATCGGTTCGCTCAGTTTTCTCATCATCCTGATCTGCTGCCTGCCAGGGGCTATCGTTTATTTCTTTTACAAACCAAGCGGAGCGGTCGCGCCTGTGAAATTGCGCGAGATGCAAAAGGAGCTTGCCGTTCTCGAACAAGAAATCGGCGAGACGGAATGAAGCTCGTGATTCGTGATACGTGATTCGTTTTAACGATATAGCGATTTAACGTTTTACATCGTTGCCCCGCGCCCTGCGCTGCCTCATTCCCAATGAAACGAAAACACCGGCGCCCATTTGTCTTTGCCACGTTCGCCATAACGGTGGACGGTAAAATCACCACCAAGAAATTTTCGCCGGTCGATTTCACTTCGCGCCAGGACAAGCTGCATTTGTTTCGCCAGCGAGCCCTCGCGGACGCAGTGCTCGTCGGCCACACCACGCTTCAACGCGACAACGTTCGCCTCGGCCTTCCCGTCGAACTTCAGGAATTGCGAATCAAGCGCGGCCAAACGCGATCGCCTCTGCGCGTCATCGTTTCCAACGAAGGCAAGATCGACGATCGGTTGAAGATTTTTCAGTCGGAAATTTCACCGATCGTCATCTTCTCGACTAGGCGAATGCCGAAAAAATTTCAAACGGCGCTGCGCGAGAAAGCGATTTTGCATCTGTGCAAATTGCGCGATGTGGATCTGGCTGAGATGATGCACACGTTGCGCAACCGATACCAAGTCTGGACGGTCGCCTGCGAAGGCGGACCAACTTTGTTTCGATCGTTGCTGGAGCACGGGCTCGTCGATCAACTTAATCTCACCATTGCTCCGTACATGTTCGGCGGAGCTAGGGCACCGACGTTGACCGGTCTAAGCAACGAGTTCTTACCTGCCAGCGTGCATTGTTCGCTCATAGACATGCGTGTGGTCGGCGACGAGTGTTTCCTGGCCTATCGAATCAAGCGTTCACGGCGGCGCTCGAGCTAGGCCGCTCTTCGCGACGCGGCCGTCGCACGAGTTCACCACCGCAGTTTGGGCAAACAGTATTCATTTGCTCGGCGCAATTCACGCAATATGTGCATTCGAAACTGCAAATGTATGCGACTCCGCTGGCTGTGAGCGCTATTCTGCATTTCTCGCATGCTCTTTTCAGCTCTAACGCCATTCTTTCGCCTTTCTATTTCGAAGGATTTCTCGAAACTATCGCATCTCGAGCAGAACACACGCAACATCATTGAACCGCGCGGGTTACCATCTTATCTCTATCATCGCGATGCGAAGACTCGCCGGGTTTAACACAGTCGTCGCGCTTCTTCCCATTTCAGCCTTGGCGCAAGCCACTGTCGAGGGACGCGTGGAGCTGCCCAAATCGCATTTGGCACCGGTCATGGCCAAGCGTTATGAGATTGTTACCCGCGGGGGCGTTCTCTCGACCCAGCCTCCACTGGCGGTGGTCTATCTCGCTGGCTCTTTCCCAAAAGCGAGCTCGCCTTCGACGAAACAAATCGCGCAAAAAGATTTAACGTTCATTCCATCGCTTCTGCCGGTGCAACTCGGAACAAAGATTGAATTCCCGAATCTCGACGACACGTACCACAGCATTTTTTCCTACTCGCCGGCGAAACGATTCGATCTGGGCCGGTATCGTCCGGAGGAGCGACCGATCCCGTCTGAGGTTTTTGATAAGCCGGGCCTGGTGACACTCCGCTGTGATATTCATGAGCACATGCGCGGGCTCATTCTTGTTCTCAACACACCGTATTTTGTGGTGACGGACGCGAACGGGCGATTTCGGCTCGGTGGCCTTCCTGCGGGTCAATACGCACTTAAAGCGTGGATCGACAGCAAAACCACGCTGGAGAAACCTGTTCATTTGAAAAGCGGCGAAGTGTCGCAGGTTGATTTCCCATGAGCTCCACGGTTCAACCAGGCAAGGAAGGCGTGGCCAGTTTCCGCACCAAATTGTTTACAGCCATGATGATCATCGTGGCAACGCTGACCGCGCTCGGTCTTTACTTCGCGCAACGCAAAATCATGGCGGACGCAGGACGAGATTTGCAGCAAAATTTTCAAGCGGAACTTTCCTCGCTGCACGATGTGGAAGAATTGCGGCAGGCTGCGCTGGCGGAACATTGCCGCCTTCTCGCAGCCAAGCCACGAATTCACGCGGCGTTAGAGGACAATGCGCTTGATCTGCTCTATCCAAGCGCAAAAGATGAATTGCGTGATTTGATGGAAGGCGAGGAGCCTTCGCAGACCGGGCCCTCACTTCACGCAAAATTCTATCGGTTTCTTGATGGAGCCGGCGCAGTGCTCTCGCCGCCGAACCCTAGGGATGTCGGACCACTCGGCCCAGAAGCGGAAATGCAACTGATCTTGAAGAAATTACCCGAGACACAACAAATTGGTTACATCCGGGAAAATGCTGATGACGCCGATGAGATTGTTGATGAAGTGGTGGCAGTGCCGATTTTTTCAACTGAAACAGGCGATGTGATCTCGGCTCTTGTGGTCGGATTTGAGCCATTCGAGCTAATCGGGAAAGGCGCCGGTGCTGGAAGGAAAAGTGGCATTTGGCTAAGCGGCTATTTGTATTTGCCAGCGCTGTCAAAACCTGCCCAAGCTGCTCTGGGCAGCGAAATCGCGAAAGCGATCACGAATTCTACGTCTGAGCAAAATAACTTTACCGTCACACTAAACGGCGCGCCGGAGCTTTTATTTTACAAGCGACTCAATCCGAGTTCACTTTTCCCGCCAGCGTACGAAATCTGCGTTTATCCACTCGCTGATTCGATGGCTCAATTGCATCGGCTCCGCTGGCAGATTGGCGGCGCGAGCGTGCTTCTTTTGCTCGGCGGGCTCGTAGCAAGCCGCTTCGTCGCAGCCCGCCTCGCAGTGCCGGTCGAGAAGCTGGCGTTGGACTCGGAAGAAAATCGGGAACAACGAAAACGCGTCGAAACCGCGCTCGCCTCGACTAGTGAAAAATTGAAACGATCGACAAGGTACTCGGCTGACGCTTCTCATCAGTTGAAAAGTCCGGTCACACTCTTGCGCGCCGGTCTTGAAGGATTGCTGGCACGCGAAGATTTCAAGCGCGAAATCTACGAGGAACTCTCTGCTCTCCTTCATCAGACTCACCGGTTAAACGGCGTAATCGATGACTTGCTTCTCCTCTCACGCATGGACGCGGGCCACCTCCAGATCGAGTCCGAGCCGGTGAATCTCAGTCAGATTATCGAGGAATGGCTCGATGATCTTGGCGCGCTTCCCGATTCACCTGATGTGAAGATCGAGAAAGAGCTTCCAGTCGATTTATATATCGCCGGCGAAAAACGTTATACCTCGCTCATTGTGCAAAATCTTCTCGAGAACGCGCGAAGGTACAACCGACCAGACGGTCTAATTCGAGTTACCGCGCACAGGGAGAGGACTGAAATTGTGCTGGCAATCGGCAACACCGGCCGCTCCATCCCATGCGACGAGCACGAACACATTTTCGAGCGCTTCCACCATCGCTCCACCGCTTCAGATGTTTCCAGCCACGGGCTTGGTTTGAATCTGGCGCGCAATCTTGCTCGATTGCACAGCGGCGATTTGCGGCTGGTGCGCTCCGAAAAGGATTGGACTGAGTTTGAGGCACGGTTTCCCATCGCGGCACAAGCGCCGGACGGCGCGGGTCAAACCACATGAAGCTGTTGCCGGCGATCACCTTTTGTCTGCTAGCCTGTACAGCACGCGGGTTTGAGATCGATGATGTTTTCGACCGGCTCGACAACGCACTCACTATCGCTGCATTTGGGGGCGACCTCCGCGCGCGATTAAGCGGCACAATCGACATCGAATTTTACAATTTCCAGCAGCCAGCGCCTGGACTTATCGACAGCGAGATCGACAATCTCTTCAATCCCCGTCTGACGCTGTTTCTCGACGCGCAACTCGGCTCGCAAATTTATTTCTTCGCGCAAACGCGCGTGGATCGCGGATTCGATCCGAGCGATCACGGCGCCCAGATTCGTTTGGATGAGTACGCGCTTCGGATTACGCCATGGCAGGACGGCCGTTTCACTTTGCAGGCCGGCAAATTCGCGACCGTCATCGGCAATTGGGTCCCGCGGCACTTGTCGTGGGACAACCCGTTTATCAACGCGCCGCTAGTTTATGAAAATGTCACCGCCATTCAGGATAAATACGCTCCGTATTCACCACTGTATTTCATCTATGCGCCCTACTCCTACGGAAAGTACGCGTTCAATCCGGTGATCTGGGGACCAAGTTATGCGAGCGGGATTTCTATCTCCGGCCGGCTGGGACGATTCGATTATGCTGCTGAAATAAAAAATGCGTCCCTGTCTTCGCGTCCTGAATCATGGAACGTTACGGAGACCGCTTTCGATAACCCTACCTTTACTGGGCGCCTCGGCTTCCGGCCAAATGAGGCATGGAATTTTGGCGTGTCGGCAAGCGACGGTGCCTATTTTCGCCAAGAAGCCGAACGCACCCTACCGCCCGGCCGCGACATTGACGATTATCGGGAATTTGTTCTCGGGCAGGACGCCAGTTTCGCCTGGCGCCATCTACAAGTCTGGGCCGAGTTTTATGAGGCGCGATTCGAAGTGCCGCGCGTAGGCGACGCGGATACATTCGCTTATTATTTTGAGGCGAAATACAAATTCACGCCGCAACTTTTCGGCGCGCTTCGTTGGAATGAGCAACTCTTCAGCAACATCACCGACGGCGCGGGTGGTCAGGTTCGCTGGAGCCAGGACCTCTGGCGGATCGACGTGGCAGCAGGCTACCGTTTTACATCGCATATACAGTTAAAACTGCAATATAGCTTTCAACAGGAAACCTCGGGTTCGCGCGATGACAATCACCTAGTGGCAACACAATTGACCGTGCGTTTCTGAGCATCTGATTTCTTTTGAAAATTCATGCGCATCCTTGTGGTTGAAGATGAAGTGCGATTGGCGCGGCAGATTGCTTCGGCACTGACCGAGGCCGCGCATGACCCGATCGTGGTCCATGATGGCGAAAGGGCCTTGCGTGAAGCGACCGGCACATCGTTCGATTTGATCGTGCTCGATATTGTTCTGCCCCGGATGGACGGGTTCGACGTGTTACGCCATCTGCGTTCACAACATGTTCCCAGCCGTGTTCTGATGCTCACCGCTCGTGGCGAAGTCAAGGATCGCGTAGCTGGATTGCAACTTGGCGCGGATGATTATTTGCCAAAGCCATTTGCCATGCCGGAATTAGTGGCACGGGTAAACGCGCTTGGGCGACGTTATCCGGAAGCACCGGCGCTCAAGCTGCGAGTGGCCGATCTCACATTCGATCTGGCGAATCATGAAGTACATCGCGGCACGCGGCGGATCGACTTATCAGCACGCGAGCTGATGTTGCTAAAAGTGCTTATGCGGGAGCCCGGCCGCACCTTCACCCGCACCGAATTGTGCGAACGCGTCTGGGAGCACGAACACGAATATGACACGAAGCTGGTGGAAGTTTTCGTCGGACGATTGCGAAGAAAGATCGGCGATCCACCGTTGATTCATACGGTGCGCTATGTCGGTTACACGATTCACGAACCGGCGAGGGCCTCTAGCTAAAGCAGATCTCGCAGGCAGTGCTTGGCTTCACCGAGGAAAGGTTAGAGGAGCGACGCGGTGAATAGTTCTTCGCTGAAAGATTGGTCCAGCTCTTATTCCCATCCGGGAATGACGGTCGGACGAACTCTCGGAGACAAGATATCTTTTCTCGAGTTACGGGATCGAGTGGCCCCTGTTAGTATGCACCGACTGCACGTCCGGCCTATCCACTATACCGCTCAGATTGATATCATCGCGGAAGTTGCTGGCAGTGACCGGCTGGCCTCTGTCGGCCTGAAGCTGTTGCAGGTCCGGTCTGTCGACGATGCGATTGCCGTTCACATCGGCCGTTAGGAAACCAAAGGGAACGTCGCCATGTTGCTGGCCGTCGCCGTTGATGTTTTGCACACGCAGCGTGACCACTTCCGCACTGGTCACGCTAGTCAGTTGCGCGGTCATGGTGTTACCACTGAATAAGATCGCACCAACGGTGGCCGTACCGCTGAGAACTGTAACCTGGCCAGAGGTGACCGTCCCATCGAACGTGAAGACAGCGTTGTAAGTGCCCGAGCTGCGGTCTTCCACGCCTGATATACCGCTCAGCGGCATCGAGACGTCGAATGTACCCGTCCCCGCATGAGTCAGCCGTGACGCCGCGCTAAGCAGGGTGAGTACAGAGCTAGGAGCGACCCGAACGTGATAAATATCTTCTTCGTGCTGTCCCCGGATCGGGTTGAAGTTGAAAGTGGCGGAATACGCCACATTGCCCCCTGTACTGTCTGAAACGATTGTGATGTAATCGCCAATCTTATTCTGAACCGGATAGCCTTCGAAAGGATTAAACGCGTTGCTCACCGCCACGTTAGCCGACCATGTGACGCCGCCATCGGTGCTGAAAGAATAGAAGAGCTGCGAATCGGTGTTATTAGCAGCGTTCCGCGTGTCCAGCCAGACAGAGTCGATGCGTCCATTGGGCGCTACCGAAAGTGTGCCGAACCAGTGCCACTTGCTATGGTTGATGGGATCGTCATTGATCCGGTGCGGCGCGCTGAAGGTTAGTCCGCCGTCTGTGCTGCGCACAAACATCACGTCGGTGCCGGTGGAGAATCCGGTCGGCTGCACGCTCGCCAGCATGTAAATGTTATTGTTAGTGCCGGTGCCCGAACGGTCCACCGCTAAGAAGAGCTGCCCTGCAAGTCCTCCGGGATTGATCGTGTCGCCGAACTCTAAGCTGCCGCCGAGATTGACTTGGGTGACTCGGTCAAAAGTTGGTGTGACGCCTCCGTTCTGTGCGTTGCTCGAGCGAATACACCAAAACGGGCTGCCAAAGTTTGCGCCGCCGATAAAGAGATTGCCGTTCGTGTCCACGTCCAGTGTTCCCCATACGGGAGAGTTAGGGATACTGGTCGGATTCATCCAGGTGACCCCGCCGTCGGTGGAACGGCTGAATTGCCCGCCACCGCAAGTGGCGGCTGTGCTCCAAGCCTGGTATTGGAAGCCATGCCCAATGCCGGCGGTCTTATCTATCGCGAGCCACTCCTTGTCACCTCCACCCGCGGCTCCGTCGGCTTGCAGGCGCGTCCAGGTTTGACCGAAATCTAGCGAGCGCCATATGTTGTCACAAAATGTTTGCAGGAGGCTGAGATAATAAAAATTCCCTGTCTCATTGGAGTTTAACACCGGGTCGCTGCGGAAGACGTTATTTTCCAGAACGCCAGGAAACGTCCAGGTCGTGCCGCCATTGGTTGTGTATCCCCAGCCGCCTTGTCGAAAGTCGGATGTTACACTGTTGAATTGCCTCCAGCCGATCACCATCCTGCTGAGGTTTGTTGGGTCCACGGCAATAGACGGCTCGTTCGCTGCGTCGCCGAGGATGTTGTTCCCACTTGCATCGACGTTGACCTGGAAACTGGTAAACGGCCCGTACTGCGAGATCATCCGCGGCGAAGTCTCCATTCGAAAGAGGTACGCCGGCGGCATGTTGTATTTTTCGAGCGGCTCGGTCGGGAGCGGCTTGTGTGGCGCAGTCTGGCCCGAAGCAATGGACACTAAAAATAGCGAGAGCAGACAGGTGAAAACGCTGGCCATTAACATTCTAAAACGCATCATCGTAAGAAACTCCCTGTGTGAACGGTCCCGGATTAGAGCAAGCGGACGACGGCCGTCAAGGCAAAAAAAAGAGCTCGCCACACAAACCTTCCGGGGGGGTAGTGCGTCGGAAATCAAAGTGCCCCGCGCTTATCGCACTGTCGGTCGCACTTCGTAAGCGTGTCGGTAGTCCTGCAGCCAGGCGGTGTGGAGCGCGGCCTCTTTCCATTTGTACTCATCGTCTTTCGTAACTTTGCCCCAATACAATCGGCCGGCCCTGCGCCAGCCATCGATGATGATTCCCTCCTGGAAAGGCTGGTTGCGTGCAGTGATCACCACGCAATTGCTCTCTCCGGTGGTCCCCTCATCAGCAACACCCCAGTGAAGCACCAGCGTCTTGAGCTTGAGCTCCTTCAGGGCTTCGCCGATATCACGCGTCCAATGGCCGCAGTAGCCACATTGTCGCAGGCCGATGTTAATCAGGAAGCATTGAAACTCCGGGTTGAGAACAACATGATATTTGCCTTTGAGACTACGCGCTGTCGTATGCGCGGTCACCGACGTCAGCTCGGTCTCGCCCGGATCCACGTCAGGTGCGAGAGCTACGAGCGCGTTGCGCAAGTCCTTAATCGATCTCTCGTCTCTAGCTGCCGCAGCATCGACCAGAAGCAGGAGTGCAAAGACGAGGAAAATGCGGCGGATCACTCTAAACAATTTCCTTTATTCGTTAGAAACCTCCTGTGGCGGCCAGTGTCGTATCAGCCATCTGTCCACTCCAGCGCGTTGTCCGGCCGATTCGTCGTTGAGGGGTAACGTCGGACGGTATTTTTGCGTTTTGTTGAACTCACGGCTCTTTGAAATCTTCCAGTTGTTTGCGCGTCGCGATTGCGTTGCGCGCTTCGGCGTCAACGCGAATCCCACCTATCCATATGTTCTACCGATTTGACGCTCGCGGAGTGGCCCGCGGCCGTGGTTTCTTCTGCGCCTTTTCCTTTTCTGAGGTGATGAACGCTTCACGTTGGCGCTGGTTGTATTCTTGAACCCATTTAGCTGTCAATTCCGCAAGCTGTGCTTGCGCAGCGTAGTCAGACTTGGCAACGCCTGCTGCAATATCGAGGTCATTGGTGAGCTGAGACGGCGGGACCGCGAATTGATATTGTCCGTCTGTAACCGTGCTGGCCGAATTGCCCTGGTCGAGCAATGTAACCTTCGTCCCCGGCGCAAAACCAATAACGCCTGAATCGATCCTGAGAGACGCTCGCTCGAGCAGAAAATATGTTCCTTCGGGTGCCAGGCGTGGTTGGGCCGTGACGGGGCGCGCAGGCGTCGGTTTGGCAGCAGATTGTTGCGCGAGTCGTTTAGGCGGAGGAGGATGAGCAGCCGCCGGCTTGGGAGCACTGCGTTGCGCCGGAGTCGGCGTAACAGCAGTAGGCGCAAACCAATGCCATGCCATGTAACCGACGATTACAACGGAGACGACTCCCAATATCATTTTCATGGCGATGGTTATTCGATTAAGCGGATCAGAATGTTCAACTTTAAAGACGAAGAATTCGACCTAAACCGCGATCTTATCAAGGAATAAAGGGCCGGGGCGATGAAAAAGTGAATGCTCGTCGCCGCAAAAATCGCTTCGTGGCTTAATTATTTTGCTCGCCATACCACACCGTTTTCGAACGGCAGCGCATCGCTGCCAAGATCGAAGCAATGTTTATCACTGCGTGACTTGGGCCACGCTAGCGCTGTTTAATCGGTGATCCGGGCCAGGATCGTGACCCAATAGCGAAGCTGGTTGATGGTTACGCTGGTTGACTGGCCTGCACCGAGCAAGACTTCGACACGCACCTCGACCCTCCCCGATTCGTCATCCCAGTCGGCCTCGACGGAGTTGATCTGAACCTGGAAGCTCCCCGTCCACCCCGTCCCCATCGGTGGCGGTGGGTTTACGTACACAAACTGAGAAGAAACTAAAGCTGCTCCGATTGCCCGATAAAGCTGCGCACGCGTAAAGGTTGGTCCCACCAGGAAAGTCCATGTCTCAGTCTTCTGCTGATTTTCCGACACAGAGATCCCAACGTTGGCTGCTCCGGTAATCGTGAACAATCGATTCGCTTCATCGGGTCCGGCTACAACTGCTTCCAGAACTTGTTCTCCAATCGTTGTCGTTACAGGCATTGAGTCGCCTCCTTGTAGTTTCGATTAAGTGTCAGGCATTGGAAAGAAGCTGTCAATGTGCAGGCAGCGATTGATTGTGGTTGCGCGAATCGCGGCGCATTTACGTGTTGCTCAATCCTGACCAATGACTCATCAGTGGCTACATGTCTTTGAAAATAAAGGAGCACTACTTCGATGATTTGAAAGTGGGCGATCGTTTTAAGTCCGAACCGCTAGAAGTAACGGAGAAGCAGGTGATCGAGTTCGCCCGCAAGTTTGATCCGCAGATGTTTCATCTCAACCGTAAAAGTGCCGAGCGAACAATTTTTATAGGTTCGATTGCAAGCGGCTGGCATACCGCGGCAATAACCATGCGGCTGTTTGTAGAGACACTGAACTTCGCCGAAGGGGTCATCGGCCTGGGTGTCGATAAGTTGCGTTGGCCCAATGTGGTGCGGCCGGGCGATGTGCTCACGGTTGAGACTAAGATTGTCCATCTACGGCTGTCGCGCTCGAGACCTAACTACGGGATCATTCGCCTGCGCAATGTCACGACTAATCAACGAGGCGAAACTGTGCAGACGATGCTAGCAAGCGCCATGGTGTCGCGGAGGGAGTAGCCCCGCGACTGCAGGGCGAAGGACCTCTGATCTTCACTGATTAACCATCGCCATTGCCCATTCAGGATAACGCGCGCCCGCAAAGGCTCTTTGCGGCGCGACGTCGTCGATATGCGCAAGATCCTTAGTTGTAAGCTCGACATCGAGGGCGCCAATATTTTCCTGTAGATATTTGCGCCGTTTCGTGCCGGGGATTGGCACGATGTCGTTCCCTTGTGCCAAGACCCAGGCGAGAGCAAGCTGCGCCGGCGTGCATTTTTTCTCGCGGGCGATTTCTTCGACGCGCTTTACCAGATCGAGATTGCGCTGAAAATTTTCGCCCTGAAATCGCGGCGTAGTACGCCTGTAATCGTCTTCCGGCAAATCCTCCAGCTCTTTGATTTTACCAGTCAGAAACCCGCGGCCAAGTGGACTATACGGCACAAGACCGATGCCAAGCTCGCGGCAGACACCGAGAACTTGCTCTTCCGGATCGCGCGTCCAAAGCGAGTATTCGGATTGCAGCGCGGTGATCGGATGAACGGCGTGCGCGCGGCGAATCGTCTCCGCGCCCGCTTCCGAGAGACCGAGAAACCGCACTTTGCCGTGGCGCACCAGGTCTGCCATCGCGCTAACCGTTTCTTCAATTGGCGTGTTTGGATCAACTCGATGCTGGTAATAAAGATCAATTACATCAACACCGAGCCGGCGCAGACTTCCTTCGCAGGCCTTGCGCACGTAATCGGGCTTGCCGCTGACCCCGCGGAAGGCTGGCTTATCTGGATCGCGCACGATTCCAAACTTTGTTGCAATGACAACTTGCTCGCGATGTCCTCTTAATGCGCGCCCAAGTAATTGCTCGTTCGTGTGAGGACCATACATATCGGATGTGTCGAAAAATGATACGCCGAGGTCGAGAGCGCGATGGATTGTGGCCAGCGATTCTTCTTCATCTCGCCCGCCATAAAAGTCCGACATCCCCATGCAACCGAGACCGATTGCCGAGACGATCGGTCCGCCGCGCCCAAGTTTTCGCTGTTTCATATTTGTTAAGATTCGGCGGTCATCTTCACTGCGGTTGCGAAATCGTCAGGCAATGACGATTCAAGGCTTTTCCATTCGCCGGTGCCTGGATGTCGAAACCCAAGTTTCCAGGCATGCAACATTTGTCGTGGAAAATCTTTTGCCGTGCGAGTTGCATAGACTTTATCGCCGAGCACTGGGTGACCAAGGTGATGAAGATGCACACGAACCTGGTGGGTGCGTCCGCTATGCAAACGACACTCGACCAAGCTCGCCTGATTTCCCGGGCGAACGACGCAATACTCAGTTTTAGCTGCGCGTCCGCGCGATGAAGACACGCTCATTCGTTGTCGATGGACGGGATGTCGTCCGATTTTTTCTTCGATTACGCCAGCTCTCTTCCTCAATTTTCCGGCAACGAGCGCAAGATAGGTCTTTTCAACGACGCGTTCGGCAAATTGCCTCGACAACTCCCGATGCGCCTCATCATTTTTCGCGACCACAAGACAGCCGCTTGTTTCTTTATCCAGGCGATGAACAATGCCTGGCCGTTCTTTTCCGCCGATTCCCGAAAGGGTAGTGCAGTGGCTGAGCAACGCATTGACCAAGGTGTGCTGGCGATGGCCAGCGCCTGGATGAACGACAAGCCCGGCTGGTTTATTGATCACAATGAGATCATTGTCCTCGAAGAGAATCTCGAGCGGAATCGGCTCCGGTTGACTCTCGATCTTTTCGAGTGGCGGCTCGGTTAATTCGACTTTGTCCCCGCTCCGAACAAGCTGGCGCGGCCGTGTCGTCGCACCGTTGAGCCGAACGAAGCCGGTTCGGATCAATTGCTGAAGGCGCGAACGCGAGTAGTCTGGAAGTTGCTTTGCCAGAAAACGATCGAGGCGAAGCTGTGCACCGTCTTTTGACACGACGAACTGGATCTTGGCCGAACTTTTCGTGGACGCTTTCAATCGACTATCGCCATTTCGTTGCTCCGAAACCTCTGAATGTTACAATCGGCGTTGGTGGCAATTGAGGGGAGCCTGCGATGACACAAACATGCCAGGCCTGTGGTACGGCTATCGATACGACGGACGCGGAGCCGCTGGCACGCTTGCCCTGTCCGAACTGCGGCGAGAAAATGCGGGTGGAACGGACGTTTGATCATTTCGTTGTGGTTGAGACGCTGGGTATTGGCGGCATGGGCACCGTTTACAAAGCGCGTGACACGCTTTTGGATCGGTTTGTTGCGCTGAAACTGCTGCGCAAAGATCTCAGCGGCCAAGAGGACCACAACTCTCGCTTGCAACAGGAGGCACGCATTGCTGCCTCTGTAAACGACCCCAATGTGATACAAGTCTTCTCCTCTGGAACCGATCACGGACAATTTTATGTGGTGATGGAGTTGGTCGATCATGGAAGTCTCGATGATCTCATCGAACAGCGAAATCGGTTGCCCGAAAAGCAAGTGCTTGAGTCCGGCATTCAAGTCGCCAAAGGGTTGCGTGCCGCGCACCGACAGGGTCTCATTCATCGGGACGTTAAACCGGCCAACATTTTGTTTGTCGATGAGCAGACAGCGAAAATCAGCGACTTTGGCTTGGCGGGCGCCGCGACGCAAGGACTGGAAACGGAAGGCGTGATTTGGGGCACGCCATATTATGTCGCGCCGGAACGATTAAACAATGAGCCGGAAGACTTCCGAAGCGACATTTACAGTCTCGGCGCAACTCTTTTTCACGCGGTCGCAGGGAAAGCTCCAATCGAGGGCAACACAAATTCCGCAATGGTGCTCCTCGATTTGAAAAAGCAGCCGCTCGATTTGCGCGCCGTCGCGCCGGAAGTGTCTGGGGCCACGGTAAGCATTTTTCAGCGAATGATTGCGGCTGATCCTACGCTGCGTTTTTCTTCGTACGACGAGCTCGTCGAAGAGCTCGAGCAGGCGCAGCGCGCGTTGCCAGGCATTGTCGATCCCGCGCGCAGGCGACTTCGGCGGTGGCTACCGATTGGCGCGGTTTTGCTTATCATGCTGGCGGTGATGATGTCCTTTTTCCTTGCTCGCAAACCGTACGAAAATGCTCCAGCGAAGGCGTTGCCGAGACTATCAGGCCCGTTCGTCGAACTCAACCCGGGGGAGAAGAGCCCGGCGCGCCGTATGGTAAATCCCCAAGCGGCCGGTGATGGAAACCGTACAGAGGCGGGAAGGAAAATTCGCGATCTTGAGACCGCTTCGTGGAACGCAGCACTCGCGAATTATAGAGAGCAGATCGCCCTCTATAATTTTACCGGCGCGGCTGGGGCGATCAAGAGTGTGCAATTAAGCGACGCGTCGCTGAAACAGGCAAAGGAAACAGCGGAAAAAAAAGCGCAATGGCTGATCGCTTGGAAAAACAACCTAATCTACAATTTCAATCAAGCCCATTTCTCCGGCGCGATTACGGACAGCAGCGGGGCCCAATACACGGGCATAGCCAGCGCGACGGATGAGAGCCTGACTCTGAAGCTTCCGCATGGCATTGCGCGAGTTACGTGGGAGAAATTTTCGCCGAAGATGCTGTTCAAGGTTTCCACTTCATTCATCCAACCAAGCGCGACCGACGCAGCGGATCGACAATGGCGTTGTGCCGTTTTTGCGAGCGAGTTTGGGCAAAGGGAAGTTGCTCGACAGTTCGCGGAGGCCGCCGCTAACGCGAAGCCGCAATACCGGGAGCAGATTTCGAAGGTGTTTCCGGATATTCCTCAGCCTCCTTAGCGGCAGCTGTAGCTGCGTCTTTGCCCGCCGCGCCCGAGCTGCGCAAAGGCGCGTGAGACGCGTGGCGGCAAAGATTCCAAACACCTCAGCGTCGCGCTTCCCTCAATGAAGCGGCTGCCGGAGTTAAAGCGACGCGACAGCGGCC
>Ga0209376_1001720_pt1 | contig 21617 bp, 20 predicted proteins | sample GraSoiAngelo_134_FD_185891 | JGI IMG/M metagenome (GOLD analysis project Ga0209376, IMG submission 185891) | Grasslands soil microbial communities from the Angelo Coastal Reserve, California, USA - 14_0929_05_30cm (SPAdes) (version 2) | ecosystem: Environmental > Terrestrial > Soil > Grasslands ... | reverse complement strand
ACGGTATAGTCCAAGCGACGTGGGTGGATTGGGGCGATGGCTCCGTTCCAGACTTGATCTTCAACATGACTTCAGGGAGCATGTGTCAGAGGCTGAATCCGAACCTCAACTCGAACGCATGCACGCTTGCGCAGGGAGACCTTCTTTTCAACCGTCCCGAAGATCCTGCAACAATCACCAACGGGTCGATAATCATCTTCAGACCCTATCCTGCAACGCCCAGCTATCTTGTGGCTCACAGAGTGGTCAAAATAATCTCGCCCGCCGACAGCGTCTACAACCAGATTACTTTCTGGACAGAAGGCGACGCAAACGCTGTCCCGGATGGGTGGGATTTAGCCAACGCTGGAATCCCTGCAAGCCAAGTTCTCGCGGTCTACCAGTACACTCTTTCCCCCCTAACCACACCTTCTGCTCGATACGATACTCACATGTATCTGAGCGTAGCAGACGTCCAGTCCCAGACTTTCACCATTCGGGTAAACGCCACGGATGACAGTGGTCTCGCAATTTTCCGGACCGCATCCGAGACTATTATTGATCAGCCACCGGTTTTGGATCTCAGCGGTCCTTCCCCTGCCCCTGCTGACACGGGCCAGATCGTTACAATATCTCTCTCCGCAAGTGACCCTGACGGGACAGTTTCGTCCATCAGTGTCAACTGGGGCGATGGATCATCTCTCGACACACTCTCGTCTTCAGCCACATCAGACACTCACTCATACAATCGAGCCGGGTCCTTCATCATCACAGTAACGGCAACTGACAGCAGCGGCTCCTCCAGCCACCTCTCCAGCTTACCATTCGCCGTCACCGCTCCATCCGCTCCAGCGGTTCCAGCAGCAACGATTCTCGGACTTGCTCCAGTCGCATTCTACACTCTGATCACGATCGTCGTAGCTGCCATCGGGGCCAGCACGTTTCTAGTACTCAGACGCATTAGCAAGCGTACGGCATAACCCAGGTTCCTCGTAGCCGCTTGTTTCTTCACATCCCAGTCTTGACCAGTTATCCTTTTCAGGTTGGCTGCAATCACGGAAGCATTGCCTCGTCTATCAGATTCTGGATTCTTTCGGTTATGTTGGGTATGGGCCATAGGCGTAGGGCCCGTCATGTCTTCTCTATACTTCGGACATAGTTAGGACTTGCCTGAGGAGATTCATCGCATTAGTCTTGTGTCCTATCAGCTGTGCGAACCTTTGGGTTGTCTCGATTCTCCAGAGTAGATAGTACGTGTTCCATCCTTTGGCTTGAAGCAGATCTTCTGTTGTAGCGGACTGTGGAAGGCCCTTTCTGACCCTTCTGTATGTTGCGAACGTAAGGACCGAATAGCCTACTTTGCTTTTCAGCCAACGTGAGATTCTTTCAATCTCTTCTAACGGAGAGTGTCCTTCTTCGCGTTCACATCTTCTAGCTGTTTCTAATGCGAAGTCTGGTGCGTCGTCCGATATCCTAAAGGTATATCCGTTTATGAAAAAGAAAAAGGAGGTTGTCATCAAGCTGGTTCGTTTGTTTCCATCCGCGAAAGGGTGGAAAGTTATGTAGGCGTACATTGTCGCCGCGGCTCGCTTCAGTAGGGTTGGAAAGGGGACGAAATTGTACACGTCAGTTCTGGCCCATTCTATGCATCCTTCGACCATACCGGGGGACATGTAGCCCGCGGATCCTCGTTGCTTGATCACAATGTCGTGAAAGTCGATAACGTTAGAGGGGGTGGGGTACAGAATCTCGAAGGCCGGTTGTGATGCCATTACATTTCGGCTAACCGGTCAAAAGCGTCCTTGTTCTGCGAAATCACGGCTTCGGCAAATGTGCTATCGCTGAATTTTTCCACGAAGTGTCTTGCCAAGAAAGGCATGGCCAGCAAAGCAATGGAAGCCAGCACGGTCAATACCCTAATGACTGGGGCATCGGAAGATATGGCTACTCGAACTCCCATTACTACCACTTACAGTAAGAATGCCTTTTGCCATATTAAAGTCTGCTAATACTGACCAATTATGCCGATAATTCGAGGAAGCTCTGTCCTCCTTATGCAGTTTGACGGTAAATGGCTTGGTGCGGTTTTCAGGAACATAACGAGGTTCATGTGGACAGATCGCCGTTGCGTGCACCTATAAGAAAAGGGGGATTCGAGGTGTCAGTCGACGTCGGCGCGTATTCGAGTGAACACGCATTCTCTCAAAGTATTAGTCATCCCACAGTCGTTGTTGTCCAGGTCTCGCCGCCATGGATTTCCAGATGAATTGTTGCTTGTACTCCTGCAACGAGGTTCTCAAACACGTTCGGATTCAAGACGGCGACGTGGTAGACACCGCTGGCCAAAGGACGGAAGGGAATCGTTACGGCGCTGCCAATCGTCTGTCCGCCGGCGATGTACGAGTAGAATATGGTGGGAACGTAGGCTGCGATTGCCAATTCCTGCGCGCCATGAGTGCTTAGTGGCTCTGACAACCATTGAGTAAGGTTCTGGTCAGAGAATAATAAAACCAGTGGGGCCTGCTGGTTCGTCCCTCCGCTTGCATCAACCACGAGATTGAACCTATCGCTTCCTGCATCCTTACCAGTCAGGTCGACCGTGAAGTTCCAGACAAAAGCTCTCGTCGGCGTCGTTACGATGATGTCAAAAGTCTGGAGAGGGATCGAGATCGAATGAGTGATAGCATTTAGTGAAATCTTTGGCGAACTTGCTACCGTGGTCAATGAAGCAGCCAGAATGATGAGCCCTCCGATGGCGGCCAACATCGTTATTCTTCTATCCATTCAATCACCTCCGCTCAATGATTGACTGGATCTGAAATTGCGAATTGATTAGAGGCTTTCTACGGACCTATGATTCGTCCGTTAGGTTCCGTATTCTCTCGATTATGTTGGCATGGGACCATAAATGTAGGATTGAGCCGTGTTCTTCTCTCTGTGTTCTCGCCGTTGGCAGGCCGACTGTTACCGTTTACGGTTACCAGATCCGTTACCAGTCGAGAATTTTGAATTGCGCTTGAATATCGCGACGCAAACCGCGTGTTTGTGATAGTTCTTCAAGAAAGCAGTTTCAGGTTCTCGATCTATGTCCCTTGATTGCAGACAGTACAGGTCAGCGACCTGATCGTCCCCTAGGAAACGCCTAGGAAAACGGCTAGAGGTCCATTACGATGGTAATCTCAGTTGAGACCGGTGATCTGTAATAGGGGAATGTTGACGGGTCCGTGTAATAATCTGGTCAGCTCGGAACCCTCAGAAAAAAATGGGTATGCGTGCGTGTCTCGCGACGCAGAACCGCCGAAACCGGAATCGCCCGAGTGAGAGACGGCGTGGTGGGTCCTGTTACAGTCTCCTTAGTAGATTACTCGAATAGGAGTTGCATTTTTTATCCCTCGCGGCTCTCGGGAGGACTGGTCCCGGCTTGACTCGGTCAGTGATGATTATCGGTCTGATTGGTGGTTCTCTCTTCCTCCTAGCCGGGTTCTTGACGCTTCTTCCGTGGACGCTGAGCGGATCTATCGCTGGCGTCCTGCTTGGGAGCTGGTTCGGGGGAGAGATCAAGAAGCGGCTGGACAGGGGAAACGAAGGGGGAAAGGAGACCAGGGTCATCAGGTTCAGGAAGAAAGCCCTGCTAGAGGATAATGTGTCGGAGATGAGAACTGCAGGGTGGGAGCCAAGATGGGAATCGTACCGTGAGACCCAGACAGGCCTTCTAGTCCGCCGGATCGTATACTCGGTCGTAATGGAGAGGAAACAGCGAAAACGCAGAGGACTCAAACAGCTCTCGAAACTCCTATTCCCAAAAAAGTAGCACTCTTGGCCGACCCGAAGCCCACCTTGGGCCCAGGAAGGGTCGGAACTCGAAGCAGTCACTGAGTTTTTGGTTTCGCAGATGCGATTTCTTCGTATCTCTTCTTGACGAATGGCATTACTTGTTTCAGGTCTCTTCGTGCTTTTAGCGGTGTGACCCATAGTCTGCCTGTTTGGCCGGCCATTTCGAACGGCCTCCCGCCGAACCTAGTCTTCAACGCGTCCTGATCTTTGTCCGAGAGTTTCATCAGTACAATACCGTCTGTTACGAGGAAGCAGATGAATTTTCGGCCGCGGAAGTAGCATTGGCAGCCCATCATTGGCTTGGAAGTTACTCCTTTCCATTCTAGGACCTCCGAGTCGAACGCTTTCTGAATGTCAGCCATCTTGAGCTCGTCGAAGTATTTCATTAACCGGCCTGTCCGTGTCCCGCCTTAGTAAAGGGAATCTCTGCGTGAAGACCTCGCGGTCAAATGGCTAGAGTTGACCTGTGTCACTATATACTTGGCCCTTCGGTCTTCTGTGCGAGAGGTTGAATTTCTGTTATGAGGGAGTTCTCGAGCAAGGATTTCTTCGTAGATCCAGATATTAGAAGAGCGGAATCATTACCAGATTCAGCGTTCACAGACCGCGACTTTCTGCAGCTCGAATTGGAGACGATATTCCACAAGACCTGGATGCTTGTCCCTCATCATGGCTCGCCTAGTCGTTCAGCAGTTTTCACGGAACTTCTCAACGAGCCAGGTTCCCGAGTCCCATTCTCTCTCTTGGGTAAACCTCTCTTCCTTCAAAGGAACTCTAAGAGAGAGATTAACTGTTTTCCGAATGTCTGCACCCATGCTTGGCACCCTCTCGTAGAATCTGCCAGCGCTGGCGGCTCTATTGTCTGTCCCCAACATGGACGCGAGTTTGACTCTGAGGGAAGATTCGTGTCTCACAAGGGCTTTGAGAAGCTAGACGACTTCCCGAGGGAGTCCGACAATCTACGAAGGCTGCCCGTTGAGAACTGGGGTCCACTCACCTCAGTGTGCCTAGGACAACCAACGGCACCTTTCAAGAAGATTGCAGAAAACGTCAAGGAGTCAATCCCTGGAATCGACCTTGAGTCATTCAAGTACAAACCAGTACTCGATGAAGTCCGAGAGGTTGAGGGAAATTGGAAGCAGCATGCTTGGAACTACATGGACAACTATCACATTCGCTTCGTCCACAAGGGACCTGGAGGACTGGCTGACGCTATCGACTTAGAGACGTATACGACAGAACTCTATCAACATAGTGCGCTACAGTGGGCCTACGCTCGGCGACCGGAAGATGGTTTTGATCCGCAACAAGTTGCGACCCGGTTCAAGGATCCGAACAATGACGACAAGCGCGTCTTCGCTCTCTGGTGGTTCATCTTTCCCAACCTTACCCTCAACTTCTACCCTTGGGGTCTATCAGTTAACCAGTACATGCCGGTACCGGGAAGACCTGACAGGACCCAGTTTTACTGGTTCCAATATTCACTGGACGAATCGAAGTTCAAGCAAAGAGACAAGATCTGGCTCAACAAACAAGTCGACGATGAGGACATAGAAGCAATCAGCCTTGTAAGCAAAGGCGCGCGATCCGGCTTCGCACCCAGAGGGCGATTCGCTCCTCGAGAAGAACTGGGCCCTCACTGGCTGCACAGACTGATCTACGCAACCGTCTTTCGAGAATCGTGACCACAAGATGCTCAAGATCATTCAGGCGCAGACCCCGGAACATGTCCAGCAGTTTCAGGAACTCGTCGCCGAATACAAGGCGTGGGATATCCAGATGTCGGGCAAGATGGGGTCTGACGTGGATACCCTTCTAGATTTTTACTACAAGAACAGTTTGCGTGAACTCGTGGCCGAGCTTTCCCCGCCAAATGGGCGATTGCTGCTCGCTAGCTTTGACGGGCAGCTGGTCGGCTGCGCCGGGCTGCGCTGGTTATCCCCAGAGATTGCCGAGATGAAGCGGGTTTACGTGCGCCCGGCATTTCGGGGAAGAGGTTTAGGAAAGGCCTTGGTCGAGGCGATCGTCGCGGCGGCCCGCCTAATCGGTTACCGGACGCTTCGACTGGAGACGGCCACCTTTATGAAAGACGCACAAGCATTGTACCAATCGCTGGGCTTCCACCTCATAGAGCCCTATCATGAGATCCCTGACGTAATGAAGCAACTCTCGGTCTTCATGGAACTGAACTTGAAATGACCTCCTTCAAGTTACTAGTTGGTCCGGATCGAGTGTGGTGGGCACACACATCGGTTCGCTTTTCAGATTTTCCGGACCCCGAATTTTGTGTGTGTGATTCTGTGGTGCGGCCGCCGGACACTCTCCAGTGCGACAACGTCTCCGGCCACGGACTTCTTTGAAGAGTCGTCTCAGTTGCTTGGTTTCGATGGAGAGGTCTCGCTTCATGTTAGGGTGGCTAACGAGACGGTCTCGAATAAGAGTTGTTTGAAGAAACCATAAAGAATAACCCAACAATAACCGCTTCAGTAGGCGCCGTTGGCTTGTCCAGAGAGGAATCTGCGCCAACCCAGCTCTTAACGATTAAATAACGAATAGGCGATCTAGGCCCGTCTTGATAACTGCTCAGGATGCTAGTTTTGTCTCACCGGGTGAAGGAAAGAAGTGTAACGTATTCGCGGATACGATCACGATTAAGGTACCGAGTGAAATGACCGGGGGCGCGTATTCAATATCCGAGGATGTCACCCCTGCTGGACAGGGCGCACCACTGCACATACATCGTCGCGAACTAGAGACGTTCATTGTCCTGGAGGGAGAGTACGAATTCCAATGCGGCGACCGTAAGTTCAAAGCAACCAAAGGAGCGATTGTCGTTCTACCAAGAGAGGCACCGCACGCTTTCAAGAATACCGGGAATACCATAGGCAAGACTCTCGTCGTTCTGGTACCAGGTGGGATGGAGAAGGTGTTCGAGGATATCAGCGCGATGCCGCCGGGACCACCGGACATAGGAAAGGTCAACGCGATCACGACGAAATATGGAGTCGAGTTCCTCCCAATCGGCTAGCTCGATAGCCCGTCTCTTTCGGGAGATTAGGTCATCGGCACATCCTCAGGCAGCTGCTGGCGTTGCGTTCGTTCGCTTCGGTCAAAACTCAAATTTCGAGCCCTTTCCCATAGGTATCTCATCCCTTGAAGAGAGTCCTACCTCGTAGTGGGAATATGCCCTAGACATGCATTAGACTACAAATCTCGACCGCGGTTCTTCTGACGTGTCGACCGCCCAATCTGTATCGGACGTGTGGAAGGATAGTCCGTGAGGTGGGATTCGCGCACCCAGTTTACCGCTACATACACGCTGCCTTACTCTTGGCCCGGTAGTCGAGCGAAGCAGGATCCTTCCCGGCTCGCAGCGCCAGACCCAAAGTCCAGGTGATGCAGTGCGCTAACAGCGCCACCCTTTAGGTTCAAATCGCTACCCGATTTCCAAAAATCTTGTTCGTCCCTAACGAGGTTTGGCCATGTTTGGTGCGGCCGCCGGGATTTGAACTCCCGGACCATCGAACGGATGGTCTCCCGGGTCGTTGGGTTGGAAGCCCACTGGACGCTCCCGTGCTATGTCCTAGACCAGGCTAGACTACGGCCGCACGAGCCCCCGCGTCTACCTCTGGGTTCATCTATCTTACGATTCGAAGCCATCGCGTTTGAACACTCTCCTCCGAACAAGGGTTAAGACGCGAGCCAAAAACTGTCGACACTACAGCGTTGTCAATACACCCTCACGCGAGCCGCACAGCGCGCTGTCTATCAGAGCTTCTAGGAACCTACCTGCTCGTCCTCATTGGACCCGGGACGGTTGCAGCCGTCTCTCTCGTCCAGAGCATCCCTCCTTTCGAAGCCCTCCTCATCATCGGATTCGCCTTTGGAGGGATAGTTGCAATAGTCATCTTACTACTCGGTCGGATTTCTGGCGCACACATCAACCCAGCCATAACGCTCGCCCACACCATCGCAGGAAAGACTCGTCTGGAAATGCTTGTCCCATACATTTCCTTCCAAGTGCTGGGAGCTGTACTCGGTGGGTTCACGTTGGAATTTATCTTTGGTCAATTCGGGTCGCCCGCAGACCTCGGCACCACGAAACTGGCTAGTGGCGTGAGCCCTTCTGTAGGTGCGTTACTGAAGACCGCAGGGACATTCGTGCTGGCGATGTCAGGATTCGTAGCCTCATTACGAGTTCACAAGAAGCCGGGAGAAGCTTCGCTCATCGGAGCGACTCTATTCGTCATTATTCTCGCGCTGGGTCCGCTAACGAACGCATCGCTCAACCCGGTTCGAAGTCTCGGACCAGCACTGGCGTCAGGATATTTGACGAATCTCTACGTTTACTGGATTGGACCCTTGGCCGGGGGTTTAATTGCAGGACTCGTCTTCAGATTCTTCGAGAGATCCAGAATTGGCCAAGGGTCCCGTACTGTTTGTATGTGTTGAGAACGCGGGACGAAGCCAGATGGCCGAAGCCTTTGCCAAAAAGCACGGGCTGAATGCGGACAGCGCTGGCACAATTCCGTCGACGCAGATCAATCCGATGGTAGTTGCGGTGATGCGAGAACGTGGCATAGACATCTCGAATAACCACCCCAAGACCCTCACACCTCAGATACTCGAACACGCAAGCCTCGTTGTGACTATGGGATGCTCCATCGACGAAGCCTGCCCAAGACCGATGATTGCTCAGATGCAGAAGAAACTGATTGAATGGCATCTGGATGATCCGAAAGGCAGACCGTTGGAAGAAGTGAGGAAGATAAGGGATGAAATCGAGGGCAAGATCGGAGAGCTCTTCAAGGCAACAAAGTACTCTTCATGACATCTAGCTGAGGTCAGTCGTGCATTTTGAGCATACGAGACTGGCTGTCCCCAAAGTGGGATGATTGGTTCAGTCTCAAGCTTCTTCGAGCATTCCATAGAAACTGTTAATAATTGAACGACCGGCGTAGAAGCTTCTCCACGGAGAAGTGGGTCTATGTCAGATATGACGACCCAAGAGACAGACAAACCTGAGAAGAAAGTTTCTCGAAGAGAATTTCTAAAGTACGGCGCAGTTGCAGCGGCCGTTGCAGCCAGCTCTGCCACAATCCTAGGGTCAATCCCAGAAATCCGACAAGAAACCGTTACTCCTACCAGGCTTCCTCAGACTGGGCCCGCATCGAGTATCGAAGAGCTAACCATCGCGCAGATTCAGTCAATGTTTGCAGCCGGGACCCTAACAGCCAAGTCATTAGTCAACAGTTACTTGTCCCGCATAACAGCGCTCGACCAGAACGGCCCTCAACTCAACTCGATCCTTCAAGTCAACCCGGACGCTCTCAACATCGCCGGCCAAATCGACCAGATGCGCCAATCAGGAACCGTCCTAGGTCCGATGATGGGAATACCGATCCTCTTGAAAGACAACGTCGATACGCATGATCAGATGCAGACAGCTGCGGGCTCGCTTGCACTAGTCGGGACCCCAGCACTCCAAGACTCGACGGTCGCGGCGAATCTTAGAAAGGTGGGAGCCATAATACTCGGGAAGACGAACCTTAGCGAATGGGCCAACTTCCGCTCGTTCTTCTCGTCCAGCGGCTGGTCCGGACGCGGAGGCCAATGCAACATGCCTTACGCCATCGACCGGAACCCATGCGGATCCAGCTCGGGATCAGGAGCAGCAGCATCGGGCAACCTGACCACAGTCTCCATCGGTACAGAGACAGACGGGAGCATCGTCTGTCCCGCGAACCACAACGGTGTAGTGGGCATCAAGCCTACCGTCGGGCTCGTCAGTCGTGCAGGAATCATACCCATCTCACACACCCAAGACACAGCGGGTCCACACGCACGGACGGTATTGGATGCAGCTATTGTCCTTGACGCGATCGCTCAGCGAACACCCGACCCACGAGACCCCGCGACAAGCACAAGCCCTATTGGCAAGCAGGGTCAAAAACGACCAAAGCTACCAGCCAGCTATGCAGCCTTCGTCAACCCCAACGGGCTAAACGGCTCAAGAATCGGCGTTTCCCGGGATTTTGAAGGATTCAGTCCAAAGCTGGATGCAGTCTTCGAACAGTCATTGACCGCTATGACGAACGCCGGTGCGACTCTAGTGGACGTGTTCTTCCCACACTTCTCGGACATTTTCAGTGGGCTCAATGAATTCACGGTGCTCCTCTTTGACTTCAAGATCGACATACAGAACTATCTTGCAACCAGGACCGGCGTACCAACGGCCAGCGGGACACTAGCGGATCTGATCGCCTTCAACACAGCTCATGCAGCTCAAGAAATGCCCTTCTTCGGACAAGAGATCTTCGAACTCGCGGAGACATTCAGCTCGGACCCTAACGCAACACAACCCCTAGGGATGTCGTACAATCAAGCGATTGCTGCGGACATACTCTTTGGCGCCACGGAGGGCATCGACATGCTCTTGAAGGAATTCAATCTCGACGCGATAGTGGCCCCAACGGATAACCCGTCTTGGCCGACGGACTTGATTAACGGCGACCACTTTGTGGTCGGCAGCTCGTCGCCGCCGGCGATCGTTGGTTATCCTAACATCAATGTGCCGATGGGCATGACCTTCGGCGTCCCGGTCGGAATATCTTTCTTCAGCACAGCATTCAGTGAGCCAACTTTGATCAAGCTAGCATCTGGCTTCGAAGCAGTGACACACGCAAGGCAGATGCCACAGTTCCTCCAGACGCTACCCTTCACAGAGCCAAATCCAACTCCAGGCCGTCGCCACCCACGGACGAAACCAACAGCAGGCCCACTGGTAAGTCACCTATAGCCAAAGTATGGGACGGGCGACTTGGGTGAGTCGTTTGTCCCTTCCCTTGTTTTTCTCCGTGTAAGATATTCGGACAACTTGTATGTTTAGCCAGAGCGCGTCAGACAAAGACGGGTATGGGCGAGGGAATAGGCGCCATGGAAGTAGTCTGACAAAATCATAGGCTCAACTTCCTCTCAAGCCGTTCGCGGGCAGTGAAGTTGACCAAGGGACCGTTCGCGAGATAGTTGTTGCTTATTATCGCGATATCGCCGCTGTCCGTCTTGACCCAGGTCGCCCTCAAACCTATCTTCACGACTCTGCCTTTCACTCCACTGTACTCGATTGAGTCGTGAAGCCGTAGGACTCCATCAGATAGAATTAGAATACCTGAGATTATGTTAGTCAACGTATTCTGTAACGCCAGAGAGATCGCTAATCCTGCTATTCCACAGAGAGAGTCAGGAAAGAAAATATTGACCCTAATCCCGTGACAACGATAAGCCACGCAGTCAGAAAGACAAGCCAGAGAATACTCAGCCCCTCGCGAACATTCCTGATCAGGTCCGCGGATGCACCCGCTCTCTTGGCGCCCCTCGTAACGAGCCTGACCAGTAATTCTGAAACGAGCCAAGACCCGGCGATGACCGCAGCTAGTTCAGCAATGAAAAATAATGATCCATTACCCACCATAGGTGCTCGCCTTTACAGTCCGCGGCCGCTCATATTCAAATGTCTTCGACTCACTCCGCCACTATGATTCTAGAACTCGATAAACCCTAATTAGAACCGCAGAGAGGAATCGCTAGGTCTTGTCTTCGGAGAAGAGGCTGAGGTTCAGAATCCGAAAAGGGGATTTTGAAGTCGAGCTTGAAGGAGATCACGATTACGTAAGAGAGCGATTTGAGGATCTGGAAAAGTCCCTCGGGCCTACCGGTAGCTTCGTCATTACACCACAATTCTCCGCCAGTCCAACTCCAACTCCGGAACAGTCAGTCGGTATCGCGGGCATCGTCGAGTTTACTTCCGAAGGAAAGCCCCACCTCACGGTTCCCGTCGATACACTCTCGGCGAAGGAAGCGATATCGCTCGTCATGTTCTCCATGCATCCCAAGCCGTTGGGAGACGATGACCTCAGCTCTCTGCTGAGTTCGTCATGGAAGACTACAGGTGAGAGTATCGTTAGGGCCCGAATCAGCGAGTTGCGACGGGAAGGCAAGGTCATAACAGAACGAGGAAACTATGTCCTATCCGGGGCGGGGGTTCAGTGGATTCAGAACGACATTCTCCCCCGCCTCCAGAAGATTACCTAGTCTTGGATAACCAGATTCTGCGGGCCAATCCTTTCTCAGTCATTCTGTAGTGGAATCTCCCGGCCCGCCGCGTCCTGGCGAGTAGACCTTGCCGCGAGTATCGTAGAAGGGCCATCTCCACGGCTTTGTCAGATAGTTCGATCTTCGTGCCCGAGAGGAGATTACGGACCCTCTGGCTATCCAATTCGGCCGAAGCTTCGAAGAGGCTCAGGACCCGTATTTTCAGCTCATTATAGTCCATGCCAGAGCGGTTGAAGGAATCTTCGAGGGATAGAAGAAGGTTCGGTCCCGGAGTCGCAGAGCATCGTAGCAGATTCAATGTTCGGCTGTGAGTAACACCTTGTAGGTCAGCCCGACTTCTATCTTGAGCCGAAATACTTTCACTTTCATTCCCAACTCTGAAAGTAACACCTTGTCTTAGCATCTTCGGGACCGAAAAGCGTTATATCTCGACTCTACGAACAGCACGGGCAGGAAGAATAATGTCAGGATTAGAGGTCCTCGAACGTAAGTCGAAATCTGGGGAAGCCGCGGCGGCCGTAGAAGTCGTCCTAAAGCATTCCGGCGTAGAGAACAGAATCATCGGCAGCCCAGAAACAGTTCTCAGAGAACTCCTCTCCTACTTCTCGAAAGTCTACCCTTCCATTGAGCTTGTTTCCAAGCTCGTGCTCTCGGTTGACAGCCTAGAATTCCTTCAGAGCTGCAGCGGAGTGCTCGCAGTTTCTCCAGAAGGCTTGGTCGTTCTAAAGGACTTGAGGGAACTGAAAGACAAGGAACTCATGATGATCCATCTCGCAGGGTCACGTCTACAGCATCAAATGGGCAAGAAAGAGAGCGACACACTGTCACTAGACGAGATCACCAAGACCACTGGACGCTCAACAGGCACCGTAGCAGGCAGGCTAAGCGAACTTTGCAACGAGCAACTCGTCGAACGAGTCGGCAAAGGCTCCTACCGACTCACAACCATGGGCACCAGAGTCATCATCAAGAACATGATGCCCCGAGTCGTACGGCTTCCCGAGAGGTAAGAAACATGCCAGAACAACCCAAGATCAGGGTTCAGATCGAATGGGGAGACATCAAACACACCGCAGAAGGAGATCTGGAAACTGTCGTCCGTGAAGTGATGCAGTTTGCAGCCAAGGTCCTACCAAACTATTCACTAGCTTCCAAACTAACCTTCTCGCCGGACTATTCGTCTATGGTTGACGATCTTTCGAGCGCAGTCCAGCTGACCCCAGAAGGAGAAGCCGTCCTATTGAAGCCCGAAATGTCAGCAGAGAACTCCATCGCCATGGTACTCCTCGCTGCTCGGGTAGCCCATGCAGTAGGCACCCGTCCAAATGTACAGATGGACCCCGAAGCCATCAGCCGAGCAATCGGAAAAGCCGTCAAGACAGTCCGGAACACTCTGGCAATGATGACAAAAACCGGACTCATCGACAGGACGAGCGATGGAGCCTACAAGCTCAGCATGCAAGGAATACGGAAGGCCCACGAGATTGCAAAGGGCCTCACCGCAAGAGCCGCATCGTCCCCGGCCCAAAAAACGGTGACTGCATCAGGATGATATGGAAACGGGTGCGGGGACAGACGGGAAAGGGGGCTTTCCCGCCTGAAAACGGGGGAATCTAACCTTGCTCCACCGCACCCAAGAGACTACTGAGCCTCTTCAGCAAATAAAAAGCATACCGGAGGTCATCGGACTACCAGCCATCCCCGAATCCCTCATAGAACTATCTACCCGGTCAATGCAATCACTCCAAGGATCAAAATTCAACCCGCGACCAGTCTCGCTTGTGGAAATGGGGGTCGACGACGCCGATTCTGAAGAGAGACTCGAGATTGGAGGCTCCATAAACTCATCAGGACTGAAACGCTGCGCGATCAATCCCGCGAAAGATTTCGTCCCCGTAGTTGCTTGCGACGCGTCAAGCGTCAAGATCGGCGAAACCGAGACCGGGATGATCTTCGCTATCCGTGCAGTTGGTGTTTGGAGACACAGGAGCAAGATTCTCTATACCAGATGGGGGCCCCTACTTTTTCACGTTCCGAACTCTGAAGATGTAAGCCAGTATCGCGAAGATGAGTCGCGAGCCTTCGGCGGATTATCACTGAAGACCCTGAGGGTCCTCACCCGACTCCGAAACCATGTTGAACGCTGGACCCAGGAAGTCCTGTCGGAATCGCTACACGGCGGAATACTATTGATCGACGGATCTCTAACCGCGGGCACTCCAGATAACCCCGCAGCCCGAGTAAACAAGATTCTAGCCACAGCCCGTCAAAATAACTCCATTGTAATCGGCATATCCAAAGCGACACAGCTGACGGTCGGAGGAAGAAACATTCTCGGACTCACAAACGACAAAGACAGCCCCCACCTAATCGACATCAGCTCTCTAGTTGAGAGTGAGTATCCCCCTTACCCTGTAAGATTCCTTGGCAGAGTATACGTAGCAAAACTATCCAGCGATGGATTCCTCTTCAGAACCGACATAGATCGAGAATCCAGCCAAGAAGAAGCCCAACAAGCGCTCGAACGACTAGCTGGCATCGATGTTATCTTTCACGGTTATCCAGAGACTCTGAGAATCGCCCACATTTTCAGTACCTTCACAGCCAACGAGATTCTCGCCGTCCAACGATTCGTAGCATCCAATCATCACATCACGCTACAATCCCGTCCCAGTCTACGACGATCACTCTTCGGACCATTCGGCACAAGCAGGTACGTGGCCTAACCATGCGAATCTACCGGAAAGAGGGTGATCAGGTCCAGTTGATCGCCTTTCCCGACGAGCACGTCCAGCGAGGAGACTATTTACTGATAGAAGATCCTGGATTGGCCAAGGGACTGCTCGTCCAAGTAATCGATCTACAATACGCTAATGTCCCTGGAATCCTTGAAGACATCCTCCGAGACGTCATGACGGACGGCGAACTATCCGGGGAGGATATGGATCCCCTCAACATTTCCAGCGAAGTAGACGCGCTGAAAGACACGCGGCTGGCAGTCTGCAAGATCAGAGGAACAATCACGGGAGAAAAAGACCTCTCACCCACCACATCATGGCTTCCGTCCCGAACGGCGTCCCGCATACGCGCCTATCCAATCAACCGTCTAATCATGAACGGCGGAAAGATGCCACTCAAGGTCGGCCATAACGACGGCGACCCTGTCCAAATCGATGCCAGCGGACTCGACGGCGGCCTAAACATCATCACCGGCCGCAAAGGCACAGGCAAGTCACACCTCGCCAAGCTACTTCTCCTATCCATGAGCGGACTCGGAGCACCCTGCATCGTTCTAGATGTAAATGGCGAATACGTCAACCTCCACAAGTCTAAGGACGGACGCCTATCCACATCGAGGCTCACGGTGCTTGCACCTCGAAGCGGGATCAACTTCGCCCTCGCCAAACTCGGGTTCCGAACAATGGCAGGAGTCCTAAGCAACGCTCTGGACCTTCCAGCAACTTCGTCGAAGGTATTCAGCACGATCTGGCGGGACTTAGAGTCAAAGGGTGACCTGACTCTACCCAATTTGATTCAGACCGTCCAGTCATGGAGCTGCCACGAAAGCGTTAGAGAAGCACTCACCTCGCGGCTACAAGTGCTACTGGAATCCGCACTCTTCTACGACGAATCCAACCCTCTAACTGAGGAAAAGATTCTTCACGCTATCGACGGCGGAGGAATCCTGGTTGTCAACCTGAAGAACCAGAGCCACACTGTCCGACGAATAATCGTCGAGATCTTCTTGGGTGAACTGACGAAGATTCTGTCTTCGAACTGGCTGCGAGCCGCCTTCCTCTTCGCCGAAGAAGCCCACCTCTACCTCAGGGACACATACTGGGACGACATTATCACGAGGATGCGCCATATCGGCCTCTTCACGACCTTCATCACTAACCAGCCCGACACCGTCCAAGAAACCATCTATCGACAAGCTGACAATGTGTTCATCTTCAACTTCACCAACGAGCATGACATCGAAACGATCGGGAAAGTTGCAAAGTCAGACAGTGAGACAATTCGCTCTCTAATCAGAGGAACACCAGCGCGACGATGCCTACTTCTCGGAAATGTTGTCCATGACTTGCCCTTGATGGTCGACATAGAGGCTCTAGATGTCCGAACGATGGGAGAGACAAGGCTGTTCTTCTCGTAGCGACAGTAAGCCAGCTACTGTCCCGTCATCATATTCCAAGTGACGGTTGTAGAATAAGCAGGTTTCGTCTGGATAGAAGCCAGCGCCTTTGTTAGAGATTTCAAGTGTCCGTACCCTACTACAGCAACTACCTGACCAGCGCTGGAATACATGAGATCTCGAATTCTAGCCACCATGAACTCCTCCCGGACATCGAGAAGAATCTTACTCAATTCAGGATAGCGCAGGCGAAACAGTTGAAGCTGCTCCTCCAAATTCTCCGTAAGCTTCGACAAGTTGAACCCGCCAAACGGTAAGAGCGCGATACTAACCAAGGAATCTACGCCCAGCCTCATCTTTTCCCGTAAGGGAAGCTTCCGCAGAGAACCGACCGTCATTCCAATTGGAAGATCTACAAAAGCTACCCTAGCCCCAACCGCTCTAGCGGCCTCAACCGCTCGGAGCATCTCCTGCCCCGGCGGCGAACCAGTCATCTCCCCCGCAAACCTCTCCAAGAGCATCATCGCCAGAAACGATCCTCCACCCCCGCGGCCTGAGGACCTACCCGGATTCTCAAGTGCCATAAGCCTCCCCTCATCCAACTCCAGCGCCACCACCTCCGGCTTTATCCGCAGAATCGTTTCCCGTGCAAAGCTGGCGCTCTTAGGGTCCACATGAATCGTCCCAATCAGACTTAGACGATCACCCACCTTCTCAATGGCCGACGAGTCTGCAACCGTCACCGATTTTCGCTTCAATCCCTATAAGGCGGTCAATCTACCTTTCCATTCATTCCAGTTATCCAAGCACGCCGAGGTCCAACAAGTGAGCGAGATCGACAAGCTCGACGACGAACGACAACAACTGAGAATTGAACAATCAAAGAGTCTCGACCAGCTTAATGAGACAAAGATCAAGCTCCAGAAGGTCCGGGAAGAACTACAAAATCTACGCAAAACTCGGGACGGTCTGAATGAAACTGTCCGAGCGCTCAAACAGACCCGGGACAGGCTCCGAGACACATCCCGCGAGAAGCTCTCGACTCTTCGAGAACTTCTCAAGAAGATGAGCGACCGACCACACGCGTCAATCGCCGAGAAGGAGCTAGCCGCGTTGGAATGGCAGGTCCAGACATCACCGCTTGAGAAGGACGACGAGAAACGATTGATGATGAAGATCAGAGGCTTGGAAATCCGCGTCACGGGCTACCACAAAGTCCTCAAACTAAGAGAGGATATCACGAAACAGAGAGAAGAAGCAGACCAGATGCACGCGAGAATCCAGGAACTTGCCGCTGAAAGCCAGAAGCATCATGCGGACATCGTCCAACTGTCCGAAGCATTTCAGACACTCAGACTTAGACGCGAAGAACAGCAGAAAACCCTCGACGACCTCAAACGTAGAACGGCTGAGACGAATCAGAAATTCCTACAACTTAGAAATACTTTAACAGATGACGAGAGAAAGATTCAGCGTCAGAAGGGAGAAGCCCTCAAGGAAGCTCTAAAGGACACTGCTCAAAAGAAGCTCAGCAAAGGCGGAAAGTTAACGCTACAAGAACTCGGCGCACTCTACGAAGGAACAGAAGAATGAAACATCCCATCGCCATCATCGGCGGCTCAGGAGTAAAATCCATCCTCAAGGGAAACCAGAAAATCCTCGGAACACCCTACGGACCAACACCTAGCCTCACATTCGGCGAAATAGACTCAAGACCCACAATATTCCTACCAAGACATGGAGAAACTCACGCCAGTCCGCCCCACAAGGTAAACTATCGAGCGAACATCTGGGGGCTGAAGAGCCTTGGAGTCGAACGCATCATCGCGACAAACGCTGTTGGTGCGATCGACCAACAACTCTCACCCGGCGAAATCGTCGTCCCCTCGGACCTAGTCGACATGACAAAGTCCCGGAATGGAACGTTTTACGAAGGCTCTCCCGTTACGCACATCGACGTCTCCCAGCCCTATTGCCCTAAGGTCCGAGAAGTCCTGACCGCCTCGACCGCGGCAACAAGCAGAAGCCCTCCTAGAGAGGTAGTTATGGCGTGTACGGAGGGACCCCGTTACGAGACCCCCGCCGAGATCAGGATGCTCAGGACCATGGGATGCGGAATAGTGGGAATGACAGGAGCCCCCGAAGCCTTCCTCGCCCGCGAACTCGAAATGTGCTATGCCTCGATAAGCTTCGTATCCAATATGGCCGCGGGACTTCAGAGAACGTTATCAGCAAGAGAAGTAGAAGAGAAGGGCCACGAGACCAGCCAAGTGCTCAACAAGATACTAACTGGGGCGATAGCAAAAATACCCGAGTCTAGGAAAGACTGTCCCTGCGGGACCACCCTCGCGCACGCTCAACTGAAGAGAGAGGAAACCCAGGAACTCGCCTAATGATAAACAGCCTCCTCAGAATTGCTGGGGTCTACAAAACCTACGAAAAGTACCTGATCCAGCAGATCAAGTACGGCCCCATGCCACAGCACATTGGAATAATTCTGGACGGTAACCGAAGATGGGCAACAGAGAAAGCCCTCAACTCCACCGACGGACACTGGGCAGGTGCGAAGGTCGGCGAAGAGGTTCTTGACTGGTGCTTAGAATATGGAATCAAGACTCTGACGCTCTACACATTTTCCACCGAGAATTTCTCAAGACCCAGCGAAGAGGTAAACTCAATCCTCAAGATCGTAGAAGAAGAAACCCGAAAACTGGGAAGGGACAGCAGACTGCACTCCCAGAAGGTACGAGTCAAAGCGATAGGCCGAACAGACCTATTGCCTGAAACCCTCCAAGACGTTTTCAAGCGTCTAGAAGATGAGACAAGCATGTACGACCAGCACTTCCTAAACCTCGCCATTGCATACACAGGAAGAGCCGAGATAGTCGACGCTACGAAGAAGATAGTAGAAGATGTCCACCAGGGAAATCTTTCTCCGCAGCAGATTGACGAGGATACTTTTCACAAGTATCTTTACACTGCTCATCTACCGAATCCTAACCCTGATCTCGTCATACGCACTTCAGGCGAAGAGCGTTTGAGCGGATTTCTGCTATGGCAGTCAGCCTATAGCGAGCTGGTGTTCGAAGACGTTTACTGGCCAGAGTTCCGGAAGATCGACTTTCTCCGAGCTATACGACTCTATCAGAGGCGCCATCGAAGATTTGGCCGATAATCCAACCGCCTACGAACGCGTCTTTGATGATGGACGAACTTATCTAACTAGAGTCAGAACTGTTCCAGGGCCCGGCCTTGGTCTATATCAAGAGAATCGACATCCGAGGCTTCAAGACCTTCAACAAGAAGGTCTCAGTCAACCTAGACCGAGGCTTCACAGTCTTCACCGGCCCTAACGGCTCGGGAAAATCCAACATCCTCGACGCGCTAAAATTTTCACTCGGCGAGCTCAGCCCCCGCGAACTTAGAGGGGGAAGCCTCTCAGACCTAGTCCACAAGTCCGGCACGGGAGACGCCAGAGCCGCATACGTAGCTGTCCAGTTCGACAACTCCGACCGAAAGATCCCTGTAGACTCAGACCTCGTCACCGTGTCACGGGAGTTTTCCAAGGGCGGAGAGGGGATCTATCGAATGAACGGCAGGCGGCTCTCTAGAAAACAAGTACAGGACATTCTCAGCTCCGGTGACATCCAAGTAACTGGCTTCAACCTCATCGCCCAACACTCAATCACCCGTCTCGCGGAGATCAGCACAGAAGAACGAAGACGGATTCTGGAGGATCTCATTGGACTGGGGGTCTTCGAAACCAAGAAGACCGAGGCAATAGTCCAGCTCTCCGAAGCCGACCTTAACCTGAGGGTAGCAGCAGGAAAGGTCGAAGACGTGAGAAACCGAATAGAACGGCTTGAACGGGAACGAAACGACCTTCTCCGATCCAAACTTATCGAGAAGGAGATCGGAAAGCAACAAGCACGAATCTACTCGTCAGAGATAGTTGGTCTCCAAAACAAGTGCACTAGTGCCGCCCTAGAGCTTGAAATCGAGCAGAAGAACCTCGAAGCGCTGAGGCACCAGAGGGACGAACTTACCAGCCAAAGGTCCAAGGTGGAGGCCGAGAGACGCCACTTTGAAGAGCTCACTGTCACCCAAGGCAATCAAGAGCTTTTCGACGTTGAAAGGAAGATCGCAGAAGCTAGCAATGGAGTGGTCAGAGCAAAGGCCGAAGCCGAAGCAACCAAGAATATTCTCAATATCCGAACGAAGCAGATCGAATCACTCCAAAATCAGGGAGAACAAATCCAGAACAACTTCAAAGAACTTCCGACTGCGATTAGAAACCTAACTGCTCAAAAGGCCAGCCTAGAGGAAAGATTTGAAGAAGCAAATGCGAAAGCCGAGAAACTCAACACTGCTCTGCAAAACACCAGAGAATCTCTATCGGCCGACGCAAAGATCCACGAATCACTCGATGCGGAAATAGCTGCACTAGAAAAAGAACTGTCGACCTTCATTGCAACAAGCAAGGGCAGCTCGGCGAAACTAGACCTGACTGCGAGTCATTTGCAGACGCTCGAGGCTCGCCACCAGGAATTCTCCAACCTCGCCGAGGAGTTGAAGAAAAGAATTCGAGAGATGGAGAAGCTCGGGAAGGAGGAAGAGAAGAGATTGCAGGATATTGAAGAGAAGGCGAAGGAGTATACTGAGCTCAAGGATCAGCGGCACAAAGAAATTGACGAGGCTCTCGATGTTGCAAAGAGAGCTCGGGTGACTGTAACCGAGTTTAACACTCAGCGAAATATTGCCGATACTCTCCAGGCAGAAGAGAAGGCGCTCCAGAAGCTAGAGGAGATGGCGGAAGAAGGAGCGCTCAAAGGAGTCCTCGGGCGACTACAAGAGCTGATCAAGTACAGCGATGAGTATAGCAAGGCAGTCGAAGCAGCGAGCGTGGGCTGGATGAGAGCCCTCGTAGTGAAAGACCTAGGAATCGCCATCAAATGCGTCGAGAGTCTAAAACGCACCAGACTCGGCCGAGCCAAGATAATCCCACTCGATGACCTAGAAGTACCCCCGGCGAACGATGAGTATGAGCAGACTCCCGGAATAGTGGGACCCCTCTCAAGCGTCATCAAATCCGAGAAAGGATTAGCCTCGGCAGTTGAATTCGTCTTCGGCGATACAATGCTCGCGACGAATCAGCGAGCAGCCTACCTGAGTGCAGCGAAGGGTTTGAGATGCGTTGTGACAAGCGGGGACCTGTACGAGCCGGGCGGAGGTCTCGAAAGCGGCTACTATCGAGCCCCATTCGATGCTTCTACTCTTATCCCGAGGTCAAACGTCCTTGAGGGTCTTGAGCGAACGGTCAAGTCGTTAGAATCCATCGTTCAGCGATCTCGATCCGAACTCGACCGGCTAGAATCGGAGATCGTCAAACTCAGAGAAGACAGGGTTTCCACTAGCAAAACACGAGAAGCGCTCACACGCGATGTCGACATGGCTCAGAGGAGCCTCGAAAGGACCCGTTTGTCGCTACAACAGACGAAGAAGAGGATCGACAGTCTCCAGAACTCGATGCAGCGCGAACAGGAACTACTAGAGGAAA
>Ga0209376_1001716_pt1 | contig 21646 bp, 22 predicted proteins | sample GraSoiAngelo_134_FD_185891 | JGI IMG/M metagenome (GOLD analysis project Ga0209376, IMG submission 185891) | Grasslands soil microbial communities from the Angelo Coastal Reserve, California, USA - 14_0929_05_30cm (SPAdes) (version 2) | ecosystem: Environmental > Terrestrial > Soil > Grasslands ... | reverse complement strand
CACTGCCAGCAACATACGGCCAAGGTTATATCGATTAAGGAAGGTGACATTTTCCCCAAGTGCGATTTCGGCGGCGCTGCTACTCACGATACGACGTGGGTGAAAGACGAAACGACTTGATCGGAACTCAAAGAGACAACGCTGTCCTTTGCTTTTCTCTAATCAATCATAGTCGCAGCTCATGGAATCCGCCCTGAGGGTTTTAGGCGAAAGAGCTATCGTGACGCAAGAAATAGTCACGGCTCTCTGAAATCCCCAGCGTGTTTGTGCGTTTCAATCACGTTGCCAGCATCATCGTAAACGCGAATCACTGCATCGTGTGAACAACTGCGAAGCTTCGCGTAGTCGATTGCACTACTGATCGCATTTGGTTCGCCGTACCAAAGCCTGCCAAAAGGCAGCGCATTGGAAATCAGATCGAAGCCGCGCTTGTCTTTGCGCGGACGGACTTCGTAAGCGTGCATCGCTGTGTGGGATCTAAAACGGGAGGAATTACTGAAATGAGAACCTTGGTGCGTCGTGGCCTTCCACCCACACCATCGCTTGGGTGACTTTGCGTTCGACCGGATTGAATCGCCTATCGCCTCTGGCGAACTCAGTGAACGGAATCAAGATGAGTTCATTCGGAACGACTGCACGATTGTAAACTGCCTTGTAGCCGTCGAGCGGAGTGCCGTTGATATACACCGTGACACGGGGCCAAGCCTCCACGTCGAGATTCGTCACGGCCACAGCAGAGTCAGTCAATCCCACTCGTGATTTTATGGGATTCTGTCCGGCGGATGGCGAGTTTTCCTTCACCCCCATGATCACGGCGATTGCGAAAAAGGCAATGATGCCGAGAACGATCACCGCACCGGCGTAGTTTGCTCGCTTAACAACTGCGCCGCAAGCCGGGCAGCTAGCCGCTCTTAAACTGATGTCGTGACCGCAGTCTTTACACCGAATCAGTCTACCTCTCGGAGCCTGGGCGGTTGCCTGTGGCATTGCAGGAACAGGAACCGGTGGTGGTGGTGCGGTGCTGTGCGGAATCTCAATCTGTTCTTTGCAGCTGGGACAATTCACTAGCATTCCCGCTCCTATTCCCTCAACGGAAAGATGCTGACCACAGCGCGGGCAGTTGAAACGGATGTCCATGCTAGGATGATCTGACACGTTTACAAAGTGCAGAAATCATCGATGCGATACTGGCCAGATCATTGTCATCCGGCAATCAAAAACGATTCTGGCGCGATTCTACGGTTCTTTGAAATCGCTATTGTGCTCTTGCGTCTCGATCACGTTGCTAGCCGCATCGTAAACGCGAATCAGAGCATCCTACCACGCGCCAGAGTGGATTTACGGGGATTGCGCTCGGTTTTCCCGTGGCGCTTGTCCCATTGCTCGCGGCCGCAGGCGAGCGTACTAATAGGGTTCGCAAAAGCGTGAACGCCCAAGACACGTCCGCGGAGTCGAGGCCTGATCTCCCACTCGAGATCGCGCATGTCTTGTTAATCGACGTAGTGGGTTATTCGAAATTGCTGGCTGACGAGGAAATTGAACTTCTCCAGGAATTAAATCAAATCGTGCGCAGCACCGCATGTTTTCGATCGGCGGAAGCAAGCGGCAAACTCAATCGAGTACCGATGGGAGACGGGATGGCGCTGCTTTTTTTTCGCAGTCTAGAAGAGCCGACGCGATGTGCGCTCGAGATCAGCAAAGCCTTGCAAGAGCATCCGCTCATTCAGTTGCGGATGGGAGTTCACAGTGGGCCGGTCAATCGAATCACCGACGTTAACGACAAAACGAATTTTGCAGGATCGGGAATCAACGTCGCGCAGCGAGTGCTGGATTGCGGTGATGCCGGACACATTCTTTTGTCCGGGCATGTCGCGGGAGATTTAGCCCAATATCGCCACTGGCTACCATTCCTACATGATCTGGGCGAGTGCGAAGTGAAGCACGGACTACGTCTGCACCTGTTTAATCTCTACAAAGACGACCTCGGCAATCCACAAGTCCCTGAGAAACTCAAGCGAAGAAGACGGAAGAAGGCGTCCGAGGTTCGTCGAATCAGTGTGCCTCGGTGGCCAAAGTTCGGGCTTACGGCTGCTTTGATCTTTTCAATAGGCGCGGTCGCTATCAGTTTCTTCATCTTTTTTCATCGAGCACCGCCGACGACCGGGGCGCATGCTCCTGGAACAACAGCTACCAGCGCGCTGGCTGCTATTCCCGAAAAATCGATCGCCGTTTTACCCTTCGAAAACCGGAGCGAGGAAAAAGCCAATGCCTACTTTGCTGACGGTCTCCAAGACGAGATTCTGACGCGCTTATCGAAGATCGCTGATCTGAAAGTAATCTCGCGTACTTCGACGCAGCATTATGAGAGCGCCCCTGGAAACTTGCCTGAAATCGCCAAACAACTTGGCGTTGCCCACATCCTGCAAGGAAGCGTGCAGAAAAGCGGCGAGGCCGTGCGCGTGAACGTGCAGCTAATCAACGCAGCGAACGATTCCCATCTTTGGGCTGATACGTTTGATCGCAAACTGACCGACATCTTTTCGGTCGAGAGCGACGTCGCAAAAGCAATAGCAGATCAACTGCGGGCGCACCTCACCGGTCAGGAAGAGCAAGTCATCGCTGCCAAACCGACAGGCAATACCGAGGCCTACGATGCCTACCTGCGTGGACTGGCTTATACCCTGAAAACAGCCACCAATACGCCTGCCTACTACCTTGCCGCACAGAAATATCTCAGAGAAGCCGTGCGGTTGGATCCGAAGTTCGCCCTTGCTTGGGCGCTGCTGTCATTGGTGGACGCGCGCGGCTACATCTCAGTGAATCTTCAACCAACGGTTGCGCTGTGTGAAGAAACACGGCAGGCAGCCGAGACTGCTCTCACTCTTCAGCCTAATCTGGGCGAAGCGCTGCATGCCAAGGCCTTCTACCACTACGCCTGCCTAAAGGATTACGACACCGCGGTGCGTTATTTCGAACAAGCACGTCAGTTCCTGCCGAATAATAGCCGCATTCCTCAGTCGCTGGCCTATGTCGCGCGGAGGCGAGGCCAGTGGGACCGGAGCGAGGCCTACTTCAACGAAGCCGAGCGGCTCGACCCGCGCAACGTTTCGCTCCTCGGCCAGCACGCGCTTTCCTACACAATGCTTCGTCGTTTCCCCGGGGCGTTGCGAAAGCTTGATCAGGTTCTCGATATCATACCGGATGACGCGGATACACTCTCGACCAAGGCGGCTATCGCACAAGCCGAGGGCGACCTGCCGCGTGCTTCGGCGCTTCTCGCTCCGCTCCGCCCGGCGGCCGGCCTCGCCCAGGCTTTGGAAACCCAAGTTTATCAGGCGATCTTGGAGCGCCGCCCTGCGGAAATCGTTCCTCGGCTAAAAGAAATATTGGCCAAGCCTGACCCGGCGTTGGGTTACTTCAATGGCGAACTGCGCTTTTATTTGGGCTGGGCACAGGAAGTCGCCGGCGATCATGCCGCCGCCCAGGAAACTTGGCGGCAGGCGCGCAGCGAACTGGAATCTTTCCTGGAAGAACAGACGGAAAATCGCAGGCTGGTTGAACATCTCGCGCTGACCAATATGGGTCTCGGTGACAAAGTCGCCACGTTGACACTGGCCGAACGGGCCATGGCCGCGAATCCAATCGAGAGAGACGCCGTGTCTGGTGCCGCTCCGATCGAGGTCCTCGCGAGGGTCGCGGCGCGAATGGGAGAGCCCGACCGCGCCATTGCCTCTTTACAGAAACTACTCTCGGTGCCGGGCGAAGGCGCGCTGGCTGAAAATATGCCGCTCACTCCTGCGCTGCTCCGGCTCGATCCGATGTTCGATCCGCTTCGGAATGATCCGCGCTTCCAAAAACTCGTCGCTTCGCCCGTGCCGAAAGAAACAGCACCAACAGACGCCCGGCGCGACGAAAAAAAGTGAACTTCACCACTCTTTGAACTGGCCCGCGTGCTCGTGCGTTTCGATCACGTTGCCCGCTGCATCGTAAACGTGAATCACTGCGTGATGTGATCGCTGAAAAACTTCGCGTAGTCCACGGCGTCATCCGGCTTGGTGTACGACAGCGCACCGAATTTCAGCGCATCGGAAATCAGATTGACGCCGCGATGATCTTTGCGCGGACGGACTTCGTAAACGTGGCTGCCGCAAACCACGGAGTATCGAATCGATCACAATCCGCTTTCCCAGTGAGTTCCTAAAACTTGTGCGGCACTCTTTGCTTTTTCAGGCGGCAAGTATTTTTGCCAATCAGCGATCGTGAAATGCCACCATTCAGTGCGCAAGCCCCAAAAACCAGCCTTGTGCATAGCGTAATTCAGCAAACGCACATGTCCGCCTATTTCGAAAGACGAACCCATGTAAGGCCACATTGCAGCGGGAGTAAACTCGTCAAAGTCCGTTGGCATGCGGACGTCGCGATTCCCATGGGAGTCGACCAGGGTGGCGTCGACGGCGATACCCCAACTATGCAGCGAGCCGACGCCGATTTCGGGATTGGCAACGTAATCACTGTTGTGTGACGCCTGCCAAAGCTTAGCCTGCACTGCCACCGGCCGGTACGCATCCCAGATTTTGAGGCCGTATTGGTATCGGCGCAGAAAGCCCTGAGCCACAGCCAAAGCTGAGGCCACTTCCGGACGAGCGAGTGCGCGTGTTCCGAGCCGCACTTCAGTGCGTAGGGTATTGTGCCGAATTATTCGGCATTTTGGAAGCGCAATGATCGCGCGTGTGACTCTTTCAAGTTCAAGGAACGCTGTCAGTTTTTCGTCGGCGGTGACGATGAAACGCTTTCGTCGCGGTGCGGATCAGCAATCCAGACCGTTCTCCCCTGGGGACCCCGACTCTTAGAACAGCCCGAGGAATTTGAGGACGATCACGATAACGACAATCACTCCAATTATGTAAAAGATGTTTCTGCTCATGCCGGCGACTCATACCAGATCGCGCGTGCGATGGTCAACATTTACCCAAACTAATGGCGTTGCACATCATTCAGTAAATCTTGCCAAGTTGCCGCCGCTTCTGATAGGCAGGCGTGCATGAAACTGAGGCGGACGCTTCTCACCGCCGGCGTTTTCGCGTTATTGGCGATGGTCTTTGTGCCAATGCCGACGCGCCACGGTGGCGGCTATCGCCTGATTTTGGATACGTCAGACACAAGCATTGCGTTCCTTCAATTGCTTGTAAACGTCGTGTTCGCTGCCCTTGCAGGAGCAATCGTGGCGAACCTGTCGAAGCGCGCTCTTTATGTGATCGGCGGGTGCATTGCAGCGTGCATTGCAGTTTACGCAGCCGGTCTCGGTGTGTTTACACTTAAGCAAGCTATCGAGTATGCTCCTGGGCGTGCTCGATCTGACGAGCAATACGCCGACGAGATTTTGCAGTTGCAGAAGAAGCAGCACGGCAACTTTTGACCGAGTCCATATGGCGCAAACTCATCTTCATAGCGCTGCTTATAATTGGCGACTTGCCCTGCGCTTCGACGAAGCAAAGCGAGTTGAGGAAAGAGCAGACAAGGTCGCAAAAATGAGCGAGGCAGACCTGCCGACCCGGAAATGGCCAGTTGGTCCGACCGCATGGCCGACCCCGAATTGGGAAGAAACTACAGAGGTTAGAAAGCCGCTGCGCTGAACTTCTTGCCACGGGTACTCACCGCGAAGTCTGAAGCGCCAGTGTCAATACTTTCGTAACGCCTGGAAGTTGCGCAAATTCAAGGAGGGCAGTCCCAAGGTCAGCAGGAGAGTTCGCAGCAACATGCAGAATCACGCCGCTTCTAGGTGTCCTTCCGACCACCAATTGTTTAGCGTTCATTAGAGAAACGCTCCTTAGAGTTTCTTCGCTCAGGTTTTGTCCTTCGATCAAAATCAAACTTTCAATCATGTTGTTTCCTCCTAACGGTTAACTTCATTAACTGTGGCCTAACTATATTTCGGCTGCATCTTGCAATCTATTTCTTGCCTTTCCCAAGGGAAAGCGATTAAAAGGCTGCACGGGCATTGGCAACAAATCGGCAACGGCAGTCATTCTACCTAGCATACCATTGGCCTCCGGAGCCAAAGGCTGTGGGTTCGACCCCCGCCGGGCGCATTTTCGGTGGGGCGCGACCGCCGGGCGCTGCCGGCACGAACCTCTCTTGGAGGAATTACCATGTTCACACGACTATTGAGTGCTCTACTAATTTCCGAGTTCGCTTGCGCAATCGTGATCGCCCAGGAGTTCACGACAATTCATCAACCAACACTGACTCCGCAAAACAGCGGCACTACCAGCGGCCTCATCTCCGTCTGGCCTGTGAACCCGCAGGTAGTCTGGGCGTGCGGTCGTAATGGCACATTCACCGTCACCACCGATGGCGGACAGACGTGGACAGCGAGTGTGGTGCCAGGCGCCGAAGAGCTGCAATTTCGCGATGTACAGGCTTTCAGTGCCAGCGTCGCGTATCTGATGTCCATCGGAGCAAACCCAACAGATTTTCGCATCTACAAAACAATCGACGGCGGAGCTACCTGGACGATACAGTTCGAAAACCAGAATCCGAATGCTTTCTACGACGGCTTCGCGTTCTGGACTCCGCTACGCGGCATCGCGCACAGCGACTCGGTGAACGGAGTGTTCCCCGATCTGCGCACGACCGACGGCATGACCTGGCAGGATATTAGTAACAATATGCCGCCAGCATTGCCGGGCGAATTTTCCTTCGCATCGAGTGGCACTTGTGTAACGACGCAAGGGGGTAGAAACGCCTGGATCGCAACCGGCGGCTCGACGATAGCTCGGGTTCTGGCCACCAGAGATGGAGGCGACACTTGGAATGCGTATGACACTCCTTTGGTAAGCTCGCCCAGCGCCGGTGCCTTCACTATTGCTTTTCGTAATCCATTTCACGGTATCGTTGGCGGCGGTGATTTGGATCCCGGTGATCCGAATAACGCGCGCACCGCAACGTCAAGTGATGGTGGTCAAACGTGGATTCTCACAAGCGCTCCTCCCGTGACAGGAGCAATCTTTGGACTCAGCTACGTGGGTCACACCGGAGCTGGCGCCGGAGACAATCTCGGCCGCGCAGTAGTGATCACGGCCAACGACGGAGGGGCGGCCTGGACTCCTGATGAGGGAAACACCTGGTTCACTTTGCCCGCAGTGAGTGGCTTCTGGGCAGTGGCTTTTGCCACTCCCAAAGCCGGATGGCTGGTGGGCACCGATGGCCGTATTCTAAAGATCAGCTTCTAGCGACCGCGTTGCGAATCGCGAACGCTGCCCCGTATGCTAAAGGGCTGCGACTACAGGCGGCAGCAACTCTATTCCCCGAAAAATTTTCGGAAATTTGCTCAGCCCAGCGCTTCGAGTCGGCTAAGCAAATCCTTTTTGCTCGTGACTCCGGTCACCTGGTCGCGCAGTTGGCCGTTCTTAAAAAAGAGCAGAGCGGGAATCGCGCGGATATTGTACTTGAAAGAAAGACTCTGATTTTCGTCCACGTTAACCTTCGCTACTTTGATCGTATCTACTTTTTCCCGAGCGATCTCATCCAGCAGCGGGGCGATCATTTTGCAGGGGCCGCACCAGTCGGCCCAAAAATCGACGATCACCGGCTTGTCGTCTTGCGTCACTTCGCGATCAAAATTGGATTCATTAAGAATGATAACGGAATTTTCCATAGCTTTAAGAAAGGTAAGTCCAAATCTGAATAATCAAAATCACGGCCGAAACGCCGAGCAGTATCCACCAGAGCAGCATTGGGTTTTTCTCACGGCGTCCATCTGCGATTAAGGAATTCTGCGAAGCAACGCGTGGAATGGCGACAACTGATTGGGTGTTTTTTATCGGAGCGGCAGAGGGAACTGGACTCGGCATAAGCGGCACGCGTGTCGTCTCCTTTTTCGGTCCTAAAGACGGCGAATCTGGCGCTGGCATCACTGACGCGGATAACTGCGGCGAAAATGAGGGAGGCGTGACCTGTGGCTCACGAACCGGCAACTGGATTCGCACTGTTTCTTTCACCTTCTGATCTGGAGATTTCCCAGCGCCAGGTATCGGCAAGCCAATGCGAACGGTTTCGGTTTTAGGTTCGTGGGGGCTTGCCATGGAGGGAAACAATCAATTGCGGAATTAATTGATCAAAAATCGTGGCGTTGTCACTAGTTAACTTTGCCTCAGAGGAAAACATCGCACCCTCTATGCGAGGAGATCGTAGCCGCGCGTGCCAGTGATCCTGCGCCAAATAAATTCGCCGACAGGCGCACCCTTGGATAAGACAACGTGTGCATCGACGTCCGGAGCATCGCCTTCGCTTCGGGCGACATGGGGCTGATCGACCAGTAATTTCAATTCGGTACCGATTTTCTGCCGCGCAATTTCATGAGCAATCGCCTGCTGAACCGACATCGCAGCCCGATACCGTGCGCTCTTAATTTTTGCAGGGATCTGCCCTGGCATTTTCGCCGCGCGCGAGCCTTCTTCGTGTGAATACTTGAATATGCCGAGCCGTTCGAATCGAGCGCAACGAATGAAATCGAGAAGTTCCGCGAATTCCGCATCCGTTTCCCCCGGGAATCCCACGATGAAAGTAGTGCGCAACATAAGGCCGGGAATTCCAGCCCGCAGTTTGTAAATCAAATTTTCGATGTGCGAACGCGATGTTTCTCGTCGCATCCGTCGCAACACTGAATCATCGATATGTTGCAGGGGAATATCGATGTAGCGCGCGACCTTGTCGCACTGCGCGATAGTCTCAATCAGTTCATCGCTCCAATGCGCCGGGTGCGTGTAAAGCAGGCGCACCCAGAATTCGCCTTCGATTTGTTGAATCTCCCGAAGCAGCGCTGCGAGCGTCGGCCCGTGAGTCGAATCGACCGGCTGGCGCGGTCCTGCTTTCATCGGCCACAAATCCATGCCGTAGTACGTAGTGTCCTGGCTGATTAGGTTGATTTCGAGCGCGCCTTCGCTGACCAGCCCGTGAATTTCTGCGACCACGGATTGCGGAGTGCGGCTGCGATGTTTGCCGCGCATTTGGGGAATCACGCAAAAACTACATGGGTGATTGCAGCCTTCGGCAATTTTTACGTACGCAAAATGTGCCGGCGTAAGCCTGAAGCGCGGCGTGTCGTAATCGGGAATGTAAGTCGGGCGGCTATCCGCGAACGCTAGATCGCCGTGTCCATTCGCCAGCACTCGCTCGACGACCGCGCCCAACTCTTTCACTTCGTCGAGCCCGATAAACGCATCCACCTCGGGCATTTCCTGGCGTAGCTCTTTCGCGAATCGCTGCGACATGCAACCGCTCACAATCAGTTTTTGATCCGGTCGCCTATTCAAGCCGCGTTGCTGATGCGCTTCCAGAATCGCTTCGATTGATTCTTCCTTGGCTGAATCAATGAACGCGCAGGTGTTAACGACAAGGACATCGGCGTCCTCTGGGCGCGATGTGATTTCCATCCCGCGTTGCAAAACGCTTCCCAGCATGATCTCTGCGTCGACAAGATTTTTGGCGCAACCGAGGCTGATCATGCCGACCTTCGTCGCACGTTGCAGGCGCGTTAACGGTTCTTCATTCGCAACCGAGACGGCTGCCGCTACAGCTCGCGAACTCACGACTAGCTCAATTGATCGTCACGTCTTCGTCGTCCTCTTCCAGCGCTTTGCCGTTTTTCGTGATCTTAACAGCGTCAGGATCCAGAACCCGAATCGAAACGTGCTTGCCGCGAAATTCAACCGGACCGTCAGTCGGCGAAACCCAGCGCTCGAACGCGGGCTTGCCCTTTTCATCACCCACAATAACCCTCACGTACGTTCGTTTGAGTGGGCGAATAGCGACTCGATTCGGTTCGCCTGATTCTGCCGCCGATGAATTCGAGGTTTCTTGGGTTTTGGCCAGGTCTTCTCGAGTCACGGGCTTGGCGCGACGCACCTCCGGCTCACCTGGAGCTGCGGCGGCCGCGGCGATCGCAGTTGGCGCGATCGACGGCGCAGTCGATATCGTTGGCGCGGCCGACGCAGCGGACGCAACAGTACCTGGCGCGCTTGCAGCTGGTCCGGGTTTGGAAGATGGAACAGCCGATGCGCCGGGTGACGCCTGTGCCGTGGATTCCGCCCGCCCCGGCGCCAATCGCTGAACATTCAACAGCAATTTCATTACAGAAAAACCAATCACCAACACCACGATCCCGACAATAAGTGGCATTGGCGAGATCCGATCGCGGCCGCCGGTAGCGACGGGACGGCGTGGGACAACTGGCGCACTGACGGGTTTGGGAGACTGGTTCTCCTGAAGGTACGAGTAGCCATCGACCGTCACACGCTCGGAATCTTCGAACGCGTCAAGGTATGGCGTGACATCCACGTCCAAAAATTTTCCATAGATGAGCAGGAACCCTTTTGCGTACGCAAGGCTCGGAAATTGAGAAAAATCGTCCGCCTCGATCTCCGCGAGGCGCGCAGGACGAATCTTCGTCATCCGCGCCGCTTCATCGAGCGTGAGATTTCTCGCGCGCCGCGCTTCCTGAAATTTTTTACCGAGCCCTTCTATCGTCATTAATGCGAAATGCCGGCTAAACGGCAGCATCGAGATCGACCAGAATCTCGCGTGGTTTGGCGCCTTCGCCGGGACCTAAAATACCGCGCTGCTCCAGAATATCAACGATGCGCGCAGCGCGCGTGTAGCCAAGCCGGAGCCGGCGCTGAAGCAATGAAGTGGAGGCGCGCTTTTCCTGGCGGATAATCTCCAGACATTTTTCGACCAGCTCTTCATCTTCTTCGGTGACGTCATCGGTCCCAGTGCTGGCAGCCTCGAGTTTTTCATGCATCGATTGATCGAACGCGGGCGGGCTTTGCGCTGAAACAAATTCAACGATGCGATGAATTTCCTGGTCAGTCACCAGCACGCCTTGCGCGCGAATTAAGCGCGATGTGCTCGGCGGCAGATAAAGCATGTCGCCCTGTCCGAGCAAACGGTCCGCGCCGTTTTCATCAAGGATTACGCGACTGTCGATTTTCGAAGCGACCTGAAACGCGATCCGACTCGGAATGTTCGCCTTGATCACGCCAGTGATCACGTCCGCGCGCGGCGTTTGGGTCGCGACGATGATGTGAATGCCGGCCGCGCGCGCCATTTGCGTGATGCGCGCGATTGCGCTTTCGACATCGGCCGGGGCCGTCTGCATTAAGTCCGCCAGCTCGTCGATGATGACGACGATGTAGGGCATCTTGTCCGGAATTTTCAGTTCGTCGTCGCGCGGCACCTTGATTTCCGCGGACTCTTCCGCAAGGTCAACATCTTTCTTTTTTGCCGGGCGCGCATTGAAGCTGATGATGTTGCGCACACCGACACGTGCGAAAATTTTGTAGCGCTTCTCCATTTCCTCGGTCAATCCGCGCAAAACCAGTAGCACCTTTTTCGGATCGGTGATGACCGGATAACGCAGATGCGGCAGGTTCGTGTAAACCTGCAGCTCAACCACCTTTGGATCGATCATGATGAGCTGGAGTTCTTCCGGCGTGAAGCGGAAGAGTATGCTCGCGATCATGGCGTTGATGCAGACGCTCTTCCCGCTGCCAGTGGTGCCGGCGACAAGTAGATGCGGCATTTGCGCCAAGTCAGTGATGATCGCCTTGCCGTAAACATCTTTGCCGAGCGCGAGCGGAATTTTCGCATGCGATTTCGCCTCGTCCCAATCGGCTGACTGCAAAAGGTCGCGCAGTTTCACTATCGCTTTTCGTGTGTTCGCCAGCTCGATGCCGACCGTGTCTTTGCCGGGGATCGGCGCGAGAATATTGATCCGCTCAGCGCGAGTCGCTCGGGCAAGGTCTCGCTCCAAGCTGACAATCTTGTCCACACGCACGCCTTTGGCCGGGTACACTTCGTAGCGAGTGATGGTGGGGCCTTTGGTAATGTCGCCGGGCGCCACTGCAATGCCGAACTGTGCCAGCGTATCGATCAGGATTTGCCGGACCTCCTCGAGTTCGGAGGGATCGGTGGCGGGCCGACCTTCGAAACTGTGTTCGTCGAGCAGATCGAACCCTGGCAAGACATAATCTTCCCAGCTCGAAGTAGTGCTCTCTGCGCTGGAATCCAGCTTCGGTTTTTCACCGCTCGCACGCAATTCCGCAAGAGACGGTTTTCTGCCAACCGTCACATGCTCACTGGGTAACGCAGTTGTATCGACGACTTTCGGTGTCGGCCGGTTTGCCAATTCTTCCGGTGAAATTGTCGCACCGACTGGTTCAGGCACAGGCATCCCTTTTTTCTTGAGCTGTTTTTCCAACGCGCGCCGTTGCCGGGCAAGCTGTCGTTCACTGATCTCCAGTTTTTCCTTGAGATCCGACCTGCGAAGCTTCCGGCGCAATTGCCATTCGCGCAGCCTTGTCCCGACTCTCCGCGTGCCGCCGACCGTCTCGCGAACAAGATGAATAGGGCGCAGTCCTGTAACCAAAATCAACGTCGTGAGATAAACTCCCATCACGAGAATCAGCGAGCCGACGGGGCCGAGACCGGCGCGAAGCAGGCCGCGATGTTCGTCGGCCAAGCGATAGCCGATCAGGCCACCGGACCCTTGAATATCCACGGGCACCTTCAACCCGAACAAGTGGCTGATGTCCCACAATTGGTCGAGGCACGCACCAGATATGATGAACAAAACGATCCATGGGAGTCGAGGCACCACATGTAATCGAGAATGAAATAATTTCGCCGCGCCGAAACCGAGTAGAACTGCCGCTACCAACAGCGAAGCGAAAACACCGATCAACTGATAGCAAATACCCGCGACAATCGCGCCTACTGGCCCGATAAAATTTTGCGCAGGATGATTCGACGGCGAAATATGGCTAAACCAAATCCAGGAGGGTACATCTTTTGGCGTGTAGGAGATCAACGCAAAAAACAGCAATGTGCCGGTAAAAAGCAGAATGAGAGCGAAGACTTCGCTCCAAGCGCTCTGTTTGTCCGTGCGGGCCACCGCGTCTGATAGTAACTCCCCGCCCGCGTCTTTCAATCCCGTTGTAGGCTGAAGCGCCGGCGTTTGACACAAACGCCGCTACAACGCCGGCGCTTTCATGCTTGCGCGCGACACCAGAGACTGATAACTGTGCCAGCGCATTATGGCTCTTTCCCTTCGCCAGGGCGTCATTGCTGTCGCGCTCGGCACGCTGCTGTTTTGCATCTCTTGCGAAAAACATCCTCTGGGCCAAATGCCGGACGTCCAGCGAGAACAGCCTGATCCAGCAAAGGTCTGGTCGAAGGCGACAAAAAAAGATTCTTACGAATCTTCGACTCCGCCGGCGCCAGCCGAATGTTCTTCACACGAGTCTCGCTAACCTAAAGAGATCACATGGCCAAACACAACTATCTAACTTCGCCGCCGAACCTCGCCGGCATGCCGCCAGGAGTACCGTACATCATCGGCAACGAAGCGGCCGAGCGTTTCTCCTATTACGGCATGAAGTCGGTCCTAACCGTCTTCATGGCGCATTACATCTTGAATCAATCCGGTCTGCTCGCGCCCATGAGTTCGAACGAGGCGTACATGTACACGCATTACTTCGTTTTCGGCGTTTACTTTCTCCCCATTCTCGGCGCGGTCATCGCCGACGGCTGGCTGGGCAAATATTGGACTATCCTGTCGCTGTCGATCGTCTACTGCCTGGGCAACCTCACGCTCGCATGCATGGCCACTTCCTGGGGGATCGCGATTGGGCAGCGAACGATGCTCGCGATGGGACTGTTTCTGATTTGTCTGGGTGCAGGCGGCATTAAACCGTGCGTGTCGGCGAACGTTGGCGATCAATTCGGCGAATCGAACAAACATCTGCTGTCGAAAATGTTTGGCTGGTTCTATTTCTCGATTAACGCCGGCTCTTTCATTTCTTCACTTCTTTGCCCCTGGCTTCTCGGCAATCCGAAGTACGGACCGGGATGGGCGTTTGGAATCCCTGGAATCGCGATGTTGATCGCCACTTTGTTTTTCTGGGGCGGTCGCAACAAAATGGTGCACGTGCCTCCGGCTGGACTTGGTTATCTGCGCGAAACATTCAGCAAGGAAGGTCTCATCACGCTTGCGCGAATCGCGATGGTTTACGTTTTTATTTTGGTTTTTTGGGCCCTGTGGGGAATGAGCAACGGAGCCGAATGGACGTTACAAGCCGAGAAAATGGATCTGCACGTGTCTTGGCTGCCGTGGATCAACATTAGCTTTTCGCCGTTTCTCGCTTCAGCGGGATGGGGTTTGAATTTGCTGGCCGCGCAGGTGCAAACCGCAAACCCTATTTTGATCCTGATTTTTATCCCCTTGGTGAATTATGTGATCTACCCGCTGATTAACTCTGTCTTCCCGCTCACTCCGTTGCGAAAAATCGGGATAGGCCTCTTCATTACCGCCCTCTCTTTTGTTGTTATTGTTTGGATCCAAGGGTGGATCGATGCAGGGCTAAGGCCGCACATCAATTGGCAATTCCTGGCCTACATTATTCTCACGCTCGGTGAAGCGATGGTGTCGATCACTGGTTTGGAATTTTCCTACACCCAGGCGCCGAACACCATGAAGAGTTCCGTGATGGCGCTGTGGCTTCTCACGGTCGCTTCAGGTGAACTCTTTGTCGGCCTGGTCAATAAGTGGATCTTAGGGGCAGGCGCCGCGCATAAGCTCAGCGACTATCAGTACTTTACATTCTTCACTTGGTTGATGTTTGGAGCCGCTGTCGTCTTCGTCGTCGTCGCCTCGTTCTACAAGGGGCGCACCTACCTCCAAATGCAGCAGCCCACGCTCGACGAGATCGCCACCGAACCGATTCTTCATGGCGGCACGCCAAGCTGAGGTCGGATGAAATCCCTCATCGCAGCTGGCGTCTTGTTGTCGTTGTCGATACTGAACGCACCGGCCACTCCGCAGGACGACGCCTTTCAAAAAATCGCGCGCGATTATATCGAGCAATATTTGCAGTCCAACCCTGAGGATGCGACCGAGCTCGGTGACCATCGGTTTGACAGTCAACTAACCGATTACTCGCCTGATGCGCGGGCGAAAGACCTCGCAACCCAAAAAGAGTCTCGCGACAAGCTCAACGCGATCGATGGATCGCAGCTTACTGGTCCGAACAATATCGATTTTCGCATCCTAAAGGAGAACATCGATTACCAAATCTTCCGGGCTGAAGAACTGAAGGAGGCCGACTGGAATCCGCTCGTTTATATGCAGAGCCTCGCCAACAGCCTTTATCTGTTGGTCGCGCGCGATTTCGCGCCGGCAGAGAAACGGATTCCAAACCTACGCCAGCGGATGGAAGGAATTCCCCACGTGATCACTCAGGCAAAGGCCAATCTCCAGCACCCACCACGCGTTCACACAGAGACAGCCATCGAGCAAACGCAGGGCGCTATCAATCTCGTGCGCGAAGGACTCTCTCCGGTTCTCGATCGCGCGCCGCAAATGAAGAAGGAGCTGACGCCGTTGCAGGAAAAAACCGCAGCAGCGCTGGAAGATTACAAGAAATGGCTCCAAAACGATCTGCTTCCACGCTCGGACGGCGATTTTCGACTCGGTGCGGACAAGTTTCGGAAGAAGCTGCGTTTCGCACTCGCGTCGGACTTGTCGATGGAAGAAATCATGAAGCGTGCGCAGGCCGATTTGCAACAGACGCAAACCGCGATCTATGAGACGGGTCTGCCGCTCTATAAAAAATATTTTCCAAATGCCGACGATAAAACCCTTGCAGACAAACATGCAGTGACGGCCGCGGTGCTCGATAAACTTGCTGAGCAACATCCCGATGACGCGACAGTGGTGAGTTATGCGCAAAAAATTCTAGGGGAGGCCACTGATTTCGTAAAACAGCACAACCTGGTCACTATCCCGAGCGTTCCGCTGGACGTGATCGCGATGCCTGAATTCAAGCGCGGCGTCGCCATTGCCTATTGTGATTCGCCGGGTCCACTCGACAAGAATGGCAAAACCTTTTTCGCGGTTGCTCCGACGCCAAAAGACTGGTCGAAAGAGCGAAAGGAATCGTTCTTTCGCGAATACAACAATTACATGATTCGCGATTTGACGGTGCACGAGGCGATGCCGGGCCATTACCTGCAGCTCGCTCACGCGAATGAGTTTAGCGCGCCCACATTAGTCCGCGCAATCTTTCGTAGCGGCACGTTTATTGAAGGCTGGGCGGTGTACACTGAACAGCTAATGGCAGAACAGGGCTACGGCGGCCCGGAGGTCAAGATGCAGCAATTGAAGATGCGATTACGCGCCATTGCCAATGCGATTCTCGATCAAAGCATTCACGCCGGGAACATGAACGAGAAAGAAGCGATGGATTTGATGATGAAACAAACGTTCCAACAGGAAGGTGAAGCGGTCGCCAAATGGAAACGCGCACGCCTCACCTCGGCGCAGCTTTCGACTTATTTTGTGGGGGCGACCGAGCATCTCGATCTTCGAGCAGCGGAAGAGAAGAAGTTAGGCAGGGATTTTGATCTGAAGAAATACAATGACCAGGTAATTTCCTACGGCAGCCCGCCAGTGAAATTCGTCCGCGAGTTAATGGGATTGTAGGGGGAACGCGTTGTCCTTGACGCGTTGACAGAAACAACACGTCTTCGGCGCCGAATTTCTGGCATCGTCTTCGGAGAAGGCGATCGACCTTCGCTTTAGGCACGACGTTTTTTGGCAGCCTTGCGTCTATTTGATGCCTTGGCAGCGACCTTCTTCGCAGCCGACATCTGCACTAGTTCGTCCAAATTAAACGTCCGGCGCCGTCTTGTTCCCACCTCGCGACAATCGACTTGGTACCAACCGTTCATGCGATCCACTCGATACCGTTTTTGCCCAATACGCATCGGCTCGTGCGCGATCACGCGATGGATGATTTTTTCGTATTTGGAGCGCGACCAACGTCGCATGCGGCGGCGTCCCCAATCAATCACCCGCCCGACATCATCGTATGCTTCCGGTCGCTCCGCGAAATCCAGAAGTGAGCGCGCATTCCCAGCGAAAACCGCAGCGATGTGCTCCAGAGTCCTGGAGTCGCTAATCTGCCGAATTCGGCGGCGAAATGGTCTCAAAGTTTCTGCCGCGATTGCACGCAAGCTAAGCGTTCGACCCTCGCGTAATTTCCAAAGCGGCGCGTTAGTGTCCGCCGTGAACGGATTTTGCCCTAACGAATCCGCCGTGACCCGCCACCCGCGACGCGAAGAATGTTTCCGCAGACGAAACGGCGTGATCCGAGGAATTCCATTTCGGTTCAACTGCCTCAGGCCGAAATTTTCCCAGCGAAGAACTGTTTGTACCGCGCCCGCCACGAAAACGCACGTCGCCAGCATCAAGGCGGGATCGGGCGTAAAATCAGCTGTCACCTCGATTCGAGTCCTGCGGGGACGAACACCGACAGCGCTGCTCTGCCGGTTCGCTGCCAACAAGAGCACGGGCACCGGCAATATGTGCGCGAGCAGATAGGCAAACTTGGTTGCGTTGCGAAATTTTGATTTCCGCGCGTTAGGAAATGACAAATTATAGTGCGCGCTAAATCCCTGCAGACGGCATTGGCAGCTGTTTCGTTTTGCCCAGTGATCGAGCTCCACTCGTAAATAGCGGATTTGCTCCCAAAGTGAGCGGGTCGCGCGATAGCAACAGCCGGGTTCGAGTTCAACTATCGGCGTCGCGACTTCGATCACACCGGTGTCAAAATAAATCGCGCCGCCAGCCGGCAATTGAAAGGACTTGCCTGTCCGTGGAATCATTCGCCTTCGCACCAAACGGCTGGGATCGCCAAACACCTTTTCCGGACGCCGTCTGCGTCCATTGACCAAAAGATTAAACTCCGCTTCCAAGCCGATGACAGCACGCGGCGGTGTTTCGACAAATGCGCGGTCGCGGAAAAAGCGACCGCCCCGTTCTGTTGCGAGATCCTTCATCTGCTCAATAGGAGCTCAACTCGCCTCGCTGTATTCGCGCGGAGTTAAGCTCGCAAACCCTAAATCGATATGGAGATGGTCGTCGGTTTGGTCTCGGTGCGGTCCGAAGGGCCGAACAAACACAGCCGGACTGAGCGACGTCGCGACGGCTCCATATTTCTCGATGGATTTCGCGTCATCGAGAAAAGTGTCGCCAACGCGATATACGTTGGCAGCTGTTCCCCAGGCATGAATGCTTTTCGCGCCGCCAATCTGATGCGCTGGCGACCGGTAGCCGCCGTTTGCACTGACGAAAACCGGCGCATCGACTTCGCGGCGAAAATCCTCGAGGAATCTCGCAAGCAGAACAATTGCGCACGGCACATAATGAGGAAACTGCCTTAGAAGCGGTCCCGCTTCACGGCAATCGACGAGGATCAATTCCGCGAGCTTGAAATGCGGCGCCAGTCGAACCTCGTGCGCTTCCTGCCAGCTGCGGATTTCATAGAAAAAACGCGGTAGATGATGGACGTTGCCTAGGAAGTCTGTTTCCGCTTCGCCTGGTCGCAACAAACCGCGGTACTCATCAGGCAGATCTAAACCGTCAACCGGGCGCAATAGCTTAGTGTTCATTTGATCTCGGTTCCATTCCCATCACTGAGCGATAAATCGCCTCGGAAATAGCTGCAACGGTCTCGCGGCGACCGTTTTGTTCCAAATCGAATTCAGTCAAAATGACGGCGATGTATGGTTCGCGTTCTGGCAGGTACACAATTCCCATATCGTGGCAGGCAGTAGAAATCTCGCCTGTCTTATGCGCCACTGCCGCATGCGCCGGAAGCCCCGCAGGAATCATGGAATTGAATCGTTGTTCCAGCAGAATACGAATCGCTTGTTCTTTGCTTTCGCTGCTAAGAAAATCGCCGCGCAAGGCGGACAATAATGTCAGCAAACCATTGGCAGTCGCTTCATTGTTTATCCGTCGTTCGTGTGCCGCATGGTCCTCTACACCTCGCCGCAGTTCCACCCCTTTCACTTGCGCATCGCGCAGAACCTTTCGCGCGTATTCCACACCGACTAAATCGAGAAGCAGATTCGTCGCGAGATTGCTGCTCACAGCAATCATTCCTTCGGCAAGAGCGGAAATTTTCGCTGTCCGTCCAATCGCTTGGTACAGCTCGGGCATCGCGTCGGAGTCGCGATCAAGGTGAAAAGAAGAGGCGTCTGCTGCGCTGATAAAGCGATTTCGCACGTGTAGCGAGTCATCCAGTCGAACTCGGCCCTCGTCTGCTGCGCGAAAAAGTGCCAGAAGCACTGCCACCTTAATCGTGCTTGCAGCATGAAACCAGCGATCACCCTCCAGTGAAAATCGCAGACCGCTCTCCAGATCATGCACTGCTACTGCGATCGCTTGAGCCTTGCTTTGGCCAGTCAATCTTTCCAATTGCTCATTTAACGTGCTGGAAAGGTCCATGGGTGACATCGACGTGCTCTTTACATACCCATTAGGAAGTCGCAAATTCGACGATGCCTAACCTGGCTACATGGATGCGCCCGAAAGACGAAAAATCGTTTCAGCCATTTCTCGCGAAGCATCCTGACATTCGTGTTTTTGACGCACGCAAAGCCGACGTTTCTCTGGACCAAATGGATGGGCTTCTGCTCACTGGCGGTTCCGATATTTCGCCAGAGTTTTTGCGCCAGGAAGTCGCCGATCCTTCGGTGCTGAGCAAAGACATGGACCCACAGCGCGACCGCTGGGAATTTCAAGCTGTCCAGCAAGCGCTGTCGCGCGGACTACCGATTCTGGCAATTTGCAAAGGGCTTCAGCTGTTCAACGTCGCACTTGGCGGCACGCTAAAGCTGGACATCAAGGGCCACAATCTCCCGGAGCAAAAGCATAGCGACGTTCAAGCATTGCGCAGCGCGAGTCACGCTTCTCACCGCTTTCCAAAAGTTAACAGCGCCCATCATCAGGCGATTGATCGGCTCGGGGACGATTTGGACGTGGAGGCTTGGGCGGTGCATGATGGCATCATCGAGCAAGTTCGCCTGCGCAAATATCCGTTCGGCCTCGCGGTGCAATATCATCCGGAGCGAAGCGGGGCTTACGAGTCACTCTTCGACGATTTTTTTACGCGAGTGGAATCGTCGAAACACTAGGGCGCAGGCGATTGCTGTTCCGCGGATACTGCACTTTCCGAGTCGCCTAGCGCCGCAACTTTCCGGAGCCGTAACGCGAGCAGCGCCGCTACGACCCCGCACGCACCCAGCAGCATGAACGCGGCGCTGTGGGTGCCCATGCGATCCTTCATTGCACCCATCAACGTGGGACCAATGAACCCGCCGACGTTCGCAATCGTCACCACCAAGGCAATTCCAGCGGCTGCCGGCGCTCCGGTGAGGAAGCGTGTCGGCATGGAGAAGAATGGTCCATACGCCGAGCAGTGCCCGATCGGAACGAGTGCCAGCGATAACACGGCCAATCTCGGGTCGGATAAAAGAGCGCAAGCAAAAAATCCCGCGCCCATCACTAACAATGGAACAGCCACATGCAGAGGACGCTCGTCAGCGCGATCAGAGTGGGCACTATTCAATACCATGCAGATGATCGTCGCCGCGCTGATTGCACCCAAAATTAGGCCTACGCCCAGATCGCTGCTCCCCGTGAGCGATTTGACGATCAGCGGCGCCCAAAATGAGTATCCGTAGAAACCGATTGCGGCTAAAAGAAAGATAATCCCAAGCTGCCATACCGTCGCATTAGTAAATATCTCTAATGTACGGATCGGATGTGCAGCGGTGCACGTGTCGCGCTCGGTGGCAATTTCACTAACCAGCCAATGCCGCTCGGCGGGACTCAGCCAGTGCGCTGCCTCGGGGCGATCGGTGAGATAAAACAGCACGATCAAGCCAAGCAACACCGCGGGAAGTCCCTCGACCAAGAAGAGCCATTGCCACCCGGCAAGCCCTGATACTCCGTTCAGAGTTAGCAGTACGCCTGACAAAGGGCCGCCGATGACGCCGCTCACGGGGACCGCTGTCATGAATGCTGCAATCGCACGAGCGCGTTGCGTCTCGGGATACCACAGGCTCAAGTAATAAACCATTCCCGGAAAAAACCCCGCTTCGGCAGCTCCCAGCAGGAACCTCAGGATGTAAAAAGTCGGCGTTGTCCGAACAAACATCATCGCGACTGAGATAGCGCCCCAAGTAATCATGATCCGTGCGATCCAGCGACGCGCTCCCACGCGATGCAAAACCAGATTACTCGGCACTTCGAACAAGCAGTAACCCACGAAGAACACGCCGGAGCCGAAGCCGAACGCCGCCGAACTGAATCCGAGATCGGAATTCATCTGTAACGCAGCAAAACCGACATTCACTCGATCGAGCCACGCTATGATGTAGAGAATAAAAAGGAATGGAATTAACCGCAGCGTGACTTTGCGCACCGTTGCGGTCACAACATCTGTTGATGCGGACAAGAATGACAAAAGCACGAACGACTAATAGCGAATGAAGTTCGAATGCAAAAATGACAAACAAACAACGACAGCAGCCGTTTTTCGAAATTCGGACTTCATCATTCCTTCGTCATTCGTCACTCGGATTTCGTCATTGATTCCTCATTCCTTACCACGACTTCCAACTTAATTTCCTGAAACGCGAGCTGGTCATGAATAAGACCTAGCAATTCAATCGCGCGCGTGTCTGGCACATGCGCGCAACGCAACTCGATCCGTACAGCTTTGCCAGCGAGACCCGG
>Ga0209376_1001710_pt1 | contig 21740 bp, 24 predicted proteins | sample GraSoiAngelo_134_FD_185891 | JGI IMG/M metagenome (GOLD analysis project Ga0209376, IMG submission 185891) | Grasslands soil microbial communities from the Angelo Coastal Reserve, California, USA - 14_0929_05_30cm (SPAdes) (version 2) | ecosystem: Environmental > Terrestrial > Soil > Grasslands ... | reverse complement strand
TCGTTTCCTGATTACTCCGATTTCGTCGCGTGAAAATCGACAAGTACGTTTCTGTCTTCAACATCGGACTCCAGAATACGTTTGTTTATCGCTGGAACTATTTTCTGCGCGCGCTCTTTGGACTGATTCCGCTAGCAGGCACCGTGTTCCTCTGGAGCGCGATTTTCAAGGAACGCGGCGGCAGTCTTCACGGTTACGATTACGGATCGATGATTTATTATTATTTGCTCACGATCCTGGTCAGCAATCTCGTCACACCCACTGAGGATGAATGGCAGATCGCCGCCGATATTCGCGAAGGCCAGATCAATTCCTTGCTGACCAAGCCGATGAGTTATCTAGCCTACCGGTTCAGCATTTTTATGAGCGGGCGCATTGTTTACACATTTGTCACGCTGCCGCCAATCGCGTTGATCTTCATTTATTTCCGGCACTACATCGCGCTGCCCGATCAGGTGATGACATATGTTTTCGCGTGCATCTCGATGTTGATGGCTGCGTTGATGCAGTTCTTCATTACCTACAGCCTGGCCATGATGGCATTTTGGATCCTCGAAATCTCCACAATCGTTTTCATCGTTTACTCGTTCGAATATTTCCTCGGCGGGCAAATGTTTCCCATCGATATCATGCCAAACACCGTCCAGGCAGTAATGAAGTGGCTACCTTTTTATTACGAGTTGTTCTGCCCCGTCGCCATCTTTCTGAAGCGCCTTCAAGGTGCGGCACTCGCCGAAGCGCTGGCAATTCAAGGCGTCTGGCTTCTGCTAACCTGGGCTGCCGCGCGCGCCATGTGGAAACGCGGTCTCGGCCATTACCAGGCTGTCGGCGGTTAAGTGGCACAGGCATCTTGCCTGTGGGGCTAGCGGGCGTCTCGCCTGCCGCACATAATCGGCGTTGTCGTAAAGTCCCCAAGCTTTGCAGTTGTATCAAGCGCCGGCTCTGAAATCCTTTTCTATGTCAGAATGGATGACGTCGCCTTTCCAACCCTTGAGCGCTCCCAGGCGCACGCGCTTCTTTGGCTTTGCAATCGGTCCCATGTGCGCAATCGGTTCGTCGCGAGACTTCGCCAGAATTCTGCGCAGCTGTCGTTCATCCGTCCACGGGTCCCTCTTGAGTTTTTGCAGCATCCACAATACCCCCCCTCAGCGAGTGCTATCGTAGGAACCGCGATAGCAGCTCTGCGCAAACAGGTGCCAATCGCGATTGATCACGTTTTAGCGTATCGATGACAAGCTATGCCGCACGCAATTATCGGGTTCTACGAAAATGTAGAGAAGTTTCACGAGGAACTGGCACCAGATCGATATCGGAACATTCTCGGCGCAAAGGAAACCTACATGCTTGCTGTCGACCTGGAGGAGAAGATCAATCTGTTGATCGACAAACACCACGAATTTGAGGTCGAGCTATTGAAACTGGCCGAAGCAAACCGAACATGGCCGAAAACAGAGGCCATGGACGCTATGCAAAAGCGCCTATTGTTGGATCGCCGCATCGTGAATCTACTTAGCGCATGCCGCCTCTATCTTGACCAGTCTAGTCACGCTATGTCTTGTCTCTTTGGTGCGGAAAGCACAGAGCTCGCCGCCGCCAATGAGCGACGACATAAGTTTTACGACACCAACTTCGGCTATCGGTTCGTGGAAGCACTGCGCAATTACGTTCAACATCGGGGTTTGTTGGTCCACTATCTTGTTTACGAGTATCACCGCATATCGCGCCATACGGGCGAGTATTTGGAGTTCAGGGCAAAGCCGGTACTTGAGCTCTCGTATTTAGCGGAAGACCCCAAGTTTAAGTCATCCATTCTTGACGAGGCGAAAGCACTATTTGGCAAAGAGGTGGACTTGCGCGAACCGGTCAGAGAATATGTTACTTCGATTTGGTCACTTCATGTCGCGATTCGGGATTCGATCGCTCGCCGATTCGCTGACCGTTTCTCACTCTACCGTTCCGTCGTGCAAGAATATCAACAACACGAGGGCAGAAAAATACTTTTCCCAAGAGCAGCGGAGTTTGACGAGAGTGGCAGAACTCTCACCGAGACAGCGTTGGTAGCGCATGTATTTGAGTACTATGATGCATTATGTGAGAAAAACCGCGTGGCTGCCAACTTATCCAAAAGTTATGCATCGAACTACTGCGGAGCTAAGACTTAGCGTGAATGTAGGTTTGTTTTTGGCGATCGACAGCTAAAGGATATTATGAATGCCGAATCACTCGTCATTATAATTGGTGGCGCTGCCATTGGTGGGCTGGGCGTCTGGTTCTTTCTTCATTCGCGCCGTGGAAACAAACACAAAACTGCAGAAACGCATTGGGAGGGAATTAGTGACACCGTTTCCGCGGATGCCCTGATTCTGGGGGAACTCGAAAACCCGCTCGTCGAAATTACTTCGCTCTCATTACCTGAAGGCGGGGCCGACCCGTTGAAGTTGGATACCGGCCTGGCCACCGCGCTCCAGCCGCTGCTCCAACGGGCCCCACAAATCCTAAAGACCGATAAGGAGGCGGCTACGAAAAGCTTTCGTATCGTTTTTTCGCCGGCCGTTACTCGGGGCTTGAATGACGGCTCCATGGAAGTGGTGGAAACCAGATGTGGTCTTCTGGCAGTCGCGCGTGATGCGAGCAGCGGTCGCTTTGTTGAAAGAGGCAAGGCCGTTGTTGAAGGCGGTGTGCGAGTCGGAAATGCAATAATGATCGGGTTCCAAATCGCCGCCGTTGCTACCGCGCAGAATTATCTTCCGGAAATCAATGAGCGACTCCGCTGTCTCGAAGATCGTGTGGCTGACATCCATTTTTTTCAGCATGAGGAAAAGCGGGGGGAGCTACGCGCGGCGATTCATCTCTTACGTCAATACCATGATGCGATCGCGCGTGGCAAACTCCATGCCGGAGAAACTGCCGCGATTTTCAAGAAGCTAGAGGATCTCGAACAACGCTGTCTCGCTATCGGCGAGCTGGCGCACGAGCTACTCCGCCAGAAGTTGGAAGAGCTCGAAACGCTGGATATTCGCGAGGAACTTGACCGTAGCGGATCAGCCAAGCGCGCAGCGGAATGGGTGCAACAAAACCGCGAACTCTTGGAACTAATCTTCTTCGCGCAATCATGCCGTGTGCTTGGCTGTCAAGTGAAGGCCGCGCTGCCGGGCGATCGGACATTGTTGCGCGACCGCATTGAACACGCACGCTGCGGAGTGCACAATGCGGTAGAAGCGTTCAAGGGAGTCGAAAACCGCTTTGAAATGAAAGCTATATTGCCTTTGGGTCCGAGAAAGCCAGAACGTCCTCTAGATCCATGGGACTTCCTATCCCATCCCATCACTTTATTACGCTTTCTATGGAAGCATCGAGGAATCTTTGACACAGACTATCAGCCGCAGGTTACAAACGAATTTGCCAAAACCAAGGCCGCTGCTGATGGGATGGTGCGTCAGTTTGATATGCAGACAGCGAAGGCGCGTGAGCTTGCGCAGCAATTAGATTCACTTGCAAGCTCAGGTCTCGCCGTTGACGTGCGCCTAGACAAAGAGGGTACACTCCAAATCCTCTCCGCTGGACCTGTATGATATCTCGCCGTGACTGCATCGGGCGAGTACCAAAAGTTTCGAAATCAAACGCGGCACCAAAAATAAAGCGCGCTCGCCGGCGCAGTGCTCTACAGTTTCATTTCGTTGTTGGCAATCCTGCTGCTTTCCAGGCTTTGAAACCGCCGGCCATGGAGCGGACGTTGTTGTAGCCCATTTTTTGCAAACTTTCCGCAGCAAGCGCGGAACGGCCGCCTCCGCCGCAATGGGTGATGATCATTTGATTCAAGTCTGGAATTTTTTCCTCGATGTCCAACTCGATCGTGCCGCGGCTGAGATGCGTTGCGTTCGGGATATGTCCTTCATCCCATTCGTCCTTTTCTCTTACATCGACAATCACCGCTTTGCCGCTTTTCGATTTCGCCGCGACATCCTGTGGCGAGATTTCGGTGATATTCTTTTTCGTTTCAGCGACTAGTTTTTCGAAACGAGCGGGTTCGGCCATTTCAAATAGAATCGACGAACACCCTCCGTTCGGCTGCGCTCAGGACAGGCTCGGTGCGTCCCTACCACTTGGGGAAAATTGTCGGACAGATTTCTAACCACTAATGCACACGAATAAAGACGAATTTGGCCTTCATTAGTGTCCATTGGTGTTCATTCGTGGTTAAATCGGTGTTATCCGCGTAATCCGCGGTTAAAAAGTTTGTTCTATTCGTAGCGCAGAGCTTCGATTGGATCGAGCGCGGCGGCTTTTCGTGCGGGATAAAATCCGAAAAAGATGCCCACCGCTGCGGCGAATAAAAACGCGATGGCGATGGAACTGACCGAGATGAGCGTCGGCCAGTGAGCGTAGGCCGACAAGATCTTTGACGCACCGATGCCGCAGATGATTCCGATCACGCCGCCGACTGAACTCAACGTCACTGCTTCGATCAGAAATTGGGTGAGAATGTCGCTGCCGTGCGCTCCGACAGCCATGCGCACGCCGATTTCGCGCGTCCGCTCGGTCACACTCACGAGCATAATGTTCATAATACCGATCCCACCGACCACGAGCGACACTCCGGCGATTGCGCCGAGCAAGAGGGTCATCACCCGTGAAGTAGCCGTGGCTGCCTCCGCGATTTCCTGTTGGTTCCGCACGGTGAAATCGTCATCGCGGCCAGGCCGAATGTTATGCCGTTGTCGAAGCAACGAAATGATTTGTTGCTGGGCCGCTTCGAGCTGCTGTGCATCGCCGATTTGCACGTTAATGTTGCGCAGAGTTGTGCCCCCGATCACGCGCTTCATCGCGCTCGTGTACGGCATAATCACGATGTCGTCCTGATCCACGCCCTGTGTGCTCAATCCCTTGGGTGTCAGGACACCGGTGACCGTGAACGGGACCTCTTTAATTCGCAAAATCTGGCCGATCGGATTTTCGTTTCCGTAAATCTGCGTCGCGGTCGTGCGCCCAATGACGCACACTTTGTTCGCGCTGCGCACGTCTTGCGGAGTAAACGGCGCGCCATCCGCCAGCGGCCATTGGCGAATATCGAAATAGTCCGCCGACTCCCCGTAAATGCGTGTAAACCAATTTTGGTTTCCAGCGGCTACTTGCGTGGTTGAAACGACTTCCTCACTGACGCCGATGACGCCCGGCACTTCGCGCCGGATCGCTTCCGCGTCCTCAATTTTTAATGTGCCGGCGCCGCCCCAGCCGGTACGAATGCCGCTGGAAGTGGTGCTTCCTGAAAAGATGAGAATTACATTTTGTCCGAGGCTCGCGATCTGCGCTTCTACCTGCGCCTTCGCGCCATTGCCGATTCCGACCATGGCAATGACTGCGCCAACGCCGATGATAATTCCAAGCGCTGTCAGTACAGAACGCATTTTGTTCCGGCGCAAAGCGCGGAGCGCGACGTTAAATGTTGGTGCGATTCTCATTTTGTTCGTTGAGAAGTGTTAAAGCGTTGAAGCGGATCATCACAGCACATTCCTTGTCGATCTTGTCAGTCATCGAGGCAGAAGCTAATTTCAATTAGTGATCGCGGACGAAATCCGACAATTGCAGCAAGCTCGACCATTCGAGGCTTACACCATCCACACATCGGATCGAAAAGCATTGCGTGTGAAGCATCCGGACTACTTGTTTATTAGCCCGGGGAATCATGTCGTCTATGTTTTCAAAAACGAAACCTTGCGAGAGGTAGTTGCTGTTCCGAATATTACGCGCGTCGAGCATCGAATCCCTGAAACAACAGCAGAGCATTAAGTTCATAGCGAACGCGGTGCTTCTTGTTGTTTCGCTTCAACCTTTGCCATTTCGCTAGGGGCATCGAGTCGCCGCGCCACCACGCGATCATCCAGAATCACGCCGTCGCGCATCACCACATTCCGCCGCGCGTAAGCGGCGATGTCCTGTTCGTGCGTGACCATGATAATGGTAATTCCGCGCCCGTTGAGTTGCTGAAAAATTCCCATGATCTCCACGCTGGTCCGGCTGTCGAGATTGCCGGTGGGTTCATCGGCGAGCACGACTTCGGGATCATTAATCAATGCGCGCCCGATCGCCACGCGCTGTTGTTGACCGCCCGAAAGCTGGCTGGGATGATGATCTTCACGCCCCGCGAGTCCTAGCGATGCGAGAACACGATCGGCCTTTTCGCGAAGCTGTGCGTTCGTGAGCCGCTGCGCGCTGTAAACCAAAGGCAACTCGACATTCTCGCGCGCGGAAGTGCGTGGCAGCAGATTAAAATTTTGGAAGACGAACCCGATTTTGCGATTCCGAATGTCGGCGAGCCGATCTCGATCCAGGCCGGAAACATCGGCGCCATCCAAAACGTAATGGCCTGAAGTCGGCCGGTCGAGACAGCCCAGAATATTCATGAGCGTGGATTTTCCAGAACCGCTCGCGCCCATGAGCGCGACAAATTCGCCACGTTTGATTTCGAGCGAAACGCCGCGCACAGCGGGTACTTCCATTTCGCCAGTGCGATAAACCTTATGCACGTCGATCAGCCTAACGAGTGCGCCGTCGTTCATGTCGATCTTGGTGGATCGGCCGCTCCGCAGGCGATGCTAGAAATTCGCGGCTTTGCCGCCTCGTTTAACGTCGAGCAAGAGACTGCTCGATCCACCTTTCGCTGTTGTATTTTCACGGGTCACGGAAAGCGGCGCGGTCCGCCACCGAATGGATTTGCGGGAGGCGACGGCGCAGTCGTTGTTGACGTCAGCTCAGCCGTCACAACGCGATCGCCTTCTTTCATGCCCTCGACGACTTCGGTCATAATCCCGTCGCTGATCCCAGTTTTGATCTGCACCGGCTGCGGATGGCTGGCGCCATCTGGTAAAATGTAAACGGTTCGCTCGGTTCGGCCCTCCTGCGAACTGCCGCTGCGCCCCCCGCCAGGCCGTCCTCCACGGCTGGCGTTCGTTCGTCTCGTCTCAACCGGCGTGGCATCCGGCGGGCGATAGCGCAGCGCCGCGTTCTTGATTTGCAGCACATCATCCTTGTGCGCAACGATGATTGAAACGTTCGCTGTCATTCCTGGTTTCAATTTCAAATCCGGGTTGCTCACTCCGATGACCGTGTCGTAGGTCACAACGTTCTGGACGGTGATTGGCGCGTTTCGCACCTGGACGACTTTTCCGTGAAACGTCTGCATCGGGAAAGCGTCGACTGTGAAATCGACGTTCTGATCGATTTTGACGACGCCCACATCCGCTTCGGCGACATTCGCGTCGATCTGCATTTTAGTCAGATCGTTCGCGATCGCGAAAATGACCGGGGCCTGCAAACTGGCTGCGACCGTCTGGCCAACATCGACACTGCGCGAAATCACCACTCCATCGATGGGCGAGGTGATTGTGCAATGGTCAAGATCGGCTTTCGCTTTATCGAGCGCGCCCTGTTTGATCTTCACGTTCGCCTCCGCTTGATGAAGATTGGCCATCGCTTGATCAACATCAGCCTGCGATGAAGTCTTCTTCGCAAACAATTCCTGGGTGCGCGTCGCGTTCACTTTCGCGAGTTCGAGCGCGGCCTGCGCATTCGCCAGATCGCCCTCCGCTTGTGTGACCGTTGCCTGAAAAAGCGCCGGATCGATTTGCGCAACCACCTGGCCGGCTTTCACCTGGGAATTAAAATCCGCGAACAATTTCGCGATATTTCCTGAAACCTGACTGCCAACCTGTACGTTGACCACCGGATTTAGCGTCCCTGTCGCGGTGACAGCCTGGGTAATAGGACCACGCGTTATCGTTGCGGTCTGATAATTTGCAGCGGGTCCGTTGCGGCATTGCCTGACAACAAACGAGATGATTAACAGCCCAACGATGACGGTGAGCCAGGGAAAAAAACGTTTCATGCGAGTGGTGATTGACTGCACCTATAAGTAAGTGACAGGAAGACGTGATGCGCCGTTACATCGAAATCTACTCCATCATGCTGCGCAACTCGCTTATCCGCGAGATGAGTTTCAAGGCAAACTTCCTGCTCTGGATGATTGTCGAGATCCTTTGGTTCTGCGGGCAAATCGTTTTCTTTAGCATCATCTTCGGACAGGTCGATCGCATTGGCGACTGGACGAAATGGGAGGTCGTATTGCTCGTCGGCACGCACCAAATGATCGCGCAACTCTTCCAGGCATTCTTTTTTGTGAACGTCGCAAACATCCCTGAATTAGTGCGCACCGGAAGACTGGACTCGCTGCTCGTGTTGCCCATCGACAGCCAATTTGCTGTTTCGACCAAACAATTCGCTCTCGACAGCATCGTAAACGCCGCGCTCGGTGGCGTGGTGGTTTGCGTTTCGCTGTCGCAGCTTGGGATCATGCCAAACCCAATGTCGATCTTGCTTTACTTGGTCGCGCTCGGATTCGGCGTCGCCGTGCACTACTCGATCATGCTCTGCCTGGCGGCGGTGAGCTTCTGGATCGTACGGGCGCAAGGCCTGGTCTACGGTTATTTTAACTTTCTGAACATTGCCCGCTATCCAGACGTGATCTTCCCGCGGATTTTTCGCATGATCTTTGGCTGGGTCGTTCCGGTCGTAATTATCGCGAATATTCCCGCCCGCCTGCTCATCAAATCGCTTGGACAGCCGGGACAACTGATGCTGCATCTTGTCATCGCCTCGAGCATTATTTTTTGGCTCTCCCGCGTCTTCTGGAGATTTGCTTTGCGTCACTACTCGAGCGCCAGTTCATAAGCAGCGACGGAATGGCAGAGAAATCGACGCAATTTTTAGGCGAAATCTCCGCTTGCGCGATCGATGAAATGTTCTTAATTAAGCGTCCGTTTTTGCCGGCGTCCCAGTGGAAGACGCCGTTCACGTTATGGCCAAACCAAAGAAAAAGAAGAGTTCTTCGAAAAAGTCCGCTGCGCGTAAAACGCGATCGGCGCGCAAGGTTTCCAAGTCAGCGCGCAGAGTCGCCTCCAAAAGGCGAACCTCGAGGAAAGTTGTACGGGGCCCAGCGAAGGCGGCGAGGCGGTCCTCGAAATCGCCGAAATCGAAGCAGCAAATCGATCTCTTACGCGGTCCGCTCGAGTTGATGATCAACAATAATCGCCAACGAAGACTCGACCCGTTTACGCGCAAACAGAAAGAAAAGCTTCTTCAGCTTCGCGATGCCATGGTCGATTCCATGGCCGGCGTTGCCCAGGACACACTTCGCTCGCGTGCTGAAGGCAGCGAAGCTTCAGCCTTCGGAATGCATCAGGCCGATGCCGGATCGGACGCATACGATCGCGACTTCGCGTTGAGTTTGCTCTCGCAAGAACAGGACGCGCTGTACGAAATCGATCAGGCGCTCAAACGCATCGAACTCGGCACCTACGGCGTCTGCGAAATGTCAGGCAAACCGATTCCGCGCGCTCGCCTCGAAGCGATTCCGTTCGCGCGTTTTACTGTCGAATGCCAATCGCAGCTCGAGAAGCAGAGTAAAGCTTCGCGCGTCCGACAATCGGTCACATCGCTCTTTGGGCTCACCGAGGAAGAGGGCGGCGAAGCCGAAGAGGAGGAAGCTGCCGCGCCGGCTGAAGTGAAGGAGTAACGAAAATGGCGCAGGAAATTATTACGCTCGAGTGCACCGAGGCGAAAGCGCTTGGCGAACCGCCGTCGCGCTATATGACGACGCGGAACAAGAAAAGTCCGCGCACGCCGAACCGGCTGGAGAAAAAGAAATACAATCCATTTTTAAAGCGGCATACTTTGCACCGCGAAACGAAATAAGTCTCAATGGGACCCAAAACCGCCAAACGCCGTTCCGCATTTCGCCGCGCGAACCGCACCATGCCGCGCCGACGCATCGATATCGCCATCGAGGCGATCGATTACAAAAATCCCGATCTGTTGAAAAAGTTCGTCACTGAGAGCGGCAAAATTCTCCCCCGCCGCGTGACCGGCATGCCCGCGCACCTGCATCGCAGGATCACCCGCGAGATCAAGCGCAGCCGGTCCGTGCTCTTGATGAAGTAACTGTAGCCGCTGGCCCTGCGGCCGTTTGCGACGGCGCACAGCGCCGTGGTCACAAATCTGTCATCCCGAACGAAGTTGACGGATCTCTTACTGTTAAGCCTTCCCCGCTCGCTCGCCTTGCTCGATTAGTTTCCAAAACTCGCGCGTTTCGCCAAGTTGCGCGTCTTCGGAGACCGGCAGTTTGCTGCGGAAAAGAAAATCGCGAAATGTGTTCTTGTGCAGGACGCGATGAACGGTGATGCCTTCGTCCGTCTTCGCAAAGTAAATGCGGTAATCTTTCGCGCGATAGCGATACAACTTTTTGCCGTCGCGCTCAATCACGCCAAACCGCTCAGAGTCGAGATGATCCAAATCCTCGGGTAAAATTTCAAACTGTGCGAGCAGATTGAGCTGCAATTTCTTCGGGAGCGCGGATATCTCCGCTGCGCTCAATTCGTTGAAGATGATTTGGAACATGGGAAGCGTAAATCGTTACAAACATACAAAAGTTAAACCGGTTGTCGTCCTATACAAAGACGCGCGGGACACGGCTGCCAATCCGGGTGATAATTTCCCACGCAATCGTACTGGCTCGCTCGGCCAGTTCCGCGCAGGAAATCTCCTCGTTCCCATCGCTCCCCATGAGAACCACTTCGTTGCCAACTTTCACATTATCGATCTTGCTGACATCGATCATCATCAAGTCCATCGTAACCCGGCCGACTAGGGCGCAGCGCCGACCGCGAACCAAGACCGCGGCGTCACGATTGGAAAGGTGCCATGGATACCCATCGGCGTAACCAGCCGACAACGTGGCGATCCGCATTTTTCGCGGAGCAATGAAGGTGCGGCCGTAACTAATGGAACTTCCTTTCGGCATATCGCGCACGAGAGCAATTCGCGTTTTCCATGTCATCGCCGGTTTGAGAAGTTTTTGGAATTCCGGCAGCGGCGAAATTCCGTAGAGCATGATGCCGGCGCGCACGATATCGAAGGGCGGATCGTTAAACGCGAGTGTGCCGGCGCTTTGCAAGACGTGCGCTTTGAAATCGCCCGGAACTGCAGCCCGAAGCTGCCTAACGATTTTGCCGAATCGCTGAAGCTGGTCGCGGGTGTACGCGGCGTCCTCATTGGAAACTGGCAGATGGGTCGAGATGCTATGGATCTTGATGTTTGGGAGCCCCGAAACTTTTTTGAAAACACTCAGCGCGTCCCCCTCCGGCACGCCCATCCGTCCCATTCCCGTGTCGATCTTGAAATTGATCGGGATCGCTCCGTCGCGTGCGACGCGACCGAATTCCTCGGCTTCCTCAAAAGTGGAGATGGTCGGAATAAATCCGCGCTCGGCAATTGTCGATGTTTCTTCCGGTAAAGCGGGGCCGAGAATCATGATTGGATGGGGCAGCGCAGCGCGCAGTTGGATCGCTTCCTCCAAATTTGCGACGCCGAATAATTGCGCGTCATTCGCAAGCGCTTTCGCCACATCAACCAACCCGTGGCCGTACGCGTTCGCCTTTACGACCGCTAGGAGTTCGGCCGCGCCAATTCGATCGCGCACAACTTTCACATTGTCGCGTAATGCGCTCAGATCGATCTCGGCCCAACAACGATAGCGTTCTTTCATTTTGACGAAGGTACTTTCGGCATGGTGGTGTGCGGTTCCCGCAAGTAAATCGGTTCGAGCGGTGGCAAAGAAAAGCTGCGCTGCGGAGCTTGCGCAAGTCGCGCCAGCACGTGCGCTGAAGGATAGCGGATCACTGCGTTTGGAAATTGCGGCAGCGATTCGGGACAAAGAATCGGAATATCAGCTTCAAAAGTCGCGAGTTTATTCTTTAGTTCCTCTTTAGTAAACAAAGTCGGGCCTTCCACGAGTCCGTTCGCGCGAATGCGCGCAAAGAAAAACGTTTTCCGGCGCGCGTCGCCAATCACGCAATATTCCGCGCTTTCCATTGCGCAGATCGATGGAAAACCGATCAGGCGTGCGCGCGATGAAACTTGCAACCCAATTGCTGCTGAGATCGCGATGCGCGTTCCAGCATACGAACCCGGCCCAAGCCCAACCACAATAGCCTCCGGAGCGCCAAACTGTTTCGTTACATGGTCGAGATTTTCAAAAAAAGCGCCTGAATTCTTCCGGTCGTTCGCCCATTCCTGCGCAAGCTCGACATTGGCATCCAGCCAAGCGAGGCTGCCGCGCGCAGTGGAAAGTTCGAGGGCGAGAATTTTCATTTTAAGGTAACCGCCCGAGTGGTTTCTGACTTTATCCCGAACAAAATCCAGCGTGCTTGTTCGGGAATGCATTCGGGAAACCGGTCGGCCCATTCAACCACCGACACGCCGTCGCCGAAAAAGTAATCGTCGAGTCCAAGCTGCGTGACTGATTGTCGCTTTTCCAAGCGAAAAAAATCGAAATGATAAACGGACAACCGTCCGCCTGGATATTCGTGCACAATTGTGAATGTCGGGCTTGTAACCATGGCGCTGCTTCCCAGTCCGGCAACGAGACCCTTCACAAATTGAGTTTTGCCACTCCCCAGTTCGCCTTGGAGGGCCAAAACTGATCCAACATTAACATCGTTCGCAAATCGCCGCCCGATTGCCTCGGTTTCAGCCGGGCTGTTGGAAATGAACGTAGCCACCTTGCAATTTTCGATTTTCGATTTTCGATTTTCGATTGAGGGAGCCGATGCGCGTGAGGTCTAGGTTGGGGAATTTCTTGTGCCACTCCTTTTGCAATCGTTTGCTCTGACGCGGTGGAATGGCGAAGAGTAGCTCGTAATCTTCTCCTTCCGAAATTGCATTGGCGATCTTAGCACCTCGACTCAGCGGCAAATTCTCCATCTCGACGTTGAATCCGACTCTGCTTGCGCGCGCGAGCCTGGGAAGATCGACTCCCAGTCCATCGCTCAAATCCATCATAGCGCGAATAGAGAAATTTTCCGTAAGCCAGCGCGATTCCGCAATTCTGGGCACGAATTGCAAGTGCTTGTGTTTGAGGGCGCCGCCAAGCCGACCAGTGACAAAAAGATCATCGCCAACTTTGGCTCCCCGGCGCGACACCCAGCGGTTTTTTTCAACAAATCCAACAACGCTCACAGAGATGACAATCGGACCCGATGTGATGCTCGTTTCGCCGCCGACGATGCTGACGTTGAACCGCTTTGCACCCCGGCGCAGACCACGATAAAGCTTTTTCACCCAGTCCACGTGGGTTTGTTTTGGGGCGATGAGGGTAATCAGCGCGAACTGAGGCACGGCGGATGTCGCGGCAAAATCGCTGAGCGGGCGCATCATTGCTTTCCAGCCAACATCGAGCGGGTTGGCTCCGGACAAGAAATGGACGCCCTCAACAATGCAATCGGTTTTGAGCACGAAAAAACTGCCGCCGGGGGGCATTTCCACGACGCCGCAATCATCGCCCGCACCTGCGACGACCGTTTTCCCGAGCGGAAGACTAGGCAAAAGTTGGTCGAGCAGTCGGTCCTCGCCGAGATGGCGCAGTTTCATTGCCGAAAGGTCTCTGGAAATGCCAGCACGGTGAGCGTCAGCGAATTGAACAGTGAATGCATCGTCATGGCGACGAGGATCGAACCGCTCCATTCGTAGGCAATGGTGAAACAACTTCCCAGGACGAACAGCGGCGCAAAAGAAGGGAAATGCGTATGTGCGGCCGCGAAGAGTAATGCGTTAACTGTGATTCCGAGAAAACGGCCGAAATAGCGTTTGATTACCCCGTAGAGGAAAAATCGAAAAAGAAATTCCTCAACCACGGGCGCGATCGCCACCGCGAAAATGATAATCATAATTCGCTGCTCGATCGTGGGCGACGCACTGAACAGCTCGACGATGTTCTGCTTGCTCGAACCGCTTCTGAAGAGCCACTGCGCAATCGCTTCGCTCACGAAGATCAATGGATAAGCGAAAAATAGCAGGATTATTCCAGTGCCCAAGGCGCGGACAAAACCAATTTTGAAAAAGCCGCCTAACGAGCCGAGATCAAATCCGCGTAGCTGTAGGAAAGTAACAATGGAAAGCACGACGAGCACCGTTAAAAGGAGATTTGCCAAAAGATTGCGCGTGCTGAGCTGGGCCGACGGACCCGAAACCGAAGCGCTGATGTTGAGTAAAAGAAAAAAGATGAGAGCTGCTGCGACTATTGCTTCAGGCAGCCCGAATCTCTTCGTGTCGGCGGCAGTTGCCGATGTTCGCGCGCTAATCTGACGAATCAGCGAAATGTAGATGTAAATGCTGGCAAGAAAGTAAAGCGCGAAAAGGACATTTGAACCAAGGCTCGGAGCGGCTCCGAATGCCGCGAAAAGGCTATCGAGTCGCATGCGTCCCGGTATCTACGGCGCGTAATAGCTCGGCAGGAAATATGCACGTCCCGATTCCAGTTGTGGAATGAACTGTTTGGGAAGCTGCAATTCGATTTTTGAGTCAGTCCCTCCAAATATTCGCAAGAAACGGCTCAGGCTGAACGGCGGACCGTACTTCACAATTTTCGCTTCCGGCGCATTTCCCAATTGCTTTGCTTTAGTAAACGCGTCGTCCAATTCGCCAAGGCCATCGATCAGTTTGTTCTCGAACGCCTCCTTCCCCGACAGAATTCGGCCGTCGGCGATGGTATTGCGCAGGAGATCGGCCGAAAGATTTCTCTCCTTTGCGACAATACCGAGAAACTTATCGTAGGTTTTCATAATGAAATTCTGCACAAGCTCGCGTTCCTCCGGCGTGATCGGTCGCGCCCCGTTAAGCATGTCCTTAAACTTGCCGCTTTTAAAAATGACGGAAGCGAGTCCAACCTTGTTGAACAGTTGCTCGTAGTTCAGGGTTTGAATAATGACGCCGATGCTACCGGTGATCGTCGTTTCGCTTGCCATCAAAAATTTGCCGCCGCATGAAACGTAATAGCCGCCTGAAGCCGCGAGCGATTCCATGTAAACCACGACCGGCTTCTTCGCGCGCGCTTTGACCAGGGCGCTGTAGATCGCATCGGAGGCGGTCACTTCTCCGCCTGGCGAATCGATTTCGAGAACAATGGCTTTGACGCGATCGTCATCGCGGGCCTGTTGCAGTGCCGCGCGCATGTCGTCGACCATCGAATCGGTGACGCTTCCTGGGAGCGAAGAACTGATCAAACCGCGCATGGTGATGACGGCCACCTTGTCGGCAGCTCCGCGCGTGCCTCTCTGAAGCAGGATCTCCCGGAAACGCGGGATCGGTTCCGGTTCCCGCACACCGGCAAAGCGCTGAAACGCAGCGACAATCAGCACGAAGTTGACAAACAGACTGGCACAAAGCGCGACGAACAAAAAGATACTGAGACAACCGAGCCTGCGATCTGCGCCCATGATGGCACGAAACTGCCGGAGAACCACCGCGCGCACAAGCGCTTTTCACACGGGGACAACCAGGGTCACAAATTTCAGTTCTTCCAGCTTTGGGTTCCCGCTAGTCTTGTGCAGCTCCGATTCTACCCGCGCGGGGATTTCGATACTGAATTCCACGAATGTCGCCACCGTCGAGTGCGGGAAGTTTTCGCGGGCCGCTCTTATCGAATTTGTCGCGGTAACTCATTCTCATCGATAATGGGCTTCTCGTTGGTAAGGCAAGGTCGATCGGTCGATTTGTCTTGAATCGGCACGCCGTCGCGCCATCATCAGATGCGAAACGGAGACCGCGAATGGCTCACGACGTTTTCTTGTGTCACTCGGTGACGGACAAAGCTGTCGCCGAGGCGATCGTGGCACGACTCGAGGCAGAGTCGGTTACCTGCTGGATAGCGCCGCGCGATGTTGTGGGCGGTGCCGATTGGGGCGAATCGATAATTAATGCGATCGAATCCAGTCGCATCATGATCCTGCTCTTTTCTCAGAGCGCGAACGTCTCACCCCAAATCAAACGCGAAGTAGAGCGCGCTGTTAACAAGGGCGTTTACATCATTCCATTTCGCCTTGCCGACATCCCGCCCACAAGGGCACTGGAATATTTCATTTCGACTTCGCAGTGGATGGACGCGTTTTCGCCGCCGCTGGAACGGCATTTGGACAACTTGGCAAAGACGGTCAGGACAGTGCTAAAGAGCCCGCCGCTTCCCAGCGCAAACGTGCCAGCTCAATCGGAGAGTGAGAGCCTGATGGCGTCGCAAATCTCCCATGCCCCTGTATCGGGTGTTGTGGCGCCGCCCCCTCCACGTCCGCTCGATTCGAAGCGGAGCGTAGTGAAGCTGATCTTGCTCGCCATTGCTTGGATGCTTGTATTCTGGGTGAGTTCGCTGTTCCTCGCGGGCGTCATCGCTGGCATTCTCAACCCGCACGCCGAAGATCTCGGACGGAAAGTCGGAGAATCATTCAGCGGACTGTTCTTCTTGATTGCGCTCGGTCTCTCTATCTGGCTCACTGTAGCGGGAAAACTGCCAGGAACAAAAAAGACTCTGGTTGCGCGGACAGGACCGGTGGCAGATGGGTCGACCGTCCACTTATCTTCGCGTTCGCGAAGGGCAATCATTGCCACGGTTCCAGTCTTAGTAATCTTCGGCGTCGCCGCATGGTATATTATGGGTCACAAAAGAGAGGTGCCGCCTGAGAACGCGAGCGCACCCACCCCGGCTGAGAAGGAGGCCCCAGTTGCCGAACCGGCGGAACATGAAATCCGGCACGACAACACGCCCAATGTGCCTTCTGCTGCATCACCGAACAGCGGTTCCCGCACTAATCAAGAGCCTTCGACAGGGAAGGTTTTTGTGAAAGCACGCAAGGGTCCCTTTGGCGTGTGGATTGATCCGCAGAAGTGGACTCAAGATTCGTCGGAAGAGGACCCTATTAAAATCACTTTTAACCACAAGAGCGGCGACGCCTACGCGATGGTGATTTCCGAACGGATCAGCGTTCCGATGGAGTCGCTAAAGAAGCTGGCAGTTGCGAACGCCAAAAAGGTGGCTCCCGATGTTAAGATTGTCTCCGAAGAGAAGCGAGTTGTGAAAGGAAAAGAACTGTTATGCCTTAAACTCACGGCAACCGTCCAAGGCATTCCCGCCATATACTACGGCTATTACTATGGCGGATCTGAAGGAACTTTGCAGGTGACGACCTACACCGCCTCTAATCTTTTTGACGAGTTCAAGCAAGATCTTGATGATTTTCTCAATGGCACTCAAATCGGCCAAGAGCCGGCGACAGGGAAGGTTTTTGTGAAAGCACGCAAGGGTCCCTTTGGCGTGTGGATTGATCCGCAGAAGTGGACTCAAGATTCGTTGGAAGAGGACCCTATTAAAATCACTTTTAACCACAAGAGCGGCGACGCCTACGCGATGGTGATTTCCGAACGGATCAGCGTTCCGATGGAGTCGCTAAAGAAGCTGGCAGTTGCGAACGCCAAAAAGGTGGCTCCCGATGTTAAGATTGTCTCCGAAGAGAAGCGAGTTGTGAAAGGAAAAGAACTGTTATGCCTTAAACTCACGGCAACCGTCCAAGGCATTCCCGCCATATACTACGGCTATTACTATGGCGGATCTGAAGGAACTTTGCAGGTGACGACCTACACCGCCTCTAACTTTTTTGACGAGTTCAAGCAAGATCTTGATGATTTTCTCAATGGCACTCAAATCGGCCAATAGAGACCTGGCCAAGCCATGAGAAAGAGCGCGCTATACTGATAATTCCGCGAACGCCGCTGCCGTCGCATGCGAGCAGTTTCCGCGGACCGATCTTATCCAATTTGTCGCGATAACTCGTCGCTGCGATGGCAATCGCTCAAACAAACGCACGAAATTCTTTTTACTCCCGGCTGAACATTCGGCGCAATCGGATTTTCAAGGTCGAAGCGGCATCATCGACATGGAATAACGCAACGCGGTCGGAGCGCGCGATCTCACTTACTTCGATGGATTTCGCAGACTGACCATCGCGCACGGCCGCGCTTAATTCGTCCGCGAATCTTCCGCTGCCTTCAAACACGAGGAGTTGCCATCCGTTGCGCACGCTTTGTAAAGCTTCATCCGCCGCAATCGCGCCGCCGTTGACGAGGATCGCAACGATCGGCGCGTTGAATGCGCGCGCGAGTTCTAACATCTTCGTGGTCTCGCCACCCCATTCATTGCTCTCCACCAAAACAAAATGCGAATGATTCGGTTCAAGCGGAGTGCCATCCGACCTGGCGGACGCGTCTGAAAGTTCCGGATGCGTGATTTTCCCTTTCGGTGCGATTCCGAGCAACTGAGATGTCCCGGGAGATCGCGCGACTGCTTCACCCATTATCGCCATGACGCCGGATTGTGTGCCTCCATCGATAATCAGCGCACCCAATTCGGCCGCCACCGGAGCAACTCCATCGGCAAACAAAGTCGCAAGGTGAGCTTTGCGTGAATCATCAAGTCCGGCCGCCCCACCAAAAAGCAGAATCACAGCACGAGGCAACGTGATTTCAAGAGCGCCTAAAATCGCCTTTGCGCTTGCATCGCGCGGTGCGGTGATAACGACGGCGCCATTTCCATTCTCGAAAGTAATCGTATTTTTTCTCACGATTTTTTCATGCCAGATTGAGTTTCTCCCTCACCCCGCAACTGAATGTCGCGCGTCAGTAAACGCAAATTGCCAGGAGTCCTGAATCGACCGACGCCCATCCAATCTACGAGGTGGCTCACAGGAACGGATAGTTTAAACATTTAACATTGACTGCATACCGTGCAACGCCTTTAGACAGGTCATCGCGGCAAAATCGAGAGGGTCAATTCCCTAGTCTGGGGGAGCGGAGCACGTGCGCGGTAAGAGCCGTCGCTGAGCGATTGTCGCAAAAGCGGGCATTTGCGTAATGCGACGACGAGCAGAAAGTAACGACGTCCCATTTCACAGGATTTCCCTTGTAAGCGGCCATGATTAACAGCATGACTCAGGAGAAAAGAATATGCCAACACCACCAGATTCGGCGCTTGAGGAAGGCACCTGCTTTGTCGTGATGGGCTTTGGGAAGAAGACCGACTTCGAAACTGGTCGCGTCCTCGATCTCGATCAGTCCTATCTCAACCTCATCAAACCGGCGGTCGAAGCCGCCGATTTGGAATGCATACGCGCGGACGAGATCGTGCATTCCGGGCTGATTGACGTGCCAATGTATGAACAGCTGCTCAAGGCGGATGTTGTCGTTGCCGACGTCTCCACTTCAAACCGGAACGCCATTTACGAGCTCGGTGTCCGGCACGCGCTTCGTCCTTATACCACGGTCATAATTGCTGAGGAGCAGATGATGAAGTCCCCCTTCTTTGATTTGAACCACATCGTGATCCGCTCATACCGGCATCTGGGTGAGGACATTGGCGTCAGCGAAGCGAAGCGTTTCACAACCGAACTGACCGCGGCCATCAAAGAGATAATGGCCAAAGAACCACAGTTGCGAGCCGACAGTCCGGTCTATCAGTTTATCAAGCGACTCACTCCGCCCTCCATCACGGAAGAGACAAGAGAAGTGCTTCATCGGGCGCAGGCCGTCGCGGCCGATGTCGAAGTCACAACCGGCGTGGCAGACACGACACCTGCGCATAGTGAATTGATGGCGCGCGTGGATGAAGCGCAGAAGGAAGGCGATTGGGTGAAGGCGAAAATATTACTCGAGGAAATTCGCGAAATGCGAAAAGCCAACCCCTCGCAGGAAGCAGTCTCCGGTCAACCAGCCACGAGCCTCGAAGATCCCTACATTCTCCAGCGACTCGCGCTGGCCACTTATAAGAGCCAGTATCCCACTCCCGAAGAAGCGTTCAAAGCAGCACGCGATGTTCTGAAGCTGCTCGAACCGCAGACCTCCAATGATACCGAAACTCTTGGCCTGTGGGGATCGCTACACAAGGGCCTATGGAAACTGACTAAAGAGAGTAGCTATCTCGATGAAGCAGTGCGCGCCTACGAGCGCGGATTTTACCTGCGCAATGACTACTACAATGGAATCAACTACGCTTACCTGCTGAATGAGCGCGCGGCTCATCCAGTCGGTTATGCCGAAGCTATCGCTGACTTCGTGCAAGCGCGACGCGTCCGTCAGGAGGTAATCTCCATTTGCAATCAGTGGCTGGCATTGAATCCGCCGGCCGCGCAGCCACCTGCAGGGAGTAAACTCGCCGTGATCCGTTATTGGGTTCTGGCGACTCTAGCGGAAGCGCACATCGGATTAGAGGAGGAAGCACCGGGTCAGCAGCGCCTGGAGGAAGCCTTCGCCGCCGCTCCCGAAGAATGGATGAAACAATCCACCGGCGAGCAGGTGACTAAACTCAAAGCGCTCCTAGCGGCATCGCCGCTGAAGAAGCTCCCACTCCCTATAGCCCAGGGTTAATCCTGCCGCGGCCTCTGCCGTCGCAGCCCTCAATCGCCGGTTTGATCGCTTCGTTGTAGATTTGATCAAAATCGACAACCACGCCGCTTTTGAGATCCGACTTCTGACCAAACAGCATGTCCACAAAACAAAGCGCGTGGTAGTTCATGGGTTTTGATTACGTCAGTTCGTCTTTAGTCCGAGTAATTTGACTACCTCGTCGCGCAGCTTCTTAACTTCGCCGTTGTGGGGAGCGAGCTTTAGTGCACGGCTTGTCAGAAAGTCAGCTTCTCCGCGAGCGCGCCGGGCTTCGTCGGGATCACTGCCTTGTTCGAGGGCTTGATCGGCAAGACGCCGGCCAAGATGCGCGGTTACACGGGCATTCGCGGGATCGACTTGGATCGCGGCTCGCAGCCCTTCGACTGTACCCTTCTTGATCCTGCTCTCGAGCCATTCGGAAATTGTGACCTGCGAGAGCGGAGAAATCGTCCGACTTCTGCGATCCGCGACACTCCATTCCATGAATCGCTGTAACGGAGTCAATTTTGAAGAAGGTCCCGAGAATTTCGCAGCGATCTTCTCCCAAGATGCTCTAACCTGTTCTGGAGTCAGCAATTTGAGATTCTCTGCCTGGCCGACAGTTTCCAAAGTCACACCGCCGGTGGCTTCAGCTAGTTCGGCAAGTAAAAGAATATCCTCTCTTGTGTCCTTATCGGTCACAATCACCGCATCCCACAGCCGCGCTGTCTTATCCAATGAGGCGGTCACGATCCGCTGACCATCGGGACTGAACTGCGCTGAATTAACGATGCCTTCATGCTTCATGGGCTCGCCAACTGATCCACCGCTGGCGGCATCCCACAGACGCGCCGTCTTATCCTCTAAGACGGTCGCTACGCGCTGACCATCGGGACTGAACTGCGCTGAATTAACTACGTCTTCATGCTTCATGGGCTCGCCAATTGGTTTGCCGCTGGCCGCATCCCACAGCCGCGCCGTCTTATCTGCTGAGGCGGTCACTATCCGTTGACCATCGGGACTGAACTGTACCGAAAAAACCAGGCCTTCATGCTTCATAGGTTCGCCAATTGGTTCGGCGCTGGCGGCATCCCACAGACGCGCCGTCTTATCCCATGAGGCGGTCACTATCCGCTGACCATCGGGACTGAACTGCGCTGAAGTAACCACGTCTTCATGCTTCATGGGCTCGCCAATTGCTTTGCCGCTGGCGGCATCCCACAGCCGCGCCGTCTTATCCCGTGAGGCAGTCACTATCCGTTGACCATCGGGACTAAACTGCGCTGAAGTAACCACGTCTTCATGCTTCATAGGTTCGCCAAGCGGTTTGCCGCTGGCGGCATCCCACAGTCGCGCCGTCTTGTCCCTTGAGGCGGTTACGACCCTTTGACCATTGGGACTGAACTGCGCTGAAGTAACCACGTCTTCATGCTTCATGGGCTCGCTAACTGCTT
>Ga0209376_1001709_pt1 | contig 21751 bp, 18 predicted proteins | sample GraSoiAngelo_134_FD_185891 | JGI IMG/M metagenome (GOLD analysis project Ga0209376, IMG submission 185891) | Grasslands soil microbial communities from the Angelo Coastal Reserve, California, USA - 14_0929_05_30cm (SPAdes) (version 2) | ecosystem: Environmental > Terrestrial > Soil > Grasslands ... | reverse complement strand
CGAATCAGGGACAGTCAACGGCCGAGCACTTTTCTAGTTAATGGCGGGACAGAATCGAAACGCGTTGGCCTGGCGCTGGAGAATATTTTTGCGCGTCAGCAGGAACTTGATCGCCAGATCGCAGGGCGCGAATCCGGCACCCAGACGATTCTTGGCGCCATGCAGGACGGTCTGCTCGGGGTTGACGCGCGCGGCCGCATTACGCTCACGAACCGACCGTTCGAGAAACTGTTCGAATTGCGGAACCCAGCCGTCGGCGCCCCTTTGCTTGAGACTGTGCGTCACGCAACGCTGGATTGGCTGATTGCGGAAACGCTGCGCACCGGCAAAGCAATGCGCAGCGAGTTGAGCCTTGCCGATCCGCGAGCCAGCAGCGAGCGACACATCGAAGTCAGCGCTGTTCCAATCAAGCAAGCTGTCGATGAAACGACCGGCGCGGTCGTACTTTTTCACGATATCACAGAATCGAAGCGGCTGGATCAAATCCGAAGCGATTTTGTCGCAAATGTTTCGCACGAGTTACGAACTCCATTGTCGATCTTGCGCGGCTACATCGAGATGTTGCTCGATAATCCGAAAACTTCACGAGAGGAACTGGCACGAATTCTTGCGATCATGGAACGGCATTCCCAACGGCTCGGGCTTCTGGTCGACGATCTGCTGAGCCTTGCGCGATTGGAATCATCCAACGCAAACCTGGAGCTCAGCGCTGTAAGGGTGGAGGAGTTGTTCAATAACGTCGTTCGTGATTGGAAAGAAAAACTCGCCGCGAAGAATCTGAAAGTGATTGTCGATCTTTCGCCGGACGCGCGGACGATCCGCGCGGACGAAATGCGGCTACAGGAAGTCCTTCATAATTTGTTGGATAATGCAGTAAAGTATTCGCATGAACATGGAGAAGTTCGTCTGCGAACAGCGCTGCAAGGTCTCGAAATGGTTCTCAGCGTGGCCGATAATGGGATGGGCATCACCAAAGATGATTTGCCGCGGATTTTCGAACGCTTCTATCGCGCTGACAAAGCTCGCAGTCGCGAGCTCGGCGGTACCGGTCTCGGGCTCGCGATTGTAAAACATATCGCCCAATTGCACGGCGGCCGGGTGGAAGCTGAGAGCGAGCTCGGGCACGGGACGACCATTCGCGTGGTGCTGCCGGTCGGGAATCCCGAATGACCCGCCTTCGTCGGGCTTCGTGCTTCGTCGTTTTCCAACTTGTCACACAAAAGTAACATTAAAGATTTTGACGCTTCGTCGCGCGCTGCGGCAGGCTGAGCACTATGAAATCTCTCAAAATTAGCCGCAAAATTTTGGCGATTGTGCTCTTAACCGGAGTAAGTGCGACCGCCTCAGCACAGATGATGATTAACGGCGCGGGCGCAACGTTCCCCTACCCGATCTACTCGAAGTGGTTCGATCAGTACGCGAAGGTCGATCCATCTGTCCGATTTAATTACCAATCGATCGGGTCGGGTGGAGGCCAAAAGCAAATCCTCGCTCAGACCGTCGATTTTGGCGCATCGGATGGGCCGATGAGTGACGACAATCTAGCGAAGGCACCGGGGAAACTCTTGCACATTCCAACGGTCGCGGGAGCGGATGTGGTTGCCTACAATCTGTCCGGGAATCCGGCGTTAAAATTCGACGCGGACACGATCGCGGGGATTTTTCTAGGCCAAATCAAAAAATGGAATGACCCAAAGATCACGGCGCTGAACCCTGGAGTCACGTTGCCCGATCAGGAGATTGTGGTCGTACACCGCTCCGATGGCAGCGGGACGACCTACATTTGGACAGACTACCTGAGCAAGATCAGTCCAGAATGGAAGAGGAAGGTGGGCACAAATACCTCGGTAAACTGGCCGACTGGGATCGGTGGCAAAGGCAATGAAGGCGTGGCGGGCCAAATCAAGCAATCCCCGGGTGCGCTCGGGTATGTGGAGTTGGTATACGCAGTCCAAAACAAAATGCCTTATGCGGAGGTGAAGAATTCGTCTGGCAAGTTCGTAAGGCCATCTCTCGAATCTATCACCGCGGCGCTGGCGACGGCGGATATTCCTGATGACTTCCGTTTTTCCATCACTAACGCTACAGGACCGGATGCTTATCCGATCTCCGGCGCGACGTGGTTACTCGTGTACGCGCAGCAAAAAGATGCAACCAAAGGAAGGAAGCTGGTGGAATTTTTAAAGTGGGCGGCGAAAGACGGCGAGAAAATGGCAAAAGACCTCCAATATGCGCCGCTGCCGGAGAACCTTCAGCAACGTGTCCTGAACCGGATAGACGAGATTAAAATGTAATGTGAGCACGCATGGAGATTGCCACGCCTCCAGCAGTCGCATCGGATGATCCGCGATCGGTAGCGCGCGCGATGGCGCCACCCTCACGCTTTGGCGACAAGGCGTTCCAGTGGCTCACCCTTGCCATGGCGATGGCGGTTGTGGTGCTCATCATTTTGACCGGCTGGCAGCTCTGGCTGGGGTCTTCACTGGCCATCCAAAAATTTGGATTCCATTTCCTCACCACATCCACCTGGGACCCGGTCGCGGAGCAATTTGGCGCGCTTCCGTTTATTTATGGAACGCTGGTTTCTTCCCTGATCGCCTTGCTCATCGCTGTGCCGTTGAGCATCGCGACGGCGGTTTATCTGACGGAGCTCGCGCCACTCTTGATTCGCCAGCCTCTGGTTTCATTGATTGAAATGCTGGCGGCGATCCCAAGCGTAATCCTGGGATTATGGGGCATTTTTGTTATGGTCCCATGGTTGCGAGATTATCCGTTTCCATTGTTGAAACGGCTTTTCGGGTGGACGCCATTCTTCAGCGGGCCGATCTACGGAACCAGCATGCTGGCTGGCGGAATCATCATCGCCATTATGATTCTGCCAATCATCACGTCGGTCTCGCGCGAGATTCTGCGCAGCGTTCCGGATTTGCAACGCGAGGCCGCCTACGCACTGGGTGCGACGCGCTGGGAGGTGACCCGGATTGCGGTACTGAGTTACGCCAGGAAAGGATTGTTCGGGGCCGTTATTCTCGGTCTCGGGCGCGCGCTTGGCGAAACGATGGCGGTCACGATGGTCATCGGCAACACTCCGCAGATCGCAGCGTCGCTTTTTAAGCCCGGCTACACGCTTGCCAGCGTAATCGCGAATGAGTTCACCGAAGCCACCACCGACATTTATCTTGAGGCATTGTTCGAGATCGGACTGGTGCTTTTCGGCGTTACGATTCTGGTGAACCTGATCGCGCAACTTCTTCTCAAAACCATGACAACAACGACATCGACAACACGCGCCGTGCAATGACGATGAATTCCGCCCGAGCAAACAACGATCACCATCACTGGCGCAAGGTCAAGAATGCTCTGGCTTCGACAGCCACGTTTGTTTCCGCGTTGCTGGTGATCGCGCCGCTGGGTTTGGTCTTCTTTCATCTCCTCGTCAACGGCGCGAGCTCAGTGAACTGGGATTTTTTCGTGCATCTGCCGAAGCCGGTTGGTGAGGCAGGCGGCGGAATGGTGAACGCAATTGTCGGATCGCTGGAGCTGCTCGCACTTGCGTCGGTCATTGGAATTCCAGTTGGCGTGTTGGGCGGCGTTTATCTGGCTGAATACGGGACAGCCCGCGTAAATTGGGTGCTGCGTTTCGCCGCCGACGTGCTTAACGGCGTTCCATCGATCACATGGGGCGTTGTCGTTTACGGGCTCGTCGTGCTCCGTTTCAAAGGCTTCTCCGCTTACGCCGGCGGCCTCGCGCTTGGCTTGATCATGATTCCACTCATTCTGCGCACGACTGAGGAAGTAATTCTGCTGGTGCCAAACGGATATCGTGAGGCCGCCCTCGCCCTCGGTGTCGCTCGTTGGAAAACGATCGTGCATATCGTAATGAAGACAGCGTCCAAGGGAATTATCACTGGCATTCTGCTGGCGTTGGCACGGATCGGCGGCGAGACCGCGCCACTGCTTTTCACCGCTTTTGGGAATCGCTTTTGGAATCACAGTTTGAGTCAGCCGATCGCCGCGCTCCCGCTGCAGATTTTTACTTACGCCATCTCGCCCTACGACGATTGGCATCGCCAGGCCTGGGCTGGCGCGCTGGTGCTGGTCACCGGAATCTTTTGCGTTAATGTGATGGTGAGAATCCTGACCCGCGGGCGAACAGCATCGGTCGTTTAGCTTTTTTTTCCGAATGGTTAATTTACTTATGGCAAATCCGCACCCAACCGTCGCCGAACGCGTCGAAAGGCCAGCCGAGCGTCCCTCAACCGCTGAGCCTGCGCCACCGTTAACATTCGAGGTGAAGAATCTTTCGATCTGGTACGGCGAGAAACGGGCCATTAGTGATGTGACGCTCGACGTCGCGTCGAACGCTGTCACGGCGATCATTGGGCCTAGCGGCTGCGGAAAATCGACCTTTATTCGTTGTCTCAACCGGATGCACGAACTGGTGCCAAAAACGCGCATCGAGGGAAGCGTGCTTCTTCAGGGCCAGGATCTCTACTCGATCACAGTCGATCCGGCGATCGTTCGCCGCCGGGTCGGCATGGTCTTCCAAAAATCGAACCCCTTTCCGACGATGTCGATTGGCGAGAATGTCGTTATTGGCTTGCGACTGAACGGAGTGCGCGACCAAAAGTTCCTTAATGAACGTCTGGAGAAATCGCTCCGCATGGCCGCGCTTTGGGATGAAGTGAAAGACGATTTGCATAAGCCGGGGACCAGCCTTTCGGGCGGTCAGCAGCAACGGCTTTGCATCGCGCGCGCGCTCGCGGTGCAACCGGAAGTGCTTTTAATGGATGAGCCTTGTTCCGCGCTTGATCCAATCGCCACGGCCAAGATTGAGGAATTGATCTACGAGCTCAAAAGCCAATACACGATCGTAACGATTACGCACAACATGCAACAGGCCGGTCGCATCTCTGATTACACCGCTTTCTTTTATCTTGGAAAACTGATCGAGTTTGGGCCGACCACGAAAATTTTCACAAATCCGAGCGAACGACAGACGGAGGACTATATCACCGGCCGATTTGGCTGATGAGCATTTTGGTAGGGCGCGCCCGCTGGGCGCGCCGAGAGTAAGAGTAAAGAATAAGATAAAAGGATCCGATAATTCGATGACACTCCCAAGACATATTCTCGGCACATTTGACGAGGCGCTGGCGTCCCTGCGCAACAACGTCCTGATGATGTCCAGCCTGACCGAGCGCAGTCTAGAGCGGGCGATGAAAGGCTTGTTCAATCGCGATGACGATCTTTGCGCAAATGCGATCGCGGACGATGAAGAGATCGATCAACTCGAGATACTGATCGATAAGGATGGCGTGGCAATTTTGTTGCGGTTTCAGCCGGTAGCCTCCGATCTGCGTCATGTCGTTGCCGCCATGAAACTTTCATCGAATCTGGAGCGTATGGCAGATCAGGCGACCACGATTGCGCGACGAGCTCGGAAGTTAAATCAGCATCCGCCGCTAGCCGAGGTCGAATTGATCAGGCCGCTGTATGAGCAAGCGATGTCGATGTTTAAGGACAGCGTGGACGCCTTCGTGCGCGAGGATGTCGATCTGGGGCGCGCGGTCGTTCCGCGGGATGAAAAGCTGGACGAGTTGAACCGTTCGGCGAGTCGCAAATTGATTGAGCGTATGGCGCAGGATCCAGAGCAATTGCGAGGCTACTTGAATTTAATTTTCGTTGGCCGCTGCCTCGAACGCGTGGGCGATCATGCCACCAATATTGCCGAAGAGGCAGTTTACGCTGCCGCCGCTGAAGACATCCGGCATCAAACTGCCGCGGCCACCGTATGACGGGCCCGGTGACAGCGTGTCTGGCTCTTGCCTAATTTTCCAAGCGGTGATTGCTTGAATCGCGCGTGCGGTCGTTTTTTGGCCGCGGATTCAACAAAGAGGTAAATGCCGACAGCTGTTGCCAAGACCAGTGTTGCCGACGAGCTCTCCGCCGGGGTCGAGCTCGTGCGGAAGGATATTCCCGCAGCAAATCGCTTTTCCGATCCGCGGAATTTCATCAACCGAGAGTTGAGCTGGCTCGAGTTCAATCGTCGCGTCCTCGAGGAAGCACAGGACTCCACGCAACCACTTATCGAACGCGTAAAGTTTCTCACCATCTTCAGCTCCAACCTGGACGAGTTTTTCGAGATTCGCGTCGCAGGGATCAAGCAGCAGATCGAAAGCGAAACAAGCGGCGTGGGCCCCGACGGGTTGAGCCCGACTGAGACATTCAACAGCATCCAGCGGGTGGTGCGTGAATTGGTGGCAGCGGAGTACTCGCTCTGGAACGAAGACCTGCTTCCGTTGCTCGCGAAAAATGGCATCCGAATTCCCAAGATGACCGAACTGAGCGCAAAACGCGCCGCGTGGGCGCACAAATATTTTCAGGAAGAAGTTTTTCCAATGCTGACGCCGCTGGCCGTCGATGCCAGTCATCCGTTTCCGCAGCTTCTGAATAGAAGCCACAACTTGCTTGTTCGCGCCAAGACACAGCGAGGCGGGGAACGGCTTCATGCAATTGTGCAGGTGCCGCGCGTGCTTCCACGCCTGATCGCGATGCCGCGCGGCAAGGGAGACGATGAGCCGTGGGTTTACATTTATCTGGCTTCCCTCATCAAGCAGCACATCGGCGAATTATTTCCCAGACTGATCCTGGATGGCGTCCACGCGTTCCGCGTCACGCGAAACAGCGATCTCTACATCGACGAAGAGGAAGCGGAAAATCTCTTGCGCACGATTGAACAAGAACTGCGGCGTTCCAGCCGCGGAAATGCCGTGCGCTTGGAGGTAGAGGCCGACTGTCCGAAAGATTTCCGCGAGTTGTTGCTCAAGTTCTTCAACCTAACAGAAGCTGACGTGTACAAACTCGATGGCCCGCTTTCAATGACGCATCTCATGCCGCTCGTGACGAACGATGCCTTCGCAAATCTGCGGGACCGGCCATTCCAACCGGCGCGTGACCCTGCGCTTCCACCACATGCGAACATTTTTGAAGTGATGCGCCGTCGGGATCTGCTCTTGCATCATCCCTACGAAAGTTTCGATCCAGTTGTCGAACTAATCGAAGAGGCTGCGCAGGACCCGCAAGTGCTCGCAATCAAGATTACTCTTTATCGCACCAGCGGCGATTCTCCGATTGTTCAGGCGCTGATTAACGCGGCGGGCGCGGGGAAACAGGTCACGGCGTTGGTCGAATTGCGCGCCCGTTTCGACGAAGCAGCCAATATTCAATGGGCGCGCCAGCTCGAGGAAGCCGGCGCGCATGTAGTTTACGGCGTCGTCGGCCTAAAGACGCACTGCAAGGCGCTCCTCATTGTGAGGCGCGACGCCGATCGGCTTCGTCATTACGTCCATTTGGGCACTGGCAATTATCATCCGCGCACCGCTCGCATTTACACTGACTTTAGCCTGCTCACCTGCGAGCCGCAGCTAACCGAAGAGGTAGCGGTGGTTTTCAACACACTCACTGGTCTGGCGGGTTATCCCGGTCTGAAAAAATTGCTCGTCGCTCCTTTCGATCTCCACAAACGATTGATCGGGATGATCGAGCGCGAACGCGATCACGCGCTGGCGGGCAAACCGGCCCGCATCATCGCTAAACTCAATCATCTCGTCGATCAGGAGACGATCGAGAAGCTTTATGAAGCTTCTTGCGCGGATGTGACCATTGATTTGATCGTCCGCGGCATTTGTTGCTTGCGACCAAAAATCCCCGGATTGAGCGACAACATCCGCGTCTTCAGCATTGTGGGCCGCTTTCTCGAGCATAGCCGAATTTATTATTTTGAGAATGCCGGTCAACGGGAGGTGTTCCTTTCCAGCGCCGATTGGATGCCGCGCAATTTTTTCCGGCGAGTCGAGATTGCTTTTCCCATCGAGCAACCGGATTTGCGTGACAAAATTATCAATGAAGTTCTGCCGAAGTTTCTCCACGATAGGGTAAAAGCGCGCGAGCTGCAGCCGGACGGAAGCTACCGACGCCTCAAGCCAGAAGGTACCGAGCCGCGCGAGCAGGCCCAGTTGCAGTTCCGGGAGCGCTCGCGTCGACTGGCAGAAAAAACGCCTAAACCGAAACGCACTGCGCCAGCCGAAAAATTGACTCCGATTACTTCAATCGCCGACACAAAGAAGTGATGAAGAAAAAAATCCTCGTCATCGACGTGGGCGGATCAAACGTCAAATTGATGATTTCGCGTCGCGAAAAACGAAAATTCAAATCCGGGCTGAAGTTGACGCCTCGCGCGATCGTGGCGCAGATGAAACCATTGGTCAGCGACTGGAAATTCGATGCGATCTCGATGGGATTTCCAGCGCCGGTGCGCGACGGGCAGATTCTAGGCGAGCCGAAACATCTGGGCAAAGGCTGGGTCGATTTTAATTTCGAGAAAGCATTTGGCAAACCAGTCCGCATCATCAACGACGCGGCTATGCAGGCGCTTGGCAGCTATCATGGTCGCCGGATGCTTTTTCTTGGGCTTGGCACAGGTCTTGGATCAGCCCTTGTGTGGGACAATTACGTTCTCCCGCTGGAATTAGGAGATCTGCCTTATCGCAACGGCAGCATCATTGAAGATTATCTTGGCAAACCGGGCTTGGCGCGGCTCGGTGAGAAAACCTGGCGGCGCGACGTCGAGCACGCGCTTGTGCAGTTAAGGAAATCGCTTATTGCCGATTACATCGTGCTAGGCGGTGGTAATGCCAAGAAATTGGATGAGCTTCCGGAGGGCGTCGAGCGCGGGCATAATCGCAATGCGTTTCTGGGTGGAACGCGCCTATGGCAAGTCGACTCGCGCACGCGCCGGCCAAAATGGCAGGTGCTTTAGAAAGCCAAACAGATTGATATGGAACTTTATTTTCTTAGACATGGTGAGGCCGAGTGGCCCGACTGGAAAAAATCGGATGACGAACGTCCTCTGACCAAGCGCGGTAAGAAAGAAATGCACGAAGTCGGCGCATTTCTTGTGCGATTGAAAGTGCGACCGGAATTAATTTTGACCAGTCCACTGCCGCGCGCTGCGCAGACAGCAGAAATCGCAGCCGAACATCTTGATGTGAAGTGTCGCGAAGAACAGCGACTTGCGCCTGGATTCGGGCCCGCGGAACTGGAGCAAATGATTAACAGACATTCTGTGGAAAGCTTGATGATCGTCGGTCACGAACCTGATTTTACGAAAACGATTTCCGCGTTGACTGGCGCCTCGCTTAAACTTTCGAAGGCTGGTGTGGCGCTGGTCGACATCGATCTTTCTTCGGGAAAAGGCAGACTGCTCTGGCTTTTCCCGCCGAAGATTGCCAAGAACTAGCCACTGCGAACAGCGCGCCGGCGGCGCGTGCACCCAAAATCAGTCCCCCAAGTTTCCGCGGTTAATTCACCGCTGCGCGAGGACATAAATTGCGCTGAGAGCAAGTAGAAAATAAGGAACGAGCACAGCCGCTCCAGCATAATCCTTCGCCATCCGTTGACCGAAGAAGAGCGCGACGATCGCGATGGTGGAAATCACTGCCCCGTAGAACGCGAGCGTGGAATCATGCGAAAAAATTATTACGGCGCATCCAATCGCGCTCAGAGCTCCGGCGGAAATTTCGAGGATCGTGATCGCGCTAAGCAGCCCGGGCACAGTTCCCGCCAGCGGACTTTTGGCGAAATGACCTTTCAGCCATTCGAGATTGCCACGGCGATCCACAACTTTATCAATGCCCGATTGAAGGAAGAGAATGGCGAGAAACGCCGAGACGAGAATCTGCAACAGATATATTGCTGCGGTGAATGAGTGCAGACTTGGCATACAATTACTCCTCGTCCCGCCAGCTTGTCATGTCGAGCAAAGTCGAGACGTCTCTAATTGTTAACAGTCAGAGATTCCTCAACTTCGCTTGGGATAACAGCAATGGAACCATTCACCATTCTCGATCTTGCATCTCGCCCGCGCAAAAAAACAGGGACGCGGTTTTATCCGCGTCCCCGTTTCAGAGAACTATTTTGCGATTAGATACTTGTAGCGATCTACGGCTTGCCAACTGTAGCGTAGTAGGCGAAGTGCAGGTCGTTCGATCCGGGACCATCGAGGTTGATCCAACCTTGGACAACATCGCCGTGACCCGCATTGACCGTCACACTGAGCGTGGCCGAGCCGTTTGCGGGAACCGTGACGCTAGACGGGACGGTGATCCGGCTATCGCCAGCGCTCAGGGTCCCAGCATCGTAAATGCTGGGGACAGTGCCCCCAAACGTATCCGGGGTGAACTTCGTCACCGAGACGGTGAACGTCTCAGAGCTCCCAGTCGGGTTGGACAGCGTGATGTTTAACGACGTTGGATGGCCGACGGTAACCTTCCCGAAACTCGCCGAAACAGGATCAAGCCACGTTGTCCCATCGGCCGCTACGGAAAGGTTCTCGCGCCCGGCGCCTTGGGCCGTCGGACCGATGTCGTGCAAGCCGGTCAATGAGTCTTTGATCACCAAGTCGGCGCGATTGACAAGGGCCGACTTGATCTGCGGGGGTGACCAGGTCGAATGGAGATCCAGGAGCACGGCTGCCGAGCCGGCGATGTGCGGCGTTGACATCGACGTGCCGCTGAAGAAAGCCCATCCGGTACCGTCGCCCGGGCAAGTTTCGGGCTTGCCCACACACGTGATTGAGCTGAGGACGTTGACGCCGACCGAGGTCAGGTCAGGCTTGACAGCAAAATCGACGGCTGTTGGCCCCTGGCTGCTGAAGCCAGCTAGGATGTCCTTGTTGGCTGGCGTGATAAACTCGCTGAACGTCTCCACCGCCGAGGCGGTGGTTGCTCCAGACGCTCGCAGTGCAGCCCCGTCGTTTAGGCCGATCATAACTGCCGGTAGGTCATCGCCGCCCAGCCCGTCCTTGGCCATTGCGGTTGGGTCACCCGCGACGTTGTTGATCACAAGCACGCCAACCGCGCCGGCCGCGATCGCGTTGCGCACCTTCGTGCTGAAGGTGCATGTCCCGCGGTTGACGATCGCGAGCTTCCCGGAGGCGCCCGGGTCGACGCTTGTGCAGCTAGTGCTATTCGTGTCGAAAAGATTGTACGAAGCGGTGGGGAGGGCAGGGAACTCCCCAACGGCCGCGCCGATCGTTGTTCCAACGCCAGCCGGATACGTGAACGGCTGGCCGACAAAATGCTGGTTTGTGCTCGCGCCGACCGTAATGACCTTGCGCGCGCGACCCGGCGACTCAACCGTGCCTGCCCCGGGTCCGCTGTTACCGGCCGCTACGGCCACGACCAGGCCCGCGTCGACTGCGTTGTCGAGACCCGTCGCCAAGAGATCGTTGTTACCATGGAAGCTGCCGCCTAGCGACAGATTAAGAACGTCCATGCCGTCGGCGATCGCGGCATCGACGGCGTTGAGGATGTCCTCGCTGCGGGCATTGAGAACCTCGCCTGGGAAGACGTTGTAGTTACCTAGGAACGCGCCTGGCGCGATCCCAGACATGTCATCGATGCTCACGCCATTAATCACCGCAGTCTTGCCGGTCACTCCCGCGGCATCCCCGGCGGTGTGCGTCCCATGATCTTGAATGGCCTGGGCATCAAGGCCCTGCTGTTTGGCCTTGTTGTAGAAGACCTTGGCAACAATGACTTTTGGCGAGACGTATTTGCAGTCTTGGTCAGGGTGGTGCGAAGTGCTATCCTCTGCGTCACACTTGGGAAACCCGGCCGGGTAGCTGAAGCCTGTTGGATCGAAGAAGGGGTGCGTCTCGTCGATCCCCGTGTCGATGTCTCCGATCTTGATGCCCGCCCCGGCGACGGATCTGCCGCCTGCGGCCGTCCAGGCGCCCGTAGCGTTAATGATCTTGTAGCTCTCACTCAGGTTGGGATGGTAGAGGACGTTGTACTGAACCTGTTGCACCATCGGCGCGCCTGCAATCGCCTCCAGCGAGGTCCCATTAAGTTGCACGGCGACAGCGTTAAGCGAAATGTCGTACTCACTGGTTATTTTCGCGTTCGGCGCGTTGGCGCGCACCCAATTTCTGAAATCGTTGCGTAACCCAGTGAGTTGGGCACGGTACGATTTAACGGTGTTACTGTTGAAATCGATTTTCTTGCCCGGAGCTGGTTTGGTAGCGGAATATGTGCTTAGCGGATCGCCCTTGAGTTGGACGACCGCGCTTGATGTATCTTCTGTCGGGCCTTGGGCGAAGGAATCCGCATTGGGGTTCGGTCGAGTCGTTGCCGAACCGCCGACGCCAAGAGCAATAACGCTCAAGCCAACTGAAGAGGATATTAAGAATGCTGCGAGAATTTTTTTCATGGTATTTTATTGGGTTAAGGTTTACGAGTCTGAGCAGGCCGAGTTGCCTTGTCAATGTTTTATTCCCGTGAAAACAGGCCTATTTTGCACGAAACGTGGCGGCGGCAGGGAAGTGATTCGTTAAAGTAACAACTTTGTAACTTTTAACCCTTAACTTCCTTTGCCCGCGAGATCGTTTGGCTCTGTGCTGATGAAGAAAATTCTGGCGCCCTTTCTTCCGGAATCACCATTGTTTTAGGCACGCTGGCTGGCGGATTTGAACCACGCTGCAAAGTCGATGAGCTTGCGCCCTGGTTTCATTCTCATATCAGAACGCAGGAGACCTTTGGAAACAAACAAGCGTTCTTAGTCGCCTTGGGCAACCGCGTCAGCAAAGGCAACATCGCCAGCTTTCACGTCCAACTCGGCTTCGGCGGGCGTGCCAAATACACTCGCGCGCGCATCGTCGAATTCGGCTTCCCATCGCGCGACAACAATCGTCGCCAGACAATTGCCGATGAGATTCACGCAGGTGCGTCCCATGTCCATCAATTCATCGACGCCGAAGATGACTGCTACACCAATCGGTCCGAGGCCTGCCGGCAGAAAGCTGTTCAACGTGGCGAGCAGGACGACCAACGAGGTGCGCGGCACGCCCGCTACGCCTTTGGAAGTGATCATCAACGTTAGCATCATTGTGATCTGCTGACCCAGTCCCATGTGCCAGCCCATCGTCGTCTCGGCCGCTTGCGCCACGAACACGGAAGCCATCGCAAGATAAAGCGTCGAGCCATCCATGTTGAAAGAATATCCCGTTGGCATCACGAACCCGACAATGTGTCTCGGCACGCCGATCCGCTCCATCGATTCCATCGCTTTTGGCAGCGCTGACTCACTGCTCGTCGTCGCGAACGCAAGTGCAGCCGGCTCGCGTACGGCTCGCGCAAATTGCCGCAGCGGTACGCGCGCAATGAAAATAACGAGCCCGAAAATCAACACGATAAAAATGATCAGGGCTAAATACAACGAGAGCACTAGATTCCCCAGGTTCACAAGTACGCCGAGGCCTTGCGTGCCGATCGTGTGCGCCATCGCCGCGCCGACGCCAAAAGGCGCGAACATCATGACGTAGTTGGTGAGTTTGAACATGACCTGAGAGAGGCTCTCCATCGCGCGAATGATTGGCTTTCCTTTTTCGCCGATCGCCGAGACCGCCATGGCGAAAAGCACGGAGAACGCCACAATTTGAAGAACGTCGCCGTGCACCATCGATTCGATGATGCTGGACGGGAATACATGCACGATTGTTTCAATGAACGTCTTCGGATGACTTTGGCCGATCGCTTTGATTACGTCGGTACTCGCTGGCGCGAGAGTCACGCCTATACCGGGCTTTGTGAAATTGACGACCGCCAACCCGATGAAGAGCGCCGCAGTCGTTACAATCTCGAAATAAACCAGCGCTTTGATGCCCATGCGTCCGACCTTTCGCAATGCGCCTGCGCCGGCGATTCCCACGACGATGGTCGAGAAGACAAGTGGGGCGATGATCGATTTAATGAGGTTGATGAAGATGTCGCGCAGAAAATAAAGCTTGTTTCCCCATTCGGGGCGCAGCCAGCCGAGTACCCCGCCCACGACGAGCCCGATCATGATCTGCGTCGTGAGCGATGGCCAATACCATGGCCGGCGCACTGAAGAGACAGCTCGAGTCGTGGTTGCGGATGAATCGTCCACAGATTTCGCAGATTGTTGCAGCTTGGGAAATCAAGAAACAGCAAATCTGTGTAAATCTGCGTAATCTGCGGACAATACTTCTTTCGATGTTTGTAACCCACCTCGAATGCAGCGCGTGTCACCTCCGGCATGATTGGTCACGTCTGCAAAATCTCTGCACGGCGTGCCAGAAACCGCTTTTTGCGATTTACGATCTTGCTGCGGCAAGTCGAAGGCTTAGGCGCGAGACGTTGGCCACTCGAAAGAAATCATTATGGCGTTATCGCGAGGTGTTGCCGCTGCCCGAGGGCGTTGAGCCGGTTTCACTCGGCGAACGCGGGACACCGCTGCTTCGGGCCGCAAGATTCGGTGGCGCAGTCGGGTTATCACAGCTTTGGATCAAAGACGAATCACAGAACCCGACGCAAAGTTTCAAAGCGCGCGGCATGGCGGTTGCCGTATCCATGGCGAAACACCTTGGCGCGACCAAGCTCGCGGTTCCCAGTGCCGGCAACGCCGGTGGAGCGCTCGCTGCCTACGCCGCCCGGGCCGGTCTCGAAGCGCACATTTTCATGCCGCGCGACACGCCGCGCGCGAACATCATCGAATGTTGCGAGCTTGGAGCGCACCTCACTCTCATCGACGGTCTCATCACCGATTGCGGGGCTGAGATCGCCAAACGCAAAAGAGCTGAAGGCTGGTTCGACATGTCCACGCTTAAAGAGCCGTATCGTGTCGAGGGCAAAAAGACACTCGGATACGAACTGGCCGAGCAATTAGATTGGCGACTTCCCGATGTGATCTTGTATCCTACGGGCGGCGGCACCGGACTCATCGGAATGTGGAAAGCGTTCGATGAAATGGAAGAGCTCGGCTGGATTGGGAAAAAACGGCCGCGCATGTTCTCCGTGCAAGCCACCGGTTGCGCCCCGATCGTTCGCGCGTTTGAGAACGGCGATTCCACGGCGGCGGAATTTCCAGGCGCACACACATGCGCCTCCGGTCTGCGCGTCCCAAAAGCGATCGGCGATTTCCTTATCCTGAATATTCTTCGCCAATCCAACGGCGGCGCAGTCGCGGTCGATGACGAAGAAATGATCCGCGTCACTCGCAAAGTGGGATTAAGCGAAGGTCTATTCGTCTCTCCGGAAGGCGCTGCCTGCTTCGCAGCTTTAAAGTCGCTCGGTTCCGCCGGCAAAATTGCGTCAGATGAATGCGTCGTCGTTTTCAACACCGGCGCAGGAATCAAATATCTCGATTGCTACGAGACGTAGAAGGCAACCGCGGATGACGCGGATGAAGACAGATCGAAGAGTGCAATTCGCTTGAGCTCGATCTTATCGCTGCGGAATCGAATCGGTTGCGCCCGCCGCGACCGCGCACATTTCGTCGCACCACATTTCGATATGCGCCCGTATCTGATCCCGGATCTTGCGCGTGCCTGCGAGGCGCTCGTCGCGCGTGCCAGCGAGCGCGGCAGGATCGGGAAAACTCCAGTGCAATCGCTTGGTCACCCCGGGAAAGATTGGGCAGCATTCGGCGCTACTTTCGTCACATACTGTGATTACGTACGCGAACAGCTCGCCGGATTTGAAAACATCGAACACGGATTGAGTTTGATTTTGCGAAATATCCATCCCGATCTCGCGCATCGCTTCGACTGCCAGCGGGTTGAGCGTGCCGGGTTCCAGCCCGGCGCTGTGCGCTTCAAAATAATCGCCGCAAATCTCGTTAAGAAACGCTTCGGCCATTTGGCTGCGGGCGCTGTTGTGGACACAAATGAATAGAACTTTTTGTTTCATACTGGGATGATCGAGCATCCCACGAACAGGAACCAAACAACAGTCTTTTCGAAACGCAGCGGCGCCCAGCGGGGGGCTAGTATGGGTTAATTGCCGGTTGAAGGGTAACAAGGAAGGACGGCTTCCTAGCCGTCAAGGGACACAGCGGCTGGGAAGCCGCCGCTCCTTGAAGTTTGTCTCTTCAGCCTGTTCTCCTCAGACTTTCCGTTTGCCCACAAAGATCGAGATACGCTTGGCGAATGCCTTGGATGGCTCCGCGTAAAAGCGTCGGCCGAGTTCGAGCGCGTCGCGCCGCAGTCGTCCGCCGCGTTTGCGGATTAGCTTTTGCAATTGCATGAGTTCATCGCGCAGCGTTTCATCGCCGCCTTCATTCTCCAGGCGCGCCAGGAGAAAATCGAGATCGTGTTCGCGGCCCAGCAATTCGCCTAAAATCTCCGCGTCGGTGCCAATCCTTTCTAAGACTACCCGGTTGAGTGGTTGCAAAATGCGCAACTGATACCAGATGTCTTTTACCCGCTTGCGCCAGGCATGAAAATTTTCTGGCTCCGGTTTCTTGATCGTCTTCGCGAGTCCACGCTGGCCGCGTTTGTATGTCTTTCCGACTGTGCCACAGATTTGCTTCCAGGTTATGCTGGCCAGCGGCCATTTCGAAAGGCGTCCCCCCACGCGTTCCAGCCTCGGAATCGCTTGTCTTTGCCAGCCGGCAAATGCAGCCGAAAAACTTTCCCGCTCCAGCGACAATAGCTCTTCGATGTGCGGAAAGTGGTTTTCGCCCGAGCCTTTGGCCTTCTCGTCGCGTAATTGAATTAACGTTTGCAGTCGCACCTGCGCATCGCGCAAATCGGACACGAGCCGTCCGATTTCGCGCACGCAACGATCCTCGCGGGCATGCTGATTTTTCCCGACTTCGGCGACACTAATGCGCATCGCCGCGCGCAATTTTTTAAGATGCTTACGAACTTCATGGACAGTGACGCCGCGTTGCCTGGCAGGGTGCCGGCAGAGCTCCAGAGCGGAATCAATCTGTTCGCGAAAGACTCGCTTTAGTCCTTCCGGCAACGGCTCGCGCAATTTCAAACGGTAGCCCATATTCTTTGCTTACTCGTTGGCCAGTCTCACGTTGCTATACCGTTTTTCGCCCGTCACCTCCCGCCCAAACCAGGAAGGTGGCTTGAACCTTCGGCACGTTGCACGGTCCGGGAATTCCACTTCCGCCACCACCAGGCCGGAATGTCTGCCGCGATAAATATCAATCTCGATCAGCAGATCTTTCCAGGGAATTTCGTGGCGCAACTTGCGTAATCTTCTGCCCGCGGTCGCTGGCCAGAGCGCGGCGAATTGTTTGGGACTGAGCTTGATCTCGCGCTCTTCCCGGTGTGCACCGCGGCCCACTTTGAAGGTCAGCGACGCGGTTTTCCCTTTTTTTCGGAGGCGAACATGCCTGCCTGCGGGCTCTGTTGCCAGGTAACCTTGTGCGATGATATAACGCCGCGAACGGTTCAGTTTCTCAGGCAGCCGCTTCAGCAAAAACTTGCGTTCGATTTCGCGACTGTTTGGAATTCCCGTCTTCATTCGTGCAAGATCAGGATGCTAATGGCGATCAATGTCGCGGTCGAGATTTTCGCGTTCGGGAAGAAACGATTGTAGCCGGGGTCGCTGACCCCGGTTCCGTGGTTGGATCCTAAAATCCCGGTCGGCATCGCCCCGAAAGCTTTCGGAGCTACAACATGGACGCGCGCTCAGCTCGGCGTGTGCTGGAGAAATTCGTTCAGCGCATCTACAGCTGCGACGACTGGCCAGGCCGAGATCGCCAGGAGGATGACAAAAAGCAACGCTTCAATGGCAAATTCCCAACTCTTTTCGCTCGCGAAATAACTTCGGGTTAATCCGAGGAATGACCTCAGAGCCAGTGATCGCCGGTATGGCGTTCGTTTGATCACCGTTCGTTTCACTGTAATCACGCTCATAGTTGAGCGTTGGATAAACCGGGGAGCGCGCCGCGTCAGGTTACGAATTGTCAAAATCGCGTGACGATCCGGTGACGCGTCATCTGGCCACAGCTTTCCAAAGGTTGATCGCTCAGCAGCCGCAAGAGCCACTCTCGCTAATTGAACCCAAGCCAGAATCGGTTGGGAGCGATGATGAATTGCTGCATCCAAATAAGCAGCAAGAAGCCCATGGCCGAATATGTCGCACTTTCCTGTTTGAAGGCACGTGGCTCGATCTGGTTTTGCGAGATTGCGGAATTAATGTCTTTATCATCGTAGGCGTTGCTACAGAAATCGGAATATAGGCAACTGCGCGTCACGGAGCTGACCTCGGTTACATTCCGGTCTTGGTGAGCCACGCGTGCGGGGCCGGCAACGAAGAAGCAGCCAGGCGTTCCATTGAAAGTTTAAAAATTACGGGTGACGCAATTTTGATCGACACGAAAACGCTGCATGCTCACTTTGCGACGGGCAAAAGCAGAATACCATAACATCAAATAAGGAGCATAAACCTCATGCCAAAAGAAACCGGTCCGAACTCAAACCGTTACTGAAATACGCAATGCGCAATTATTATGTGGCGGTAGCGACGCTAGCTCTATCTCTCTTAGGCGCAAGCGCACCATCGCAGGCGCAAGTGAGCGCAATCATTTGTGACGGCCGGTGGCACACCGTTCCAGCAGTGGATGTGACCCGCCAATTTGGCGACTTCAACTCGCTGAACGCAGTGGCGGCGCTCTCCTCGACGGACGTCTGGGCGGTCGGTCAGTGGAGACGCTTCTCTGGCACTGACTACGACCACGCTTTAGTCGAACACTGGGATGGCACAAGTTGGGCGGTGATACAAACCCCGCATCCGTCGCTACCCATAAGTATTTTGTTCGGGGTAGCGGCCTTATCCTCCAGTGATGTGTGGGCGGTGGGTTATGAAGAGGACCTGATAAGCGGTTATCGGACGTTGATCGAACATTGGGATGGAAGCACGTGGACTATCATACAAGACGGCACTAGCGAAGGATGGTTAACCAGTGTCACTGCCATCGCGCCTGATGATGTTTGGGCCGTCGGGTCCACGAACTACGTAGGTCAAGGATTGATCGAGCACTGGGACGGCACAACGTGGACGAAGACCCTTTTGGACGATGCGGTATTTCTCCGTTCGGTTACCGCAATTAACCAAAGCGACGTATGGGCAGTGGGACAACTCCCCCACGATGGCGAGGGCGACTACACCTACGCGGTGCATTTCGATGGCAGCAGCTGGACCCAAGTCCCGACGCCGAGTCCACTCCAGAGACACAATATCGATCAGAACTGGCTGACATCGGTGACTGCATTGGCTTCCGACGACGTCTGGGCGGCAGGAATTGTACGCGACCCGGATTACGGAATTCTCGATCGCACGCTTACCGAACACTGGGACGGGAGCATATGGACGGTCGTTCCCAGCCCGCGCCAGGGCGATAATGTGAACAATGACTTTTGGGGTATCGTGGCGTTTGATCCAAGCAACGTCTGGGCCGTCGGCTCAGTGGGCAATGATCCTGACTTCGCCCCGCTGATCGAGCACTGGGACGGTACAGCGTGGACGCCAGTTGCACCTGCTTCAACTGGAGGTGTGCTTCTCGGTTTGGCCGGCATGGGATCGAACATGGAACTCTGGTCGACCGGCTATCGCACCAAGCACAATCGTTATACCGGCACTTTGGTACAACACCTGTGCACCGGGCAGTAATAAAAGTTCGGGCTAGCTGGAAGTTTTTTAGTGACATAGTCGTCGCAAGGAGCTAGATCGGCCGGCGGAACATCGCGCAGCTCGGCTTGCAACCGACAGCCGTCCCCCCGCGGAGGTCCCATGATTTCGATCAATACGCGACCTTCGCGACAGTCTCCAGCAGGATCAAAACGGCAGCGGCGAAATGCCGAGCGCAGTTAAATCCTCGGTCAATTCGTCGGCCTGCGGCCGGACGTCTTCAAAATCGCTGAGTCCACGTCGCCACTCTGGACTCTGCGGCCATCTTCGGACCGCGCCGCTGGGCTTCGAGGACGTATGGATGTCGTGAGTGTTTTCCAACGTGATTAGCGCTCAGTTCTTTTGTCCGATGGTTGAGATCAGGTCGGCAATCAGCGAATCGATCTTGCGCAAGTCTTTCCGCCGGCCTTTTTCCGGTTTCAATTTGCGATTGCGAACGACAATCGTGAGATCGCGGACTTGGTGCAACATTTCGCGAGAGACCTGCTCGATCGGTCCATATGACCTCAGCGCGGCGAGACAGACAAGCAGATCATTTTCGAGACGCGCGATGTATGCTTTAGCAATCGTTCGTAAATCGCGGTGTAGCGCGTGAAGTTCGGATTCAAGCATGGTCACCGGTGACGACTCCCGCGATCTTCGACGGCGGGTTCGTTTGCGTTTCATCTTTGCTTTCATACGCCGGAGCCTACAAGTTCGCGCCGCGGCGACTGCATTTGCACCCGTTGGGCCCACGGCAAATAATTAACCATGTTGACCTTGCCATCCCTTTCCTCAACAAGTGCCGAGCAGGTTTCCACCCAATCACCACAGTTGTAATAGGTGACGGCGCCGAATTGGCGGATCGCTGCGCTGTGGATGTGACCACAGAGGACAGCGTCAACAGAAAATTTCTTCGCGTAACGAACAATCTCTTCTTCGAATCGGCCGATGAAGCTGACCGCGTCCTTAACTCGTTGTTTGGCGAATGCGCTCAGTGACCAATAACCGAGACCGAATCGGCGGCGCACGAGATTGATCGCCGGGTTGAGACAGAGCAAGAACTGATAGCCAAGATCACCCGCGAACGCGAGCCACTTCACGTTTTGCACCACTGAATCGAGCTCATGCCCATGGATTACAAGCATCCGGCGGCCATCGACCAGACGATGAATGGCATGCTTCTGCACGGTGATGTTGCCATAGGCGCCGTAAAATTTGGCGAGCAGATCATCGTGATTACCGGGGATGTAAATGGTCCGCGTGCCTTTACGCGATTTCCTAAGAATCTTTTGAATGACGTCGTTATGCTGTTGCGGCCAATAAATACTGCGCCGCAACTGCCAGATGTCGATCAAGTCCCCCACAACATAGAGAGTGTCGAATTCGTAATCGCGCAGGAAATCCAACAGTGCGCCCGCGTTCGCGCCACGCGTCCCCAGATGCACGTCCGAAATCCAGGCCGCTCGCACACAACGGACGGAACCTGGTTCGGGCCCAAACGGTCGCTCAAAGGAAAATCGAGCTGCGCTTAAGATTGGCATTTTATTTAAAAAATCAGCGCTCTCGCACGGTAATTATTCGGCGAAAAGCCCGCCGAGACCCTCTCCCGGCGGGCTTCCGCTAACCTAACTGCGTTGTGCTTAATCAGTGAAGGTGTCCGTTTAGAACATTACTTGCACGCGCCCGAGGACTTGATCGAACTGATCCTGACCAAACTCGGGATTGGCTTGGCGGAAATCCGACCAGGTGTGAATATAGTTAACCATCAGCTTGAGATCGTCCCCGTGGATGTAGTAATTGAGGCCACCCAGAATAGAATAGAGGCCGTCGTCACCCTTTTGTCCGGGGTTTAAATACTGCCATTGGGCAACAGCCTGCAGCTTCTTCGGGATCAGGAAATAGCCTCCGGTTACATAGAATCCGTCCGTCGTAAAGTCGGCGAACCCCGGAGGCACTCCGTTCACGGTGCGGCCGTTGACTTTTTCCTGAAGGTATTCACCAATTAAATCAAACGGACCCACTTTAAGCCAGGCGTCCACGCTCCATGCCGTTCTTTCATCCGCGCCAGGGAGGGTAAATGGCGAGAGGGACCCATCAGCGTTGACCAGAAGGTTCCCCGATTGTGAGATATTTACCCCCTTGTCATCGCGGCTATTGAGCACGTCGCCGCCAAGCTTGAGAAAGGATCCCTTACCGAAAACGTCTTGGAACAAGGTCGACTCCAGCCGGCCTACGTACATGAAGTTATTGTTATCGTT
>Ga0209376_1001707_pt1 | contig 21762 bp, 27 predicted proteins | sample GraSoiAngelo_134_FD_185891 | JGI IMG/M metagenome (GOLD analysis project Ga0209376, IMG submission 185891) | Grasslands soil microbial communities from the Angelo Coastal Reserve, California, USA - 14_0929_05_30cm (SPAdes) (version 2) | ecosystem: Environmental > Terrestrial > Soil > Grasslands ... | reverse complement strand
TGCCGCGCTGCCCGTAAGCGCCCCGGCGACTAGCTTGCCGCAGGCGATCGCGAGGTTCGCCGCCATCGCGGCGAGGACCGCGCCCCGGCTCTCTTCGCCCGGACTTTCGATGGCGCTCGAGGCCTGCGTAGCGGCTTCTGCCATAGCGGGAACTAACGCTAACATGTCCGCCGAGCAGGGGACATCAGAGCGTCCGTCTTGGGACGCGGGCGCGCTCTCGGGCGAACGGCTAGGCGCGGGCCAGCCTCTTGGCCGCGCGCAGCGTGAGCAGGTGGGCGCCGAGCTCGTCGTGGCCCTTCCGCTCGAGGTGCCGGTGGTATACCGGCAGGTAGCGGAACTCGCCGAAGTGGCGGATAACATGCCTCAGCGTCTCGTCCGCGTCGAACGGGAGACGCTTCTGGCAGTAGCCGCAGCGATAGGTCTCTTCCGTCTTTGCCATATCTATCCCAGTGAGTAGACGCGTCATTTTCGATGCTGTTACTTTTCGCGGGGATATTGACAATCTTCTATAAGCTGCCGTATTATGCTCCTCGTGATGACGACCGAAATGAGTGTCCAGCGCGCAACCGAGCTTTGCTGCCAGATCCCTGAGCGGCATTTCCACCCGGAAGAGAACGACGGTGCGAAGGAAGCGGCCGCCGTCTTCCGCGCGCTCTCCGACGAGACGCGGCTGCGCATCCTCAAGGGGATATCGCAAATGGGCGAGCTGTGCGAGTGCAATATCGTGCCCGTGTTCGGTCTGTCTCAGCCGACGGTGAACTACCACCTGAAGGTCCTGCGTGCGGCCGGGCTCGTGAGCTCTGAGCGGCGCGGACAGTGGGTGTACCACCGCGTGAACCAGAAGGCGGTCCTGGGGGCGGTCAGGGATCTGACGGAAGTGGCATGAGCGAGCGAAGTTCACCCGACCGAGATGACATCATAGAAGTCCTCGAATGTGATCTTGGCGCGCGCCCCACGACAGCACCGGGCGTCGACTCGCTGGTTCCCCACGTCCGCGGCGTTGCGAGAACCACCGGCGCCCTGCTGGTCGAATTCGATGAGCACGCGGCTGAGACTCTCTCAGCGTTCGTGGACGCGGAGCGCATCTGCTGCGCGGGGATCGGATGGGAGATTGAGCGCGGGCCAATGCTGCGGTTGCGTATAACGGCGGGCGATGGCCAGCTGGAAGCCATGGCATCGCTCTGGAAAAGCAAGCCAATATAGAAGTTTGTCGATAAGGAGGCACCATGGCGACTGAGCAAACGATTAAAGAAGAGGTGCGAAAGCGCTACGGTAAGGCGGCGACCCGCGCCCGCGAGAACGCCGCCGACGGTGGCTGTTGCGGTGGCGAGGGTGACAGCAACGCGATCAGCTCGCACCTTTACACGACCGACGAGATCCGGGACCTACCCCAGGAGGCCGTGGTGGCCTCGCTCGGCTGCGGCAACCCGGTCGCGATCGCGGCTCTGATCGAGGGAGAAATCGTCCTCGACCTGGGCTCCGGCGGGGGCATCGACGTGCTGCTCTCGGCGAGGCGTGTCGGGCCGTTAGGCAAGGCCTACGGGCTGGACATGACGGATGAGATGCTAGAGCTTGCGCGGGAAAACGCGCGCAAGGCCGGCGTGAGGAATGTCGAGTTCCTGAAGGGCGAAATGGAAGACATGCCGCTGCCGGATGCGTCAGTTGACGTAATCATCAGCAACTGCGTAGTCAACCTCTCGCCGGACAAAGACGCGGTTCTGCGCGAGGCCCATCGCGTGCTAAGGCCGGGTGGGCGGTTTGCCGTCGCGGACATCGTGACGCGCGGCAAGATGCCAGCCGAGCTCAAGCGGAGCCTCGAGCTGTGGGCGGGCTGTGTCGCCGGGGCGCTCTCTGAGGACGAGTACCGCGCCAAGCTTCGCGCCGCCGGCTTCGGCGACATCGAAGTCGAGGCCGTCCGTGAGTATACAGCGGACGACGCTGCGAGCGGTGGCCTCGGTGAACTGGTCCAGCGCTACGCGAAAGAGGGTGCCGAGCGTCTCGGCATCATCAGCGCGATCGTGCGGGCGCGGAAGCCCGGAGGTGTCGATGCCAAGCCGTTCGCCCAGACGGGCGGGCGTCTGCCCGAGCCGATTCCCGTCGTCGCCGCTCAGGGCTCGGTCTGCGGGCCGGGCGAGTGCTGCTAGTCCGGGGGTCGTCGCTCCGTTGACAGGCTCCACACACGCTGCCTAGCATGACGACAGGATCATGTGTCGAAGCATCAAGACCCTACGCGGTGACGAGACCGCGGGCGACGAAGAGGTGCGCGCTGCTGCACTTCAGTTCGTGCGCAAGGTGAGCGGGTACCGCAAGCCTTCGCGCGCCAATGAGGAGGCGTTCGAGGCGGCCGTCGTCGAGATCAGCGCAGCTTCGCAGCGGCTGCTCGAGTCGCTGCAGCGCAAATAGCGCAGCTTTTCGCGAAGAGGCCGCCTGACCGCTACGGTGTGCCGCTTATCTCGATCGAGCCCTCGCTGAACGTCGGCGTGTACTTGTGCTGGAGGTTCAGGTCATCCAGCCGATCGTTGATCATGTTCTCGACCTGCCCTTTGAGCCGGTCCGCGGCGGAGCTCGGTAGATTGCCGGCCTCAAACTTCGTCATTGTGATCTTCGGCTGCGCGCCGCTGAAGTCAATCGTGCCGCGGGCCAGCATCTGGCTCTCGAACGCTCCTCCGACGCCGGGGAGGTCGCCCAGGACGGGCAGCTTCACCTTGCCAGACGCTTCGGCCTCACCGTCGTGGAAACAGATGATCAGGTCCTTTAGCGGCGCTTCCTTCGAATCGAGATAGCGGGTCGCCCGGGAGGTGGACTCGCTCTCTGTGAACGAAACGCTCGCCGGCTGACCCGCGTCGAGCTGCTGGTCGAACGTCGACCACTTGGTCTGCCAAGCGGTCGCGAGCACGTCTTCGTTGTTTATCCCGCGGACCTCGCGCTGACCGGAGGCGTTCGCCTGATCGCTGCGGCAGCCGTTTGTCTCGCTTGGGCCACCGGTCGCGGCCAGGGCCGTCAGCGTAATCGCGCCGATGATGGCAGCGACGACGCCCAGCCCCATCAACGAGGTGATTACCGCCAAGATCTTTTCTGTCATGGGTTGCTCCCTGTCCGGGCCGCCCTGAGGGGACCCTATGGGCAGGATGTTCGAGACAACTGCCCGCGATATGCAACACTAACGACGAACGAGACCGGCGCCGCGTTACGGATGTGGAGCAGCGATGCTCCTTAGCTGGCCGTCTTCGCCCGCTCCTGCTCGATTAACTCCCGGCGGAGAATTTTGCCCGAGGGTGTTTTCGGAATCGCCGCGACGAACTCGATTTCGCGCACCTTCTTGTACGGCGCCACCCGCTCTTCGACGAAGCGCATGAGCTCATCCGAAGTCGCTTCCTGGCCCGGACGGAGCAGGATAAAGGCCTTCGGGACCTCGCCGGACTCGGCGTCGCGCTTGGGGATCACCGCTGAGTCCATGACCGCGGGGTGCTCCATGAGCAGCGCCTCAAGCTCGGCCGGGGCGATCTGGTAGCCCTTGTACTTGATCATCTCCTTCTTGCGATCGAGGATCGTCACGTAACCTTCCTCGTCACACTGGACGATGTCGCCGGTCCGGATCCAGCCGCCGCCCGGCAGCGTTTCGGCGGTCTCCTCTGGCCGCTGCCAGTAGCCTTGCATAACCTGCGGACCGAACGTCAGCAGCTCGCCCACCTCGCCGACGCCGAGCTCGCGGCCGTCATCGAGCGCGACTACCTTCTCGACCGTATCGGCGATGGGCGGGCCGACGGTCGCGTCCTTGATGCGGTTCATCGGATTGACGTTCGTGACGGGGCTTGTCTCCGTCATCCCGTAACCCTGGAGGACGACCGTGCGCAGCGCGCGCGCTGAGGCCTGCGCGACCTCCGGCGGCAGGGGAGCGGCGCCGCTCATGATCATCTTGAGACTCGAAGTGTCGTACTTATCCGTGCCCGGGAAGTTGGCGAGTGCCAGCAGGGCCGGTGGGACAGCGAAGAGGTTCGTTACCTTGTGCTTCTGGACGAGCTCGAGGCAAAGTGTTGGGTCGAAGCGGCCCATGATTACCTGCGTGGCACCGGCGGCGAAGCCGCAGGCCATGAGGACGACCATTCCGTAAATGTGATAGAAGGGCAGGAAGTCGAGCAGCACCGAATAGGAGCTGCTCATGCCGGTCGACAACGTTTGCCGGACGTTACTGACCAGGTTGTAGTGGCTCAGCATAACGCCTTTTGGAAGGCCGGTGGTCCCGCTGGAGTAGGGCAGAGCGGCGAGGTCCTCCTTCGGATTGAACGAGACGGGGTCTGGATCGCCCTTCGCGTCGGCGGCAAGCGACCAGACATCTTCGATGGCGAAGACGTGTCGCAACTCGGGCAGGTGCTCGCGAACGCCGTGGACAAGGGGCTGAAGCGGGCCCATGGCGAAGGCGGCGCGTGCACCGCAGTCCTCGAGCTGGTGAAGGACTTCGCGCTCCTTGTACAGGGGGTTGAGCGTGGTGACAACGCCGCCGGCGAAGAGCGTCCCATAGAAGGCGACGAAGTACTCGGGGCAGTTTGCCGAGAGGACGGCGATCCGGTCACCTTTCTGGATCCCGGAGTCCTGGAGGTGCCGGCCCAGCCGGCGGCTCGCCTGCCACGCCTCGCCAAAGGTGTAGCTCTCGCCCTCCGGCGTGAGGAACGCCGGCTTATCGCGAAAGCGCTCTGCGGCGGGGGCCAGGAGCTGAGTCAGCGGAATCTCCGCGTACGGTGCGAGGCTGAACCAGGGGCTGTGGTAGAGCATATGAGTCGCTCCTTTCAGGAAGGCGTACCGGCGCCGAACAGTCTAACAGCAGTCCCGGCAACGCGCCGCCCAAGCGCCCGCGCCTGGTGCCGGTCATCCTCCGTAACCTGACCGTGCGCCGTCGCACCATAGTAGGAGCCGGAGACACGCATCCGCTCAGACCAGGGCAGCCCGACGACGAGCATGCCGTGTGCGAACAGCACGTGCAGCAGCTGGAGAAGCGTGGCCTCTGTCCCTGCCGAGCGGGAGTATCCGGCGGTGAAAGCGGCGCCTACCTTGCCTGCCAGCTCACCGCTCTCCCAGAGGTCGCCCGAGTAGTCGATCCAGTCCTTTAGCTTGCCGGTCATGCCGCTCCAGTTGGGCGAGCCGAGGATCAGCGCGTCACATTCCTTAAGCTCTCCGACGCCGGCTTCCTCCAGACGGTGATACTTGAGCGCCGCCTCGGGAACGCTACTCACACCTGAAGCTATCGCTTCGGCCAGTTGTTCGGTGAGCCCGCCCCGAGAGTCGAAAAGCAGCAGGACGGCGGCCAAGAGGTCTAGTCGCCGAGGGCGGTAGGGTAACCCAGGGCGACGATATCCTCGACATATTCGGAGCGCCAGCCCGGGTTCGGGACGGGCGAGCGGCGCTCGCGGAACCAGGCGTGGATCTTCAGGTACTGCTCCTCGAGGTAGCGGCGCCAGTTGTTCTCTTCTTCGAAGAGGTCCGGGTCTACTTCCTCCAGCCGCTTGTCCATCTCTTCCGGATCGATGTCGAGGTCCTCTCGCCAGAAGTCAGCGAGGTAGTCGAGGGTCTCTTCGAGGTTGCGACGGCACTCTTCCAGAAGCGAGTGCATAAAGCCGTCCTCGTCCACCCGGCGCCCGCGTAGGCGCACCTCGGTCGAGCAGTTCTCGCAGAGCAAGACGAACTTGCGCGCGTCGCAGTTCTCTCGCTTCGTGCAGCCTTCGCACAGCGGCGCCCATTCTGACGCCTCGGGCGTGCGCAGGTAGCCGACGAATACGTCGTCCGTAAAGCTGCCGCAACGTGGACACGACAGCTTCTTGGCGAGGATATCGTTGATGGCGCGTTGCCAGTCGATCTGCATGTAAGCGGTTAATCCCGAATCAGGCTCTTCGGCACGATACATGATATGGTATTTGGCCGAAGTGTCAACCAAAGCCCGGCGCCCGTCCCGGCGATGACCCACCGCATAACCCTCGAACGCAATACCCTGCGTTTCGCGTCCGCGCACTTCACTACTTTCGGCGGGGAGTGCGAGCCGATCCACGGCCACAACTACGATGTATTCGTGGAGATTGAGGGAGAGCTGACTAGTGATTCGTGGGTGCTCGACTTCAGCGAGGCGAAGAGCATGATCGCTGCCATCTGCAAGGAGCTGGACCACCGATTCCTGCTGCCCACGAAGGGCGCTGCCCTCAGTATCGCGGAGCGCGGTGCCGAATATGAGATCAAGTTCGGTGACAGGCGCTACGTGCTGCCGAAAAGCGACGTGGCTCTGTTGCCGATCGATAATTCGACCGCAGAGCGGCTAGCCGAGTGGCTGAACGGGCGCATCCGTGCGGCGCTTTCCGCCTCCGGGGCGTCCAGGATTACGCGCATCATCGTTGGTGTGGAAGAGGCGCCGGGGCAGGCCGGCTGGTTCGCCAGCGACGCCGAGGTAGGCTAACCTTTCTCGGAAAAACATTACATATTCATTTCCTACCCATTTCTGTTGCAATCGCGCGTCTTTGTGATATATGCTTCGCTCGCAACACGCGCCCACTAGGGGGGAAATAAATGACTGACGTAGCTACCAGCGTCCGGAGGACTTACCCTTGGACAACCAACGTTGACGGAGTGCGCCTCACATTCCGGCTCATGGAGCCGTCTGACCGCGAGGCCATCCTCGATTTCGCGCGCACGCTGCCCAATGACGACCTGATGTTTCTGCGCACCGATATTACCCAGCCGCAGACAGTGGACGCCTGGATCAACTACATCAAGACCGGCCGAACGATCACGGTTGTGGCCGAAGCGGACGGCAAGATAGGTGGCTACGCGAGCATCCACTTGAACGACGCCCTCTGGACGCGCCACGTCGGCGAGCTTCGTGTCCTCGTCGCCCGAGACTTTCGAGGACTGGGCCTCGGCAAGAGGCTGACGAACGAAGCGTTCGCGATCGCGAAAGACCTTTCGCTGAAGAAGATCACCGCCCAGATGCCGACGGATCAGCGCGGCGCCCGCCAGGTGTTCGAGCGACTTGGCTTCCGGCCGGAGGCCCTGCTCGCTGACCACGTGATGTCCCGTGATGGGCAGACGCACGACCTGCTGATAATGTCCTACGACGTCGCCGGCTTCAACAACGACGCTCAGGGCAGGTCTCGAAACTAGAAAGCAAGGCTCAGGAAGGCAAGAGTAGGCCGCCCATTATCGGGCGGTCTCTTTGTAAGTGGACTAACCGGCGTCCGCCGCCATGCGCTCGCCCGCGGCGTGCGCAGCGGATCCCCGCCTGCGGCCACCCCCCCTCGAGGGCTGCGGCGCGGCGCCCACCCGCGGGAGATCTGACCTATCGACTCCGGCGGCCGACCGGAGCTCAACGAATGCCTGGTTCAAGAACTCCTTTAGCCTTGCTACGTCAGGAGCGGCGTTCGGATCAGCCATGAGGCCGAAGTACAGCCTCTGGTCGTAGCTCGTGACCCCGCAGCCGACGCCCATCTCCCAGGCGAGCGGCATCATCGGGTAATGAGCTTGCAGGCGGTGGCCAACACTATACAGTGGGATCATCGGCCCGGGAATGTTCGTGCAGACGAGATTCGCCAGGTTATTGGGCGGCGGTGGCAACAGCCCTGCGAGCGATTGAATGGCGGGCGGTACCCCGCCAAGCAAGTCGCTAAGGATCTCCGTGCCAGAGGCGACGTTCTGTCGCTTCAGCTTCTCGGTCGTCTCGGTTATGGTCCTGAGGCGGGTAACAGGATCGCGTTCACCTGCCGGCGCCTCAATGAGCAGCATGGAGACACGGTTTCCTAGGTTCCCGCGCTCGTCCTCTCGACGGACGTTGACCGGCGCCAGTATGCGCACATTGCGGTCCTGGGTACTCTCGCCGTGCATCTCGAGGTAGCGTCCGAGCGCTCCGGCGAGGACCGTGAGCACGACGTCGTTGACTGTGCCGCCGCAGGAAGCCCGAATGCCACGTATCTCAGCGAACGAGAACTCGCTGCAGGCTAGCCGGCGCTCTCGCGTTAGCGGCTTGTTGAAAGGCGCCCGCGCTACGGGGTTCGCCATGTAGGGCTGCGTTGCCTCGAGGCTACGCAGCGCGGAACGGGTACGGCTTTCGCCCGTGAGCATCGAGTCGACAGTACTCTTCTGGAGGTCGCTCAGGCGGTCAAGGCGCTCGGTCATGTTATCGAAGATCGCGTCGATAAAGCGGCTAGGCGCGGGTGGAATCGGCGGGTGAGCGTCGACAACGGCTGGCGGAGGGGAAGGCGCAGGGTCCGGCGACACGTCAAGGACGATCATCAGCAGTTCGATCCCCGAGACGCCGTCCACGAGGCAGTGGTGCACCTTCGAGACCATCGCCGTCCGGTTCCCTTCGAGCCCTTCGACCTGGTAGATCTCCCACAACGGCTTGTTGCGGTCGAGCATGCCTTCGAAAAGCCTCGCCGAGAGCGCCATGAGCTGCGCATCTGTTCCCGGCGTGTCCAGCTTGACGCGCATGACATGGCGGTGCAGGTCAAAGCCGGGGTCCCATTCCCAGGTCGGATGGCTGATATTGAACGGCGCCGGCACTACCCGCTGCTGGTAACGCGGGATGAGGTGGATCTTAGATGCGATGTTCTGGACGAAGCGCTCGTAAGGTACAGTACCCTCGAAGATCGCTATCGAGCCGATGTGCAGGGGCGCTTCCGGCCGCTCCATGTAGAGGAACGACGCGTCCTGCGCACTCAGGCGCCTTTTGTCATTGTCCTGGGACATCGTCGCTTCCCTTCACCCGGACGGGCGCTTTGATCATGGGCTGACAACCTGCCGGTCCGGTTGACCCCCGCAAGCGATAAAGGCATTATATACCGTCAAAGCCGAATGGGAACCTCCTAACCCTGACTTTTCTAAGCGGGAAAAGCAGCCTCTGTTAATATAGAACCGCGACAGGGTCCTTTGAGGGTGCTATATGGCGAAAAGGCGTAAGTACCTTGAAGAAGAGTTCGAAGCCAGCGCTTCCCTTCCGCTCTGGCGAGAGGCGTTGCTGGGTATCGATTGGCTTTCGCTTCGCATCTCGGCCGTCTATCTAGGAATAGGCATCCCGCACGGCGACAACTCAGCCGTCCTTATAATCCCCGGCTTTATGGGCTCCGATCAGTACCTGGGCGATATGTACGGCTGGCTCGGCCGGATCGGTTACCAGCCGTACCTTTCGGGCATCGGCCGGAACGCGGACTGCCCGGAAGTGCTGACGATGCGCCTCCGCGAGACGATCGACCGCGCCTACCAGGAATCCGGCGGGAAGGTGCATCTTGTAGGGCATAGCTTGGGTGGTGTGATCGCCCGCGGCGCGGCGACCCGCTGGCCGCATCTCGTCGCCTCGGTGACGACCATGGCCTCTCCCTTCCGCGGCGTCCGCGTGCATCCGTTCGTCCTCCAGACTGCGTTCCTCGTGAGGGGACGCATCCGGCAGCGGCGGAACGGGCCGTCCATCATGCCGAACTGCTACAGCGGCGAATGCGCCTGCGAGTTCGTCACCTCGGTCCGCGCGAACTTCCCGGCGTCAATGCCTAAGCTGGCAATCTATACGACGACGGACGGCGTCGTGGACTGGCGCTGCTGCATCAATGAAGACGGGACGGACGTGGAGGTGCCCGGGACTCACGTCGGCCTCGCTTTCAACCCGCAGGTGTACCGCCACATCGCAAACTTCCTTGCCGCGCCCGAGAGTTACAACCGCAAGCGTCGTGGCGCCGCTTAGCTCTGCATCCAACCCGGGCGTGATCGACGGCTTCATCCCGCGCCGCGAGCTGCGTCCGTTCGTCGACCAGATCTGGCGGTACGACGGATTGGTGCAGGAACACGACCTCGAGCGCGTTTTGCCGACCGGCACGATGCAGATCATCATCAACTTGGCGGACGACACATCGCGGAAATACGACCGCGACGACCCGCGGCGGGTCGAGACACATCACGGCGCCATCGTCAGCGGGCCACACGCAGGCTACTTCATCATCGACACCGCCGAACAGGTGTCGGTGCTCGGCATTAGCTTCACGCCCGGCGGCGCGGGCCCGTTTCTCGGCATGCCGGCAAGCGAGCTGCGCGACTTACACGTCTCAATCGAAAACATATGGGGAAACGTTGCGCGACAGTTGCGTGAGCAGCTTCTCGAGGCGGAGGACTCGGATCCGTTCGGCATCCTGGAGGACTGGCTCCTCGCCCGTGGGAATGGGGGTCTCGGCCGGCACCCCGCTGTCGCCTATGCTCTCACCCAGTTCAGCGGCGTGCCCCACACCCGCAGCATATCGGACGTGACGGACCGGGTCGGGCTCAGCCCCCGGCGCTTTATCGAGCTGTTCGATGCGGAGGTCGGGTTAACGCCAAAGCTCTTCTGCCGCATCAAGCGGTTCCAGCACGCGATAAGGATCGTTCATCAAGCCGAGGTGATCGACTGGGCGGACCTCGCCGCGCTGGCAGGGTACTACGACCAGTCGCACATGATACGCGACTTCCAGGAGTTCTCCGGCCTGAATCCGAGCGCCTATCTCAAACAGCGCGGGCCGCACCTGAACCACGTACCGCTACCTGCCTGATTTCTCTCAGCGGGGTCAATTTCTTACAAGACTGTTCTCCGCCTCCCTGTCCACAATACGTGACGGAAAGGAGGAGAGCATATGCCACAGCAAACTCAGACCGCCGCGCAGGTCTTGTTCCCGTTCCTCAGGTACCGTGACGCCCCGGCTGCGATCGACTGGTTGGTGAAAGCGTTCGGCTTCAAGGAGCTGATGGTGGTGCCGAACGAAAACGGCACTGTTGCCCACGCCGAGGTCGAATTCGGGTCCGGCGTGATGATGCTGGCCTCGGCCCGCGACGACAAGCTGAGGATCAAGAGCCCGCGTGACCTCGGAGCCGTGAGTGGCGGCATCTACGTGTACGTGGAGGATGTCGACGCGCACTGCGAACGCGCCCGGGCGGCGGGAGCCGAGATCGTCCGCGGCCCGGAGGAGACGGACTATGGCTCGCGAGAATACACCGCCCGCGACCTCGATGGCCACCTGTGGAGTTTCGGGACGTATCGACCGAACGCGGAAGGGTAATGGGGGCCGGAATTGTCCTCGATATCGGAGCCGGAAGACCAGTCGTACGGCCGCATCGATCGCGCGGAAGACCTGGAAGGCCACCGCTGGATTTTCTTGCAGCTGGCCGACGAATAAATAGCAATCAAGTTCTCTGCAGGAAGGAGGAACAGATGGCAGTCAAATGGATTCCTGAGGGTTACCACGTGGTGACCCCGTATTTCGTCGTCCGCGGCGCCGGCGAATTCATCGAGTTTCTTAAAGAAGCGTTCAGCGCGCAGGAGAGCGAACGCCTCGGCCGCCCGGACGGGGCGATCATGCACGCGGAAGTAAGCATCGGCGACTCGGTCATCATGCTCGGCGACGCCTCTCCCGAGTTCGAGGCCACGCGCTCATCGACCCACCTTTATGTGGACGACGTCGATGCGGCATACGATCGGGCGCTGCAGGCGGGCGGCGAGTCCCTGCGCGAGCCGCAGGACCAGTTCTACGGGGACCGCAGCGCCGGGATCAAAGACCGGTTCGGCAACCAATGGTGGCTGGCGACCCACGTCGAAGACGTTTCGATGGAGGAGATGCAGCGGCGCCAGGCGGCAATGGCGCAAGCCTGACGAAAACCGGCCGAAGGCAGAAAAGGAGACGCCCCGGAGAACCGGGGCGTCTCATCGCTGCGGGAGCGGCGAAGGCGATTTTAGCTCGCGGTGTCGGACGACTCGCGGGCGGTCTTGCGCGCGGTCGCCTTCGGGCGGCCGTTAGTAGCGCGATTGCGGATGGTCTGGACGGTCGTGCCTGCGCGGCCGACGGCTTCTCGCGTCGCCTCGATCGCGGCCTGACCGGCCGAGCGGTTGGCCTCGATCACGCGCCGCACGACCTCACGGCCCTCGCGCTGGCTGTCCGAAAGCTCGTCGAGGAGCTGGCGTGTAAGGTCCAGTACGCGCCCCTGGGAGTCCGTCGCCGAGCGGACCGCGGCGGTGTAGAAGCCGCTGACGTCACGCGGGGACGAGGCGATCCGCCGGGTAAGGTCGATCGCTTCGCGCTGGCCACGCTCGACCTCGTCGATGAGCTGCCGGGAGACGCGGTAACCCCGGTCATTGGCCGACTTGGCGGCGTCGAGGAGCGCGTCATAGGCCTCGTTCACCGCGGTGAAGAACTTGTCCACATTCTCTGTCCTGGGCATTGGTCTAACCTCCTATTGACAACGAATTCATCTAGGTGCAGAATACACATAGCAGCAATTTGATGTCAACCCCTTTGATGCGCAAATTTCAAGAAAATGGCGAAAACAGCTAAGAGAACAACGGAAGACGGAGCACGCCGCAACAACCGGAGCGGCGACTCCCCATTTAGCCCGCGTCTGCACGGCGATCTACTCAGCTCCAGCCTGCTGGCCTATCTGCGCCGCTGGAACGCCTATGGCTACCAGCTGGTGCAAGAGCTAGCAAAGGCCGGGCTCGCGAGCTTCGACTCGACAACGGTGTACCGGACGCTCCGGCAGTTGGAGCGCGCCGGGCTGGTCTCGTCCTTCTGGGACACGTCGGAGTCCGGGCCAGCGCGGCGGATGTATGCCCTCACCCAGGCGGGAGAGGCGATGCTGGACGTTTGGCTGGAGCTGTTCGGCCGCTATCAGCAGGTATTGCATTCCGCCCTCAACTCGTTAGACAATCTCAACCGTCCCACCGCCGGGCGGTCCGAGGCTGCTGATGTCCCGGACGAGCCGGCAGAGGAGGAGTAAATGCCTGAGACGAGCACCCGCACCGACGGCGCCGCCGGCGAGGCGATGGAGCTATGGCGCAACTGGCTGACCGAGACTGAGCGGCAATGGAACAGCTTCTTTGCCGAGGTCATGGGCCGGGATTCTTTCGGCCGCGTCGCCGGCAGCTATATGGAGGCCTACTCCGTTGTGCAGCGCGCGCTCAACCAGGGGATGGAGCGCTATCTGAACACGTTCAACCTTCCCACCCACAGCGACGTCGTCGAGCTCGGCGAGCGGCTGCACAACATCGAGGAGCGACTGGCGACCCTCGAGGCGAACCTGAACAACCTCGCTTCGGCGGCCGGCATCCCCACCACGGCGGCGGTCACCCAATTGCGGCCGCGCCGAACGCGCCGCCCCCGCATGTCCAAAAACGAATCCAAGTAAAAATCGATCCCTGCTTCAAGGAGGGCAGCCGTGGCTACCGTCCGTCAGACCGATGTGAATAGACTTCTCGACGCCGCGCAGACGCAGGTGCAGAAGAACCGTCAGCGCCTCGAGAAGGGTCTCGATATCCTCCTCGCCCGTGAGGAGCCTCTGGTTGGCGTCACACCCAAGGACGTCATTTACTCGCGCGGCACACTGCGCCTCTACCACTACCGCCCGATGAGCGACGAAGTGTACCGCGTGCCTGTCGTATTCGTAATGTCGCTCGTCAGCAAGCCGTTCATTCTTGACCTGACTTTCGGCCAGAGCTTCGTCCAGTACATGCTGGCCCAGGGGTTCGACGTCTTCATGGTGGACTGGGGTATTCCCCGTCCGGAAGACAAGCGCCTGAAGCTGGACGATTACGTGCTGGACTTCATGCCGCGCTGTTTCGAGGAGGTGCAGAAGGCGACGGGGGAGAAGGACTACAGCATCCTGGGCTACTGCATGGGCGGCCAGTTAGCACTCATGCACGCGGCACTCAACCCGGGCGCGCCCATCGCCAACATGGTCTGTGCGGCCACGCCGGTCGATATGGAGGGCATGGGCCTCTTTCGGCACTTCTCCGATCGGCGCTGGTTCGATGTGGACCGTCTAGTCGATGCTGTCGGAAACATCCCGCCCGACTTCATGCTGCGGTCGTTCGAGATGCTGCGGCCGATGGACCGCTGGATGAGCTATGTCCGCCTGCTGGACAATCTGTGGGATCCCGTCTTCGTCTACGGCTATCGGGTCATGTACAAGTGGACGAACGAGCAGATCCCATTCGCCGGCGAGGCCTACCGCCAGATGATCCGTGAGCTGATGTGGGAGAACAAGCTCATGAAGAACACCCTCACACTCGATAACAGGCGGGTGGATACGAAAGCGATCACTTGCCCCGTGCTCAACGTGATGGCGGAGCACGATCACATCGCCCCGTACGCCGCGACGAAGCCCCTTACGTCGCTCGTAAGCAGCCGGGACACGGATGAGGTGGTCCTCAAGGGCGGGCACGTGAGCCTGGTGGCCGGTAAGAACGCCGTCGGCCGTCTGTGGCCAAAAGTTGCCGAATGGCTCGGCGAGCGCTCGGTGTAATGCGCATCGAAGGCTGCACGGCGATTATCACCGGTGCCTCGTCCGGCATCGGCCAGGCGACGGCGCGCGAGCTTGTCGAGCAGCGAGTCAATGTCGTCCTTGCTTCCCGTAATCGGGACAAGCTCGAAGCCCTGGCGCTTGACCTCGTCGCGCTTCCCGGACGGACCCTCGTCGTCCCGAGCGACGTGACGGACCGCCTCGCAGTTGAAGCGCTGGTCCGTAAGACGGCGGAGGAGTTTGGCGGCGTTGACATCCTGGTCAACAACGCCGGCACGGGCCTTTTTGCGCCTATCGCCGGCGGCAACCCTGAGAACATGCGCCGCCTATTCGATGTCAACTTCTGGGGCGCGATCAATTGCATTCAGGCGGCCGTGCCGTACATGCAGGCGCAGCGCAGCGGGCACATTGTGAATGTGGCGTCGGTGGCCGCGAAGGTGTCGCCGCCGTACATGGGCATCTACTCGGCGACCAAGTTCGCCCTCTCGGCAGTATCGGACGCGCTGCGGTCTGAGCTCGCGGGCAGCGGCATCGGCGTGAGTACGATCTATCCCGGACTGACGTCGACTTCGTTCATGGAGAACATGACGCAAGAGCTTGAGGTGCCCTCCTTGCCACCCGTCGCGCGTTTCGTCGATCCGAGCGTTGTCGGCCACCGCATCTCGCAGGCGATCCGCTTCGGCTTCCGCGATGCGTACATCTCCCCAGAGGATATCGCGGCGGTTGCTCTGAACACCGTCGCGCCGCAGATCGTGGACTGGACGATGCGGGCCCTTATGGGTCGCCCGCCGGCCCTTGATTCAGCGGAAATCGAGCTTCCTCCCTTAGGCCTTCGCCGCCGTGAGGCCGACGCGGAACCTTCCGGACCTGCCTGAAGCTGGGCCAGCCCGCTAGCATTCTGCAATGCCCGCCTTGCGCGCTGTTACGGTCCTGCAAGCTCTGACCGATTATCCTCAAGGATACGAGAGGTGTGGCGAATCGGGGAGGAGGAAGCGATGTGGAGACGATTCTGATCGTGCTCGTTGGCGCTATTGTCGCCATACTGCTCGTTGGCAGCGCGGTGTTGTTCTATGACGAGGGGCGAAAGCAGCGCGACCTCGGAAGGCGGTCAGCCTCCGGCATCGGGGACAGGCTCGCGGGTGCTCGCAATACGCCAGAGCGGGAACTAGAGCCACTGGCGCATAGCACAGGCAGCCTCACAGTCAAACCCTTACCGAGCGTCGAAGCCGCGCGGTTTTCGGTCGAATGGCGAGAGGTACAGCAGCGATTCACGGCTGATCCTAGGGCCGCTATTGCGGACGCCGACCACCTGGCGCAGGACGTGCTGGAGGCGCGGGGCTACGTAGAGGCCGGCGCCGAGCTGCAAACGGCCCGTGTCTCAGATCCAGTCGTCAAAGAAGACTACTGCCGAGCGCACCGTATTTCGCAAGCGAACGATCGCGGGAAAGCGGGAACGGCTGAACTACGGCAGGCGCTGGTCCACTACCGTTCGCTGTTTGAAGACCTCCTCGACACTGAGGAAGCGGTCCTAACGCGCTCTTAGTGGGGACTTCGAAAGCGGCCCCCAGGCACGAAAACAATGGAACGGGGCCGGTTGATTTGCCGGCCCCTTGTTTGTTGGCTGGGTGGAGACGGAGGGGCCTCCGACTCACCCCCAACGTCCGCCTAGCGCCAGTTTTGGGACGATTTCTGGTGGCTTCAAGCGTGTGACTTGTTCCACCGCGGCTCGGCTTCTCGAATCTCCGGACGTCAATTTCCCTTGGCGTGGGTTCTCCCGAGAGCCGAGCGCCGCTTACGTCCCAAGCAATTGCCCTCACCACCTATCGTGCTTTAATCTCACTATCCCAGCCACCAGGCATGAAGGGTGAAGTCACGATGAGCGACCGGACCGATGACCTCGCGAAGAAGGTCGAGCAGGCGAACAATTACCTGCTGAGGGCAATCGAGAACAGCACCGACGAACAGTGGCGCGCAAAATGCGCCGACGGCGAGTGGGCCCAAGGCTTCGCCGGCTACCACGCGGCCGCGAGCATCGGCGGCATCACAGGCATGCTGCAAGGGCTCGCCCAAGGCGTGAAGCTGCCGCCGATGACGATGGCCGACGTCGACCAGCAAAACGTTGGCCAGCTCAAAGAGCATGAAGGCTGCACGAAGAAGGAGGCGCTCGATATGCTGCGCACGAACAGCCCCGCATCGGTGCAGTTCGTGCGCAGCCTGAGCGACGCCGACCTCGACCGCAAAGTTAGTCTGCTAACCGAGATGCCCGAGATGACGATCGAGCAGGTCGCCGAGATGCTGCTCGTCGGACACCCGACCGGCCACGCGCAAAGCATCACCAACGCCCGCTGAAAACGAACGGGTCCGGGAAAAGGCCGCGGAGCTTCACCCAGTCCTTCTCTTCCTGGTGACGCTGGCCAGGGTGTACAAGCGTGGTGGCTCAGGCGTTGACAGATAGCCGCCTTGGCCGGCGACGCGTTGGTGACATGAACAAACATACCCCTTCCAGCGACCGCTCGCCGGAAGGGGTGATCGATGTGCTTATGGTGGAAACGGAGGGGTCTCCATCTCTCCCCTAGCATACAGCTGGCGGCGCGGTTCGGCGCATTCCTAGTGAAGGGCAGCTGACATGCGAGCTGCCCCGTTCGGCATGGCCGTTTGCGATTTCAAACATGTTCTTGCCGTCTAGTTCATTAGCAGGAACGACTATCATGTGATGTCTCTGCGATTGCGACAGTACTGGAGAGCAAGACGCGGTTCACGCGCTGGCGGCGTTGCGCCGTCCGCGCTTAGAATGGGCGCGACTCCACGCTGAGGAGGCAACGCTCTGGCGATCACCCTCCAGGAACGCTTTCTTGTCGCAGCCCCGGTCCAGGCCGTCTGGGACTATCTGCTCGACCCCAGCCGAGTAGTCGGCTGCATGCCCGGCGCCGTGCTGGAGGAAATCGAAGGTGATGGCACTTTCCTGGGGAGCGTGAAGGTGGCAGTGGGGCCAGTCGCCACGAGCTACAAGGGCAGGGTGAAGTTCACCAGCCAGGACGAGGCAAGCCGTCGCGTCGAACTGACCGCGGAGGGGCGTGAGGGCGGCGGCGGCACTGCCCGCGGCACGATGTCCAGTTCCATGCTGGCCACGGAGGACGGGCAGACCGAAGTTACCGTCGATGTATCGGTGGATGTCACCGGCCGGATCGTCCAATTGGGGCGGGGGCTGATGCAGGACGTGGCGGGCGATATGTTCGGTCAGTTCGTTGCCTGCGTCAAGCAGCAGCTTGAGGACGCCAGAAGCGAATCTGCGTCGGAGACGTCCCACGAGGACGTAAAGGCGGTGGCAGTCGTACCGCTCGTGTTGCGCTCCCTGTGGAGGAGCATCCTCCGCCCGCTGCGTCGCATCCTGCGCCGGCCGCCTCCCACCTGATGAGCCCCGCTTTCTCGCGAATTCGCGGTCAGAAATCGTTGACGCGTCGGCGCGAACGCTTATTAACGTAACCGCCCAATGCGAAGGAGGCCCGAATGGCGCACGCGATCACAGTTACGGTCAACGGCCAGAAACATCAGCATGAAGTCGAGCCCCGCCTGCTGCTGGTGCACTACCTGAGGGAGGTCCTTGGTCTAACGGGAACCCACATCGGTTGTGACACCAGCCAGTGCGGGGCCTGCACCGTGTTCTACAACAGCCTCGCAGTAAAGTCCTGCACGATGTTTGCTGTGCAGGCAGACGGCAGCGAGGTGCTCACGGTGGAGGGCGTCGCCAGCAATGGCGATCTCGACCCAATCCAGGAAGGGTTCTGGGAGGAGCACGGTTTGCAGTGCGGCTTCTGCACTCCCGGCATGATTATGGCTTCCTACCAACTGCTGAAAGACAATCCCGACCCCTCAGAGGCGGAGATCCGCAGGGCGATTGACGGCAACCTCTGCCGGTGCACCGGCTACCAGCACATCGTGAACGCGGTGGCGTCTGCCGCCCGAAAGAGAAAGGGATAGACCGCCATGGCTATCTCCAGAATGGTTGGCGCGCGCATCAAGCGGCGGGAAGACCCGCGGCTGATCACCGGCGCCGCGACCTACGTCGACGACATCAAACTCTATGACATGCAGTATCTGGCCCTCCTTCGGAGCGTCTACGCTCACGCCAAGATCGTACGGTTGAACGCCAGCAAGGCGCTAGCCGGGCCGGGGGTGGCGGCTGTGCTGACCGGCGAGGACGTAAGGCGGGCGAGCGCGCCGCTGCCCACGGCCGGCGGCGTCGAAGACCTGAAGGTGCCGGACCACGATGCGATGCCGGAGGGTAAGGTGTGTCACCTCGGCCAGCCGGTCGCCGCGGTCATCGCCCGAGACCGCTACGCTGCCCGCGATGCGCTCGACCTGATCGAGGTGGACTACGAGCCGTTGCCGGTGGTCGTGGACGTGGAGAAGGCGATGGAAGCAGGATCGCCGCTCGTCCACGAACAGTTCGGCTCGAACGTCGCCTACACCTGGCTGGTGGAGGGCGGCGACATCGAGCAGGCGTTCAAGGACGCCGATGTCGTCGTGAAGCAGCGGATGACGAACCAGCGTCTAATACCGAACCCCATGGAAACCCGCGGCGTCGTCGCGCAGTACGAACCCGGGCCCGGCATCCTGACAGTATGGTCTTCAACGCAGATACCTCACATCCTGCGCAGTTCGCTCGCCGCGCTGTTGAACCTGGCCGAGAACAAGGTGCGGGTCGTCGCGCCGGAAGTGGGCGGAGGCTTCGGCTGCAAGCTGAACATCTACGCGGAGGAAGTGATCGCCGCCGTCGCCGCAATGCGCGTCGGCAGGCCCGTGAAGTGGGTGGAGGACCGCGCCGAGAGCTTCCTCGCGACTACACACGGCCGCGACCAGGTTGCATACGTCGAAGCGGCCGCTACGAAGGACGGCAGGATCCTCGGCCTGCGGATGAAGCTGATCGGAGACCTCGGCGCGTTCCACCAGCTGTTTACGCCGGCCGTGCCGACGTTCAGCGGACTGATGTCCACCGGCATCTACAAGATCGCGAACCTGCGGAGCGAGGTGCTCGGCGTCTTCACGAACAAGACGCCGGTTGACGCCTACCGCGGAGCCGGGCGGCCCGAGGCGACCTACTATGTGGAGCGCATCGTCGACATGGCGGCCACCGAGCTAAGGATGGACCCGGTGGACGTACGTCGGCGTAACTTCGTCCCGCCGGAAGCCTTCCCCTACACGACGGCGTCCGGTCTGACCTACGACAGCGGCGATTACGAGCTGACGTTGAAGCGCGCGTTGGAGATGGCCGGTTACCAGAAGTTCCGGGAAGACCAGGCGAAGGCGCGGCAGTCCGGCCGCTACGTGGGGATCGGCGTCTCGACGTACACAGAGATATGTGGCATCGGGCCTTCCGCGGCGCTCCCTGCGGCCGGCTGGGAAAGCGGCACGGTGCGCGTGGAGGCCAGCGGCAAGGTGACGGTGCTCACCGGCTCGTCGCCGCACGGGCAAGGCCAGGAGACTAGCTTCGCGCAGCTTGCCGCGGACGAGTTGGGCGTCCCGATCGACGACATCGTCGTTCTCCACGGCGATACGAGCGTCGTCGCGACCGGCGTCGGCACCTTCGGGAGCCGGAACACGGCGGTCGGCGGCGCCGCGCTGATGATGAGCCTCGTGAAGGTCAAGGACAAAGCGACCCGGCTTGCCGCGCACCTGATGGAGGCGCTACCGGACGACATGACGTATTCCGAAGGCCGCATTTACGTGAAAGGCCACGCGGACAAGGCAATGACGATCCAGGAGGTCACAGCGGCAGCCTACCGAGCCATCGGCCTGCCACCTGATATGGAGCCGGGGATGGAGGCGACGAGCTTCTTCGAGCCCTCGAACTTCACGTTCCCATTCGGCGCGCATATTGCTCAGGTGGAGATCGACTCTGAGACGGGTGAGATCAGCCTGGAGCGCTACATCGCGGTGGACGACTGCGGCAAAGCGATCAACCCGCTGCTCATCGACGGGCAGGTGCAGGGTGGCATCGCGCAGGGCATCGGCCAGGCACTGTACGAAGAAGCGGTCTACGACGAATCCGGACAATTGTTGAGCGGCAGCCTGATGGACTACGCGCTCCCCACGGCCGCCATGGTGCCGGCATTCGAACTGGACCGCACGGAAACGCCGACGTCGGTGAATCCAATGGGCGCGAAAGGCGTGGGGGAGGCGGGCACGATCGGTGCGTCGGCAGCGGTCGTCAACGCTGCCGTGGACGCGCTGGCACACCTGGGCGTCCGCCACGTGGATATGCCGTTGAAGCCGGAGAAGATCTGGCGCCTGGTTCAAGAGGCACGCGGAGGGTAATGACATGATTGCGACGGAGTTCGAGTACCTGGCGCCCTCCAGCCTAGACGAGGCGGTCTCGCTACTATCGCAGCACGGCGACGACGCGAAGCTGCTCTCCGGTGGACACAGCCTGATCCCGATCATGAAGCTGCGCCTCGCCCAACCGAAATACCTCATCGACATTGGCCGCTTGCTCGGTCTGTCCTATGTTCGGGAGGACAACGGCGCGATCGCGGTTGGTGGGCTCGCGACACATCACACATTGGAGACGTCGGACCTGCTGAAGACGAAGATACCGCTGCTGCCGGAGACGGCCGCCCAAGTGGCGGATGTGCAGGTACGCAACCGTGGCACGATCGGCGGAAGCCTGGTCCACGGCGACCCGGCGGCCGACCTTCCAGCGGCAGCGCTCGCGCTCGGAGCAGAGTTGTACCTCGTTGGTCCCACGGGCGAGCGGTTGATCAAGGCCGACAATTTCTTTGTCGGCCTGCTGGCGACTGCGATCGCTCCCAACGAGATCCTGACCCACGTGCGCTTCCCTCTGCTTTCCCCGAAGACGGGAACCGCCTACGTGAAGGTGCCGAATAAGGCGTCGCATTACGCTATCGTCGGTGTGGCGGCGGTTGTCACTCTGGGTAGCGACGGTCGCTGCGAGCGGGCGCGGATCGGCCTGACCGGCGTAACGCATCTGCCGCGCCGAGCAGAGGCGGCGGAGAACGCCCTCGCCGGCAAGATGCTTGACGACGGCGCAATTGCTGGAGCGGCAGCTCTCGCAGCGGACGGGATCAAGGCGCTAAGCGATATACACGCTTCGGCGGAGTACCGGCTGCACCTAACGCAGGTGATGACCGGTCGCGCCCTTAAGCTGGCGGCGTCTCGCGCATAGGCGGCCAGGACAAGCCTCTGGCCGTCGGACGACCCGAATCGAGGCGATGTGGGTGTCAGGCGCTGGAGCGGGCGGCGGGACTCTTCTTGGTGGCCTGATCCACCTCCTCAGCCGTCATCAGCACGGTGGTCTTGAGGGTCACAGCGCCGCTGGCGCCAACAGTGAGAGCGACCGCAGCCGCCGTGACGTTATCAGGGACGTCCACGATCACGAAAGCGTTGGTGTCTCCGAACGCGTAGTAGAAGCTCTCTGCCTTCCGACCCACGGCGGCAAGCAGCTCGTCAAACAACTTTACGCCGGAT
>Ga0209376_1001706_pt1 | contig 21764 bp, 22 predicted proteins | sample GraSoiAngelo_134_FD_185891 | JGI IMG/M metagenome (GOLD analysis project Ga0209376, IMG submission 185891) | Grasslands soil microbial communities from the Angelo Coastal Reserve, California, USA - 14_0929_05_30cm (SPAdes) (version 2) | ecosystem: Environmental > Terrestrial > Soil > Grasslands ... | reverse complement strand
AATTGATGTTAAATAACTTATCTCATACCATATCTGGAGAATATCAGAACTAGTGTTATCATGCCAACTGTAAATATCACAGTTGATTGGGGCCCAAATTCAGGAATTACTACAGTGCCTATTATCTCCAATTCTTTAGACCCAACTTGAATTAGACAATCCAAGATCCGTTGTGTATTGGTTTCAGATTGGGTGCATTGAAATTCTTTTCCATCTATTTTGATAACTAGTAAACCGCCGGGGTGATCTATAACGTTTTTTGGAATCTGGAACTCTTGTTTTACTGAACTGTCTACCTTGCTTGTATCCATGGAAATCATAATGGTGTTATCTACTGGCGATACCTGCACATCTCCATATTTAATCAGATTAGTTCCATTACTTCGAACTTTTATCTCTCCTTCAAGAACAGGAATAATTATGAGTTGCCCAACATTTACTACAAAATGTATCTGGGCTGATTGTGTTCCATGTTTGATGTTTATTGTATATGTTCCTCCCTGTGAGTCATCACTTAGGACGAAATCATGTGAAAAAAGATTGTTCATAAGAGTTACCTGACCGACATCATATACATTTCCCATCGGATTTCGTACTATTATGGTGACGGGTGTTCCACTAACAAGTTGAACTGAACCTGATATGACTACTTTGTCTCCCAGTTCATAGAATTGCTTGTTAGTGGTAGCAGATATTTCAGAACTCTGTGCGTATGCATAAGTTATTGATGTAATAACAATCAATGGTACCACAAGGCTCATTGATACAGATTTCCGCATAAGCATTTTTGCAATTTTTATTCTATTTAACTGTAGACTTATGTTTTTGACAAAGCGATCTACATCTAAAAAAAAGCGTCAAGACCGGTCTTTGAGGTTAATTCTTGTTGTTCTAGCATCTTTGACATCTTTTCTCCCATCTTCTTTGCTGCTGCAACTTTCCTTTTCCCTATCCAGTAGTATGTTTCATCAGTTGTATCTTTTGCAATTAATACTATTAATTTGCCGTAACCTTTTCTACCAGTACGACCTTTTCTTTGAACATATCTTATTGAACTGGGTACATTATCGAAAAATATCACGCAATTTACTTCTGAAATATCTAGTCCTTCTTCACCAACCCTTGTCGCAATCAAAACTTTGTACTTAGCATCTCTGAATTTCTGTACTGCTTCTACTTGCTCCTTCTGCTTAAGACCGGTTTCCCCTGCTTTCCCTATTAGGAATCCAGCTGAGATTCCCATCTCTGTTAATTTTTGGTGTATGACATCAACCGAGTCCCTATAGCTTGTAAATATTAAAGCCTTGCCAGAAATCTTCTCCAATATTTCTTTTAATTTTATTAATTTAGGATGCTCAATACCTTTTGCCTGCGCTTCTTTTGCTAGTTTTATTGCTCTACTAAAATTAGGATCATTCTCAAAAAGATCTTTAATTCCAATTCCTTTTTTCTGCCTTGTTCTCTCACAGAATCGAAGAAATGTTGTGATACCGTGTGATTCTAGAACATTTAGTGCGTGGATCAATCTTATTGCGGTAAAGAGCGGTTTTGCGGCTCTTCTGTTTTGTCGCAAAACAAACTCTCTAACACGAAGAAGTTCGGATAATGATCTACTATTTGAAAGGTTCAAACCGGTTCTGCGTAGCTCAGTATATCGTGATTCGATTGCATTTTTTATGTAAAATTGTATTTGTTTCATCTCTGAAGAAAGTTCAACCGTAATCCATTCTGTATCAGTCTGTTTAACATATGGTTGTACGTCAGGACTATCTTCGGTCCTTTGTGCTATGTTTGATATTTTCAGAACTCTTAATATTTCAGAAGCCTTTTCTTTTTCACTTGGCAATGTTGCAGTCATTCCAATAATTCGTACATCCAAATTTTGAAATCGTTCTGCAATACCTGCATATGCATAATCTCCAATAGTTCTATGCGCTTCATCAAATATTATTAGGCTGAACTGATGAGGTGGGACGAGTTGTCGGTCAAGATCATTTTTCACAATTTCAGGCGTGGCGCAAACTACGCTATTTATCCACAACTTTTTGCGTTTATTTACCAAATCTTCTCCTGTAATTAATGCTATATCATCTACAAGTAGGTTATTCCTTAGAAATTCATAATGCTGTTGTGCCAATACGCGTGTTGGTGCAAGAAACAAGACCCCGCCTTTTCTTTTTGAGAGTAATTCTGCGATCACCTGAAGAGCGACTGTTGTCTTTCCAAGGCCTGTAGGTAGAACAATTAGACAATTCTCGCCTATGGCTTGTTTTGCAAGATTTATCTGATAGTCCCTATATTCTATAGTAGATTTTTTAATTAGATGGTGGTCTAGGTACTTTTCATTCACCGCATCTTCACCTTCTTGTTTACAGGTAAAAAGGTTCTTTCAAGCTGATCACTACCCAATACTTACAGCTAGTTACTCTGTGCGTTTGTAATCTTATATTATAGCGTAATACAATTCCATTATGAAAAAAGAATTCGAGCGACCGACTTGGGATGAATATTTTATGCTACAAGCGGAACTTGCTAAACTACGATCTAATTGCATTACAAGGCAAGTTGGTGCTGTAATAGTACGAGATCATAGACAAATTGCAACTGGATATAATGGCACTCCGCCAGGCGTAAAGAACTGTTACGAAGGCGGCTGCCGAAGATGTCAGTTACGCTTAGAAGGCAAGATTGCTTCCGGCGAGGGACTAGACAGATGCATTTGCAATCATGCCGAGGCCAATGCCATAATGCATTGTGCGATTCTTGGCGTAGGATCTGGAACCAAAGACACTACCCTTTACACCACATTCGTGACTTGCTTAGAATGTAGCAAAATGGCAATTACAATAGGAATAAAGAGGATAGTATGCCTAGGTTCCTATCCTGAAACAGATTATCAGTTGTTAAAGGATGCGGGGGTAGAAATTGTGCTTTTGAACAAAAGTAGAATAAATTATTGGATGAGAATTCTGCTTGAAGATTCAACTACCACTCTGATACCAAAGTGAGATAGCATGCAGTCTTTAGGTGCAGTAGATGAAGTAACTGCCACAATGTCACCAGCACTATTGGTTTCTGCAACGTATGACAGTCAGAAAAAAGCTGCGGTCTTAAAATTCTATGAGCCAACTTCTCAGAAAGTTTTCTTGTGGACTGACAACACGGGTCACAAGCCATATTGTTACTCAAAACTAGACCCAGAAGATCTTAAGTTTTTGTCAGAAAGAAAGGATGTAATTAGACTTGAAAAAACTAAGAAACAAGATTTACTCAAAGATAGAACCATATATGTTACAAAAATAGTTGTAGCCGACCCTTTGGCCATAGGTGGCACACAGACAGATAAGAGTATTAGAAACATAATAGAAACTTGGGAATCCGATATCAAATACTATGAAAATTATCTATATGACAATTCTCTGATAGTTGGAAGATATTATACAATAGAAGAAGGAAAACTCAAAGAATTCGCATATTCTATTCCAGATGAAGTCCAACTCGCATTAAAGGGATTACTTTACGATAAGCTGACAAGTGTTGGCATAATTGATACAAAAGAATTTCAGAGCCACATAAGCGAATGGGCTAATCTTCTCAATCAACCCGTGCCAAAGATTAGAAGAGTAAGTTTTGATATCGAAGTTCAATCAGAGACTGGAAGAATACCAGATGCCAAAATTGCAGACAGAAAAATAACAGCGATGGCCTTTTGCAGTAGTGATAACTTCAAACAAGTATTTGTTTTAAAAAGAGAGGGAAAGCAATTAGGAAATACAGAACTGCCTTCAGATGTGAAAATAACCTTCTACGACGAAAACAAAGAGGTCGATATGATTAGAGACGCATTCAAAATTTTAACAAGCTATCCTTTTGTTATTACGTTCAATGGTGACGATTTTGATATGCCATACATGTATAATCGTGCAGAAAGACTTGGTATGGATCTCAAAGACATCCCATTAATAATGATGAGGGATTCTGCAACACTTAAACGAGGTGTGCACATTGATCTATACAGAACATTTTCAAATCGTTCATTTCAAATCTATGCTTTTAGTCACAAATACAATGATTTCTCCCTAAATAGTGTGGCAGAGGGTTTGATAGATGAATCAAAAATAGAATATGATGGAGAGCTTGAGGACCTTTCTTTGTTTGAGCTTGCTAATTATTGTTTTAATGATGCAAAAATAACGCAACAACTTACAAGCTTCAATAATGATTTACTAATGACTCTGCTTGTTGTTATAACAAGAATAGGACGTATGCCAATAGATGATATTTCTAGGATGGGAGTGTCACAATGGATTAGAAGTCTCTTTTATTTTGAACACCGAAAACACAACTATTTGATTCCTCGGAGAGAAGAACTAGAACAAAAATCTGCTACTGCGTCTACTGAAGCCATAATCAAAGATAAAAAATATCGCGGAGGTCTTGTTGTAGAACCTACAGAAGGCATTCATTTTAATGTCTTTGTCATGGACTTTGCAAGCCTATACCCAAGTATTATCAAGGTAAGAAACCTCTCATACGAAACAGTACGATGCATCCATGATGAATGTAAAAAAAATACAATTCCTGGAACAACTCATTGGGTTTGCATTAAAAGAAACGGTTTAACTGCGGTTTTGATTGGTTCCCTGAGAGATTTGCGCGTTAATTACTACAAGAGCTTGTCAAAAAATCAGGCACTAAGCGAAGATCAAAAGCAGCTATACACCGTTGTAAGCCAAGCACTCAAGGTTATACTAAATGCAAGCTACGGCGTTATGGGGGCAGAGATATTTCCATTGTATTGCTTGCCTGTAGCTGAAGCCACCACAGCAGTTGGCAGATATACAATTCTAGAGACAATTGAGAAATGCAAGTCTATAGGAATTCAGGTTTTGTATGGAGATACTGATTCGTTATTTCTCAAAGGCCCTACAAAAGAACAAGTACAAAACGTAGTGGGTTGGGCAAAAGAAGAGTTTGGAGTAGATTTAGATCTTGATAAAGAGTATAGATATGTTGTTTTCAGTACGCGAAAGAAAAACTATTTGGGAGTTCAAAATGATGGCAAAGTTGATGTAAAAGGGCTAACAGGTAAAAAATCTCATACTCCACCATTTATCAGAAATCTTTTCTATGAAATTCTAGAACTTTTATCCAAAGTAAAGACCGAAGAAGAATTTGCTCAATCAAAGCAAAGAATAGGAGAAATGATATCACAGTATGCAAAGAAGCTAAAAGCCAAACAGATTCCTTTATCTGATCTTGCATTTAATGTTATGATAAGTAAAGCCCCATCGGAATACGTGAAAACCGTTCCACAACACATACGAGCTGCAAAACTTTTGGAGCAGACACGAGAAATAAAAAAAGGCGATATTATATCCTATGTCAAAATAATCAACAAACCCGGTGTCAAACCTGTTGAGATGGCCAGGGCAGACGAGATTGATGCTGCAAAATATATGGAGTTTATGGAAAGTACGTTTGATCAGATATTGTCTTCAATGGACCTTGATTTTAATACTCTAATTGGAGCTCCAAAGCAGACTGGACTAGACCAATTCTTTTGGAATTAACCTATCCAGCATGCCTGGCAATATTTATATATCAATTAGTTAGGACTAATATTCATATAATTTATAAAAGAAAATTACGATTTTTATAAATATGAGAGAAGAATCATGTAGAATCTGCGGAAAGGAAATGAATGAATTTCAACGTTGTCCAGTCTGCAGTCAGATAATCAGGTTCACCTGTAGGCAATGTGGAAAGTTTAGCGAAGAATAGATTCACATGGATTGCGTTCTCATAGCAAAGAAAATCATCCTAAACTAGTTGGGTGAAATTATTATGTTGCAAAATTCGTGTAGATATAATCGCCATGAATCTTGCACACAAGTAACTTAAACAAGAAGGAGTAATAGAAAGTGTGAATCACAAAGTACAGGAACACGTTCGGAAAGGAGACAAATTTGTAGATGATGGTAAATATGAAGAAGCCTTACTTTACTATGAAGAAGCTCTAACCTTAGAACCAAATGAACCTGATCTATTAAATAAGAAAGGTGTGGCATTGCGAAGTTTAGGAAGATATGACGAAGCCATAGAATGTTTTAACAAATCATTGAAAATTTCCCCAAGAGATTTAGACGCATCGTAGAAAGTTCAGACCATTATTTGTGGTCGCGTAGATAGGCTTCTGTTTGTATTCAATCTCATGAATGGCTTGTCTTTTGTTTCTTCCTTAATTTCTTTAACAAGCTCATCAATTGTCAGATTTCTAACGCTTCCAGTTTTTCTATCTCTTATACTTAATGTGTTTGCGCTTACTTCTTTTTCTCCAATTACTATTATATACCTTATCCATTCAGTCTCAGCATCCCTTATACTCTTACCTACACTTTCATTTCTGTCATCCACATCTACGCGAACATCACTTCTGGATATTTCATCTGTAAGTGTATTGCAATATTCAAGAAATTCAGGCTTGACTGGAATTACTCGCACTTGAGTGGGAGAAAGCCATAACGGAAGCATTGGTTTTCTTCCTTCAGTTTGATCTTTTGCTGCCTTTTCCAGTAAGGCGTAGATCACTCTTTCTATAGCACCGCTGGGAGAATTATGAAGAATTATTGGATTTTGAGGCTTATTATTTTCGTCTATAAATTCAATATTGTATCTTTCTCCATTTTCCACATCGATTTGGTCCGTTGACAACGCCGAAGCCTTGCCTAGGCCGTCAACATAATTGAATTCCCATTTAAGCACAAAATAGAAGAACCTCTCCTTCCACATCTCAACAAGAACTGGCTTTCCAATCTTTTTGACAAGTTCTTCGATCAGCGGTTTGTTTTCATTGTAGAAATCTTCTGTGAATCGTATTGCCATCTCATAATCAGATTCATCTAATCCTAGACCATTGATTACTTCTGTGGAAAGATCAAACCTCTTTCGAAATTCTTCTTTAGCTTGTGTCATATCTTTACAAAAAGCATGACAATCAGGCATCGTAAAGGCTCTAAGCCTTCTCAGTCCAACTAGTTCCCCAGATTGTTCTCTTCTGAAGCTATACCGCGTGAGCTCATACAATTTGACGGGTAGATTTTTGTATGACATTTGAAAGTCTTTGGCCATTAAGAATTGGCCAAAACACGCTGCAAATCTCAAAAAGAGTTGTTTCCCTTCAGAATTAATACTGTATTGTCTTGCAGGAAATCTATTAAAGTAACTTTCCATACTTGGGTGGTGAGAATCATACATTATTGGAGTCTCAACTTCAAGACCTCCATATTTCATCACTTTATCGGTTACGTATCGTTCTATGAGCGACTTCATTAACCGCCCATTTGGGAAAAATCTCATGTTTCCTGCGTCTGACGCTGGCTCATAATCTGCAATTGCCAACTTTTTCATTAGTTTTACATGAGGCGGTGATTCATTTGCAGATCTCTGCTTTACAGATTCGTACTTTGCCAGGACTTCGAGATTATCATGCCTTGAAAAATCAAATTTACCAACGTCATGCATTTTACCATCAGGAGTCATGATATGCCAAAAGGATTGAATTTTTGATTCTGCTTTTAACGCATCGGATGTAGATTCTTTATCTTCACTAGCAGTAATAGTCTTAGAGTTCTCTGCCAGAGGATGGCCTTTTACTTGAATTTTATATGACTTGGTCCATCCAAAGGGGGCTCTATAAATCTCAAGATTCTTCACTTGTGTTTCCATTTCCTTTAGGAGTAATAATGCCGTACTTGGTGAAGCAAGCTTTGAGCTAAGATGAGCATAAGGATATAACAATAGCTTATTGCAGCCTATTTTTTTCATAGAATCTGAAATTTCGACCATTGCTTTTTTTGCAACATCTGGATTATCTCCTTCTTCTACTGCAATAAATGCGACTAGAACTTCTTCAAATCGTTTTGATTGTGGGTCTATTTCTTCTGCATACTTGATTTCACGCTTGACAGGAGTGAATTCAATATAATCACAGTGAAGCTGTAGTATACGCATGTTTTGCCTTTGTAGCTGTTGAATTAAACCTTATGCCATTGGATGATAACTAGATCGTTATAATGGATGGATCTACTGTTGAGTTCAAACTATTGCAAAGACAAAATAATTGCCTAATTTCCAGAAAGCTTGGACCGGTAGTCTAGCTGGTTAGGATGACGCTCTCACACAGCGTAAAGACAAATGTCTCGCTAAGGTCATGGGTTCGACTCCCATCCGGTCCATTTCTACAAATTTCTTTCATGGTTTTTAACCGAAAAAGGAATGATGTATAAGTTAGAGAAAGCTAAATTATGTAGAGTAAGCTAAATTTTATAAATGCCATTCATGGCTGATAATTCATGAATAAAAACAAGCTAGCGGATGCTAGGAATGCAATATCAAGATTCATTGCGTATGCAGGACCTGCGCTAATTGTTAGCATTGGCTACATGGATCCAGGCAATTACGGCACAGATATTCAAGGCGGAGCTGCTCATGGTTATACTCTGCTGTGGGTTGTTTGGCTTGCAAGCTCTATGGCCATGCTTCTTCAATACTTGTCCGGCAAACTAGGAATAGCCACAGGATTATCATTGCCAGAGATTATTCGTCACAAACTTCGAAAAAATATCTACATCGTACCGTACTGGCTTAGTGCCGAAATCATAGCTGCATCAACTGATCTTGCTGAGTATCTTGGAACAGTCATAGCTCTTAATCTATTATTTGGAGTACCACTAATTTATGCCGCAATATTTGGAGCGCTTGATGTAATCATCATTTTAGGATTAACAACAAAACGATTCAGAGTGCTTGAACAGTTATTTCTCTTATTTGTATCGATGATAAGCTTTGGTTATTTCTATGAAATTTTTATTGCGAAACCTGACTCGGCACAAATAATTTATCATTCATTTGTACCAGCAATAGCTAATTCCAGCGCACTATTTGTCATAGTTGGTGTAATAGGCGCCACTGTCATGCCGCATGTTATTTTTCTACATTCCGCCCTTACGAGAGATAAAGTTCAAGGCAGTAATATCGAACAGAGAACTAAATTCAGAAAATATCACCTCATGGAAACCATTATTCTCCTAAGCGTAGCTGGTGTCGTAAATGCAACGATTATGATAATGTCAGCAGTTGCATTCAATCCAACAAACGCGTCTATTCAATCCATCTCTGAGGCCTACAAAACATTGATTCCACTCTTTGGTCTTGTTGCTGCTAATATTTTCTTGATAACACTTCTTTCCTCTGGAATTGCATCATCTGTTGCCGGTACTCTTGCAGGTCAGGTCATCATGGAAGGGTTACTTGGTAAAAAAGTAAATGTCTGGATTAGAAGATTCATTACAAGATTCATTAATGTTATTCCTACTACGATTGCAATACTAATAGGAATAGATCCGCTTCACATATTGATTTATAGTCAGGTTGTACTCAGTATTTTGATTCCCCTACCAATAATACCTCTCATTATTTTAACAAAGAACAAAACTTTGATGGGTAAATTTGTTAACAGAAAAATCACAACCGTTGTTGCAGCAGCATTTACTGGAATAATAGCCATCTTTAACGCATATCTTCTTCTGACCATTTAGAATCAAGTAGATCATGTTACTATTTTGAATTGAATATTTCGCTTCTTAAGAAAGCTAATAAGACGTTCTGCATGTTTTTGGTCTTCTGTTTCAAGGCTTAGAGTCACACCTGCGGTTCCAGCAGGAATACTAGAACTTAGCCTATCATGAATCACTTCAACTATGTTAACACTAAGAGCTGATATCTGATCTACTACTTCTTTTAATGCACCTGGCTTGTCTGTTAGTAGAACAGAAATCTTCACCATTCGGCCCATCTCCGTCAAGCCTTTTGCAACTATTTGGCCTAGAAGATACATGTCAACATTTCCACCTGAAAGAATTGGTACAACCTTCTTTGCTTTTGTTGGCTTCTTTTCAAGTAAATATGCAAGACTTACAGCGCCGGCAGGTTCAACTACCATTTTTGTTCTTTCCATCAAAAGAAACATGGCCTTGACAATTTGTGAATCATCAACCAATACAATATCATCGATTAATTCATTGATAATCTTGAACGTAAACTCGCCAGGTTTTTTTACGGATATCCCATCCGCTATAGTTCGCTCTCCTGGTACAGATTGTAATCTTCCTGTATCAAATGACTTTTTCATTGCCGGAAATCCAGAAGATTGTACACCGATTACTTTGACATTTGGTTTTTTTGTTTTTATTGCACGTAAAACTCCTGCCGCAAGTCCTCCACCTCCTATTGGAAGGTAAATTTCATCAAGATTCGGAAGATCTTGCATGATCTCAAGCCCAATAACTCCTTGGGCCGCAATTACCTTTTCATCATCAAACGCATGTATAATTTGTGCGCCAGTTTTTTGCGATATATCAACAGCTTTGGACCATGACTCATCATAGATTGAGCCCTCGAGAATAACATTAGCGCCATAAGATCTTGTTGCGGCAACCTTTGCTGGGGAAGCAGTGATGGGCATAACAATCGTACAAGGGATTTTTTCTAAAGCAGACGCAAATGCAACTCCTTGCGCGTGATTTCCTGCAGATGCTGCTATAACGCCTTTCTTTTTTTTATCTCTTGACAAAGTTGTTATTTTGGCATAAGCCCCACGTACCTTAAACGAACCAGTCTTTTGAAGACACTCTGATTTCAAATAAATCTTTGAACCTGTCATTTGACTGAAAGTTCTGGAAATTTCCATAGGTGTTCTTCGTATTACATTTTCTTGGATCTTTTGTGACTCAAGTATATCATCAAAAGTGACGTTCAATAGAGTTTTCAATCATATACAGTATATTTGGTTTATTGAATAGACTTGTCCTACGGAAAATTATGCGTATTTTTGATTTTGCAATTGGAATTTCACGAAAAAATGCATAGTAGATTTGTTATTTTACAGGATTTTCAAGGATCCGGAAAAGGCTAAATAGCATCTGAACAAGAAAACAGATCTAAGTCAAGGGGCCGCTTGGTGTCAACTCCCCAATGTCAGACGCCTTGCATCCAGTTCCATGGCCCCTTGACTAAAAGTATCAATATGTAAAGAAGATTAGAATATAAACGATTTTTTAAATTTTTAGAACTTCGATGACATCATTTATTTTTTTCTGCAAACTTTCTTTTGTCTTGTTTGATATTCTTGATGGGGTGATGTTTCCATCTCGTGAGTTATTTTTTGAATACTCTAAATTGAAATTACAAAGGCATCCTTCTTCAGCTCCAATCATTCTTATTTCATCGATTAAGACAGGTGTGGTATGATAGATCTCGATTAGCATATTGTCAAGTTCCTTGAAAAGATCGTCTCGTTTAGTTATAAGATGAGTAATCTCTGATTGAGAACTCAATGACTTGAGGAGTTCTTGAGTCAAGTCATTATGTTCAAAGAGTACTTCAAAGAGTTTCTGATGATCCATGTTTTCAAATCCTTTTTTCTTTAGCATTTCTTGAATTATCTTATCGCTTTCTGGTGCAGTTTGACCTTCAAGTCCTTTTATCTTATCTATAATTTCTGAAAGCTCCTTTTGAATTTCAATAATTCGATGGTCCAATTTGTAAAACAATAATGCGTGGTATTGAAGTGACATGTGGCAAGACAGCGCATAATTATCTTCTTTTGTTTCGAATTTTATAAAAACCCGTCTAAGATCCTGGTCAGTTGAGTTTGAGATCCCCTCGCTTTTCCAACTTGAGAGATTTCGTATAATCCTGTCATAAAATTGTCTTACCAAGGTAGGATCAAATGACTCTTGATCTAAAACAGTGCCATCTCCAAGCATTACTTTGAGTGGTTTTGTTTTTGTTACAGTCTTTACATGTTCTAAGAATAACGTGCGTATTTCCTCACACTTTTCAGTCATGGATTTTATAAAAAAATCAGGATTATTAGATGGGATTTGCATGCCTTTTACTCACACCCATTAAATAAATTTGATAGGTACTTTAAATACTAATAAAGAGCAAATTTTGTTGAGGATAGGTAGATGGCCAAGCCCTCGTTTAAAAAGATAATTTGTTGGAACTGTAACGTAGAAATCATACAATACTTTGATATAAAATATAAGGGAAAAAGAGGCCAATGTCCTGTTTGTGGCATCAATTTTCCATTGGAGTGAAGTAAAATGAGTGAAGAACCAGAAAAAGTAGATGAGCCAATTCCTACTAGCAATATAGTGGACATGATGTTTAGCGGAGCTAATGCTGGTGGTACTTTAGATACTGAAAGCCTCATCAAGGAAACTCAGAAGAGAGTATGGAGTTCACTCAAGAAGGGTTATGAGTATGACTATTCTGTAGATGAATCTGACAAGTTTCTACGTGCGCATGTTGCCCAGAAAATGCCTATGATAGTAATGTTTGTTGACCTTGCTGGGTCTACTGACATGGCATTGTTGCTTCCACCTGAAAAGCTAGGAATCATAATCAGTTCGTTTTCGCAGGAAATGAGATTTGTAATACGGTATCATGGTGGGTATGTATTAAAATACGTAGGAGATGCGGTCATAGGATATTTCGTAGCTGAAGAAAACCCACTTGTGGTGTCAGACAATGCTATAAATTGTGCAAAAAACATGATCGATGTAATCGAGCGTGGGATCAATCCTATTCTTAGTCAATACGAATATCCGGAATTAAGTGTCAAGATAGGAATGGATTTTGGAGAGAATGTGGTAGTAAGATATGGATCAGATCAAATTCGATCGCATATTGATATTCTTGGCCCATCAGTAAGCATAGCTGCAAAAATCACTGCCCTTGCAGCCCCCAATCAAATTCTTATTGGTGAAGATGTTTACAAAAAAATCCATCCATCTTTAAAAGAATTATTTGAAAAAGTTGAGTGGCACGACAATCAATGGAGCTATCATAACAGAGAAACTGGTAAGATTTATGGTGTCTACGCGATGCATCTTTAAACAATAAATTTGTCTGGGCATTCTACATGTTCATAATGATGATCTGTAAACTTTTCACCAATAACATACATTATAATTTTGTATAAATCATTTGGAAGAATATTTTTTTTACATTTTATGCAGTGCATAATTGTTGTTTTTGGCATTTATTTGATGTCGATCAAGCCTTCTATAAGGATCTGCGATCAATCGAATTTGATAAAAAATGACTTCTGCTTGACATGTTACCATATCTAATGAATAAGATTGTGCGTAAAAATGAAATAGAGGCCAGCAACAAACCTTACCATGTGGTATTTCGATGTAAAGAAAGCACTTGATTTTTATGGACAGATTGGAGACATGATAAATTCACCATTTGCTTTTCCTAGACTTCCGCCGCGAGCCAATCCTCCACTTGGAATATCAGGTGCTGGAAGAATCAAAGACGATATTGTAAATGATACAAATACAATGATGGAAAGGCTGTATGCTAATCACATAATGTTCCAAAAATATGCTACTGGGCTATTCAATCTGACTCCAGATCGATTTGTTCCAGGTCACCCAATGCATTCAAGAATGCATGTTTATGACAAATTAGAAGAAAATAGGCAACTTAGAAAAGAAAACACAATAATGAAAACTAATTTGAATAAAGAAAAGAAATAAGTCCAACTTTATAAAGTAACAATTCTTTACTTGTTTTGTGGAAAAAGCGCCTAGTCAAAAATGGTCTGAGCAAATTTCACAGTATAGAAAGAGGTGCCAGAAAATCCTTTCCATATCAAAGTCAATTAGATATGTTGGGTTAATTAACGAATATGGAAGAACGTTAACTGGAATTATAAGACCTGGTACACGTACTTTTCTATCAGACCAATTGGCAAGAAATGAATTCTTTTTTACATCAACATTTTTTTCTATGAGAAAAAAAGCCAGTCATTGGCTTGGGAGAATGGATTATGCCATTTTTAAACACGAAAAAGTTACCGTGATCATATCACAAAGAGATGAAGGAACCTATTATGTATCGATTAGTAAGCATGCAAGCCCACAAGCAATTACAAAAATTATTGCCAGAATAAGAAAAATGATTTAGACGGGTGCAAAACCATGGAAGCCACGTGCTTGTTGCGGGCCACCTTCTGCTGATGGCTCAAATAGTGAAACCATGTACTTGTCTGGATCTAACACTATACAGTTTTTTCCTGCCTTGTGTAAGACAACATCCCTGTATATTACAACATTTTTTGATTTGAGTTCTTGTGCTGCGGATTCTACGTCTCCAACAACCAACCCAATTACTATGCCGTTCTCAATTGAAGTACCCGTGTTAATTTGTTTGCTAGCTGGATGAAGTATTACAGTGGCTCCCTCTTTCGCTAGTTCAACCCAGTTGCCCCTTTTCTGTTTTATAGGCAATCCTATTATCTCATGATAGAATTGTAAGGATTTTTCCAAATTCGAGACTGCAATTATTATGCTCCCAAGATGCCTTATATTCATATTAAAACTAAAAACTCCAGTGTTAAAACCATTATGTTACACGACTTGAACAAGCGTTTCTGTTCGTTCTACCCCTCTTATGTTCTGAATCTCAGTAGTTACATCCTTTATTTCAGATAGTTCTTTTACTTCAATTAATGCTATGGCATCAAATTGACCGCTTACAGCAAACGAATCATAGACCGACTTTACCATACGTAGCCTTGCGGCTATGAGTTTTTTAGGTGATTTTACTAGAACTACGGCTTTGACCAACCCATGTCAACCTCCACTTCAATAAGCGTTTCTGTAGAAACGATTTCTTTTATTTTCTTAAAATCTATCACTATATTGTTTATTTCGTCAATTGTGCCTTGTAAAACAACAATGACGTCAGCTCGTCCCGTGACAACCATCACTTCTCTTACTGTCTTACGTATCTTTTCAAGTATCTTAATCACATTATCGACCTTACCTGCTTTTACTGTGATAAGACAAAGAGCTCTCATTGATACTTTAATAGCTTGGACATGAATAAGTCTTTGTGAAAAATTAGATAATCAGATTAAGTCTAGTCTTCTCCGGCTTCTTGTGATCGTGCTTCTTCCAAGTATGCTTTTCTAGCCTCAAGTTCTGCCTCTTTGTCAGTTTCCGTTCCATCTTCAACAACAATTATTCCACTATCTTCTTGTACAATATCTTCCTTGAGCTTAGTTTTTTCTTTCGGCTTTCCTTTTGATACTTTCTTTTTCTTTGCCTCTTTTTTGACAGGTTTCTTTGAGCTCTTTTTCTTTTCCTTTGCCATAACGACGATTAACCATCAATGTATATCGTGCTTTTAAACTTGTCTTAATTGGTATTAATAAACAAGAATTAGGCTTAATAGATCTCCGTAAAGGACAAAAATATCGTTCTAAAAATTAGCATCTTGCCACCTCGATGTAAAAATTGTAGTGCCACCGGCGGGACTTGAACGCGCGACAGCTCGGTCTTCAGCCGAGTGCTCTCCCGGGCTGAGCTACGGTGGCACATTCGAATATCCAATTTCGGGGGAATTAAAGTGTGTCTCTTATTTTTTCCAAGCAATATCTTTGATCTTTTTTCTTTTATTTATCGTACGGGCAACGACAAAAAGTAAATCTGATAACCTATTGATGTAAATCTGGCAATTCTTATTTATCTTATCAATGCCTGAAAGTTCAACAATCTTTACTTCTGCACGTCTGCATATAGCTCTAGCTAGATGCACTTGTGATGCAACCAAATTGCCTCCTGGCAATATAAAATAGGTTATCGATGGCAAATCATTTTCCAATTTGTCTATTTGAACCTCAAGAAATGTAGTCATATCAGTAGTTACGCGGTTTGAATTGTTGGTAAGATCTGGATTTGCAAGATCTGCACCTACAATAAACAAGTTGTTTTGTATCTGTATTAGCAACTTACGTATATCAGAATCCAGCTTTGATGCCAAAATTATGCCTATCGCGGCGTTTAGTTCATCAATTGCACCATAAGCTGTAATACGAGGGTTCGATTTCTTTATCCGTTTTCCACCAATTAAGCCTGTAGTTCCATCATCTCCAGTTTTTGTATAAATTTTTACCAACACGTATTCGTTAGTCTTGTCATTTTTATCTTGTTCGAATTATATTGTTATGTTATGAGGATGCGTACTCAAGGATTAAAAGGCTCTTTGTAAACAAGATACAGTATTGTTTGATTTCTTCTATATTGTATCTGAACTAAAGAAAGTGCCTAGAGAGGGATGGAAGAAAAAAGTTGGCATTGAACATCCGGAATCAGTTGCAGATCATTCCTATGTAACTGCCATTATGTCCATGGTATTTTCTGATACAGTTGGATTAAATACTGAAAAAATTCTCAAAATGGCTCTTCTACATGATATAGCTGAATCTATAACAGGAGACTTTACTCCTGAAGACATCTCGAAGGAAAATAAAAAGATAGTAGAAAACGAGGCCATGGAGGAAATTCTCGCTAAATTGCCTTCGAAACTTGGGGATGAATATAAAAAAATATGGATAGAATATGTGCAAGTGAATTCTAAAGAAGCGTCTTTAATGCATGAGATTGATAGACTCGAAATGGCAATACAAGCTGTAAAATATTCATCAGAAGGGTTTTCAAAAGAAATACTGAAAACTTTTGTAGAATCTGCACGAAAAGAAATGAAAACAAAAGAACTATTGAATATACTTGATGCAATATCCTATAAATAAGAAGGGTTTCTGTTTTTATCATGCAGTATTTTATTGCGCTTAAGATTGGCGAAAAACGCGTCAAAGAAGCACGTGAGTACCTAAATAAAAAATCAAACGGACAAGCGATGCCAGCGTTAGCTTTGAAAGACAATAAGAGTAATGTGTGGGAACCTGTAGGAGAAGAAAATCTTTATGCAGTACTAAATGAGGCTGGTGGTTATGTCCTAACAGATGTAAATGGATACATGATTGTTCTATGCGATAAGAATGGAATTTCCAAGGCAATTGTAAGAGGTCTTAATGCCGAACAGAAAGATACCATAGTCAAGATGTTACAAATGGATAGTATTATAGAATACAAGGGTCAGGTATCCCTACCGGTTTGATCTGTTGAAGTTAAAACAACGGTAGACGAGAACGTTCTCAGACGGGGTGTGTCCACTAAAGCGTGTCCCTACAGAGGACTAGACGTTCTCGCCTTGTAAAATATTTAAGAATAAGATATTTAGGTGATGATGAACATTGTTCATCTAAATCATAAATCATAAACTCGCAGATCCATCATTATTTTGGGATTGCAATCTTGCGCCTTTGGGAGCAATTTTTATTCCCAAAATAATTTATCTGAATGAAATTACTAGTTAGATTAAATTAGTACGATTACTCATGTCAAGAAATGGCCAAGAAATTCGAACATGAGATTGAGGTAAGAGGACATCTTATTGATTCATTGATACTAACGAAAATTTTTGATATCATAATGGATCTTAATGGCGAATTTCAAGTACAAGAGTTTACCGTGGGAAAACGAAAGAAAGATGAGAGCCACGCCAAGATTATCATTCAAGGTAAATCACAAGATCATCTAAACCAAATTCTAGAAGCAGTCTACCGAGAAGGTGCGACTTCAAAAATTCAGCAAGAAATCAGACTCAAACCTGCATCAAGGTACATGGTAATGCCAGATGATTTTTACAGTACAACTAATAGTCATACTGAGGTTTTCCACATAGGCAAATGGATTGAGGTGGAGAACATGATGATGGACAAGTGTATAGTGGTAAAAGCAAATAGAGCATTCTGTACTCCTATTAGAGAAATTAAGAAAAAAGACATGATCGTAGTTGGTGAACAAGGAATACGAATTACTCCTCCTGAACGGCCAAGAGAAGGTGTAAATCTATTTCAGTTCATGGGGAGCAGTAGCTCAAGTGAGCGACCTACTCAACACATTGCAAGAAAGGTAGCAGAAGACATTTACAAAACAAAAAAACAGAATGGGAAAATTGTTCTAGTTGGAGGACCAGCTATAGTGCATACTGGCGCAGACGAATCTGTGGCCAGTCTGATAAAATTAGGATATATAGATGCAGTCCTAGCTGGAAATGCGCTTGCTGTTCATGATATAGAATATTCGACGCTTGGAACATCTCTAGGAATGAACGTTCGTGACGGAACCCTTGCCATACGCGGTCATAGAAATCACATGCAGGCCATAAATTCGGTCTTCAAAGCTGGCTCTATTCCAAAAATGGTTCAAAAAAAGATGCTTACAAAAGGAATTATGTTCGAGTGTGTGAAAAACAACATACCGTTTGTTCTTGCGGGTTCACTACGAGACGATGGTCCACTACCAGATGTAATAACGGATATGACATTAGCACAAAGAAAGTACAAAGAAATTCTCAAAGACGCCAAAATGGTCATAATGATTTCTACCATGTTACACTCAATTGCAACCGGAAACATGCTTCCAGCTGATGTTAAGGTAATAGTAGTAGACATCAATCAGCCAACAGTAACAAAACTTATGGACCGTGGAACATGGCAAGCATTGGGCATAGTCACAGATGTTGGTGCCTTTATACCATTGGTAACGCAAGAAATTCAAAAGATTACAAAATAAAATCTAGCCGCAATCATTTAAGATAATAGTTACAAAGATAAAGATTTACCAAAGTTTTCATGCGGGTCATGTTATCCATGAAGTTATTGGTTCGTAATATGTTCATATAGGATAGTTTTGAAAGTATCACCGTGCGATTAAAGGACAAAGTAGCAATCGTAACTGGTGCATCAAGCGAGATTGGAATAGAGATATCGAAAAGATTTGTAGAAGAAGGTGCACGTGTTGTCTTGATAGGAAGAAATCGTGAGAAGCTTGAAAAGGCCAGATCTTCTATTAAAAACTATTCTTCACAAACAGTAGCAATTCCTTGCGACATTACAAACGAATCACAGGTCATTCAGACCGTTAACCAAATTAGAGAACATTATGGAAAAATAGATATTCTAGTAAATAATGCCGCAGTAATCAATGAGCCAATACACTTTCATGAAATGTCAGAGTCAGACTGGATGCCCTTAGTTAACACTAACTTGTTTGGAACTTTCAAAATAACAAAGTCTGTTCTAACTAATATGCTGGAAAACAAGAATGGGTGTATCATCAATATAGGCTCGATTTCAAGTGAGAGAGCTATACCTAAAGTTCACTTAACGGTATATTGCACAACTAAAGCTGCGATAAACATGTTTACCAAAGGAATTGCTGTTGAATATGCTAGAAGAAACATTCGCTGCAACTGCATAAATCCTGGTATCGTCAACGCTGGAATGATAAAGCAGTATCTAGAGTACCCTGAAGCAAGAAAAGTGTTAGAAGATAGACAGCCAATTAACAGAATAGGGGAACCAGTAGACGTAGCAAATGCCGCAGTTTATCTTGCATCAGACGAGGCAAGTTGGATTTCAGGAATAATCTTGAATATCGATGGAGGAAAATCGGCTTCCGAGGGATAATTTGTTTTTAGATAGTTATACTTTTCATAATTAGAAATGACATAGTGGTGATTAAATGAAGTTCTTAAATACCAATTTACCGAGATTAATTTGTGAAGATTAATTCAATTATTTTCATGCTAATTTTATCGCTTCTAGTTATCTCATATTTACCTGTTTTTGCTCAATCTCCATCAAGTACTAGTGTGCCTTCAATTCCTATTACTGTCATGACTGACAAATCATCTTATTCTGATGGAGATACGATGATAATTTCAGGATTGGTCAAGGACCAGCTTAATGTTCCTATTTCGATTGTAATCAAAGACACTAACCAAAATATTGTTTTAATAGGTCAGGTCTCTGCCAATTCAGACAATACTTATTTAACTCAAGTAACTACTGGCGGCAGTCTTTGGTCTGCCGTAGGAACGTATGAGATTGATGTTACATATGGAAGTAAAGATAGAACCGCCAAAGCCACATTTGTGTTCACAGGATATCATTTTTATCCGATAATAATTCAAGGAGTTAGTTATAATGTAACGTACACAATAACAAATGGTACGATTAATTCCATAACACCAAAAACAGACGCGAAATTGTTACAGATTTCCATTGACCCTGCTGGGGATGGAACTCTTGTAATTACGTTGCCTAGGTCCTTGATAGATTCAAAGACTGGCAATCAAGATGACCCATTTTCACTTCAAGAAGATGGAGTTGTAGTTAAATTTGAAGAATCAAAATCTGATATCTCAAGAACTCTCACATTACCATTTTCTTCAGATACAAGACAGATTGAGATCATAGGTACTCAGATTGTTCCAGAGTTCGGTCCCCTAGTATTTGTTAGTTTGACTATATCTATGATGCTCATACTTCTTTATGCAAAACGGCAGTTGTCTTTATATAACTAGTTAGACAGTTTTTTTCTTATAATCTCAATTGTGATAGCAGGGTCGGCTTTTCCTTTTGTCTTTCGCATTACCTTTCCAACTAAATAGTTTACGGTATCTGCGTTCTGTCTTGCTTCAACCACGGCTTTTTCTTCCTCCTTGAATACTTCATCTATTATCTGTTCAAGAGAGGCTACATCGCTTACATGACCCAAGTCAAGATTTGAAATAACTTCTGAAAGTGATTTTCCTGTTTTTATCATTTCTAGTAAAGCAAGTTTACCTGAGTTTCTTGTTATCTTATTATTGATAATCGCGTCAGCAAGGTTAGAGATGTGCGTAGAAGAAATTTTCAGTTCCATCTTTTTTTCTCTAGTGTCAGCAAATCCCATCAAATCGGTCGTAATAATATTTGCAATCTCTTTTGCATTTGTTTTATTATGAGCTTTTTCAAAAAGATTCGCATAAAATTTGTCTGAAGACAAGACTTGCGCTACCTGCGACGGAATACCATATTTTTTGACATATCGATCTCTTTTTGCAATAATGCTTTCTGGCATCTGTTTTTGAAGTTCGTCAATGATGTCCTTGTCAATGATGACAACTGGTATATCTGCTTCTGGTAGATATCTGTAATCTTGTTCTTCTTCTTTTGTTCTAGCTGAGATTGTTATCTTTCTTGCCTCATCCCAATGCCTTGTTTCTGCTTGAACTGGAATATTTCTATCAAGTAAACTTTGTTGCCTTGTAATCTCAAAATGGAGTGCTTTCTCTATGTCTCTAAATGAACCAACATTTTTGATTTCAACTCTATTGCCATTTCCTATTGAAATGTTTCCATCAACTCTTAATGCCCCCTCAAGATATGGATCTGCTACTCCAATATTCTCAACCAAGTCTGCCAAAACATTTAGGAAAATTCGAACTTGTTTTGGAGTTTCAAAATCTGGTTCGGTTACTATTTCGACAAGAGGGGTCCCGGCCCTATTGTAATCAACTAATGTAATCAGAGTCTTTTCTGAGCTTCCTTCATAAATTAATCTGCCTGGATCTTCTTCTAATTGGATTCTTCGTATTCTAATTTCCTTGTCTTCTATCTTCACTTTTCCTTCAGACCCAATACTTGTAGGACCATACGCATTATACTGAGTTATCTGAAAATTTTTTGGCAAGTCTGGATAAAAATAATTCTTTCTAAAAAAACTGATTTTTTCTGGAATTTTACATTCTAGTGCAAGCGATATCATAGCTGCCTTTTCTACGGCTTTCCTGTTTAACAGAGGTAATGAACCTGGCAACCCTACACAGATAGGACATGTATTGGAATTTGGGGGCAGGTTTCTGTAATCTGCTTTACATTTGCAAAAGAGTTTACTTTCGAGTTTTGTCAGCTGACAGTGAATTTCTAGTCCTATTTTTGTCAAATA
>Ga0209376_1001694_pt1 | contig 21804 bp, 23 predicted proteins | sample GraSoiAngelo_134_FD_185891 | JGI IMG/M metagenome (GOLD analysis project Ga0209376, IMG submission 185891) | Grasslands soil microbial communities from the Angelo Coastal Reserve, California, USA - 14_0929_05_30cm (SPAdes) (version 2) | ecosystem: Environmental > Terrestrial > Soil > Grasslands ... | reverse complement strand
CTTATGGAAGAGGTGTCCGATAAAATGTCGGAGGCGTCGTGCGATCAGCCCCAATTTGAATCGCCGGTGAGAGTGTCACGATGCGCGGCTAAGGCGGCAAAGAAATTCGATTCGGGTGCGGTCTCGCTGTTGTAGGATGCGACCGAGCTGGGGTGGCAAATCGGAAATGTCGGCTCACAGCCCTCACAGCGGCCGCTCCGGACGGACATTTGTCAGTTACGCCCTTAGGATTTGATGCGCAATGTGCTGCCCTAGCGGATTGAAGAAGAAACGCTGGCCTCATGATGACAACATCTAAACCCCTAGCGGACCCCCGACTTTCGCCCGAAGTGAAGAAGGTCCTCAGTGATTTTCTTGAGGCCGCTCGCAACTCCTTCGGCGATCACCTCCGTTCCGTCACTCTGTTTGGCAGTGCCGCTGAAGGGAAGCTTCGCCCAACCTCCGATGTCAATTTGGTCGTTGTGCTTTCCGCGTTTGAACAAACAAGGGCTGATCAATTGCGTCAACCACTTCGCATCGCGCAGGCTGCTATTCAATTGCGTCCGATGTTCGTTTTAGAATCAGAGATCCCCGGTGCCACTCGCTCCTTTGCTCCCAAATTTGCAGACATTCTGCGGCGCCGGGTTGTTCTTTATGGTGATGACTCCTTCGCCCATATTTCTGTGCCGCGTGAAGCAGAGATTCGGCAGCTCAAGCAGCAACTCTTAAACATCACGCTTCGTCTCCGCGCCGCCTACGTTGCTCGCAGCCTCCGTGAAGAACAATTGGCGATCTTCATCGCCGGCGTCATCGGTCCACTCCGCTCAGCTGCCGCAGCGCTCTTGGAACTCGAAGGCCAGCCGGCTACCTCTCCGCAACAGGCCTTCGAACTCCTTGGGCTCGAACTCCAGTTGCCCGCCTGGGCCGAGGCTCTTTCACTGATAGCGACCATCCAGGAGGCGCTGCTGACTCCTTCCGGTGCGGCCCAACATGTAGTATTTCAGTTGCTGGAATTTACTCGTTTGGTCACCGCACGCGTTGAAACCCTTTCGGGGGGAGGTACGCCGTGAATCCCTTTGATCTGCGCGGGCCTGAATTTCTCCTGTTCTATTTTATATTTGCCGCCGTCGTTCTACTCGTGCTGTCTCTTTCCCGTAAGCTGAATAAAGGTTCCGACAAGCCCAATCCTTCTCTCGACGACCCCTTCGTGATCGCATTCTTGCGCGGTGGCGAACTCGAAGCTGTACGGGTAGCCACCCTTTCTTTGATGGATCGCGGTTTGCTCTCTATCAAGAGCTCGGGAAGCTCGACACCGTTTTCTTATGATTCCGAAAACCGCCTGGAGGTTTCTGACCCGCGGGCGACCCAGACGGTCAAGCGACCTATCGAAAAGCAAGTTCTCGAGGCCTTTGAGACTCCACGCCGTATCAGCACGACACTCGAAGCCCTTGAGAACTGCTCGGCCTGCCGGGGCTACGCCGACAACCTGGAGCGCTCGGGCCTCTTACATACTCAGGAATCGCGAGACGCCTTCCAGCACCACAGGTGGATTGCCATTGCTGTGCTCCTCAGTGTTGCGGTTTTCAAGATCTTCATCGCTCTGAGCCGTGGCCGAAGCAACATACTCTTCTTGATTCTTTTAACGATTCTGGCCTGCTTTTTGACTACTCTAATCGGTAACCCGTTCCGCACTGCTCGCGGCGACAAGTTTCTGGAAGATGTGAAGTCAATCTTCGCTAATCTCCACCTTCGCGCTTCGACACTCCGCCCAGGCGGGGCGACTTCCGACCTTGTGTGGTTAGCCTCTGCTTATGGCCTCGATGCTGTCCCTCCCATCGTCTTTCCCCACGTCAGCGCGCTGCTCGCTTGGCGTCCTCCACCCACATCGTCTTCAAGCATGGTTTCATCAGGCAGTTCCTGTGGCACGTTCTCCGGTTGTGGTGGAGGGGGAGGCTGCGGTGGCGGTGGCTGCGGCGGCGGGTGCGGTGGATGCGGAGGCTGAGGGCATGAATTCCACGAAAGACAGAGTCGGTCTCGGCTGGCGTCCGGATCTTGCCGCCGGAATCTTCGAGCACCTCGATTGTATCGACCTCCTCGAAGTCATAGCCGATGACTTCTTTGACTCCCCACGTCGCGAGCGTCGTGCGCTGAACACTCTTTCCTCGCAGATCCCGGTTGTTCTCCATGGCGTCGGTCTGGGGCTCGCCAGTTGCGAAACCGTCCAAACCAAGCTCCTGGACAAGATGGCGCGTCTGTTCGACGAGGTTCGCCCGGAGTTCTGGTCAGAACATCTCGCTTTTGTCCGTGCAGGCGGGATCGAGATTGGTCATCTCGCCGCACCGCCTCGCACGTCCCAAAACGTCGAAGCCGCGGCCGATAATCTCGGCCGGGCAATCTCCGTAGTCGGCTGCAAGCCATTGATGGAGAATATAGCGACGCTTGTCGATCCCCCTGGCAGCACTCTCTCGGAACCTGCCTGGGTCTCTGCGATTCTAGATTCTGTCGATTGTGATTCGCTTCTCGACCTTCACAATGTCTATGCCAATGCCCTCAATCATGGCTACGACGCAAGGGAATTTCTGAGGAAGATTCCCGGTTCACGCATCCGTGCGATTCACATCGCCGGAGGGAAACTCATCTCCGCTCCAGATGGCACTACAAGACTTCTCGACGATCACCTTCATGACGTCCCGGACCCTGTATTCGATCTCTTGGAGGAGGTTGCGGCTTGTTCGCCTCATCCTCTTACTGTCATTCTAGAACGCGACGGTGCTTATCCTTCCATGCTCCAATTACTCGCGCAAATTCAGCGTGCGCGCCTTTCCCTAGGGCGCGGAAGGGCCCGCCGTACGGCGACCCAGAAACAATTCGCATGAGTACCACTGCTTTCGAAGCATTCCTCGCAAGGATTTATGTGGATCCAGATGCCCGCGCACGCTTCAAGGCAGATCCTTACGCGGAGGCAAGGCGTGCCGGCCTTTCCCCCGAAGAGTGTGCCGCCATCGTGAAAATCGATTGGGTCGGCCTTGAGTTGGCCACCCGTAGTTTCGCCAAGAAGCGCCGCCCCAAAGTGCGATCGACCCGGCCCTCTCTTATCGCACGCGTCCAGAACCTTTTCCTTAGCACGTTAGGTTTTTTTAGATAGCTTTGTCTTGGCAATTAAGCCACCGCGCATTGAAATCTGCGCGGTATTCCGTGCGGCTTCGCTCCCCGGTCATGTCCGTCCGATGCCGGATGAACCAAGGGGCTGGAGAGAGCGTGGTTGAGAAGACTTCGAGATGGCCTACCCTTCTCTATCGCGCGCTTACCGTCCGGTTGTAGTCCGTGGCTTCGGATCGGCAGCTGAACACTTTATAGCTCCCAGATCGCCGTTTTTGGCCCGTGAGGGGCACTTCTCCGCGAACGGCACATTATCGGGAGTTGACATATAGTAGCTGAGATGCGAGGCGTTTGTTTGACTAGCCGCCCTGTTGTGTCTTTGGGCGAGGAAGTCCGGCGAATGTAGCCTCTTGGGGAGAATCAGCACCGCAGGAACTAGCATGACCAGCAGCAAAACATACAGGTTCGCGCGAAGAACGGATGCGAAGAACCCAGTGCCATCGGGGTGTGAGCTCAGCCGCCAAATGACCCATTCTTCCCAGACAGTGGTCAGCGTCATGCTTGCGAACAGAGCCAGAAAAATTGCCGCGAGCTTGATGATCCAGTACAACACGAGTTCGTGAGTCTCAAGTGCCCCTCGGCCTGCCATGAACAGAATGCAGCTCGCCAGCAAAGCACAAGTCATGATCCCGGCGAGAGCTGCAGGCGAGGTTCGGGCCAACCATGCTAACGGAGCCGCCTTGACGAGCCTTCGTGATGGTAGCCAGCACAGAAAGTAGACCAGTGGCACCCCGATGAGCAAAATACCGGGTGAGCTTGCGATCATCACAGCGACTAGCAGGCCAACAAAACTCGTCAGCACGTTGCCGAGAAACATTCGCCAAGCGGCACGTAGGCGCGGAAGGCGTCGCTCGAAGACGGCAAACAGCATCGATTTCAGGACCACCGCCACTATCAGTACAAGTATGGAGCCGGAAAGAGCGAGTGCTGGCACCATGACCTGCATAAATGGAACAACAGGTTCGCACGCCAGGGCCGGGTTCGCTATCAGAACCGGAACTCCTAGCACGAGGAGCCGATGACTTCTTGCCATGCTTGTGTACCTTCCTTCGGAAACGAGCACGCGACGCTGTTAGGATTTTAGCGCGACTCTCCAGCGCAACTCTTGATTAACGCCTATCGATAACGTGGAGTACTGGGAGGAACTTTTCCGATTTCCGACTTACCAGGAGTTATAAAATTGAGCAAGCGCACAATCGCAGGTCAGCCAGCGTCGGCTGGCATTGAGGGTTAGGTGACAACTGGGTTGAACAGCAAGGACTCGTTCCTTCGAAGAAACTTAAACTGTAAACATGCTCAAAGGTCTGGTTATTATCATTCTGAGTAGCGCATTTTCCGCCGAATCCGGGTATGAGGCGCAAACGACAACTGAAACAGCGTGCACGATGGATCAAGGACTCCGTGCCGAAAATGAAACTGATCGGTTGAAGGATTGGGATGCCGTTTATCGCTTTTTCAAAGAATTTGCGCATTGCGACAACGGAGCTGTTTCAGAAGGCCTAGATGACTCGATTATTCGATTGTTGGGGAAAGATTGGAACCATATTGACGCCCTGGCTCGTTTAGCTGCGAGGGATAAGGGGTTTGAGAAGTTCGTCCTCAGACACATAGATGAATTGGCCTCTCAAGAAGAATTGAGAAGTATTGCGAAAAACGCAAAATCACTTTGCCCGTCTGGTGAAGCACCCCTGTGTACACGGATAGAAGCTCAGATTTCCTCAGTACTCTCGGACGTCAATCCCTTCTTGGGAGTTTTGGAAGACGTTCCAGGACGAGATGCACAACACCCTGAGTTTCGCGCTGTGCGTGTGTTATTTCAGAAGAATGGCGATGAATGGCAGCCATTTCGGAGCGCCTGCCGTAACGCAGCCTGCCTAAAGGCGACTGCTGCACAGTACCCGCGGGAAGTGGTTTGGACCATTGCATTCGATGGGAAAAACCTCGGGCAAGTCACGAGTCGCGGCCCCTCGGAGTACAGATATCCTGCGGATGTTGGACTCGAAGAAATCAGTAGCACCAGTTCGGTTCCAACAGTAGGAAAACGTTCGCAGAACTATTCTGGATTCGTGGAGGTTGAAGTTTATCGTCCACTCGTAGCCGTCTCTCAAGCGAACTTCGAGGACTGGGAAGTGTGGAAGCCTGCAAAGTTGTCGGCCGAAATGACTGTTGCACTGCGTCAGCAATTCCGAAATAAATTTCCGAATGTTTCAAACTGCAGTAATCCGGACGAGAATCGTTTGAAGCCGTGGCAGTATCGTGACGATGATATAGCGATCGAGAAGGCGTATGGCTCCCGAAAGAAATGGTTCGTGGCCGGGATGAAGCTGACCACGTATCGATGCGACGGCCCAATCGAGGGCGGCGGCCCGTTCGACATTCAGTGGTACGTCGCTGACCCCTCCGGAGCGATTAATTTTTTGGACTCAGGACTGTGGCTAGTGGATGCAGGCGATTACGACCGCGATGGCAAATCCGAACTTCTGTTTGCCATTGATCGATACAATGTCGGAGGTTATGAACTTTTCTACCGCGAATTCAAAAAGCACGCGACATTTCAGTTCATCTATCACTAATCTCGGTACTCGTCAGCAAAAGCCGTCGCAGTGCCCGATTAACGCGGTTCTCGTAGACTTGAAATCCGTCGCGAAAGCCGGCGGGTCACATGGACGAGAACGCGACAATCAGGCACTTAGACTCAAGAACGCACGTTGCTTCATAATTTCAGGTAGGTTGTGGGCGTAATTCTCCTGTTCTCGACAGTTTCATTGCGACGCTTCATAATTTGGCGGAATGAGTCACCATAAATGGCTTCTTGTCATCGCGTTGGTCTGTCCAGTCCAAATGTGTAGCCAAGGCCAGCCCTCGGCTCACGTGCTATTCGCCGGGTGTTATCGGGTTGTTTCTCTAGCGTGGCAGCCACCGGATGAAGACATAAAACTGATTCCAGAACGATTCCAGCTGCGAAGTGAACCAGCCTTCGAATCAAGCAAAGAAATGTTCGCGGTGCGAAGCATACCTGCGAGCGGCAATCTCATGGAGAGGCTCTGGGTGTGGCGACCGAAGGGTAGCAGGCTATGGATTTGGTGGGGGACAGGTTTCGGCGGATTTCGCGGAACTTTCAAGCGGTCTCGCACTGGTGAATTCGTCGGTAGGCTCAAGGAGTGGTGCGACTCGCGGTGCGAATGGAAGAGAAGGGTTGGCATAATTCGAATTCAACAAATCGACTGCACAGAATGATGCACCGCGTCAGGAAGGAAAAACACGCCAAGTCCGGTTAATAGGCATTCGGGTGATGAAGCTACAAGGTGCAGTGGCGACGGTCACAGAAAAACAGGTAACAATTCCTTTCAATGAAGCGTCGAATGCATAGCCGGATCTAAGGGTCGAGAGCGGGTTTCGGCGCAAAGCAGGAGGGGTAAACCGTGCGCTGCGAGCCGAATCATGAAGCGTGGAGTCCTCAAGGAAATTCAGGAGTCCCACCGAAACACACACTGAAGCCGAAGCTGGTGATACTGGCGGCGACATGGCTGGCGATTTTTGCGGTCGCGTGTGGCGGAGGGACTTCTTCAACGAATCCGCCGCCCCCCACAGCCTTGGAATGGTTTTTCGTCGAGAGTTTCTCGGGGCAAGTCGAAGGATTCAGCGCCCCGTCGGGCCACCTGGAGCCGATTCCCGGATCGTCAGTGAGCTTCGTGCCGGCCTCTCCCTCTCCCCCACTAACGCTTTTGACCGCCTTCGCGGTCGCACCCACCGGCATGTTCCTTGCTGTCACTGCCTCCACAGCTCAGGGACCGGCCACGCTGGAAATTGCGAACATCGCGTCAGGTGGAGCGATTTCGGTGACGCCACTAACCGCACCGGTGGCCAACGCCTACAGAATGGCCATTGCATCGCAAGGAGTGATCGCTATTTCCGACGGATTTTCGACTATTCAATTCTTTACGCTGCAAAACAATGCTCTGCTGGCTGGTCTTGCAGTCCAAACTAGCGTAAGCCCACAGGATATGGCGTTTCGCGCGGACGGCAATGTGTTGTACGCGCTGAATGCCGGCGGCGCCATTGCCGTCTTCTCGGTTGCGCCGGATCTTTCGTTGCAGTTGATCCAGGACGCCCCGCTGCCGCTTGCGCCGGGGCAGTTGGGTGGAAACGCCGTGCGCATTCGTTTGAACGCGGCGGGAAACAAGATTGCCGCAACCACTCTGGATGGCTGGGTTTACGTGGGCGACGTGAATGGCACGGATGGAACGGTTTCGGGGATCACCGAAGCGCAAGCCGCGCCAAACGCGAACCTCCAAGAGGTTGTTTTGGATCCCACAGGACAAAACGTTTACACCGATGACCAGGACAATGGGGGCATTTATGAGTTCTCGACCGCGGGAGGCGCTTTGACCGCCTTGCCGGGCTCACCTGTTGCCACTCCACTAGGTTCGATGGGGATGGAGACGGATTCGACTGGCACGCGTTTGTACTTGGGGACTCCGGGATTTCCGAGTTCGCAAATCGTAACCTTTAGCCGGGACCTGTCGAGCGGAAAGCTTAGCGCGACGGGCGACAGCGTAGGCACGACAGCACTTTTCCCCAATCACATTGTGCGGGTTGCGGCGCACTAGAAGGGACTGCCAGGATAACTTCCCGCCCAATGCCTGAGTAACAGCGATTGCGGACAAGTGCAATCCGTTGCGGAATCGGCGGAATCGGGCAGGCCACTTCTACGAGTACCCCACTACACAGGACTTGGTTGGTTGTTGCGAATTTCCATCCTCCCAACTTCAATTCAAATCTAAGGGTGATGCCCGTTGGCGGCCAACAAAGCGAGAACAATAACGGAGACCAGTGCGCTGCAAAATACTAGGGTCATCCGACGCTCCCATGCTGGGTCCTCCGATGTTCCGTTGACGTAGCCGCGACGAACGAAAGAACGGACCGAGAATTGCCAGAGAATCCACAACAGTATCGGCACGGTGAAGACCGAGACCCACAGAGCGACCAAGATATTGCGATGAAATCCTTCGTGCAATTCTGATCCCGGGGCACCTCCTGAAAGCACAAGCAACACAAACAAGCACAAAATTAAACCGATTCCACGCGTTTGCACTCGGTTCCAAGGCGTATCGGGCAGTAGCGGGTTTCGAATCCGGCGCAAAAACAGGGATGGCCAAACTAGAAGGATGAGAGCTAGGCCCGCGAAGAAAAGAAAGACAAGTATCACGAAGATTGGCCACATACCATCTGGCATGAACACGATTTAATCACGCTTCATATCATAGGGGGAAGTCCAATTTGCGGTCGCATGTGGAATCGGCCCGAAACCACTTTTCCGCGAAGGAACCCCACTAATCGGGCACTGACGCCAAATCATGATAGATTTGGCATAATATCCCTAATCAATTCTTTCAAAATGAAAACCAAGCAAGCAAAAGATTTTCTCGTACAGCAAACTGCTGAGCAAGCGGCTCGGGAGAGTGTCCCGCTCTCTGAGACCGAGAAGAAAATGATGTACTTCACAGAAAGCGATGCCACGTCGTGTGATAACCCTGTGGAGCTGAATGAAGAATTTGAAGCACAATATGACACAGCTGATTATGAAACTAAGATTTCACGGCTTCTCCACCATGCTTACGATAGGTTGAAGCTGGAAGACCCCGAGGGAAAACGTACTTGGGACCAAGCCATTCGCACGCTTCGCAAAGGCGACCATTACTTTCTCGTATTGGGGATATCAAACCCAGGAGTGAGCATCCGACACGCGATTTTTTCAAACTCCTGGGAGTTGGGATGCTCATAGCTGTGGGCATCGGAATAGCGGCTATTTTCTCTGCCAAATACAATATTGATTCCCACCGCTTCGGCAAATATGTAGTAGCTGTTGTCTTAGGAGTTTATCTCCTTGCAAGCGGAACATTTCGCACTCTCTATCGAGTGGCTGCGGGGTGGTTCAATCAGGGAACGACGAAAGACGACGAGCCGGACTGAATCCAAGCTTCCAAGCATCTGCGGTCAACTCCTGAGTAACAGCGTTCGCTTCCATATGGAATTGGCCGCGAAAGGCCACCGGTCACCAACCAACAAATTCAGTTTGCGCTGTCCAAGAAGTGAATCGACCCGAGAGATTTTTCGATTTCGCGAAGAGTTGCGAGTTCCGGGCTGCTGAAGGAAAACGTCGAGAGATAGCCTTTGTTTGCGGTTGCAAACTCGGACCCGTAGATTGTACCGGCCGATGTCTGGAACGCGGTGCTCCATTTCCAGAAGTTTCGGCCTCCAAAGGTTGCTTTCTCCGGCACTGTGCTGGCCTCCATCGGCATCGTATTCTGGTTTATTCGCCGCGCAAAGTCCTTCAAATAAGACTCGGGGGTTATCTCTGGGGTCGACCGCACGTCAAACGCGCTGACCAAAACAGTTTTCATGGAAGCCTGCTGTGTGCCAGCGCTCCCTTCCGTCACAAAAAGCAGAGGATGACGCAGCCTTTCCCCTGCTTTCTTAATGTCTTCGTCAACCGGGTCATCCGTGGTGATTACATGTTCGCCGACCTTGAGCGCTGAACGAGCAGCGTCTGCGCCGAGAACGACCCAGCCTTGGGGGAACGCATAGGTGAAACCGAAGACTTTGTTGGTGTAGACGTTTTCCAAGACCGAACCATCCTCGGGTTTCGGTCCCGGCACTGCATCGTTTGCAAATGACGTTGCCTCCGGATGCGCGGCAGCTTCGTATTGAAAATTATTCGGCTCCAAGCGCAACGCTTCCGCAAACTGCGCGTGAGCATCGTCTGGGCTGCCTTTCAGTCGAAATGCCACGCGGAGGTAGTAATGACCCTCGGCGTTCTCAGGCACCGCTTTCACGTACAAACTTAGTTGGTCAATGCCTGCCGCAACTTCTCCCGTCTCGATGAGGGAAATGCCCATGAGTTTCTTTAGCTCTGGCACATTCGGCAGCATCGCCATCGCATTCTTTAGTACCGGAATTGCTTCCTTGTACCTATGCTCGTGAGCCAAAGAGAGTGCCAGCGTGAATAGTGCAGAGTGGTCATCAGGAGCGATTCGCAATGCCTCCCGAGACTCTGCTTCGGCTTCTCCGAAATGCTTTTGGGCCGTCAGAGAAAGAGCAAGGGTCGCGTGGGCAACGGCGTTTTCGGGCCAGAGTTTTAGGGATTGCCGAGCTTGAGCCTCTGCCTCTCGGTAATTTTGAGGGACAAGAAGGCTGGCTGCATATGCCAGATGCAGAGTAGCGGAACTCGGGGCCAATTGCAGCGCCTGTTGGAAGCTTTCGCCGGCGGCGGCCCATTGCCGATTTTGTTTCGCGTTCCAGGCTTTATGAAGCAATTCATAGGCCCGCTCTCGGTCTGGGGATAATGTCTTCGAAGTTTGCGGCTTAAGGCTTCTAAGGATGGCCTGAAATCCCGGCGATGGAAATGATGCGGTAAACGTCGCGTCAGGAGTAAAGCTAGTCCCACGTTCCTGAACCACACGATTGGCATAGGCGTCATTTGGTGCCGCCGCAAGAAATCCAAACAGCTCCAGTTTGTCAAAGGGCGGTTCCTTCACCGAAGTGGCCGAGCGAGCCGCAGCATCCGCTGCCTTTGAGGGAATCTGCGCAAGGCAATCCCGCAAAGCAGTACGCGTCAGAAGTGACAGCAGGACTGCCGAGATTAGAACGCTAGAGGGTAACCTGATGGGCATGCAAGACGAGGATAACACTGCAGTTCCCAAGTTTGTCATTCGAGATACGATGTTCAACTCTTGGGAAACAGCGTACATGTACATGTGGAATCCGCCGCAAAAGCTGAACTGTCACAAGTCCGGTTTCCCCACTAATCGGGAGTTGGGCCGCCTCCCCCAAAGTTAGTCGCATGACAATTGTGCTGCTCGGCCAAAACCGCAGCTTACGCGGGCGGAGACGAAGTGAGGCGGCGTATGAGCCAGCCGAGCAAGAAGAGGACTGCGCCGGTGAGAAAGACGGGAAAGCGCGGCGGGTTGTTCCAGGAATTGTCGATATCCTTACCGACGCTGAGCAGGGGCCAAAGGAGGAACGCGCCTGTACCGAAATCCTGAACGATTTGGGCGGCTTGTGTGGCGATTGAAGGAAGGCTCTTGCGATTGCCTGGATCGGAGAGATTAGCGAGGTCTTGTTCCGAAAGCCCGAGTCCCTCAGACGACTTGCGAAGAAGGAATATGCCTTTGAGTAGAAGTGTAAGGCTGCCAAGTGCGAAGACTAAAGGAATGGCCGTAAATTTCCTCTCAGAAGGCGAGAAGATCCAAAAGCAAAGGGCAGCGGTGGCAAGGCTCAAATAGAGCACGGCGCGGCGCGGATGGTATTCCAGATCGCCAGCAAAGTTCTCCCAAAAGAATTCGCGAAGTGTCACGGCGCAAGTTTACCCGAAAAGGAGCGTGCAAGGTGCTAATCGGAGGTGTCCGATAATGATCGTAGGCGGGCTGCCAGGATCCATTGAAAGGCGTGGAGAAATACAAGCACCACGAAGACAAAAAACGCGAATGCTGTCACCGCCTCAAACACGTCAATCCTGGCTGCGGAAAGAGACATTGAGGAGTATTCAATCCCTCGAAGCGTGGCCAACATTTCATTCGCGAAGAACATTCCGAATAGGAAGAAAAGCAATGTGTGGAACTGACGCTGAGTTGCAATTCCCGTGATCATTTCAATTAGGCGACGCCTCACAAGTGCTGCGCCGATCGATGGTACATTCTTTTGCAGACGGCGCAGGCGAAATACGGTCCGAGCAAGAAAAGATGTCGTGTATACGGCGGCTGCCATCAGACAAAGAACATAGAATTAGAACTTAGCTGTGACGATAAGAACTGCCCACAATAATCGTAAATCCCAATGCAGTGAGAATGGACATCGCGCTGTTGTTGAGACACCGGGAGGCAATATTTGGTTCCCGTCACATGAAGGGTTCCAGCTCCTGATATGATAGACGCGGTTCTCGGAGAAGTGAAATCCTCCTTGATAACGCCCGGTCCGACTGCCGACTGCCCTGCCATCAGGGTTGGACCGGATGAAGATCCGCTGATCCGGAGGTATTCAGGCACGTCGGATGGCCAAACCCGGATTTGCTAACGCCGGTGCCGCCATTCGGGTTTGCGATGATGTCGAAAATGATGTTGTCCGGGCGCGCGGGATCGCCCGAAACTCCGCCAACAGCCGGCAGCGAGTTGGAGGCGGCCAGATGATCGAGACCGAGGAGATTTCGCACTCGCCAGGCGATGTTGTGGTCCGCGCAGGAGGTGTCGCCGCTTACGCCCACTCCGCCGACGATCTGATGGCCCTGAGCGTAGAGACCCAAGCCGCCACCAAAGACGTTCACGCCGCCGATCTTATTTCCGACCATCGGATCAGAAGAAGTGCCGTAGCTCGAAGGCGGTCCCGCGTAGGCTACGCCCGTGTCGACAGGATTGCTGTGTTGTAGTCCATAAAGGCTACCGCCGGGTTGGACGGCAGAATAGAGGTTCGCAGTGGACAGTGCCAACCCGGCGGGTTGCCCAGAGCCATTGCTACTTGACGAAGCGTCGAGGCTGAAGGCATTGGCGGTGTTGGCCTTCTGGGCGGAGATGGCCCGGCTGCCGGGCCACTGGGCGCCGCGGTTCACGCCAGAAAATGCGACCCCGCAAACCACCCCGTCGCGATTGACAATGGTCGCCCACATCTGGTTGTTTAGACCGCTGGTTTCTGCAGCAGTCGCTGCAACAAGAGCGTTCTTTAGCGCGGAAAAGCTGGGAAGGTTTGAGCATGCGGAACCCTGGTCATCGCTGAATTGAGGCGCGCTCATTCCAGCGAATGCGCAAGCCACTACCACCAGTAAGACCGCGCCCATCGTGACGTATAGTTTTGGGGACACTCTTGGCTTCCAAGTTCCAAATAACTTCATGGCGTTCAACATTGATTCACCTCCAAGTTGGGAAGACCCTCTCTGCGGAAAACCGACGGTCGGGTCGGGCTATCCGGGGTTTCCAGGTTAGGTTAGAACATGGGTATACGCTCCGACGGTGTCCTTTGCAACCATATTTGGAGCATCGTGGAAAACGGATTGGGAAGAGCGAAAACGCGCGTGCGGGCGCAAACGAAGATATGGGGCTCAACCCGAGCAGGATAAGTCCCGATTGACGCGCTAATCGTCCATAATCGCTACCTCCGCTGCGCTCTGATGAACAGGCTCCTGGGGCTTTCAGCATAACCCGTGAGCCGAACGTCTCGCGTTGGATCCAATAGCGTCAGATAATCAGGCGGGAGGGGCCGATGCGCCCGAAAACTGATGGCATCCTTGAATCTTCTTTGTATGTGAGCGATGTGCCTCGCTCCGTTCTCTTCTATCAGCAAACTTTCGGATTCACCGTTATCAGCGAATTCGGCGAGCGCGGTTGCGCCATGCAAGCAGGACCACGCCAAGTACTGTTGCTATTCAGGAAGGGCGCTTCGCGCGCAATCACATCGCCCCACGACGGGGACGGCGAACTGCACCTCGCGTTCGCGATCCCGGCAGCGGAATTGACCAACTGGGAGTTGTGGCTCCAGCAGCGAGGGATCACTGTGGAGGAGAAACGTCCGTGGGAATCGGGCGGCTGGAGCCTCTACTTTCGAGATCCCGACCGCCATTTGCTCGAACTCGCCACCCCAGGCACCTGGTCCATATATTGAAAAGACACCAACACGCTGGTCCTTAGGCGCTTCTTGCTACTTGTGCTGCCTGACTCGGCTTGATGTTTTGGTTGAAGCGGAACAAATTAGCAGGATCGTACTTGTTTTTCAGCGCGACCAGGCGCGCATACTTCTCTTGACCATACGCTGCCTCGACCCGTCCGGAGCCCTCGTCGGCCTCCCGGCCGAGATAGTTAACGTATACTCCGCCGGTCGACCAAGGTTGCATCGCGTCCCAGAACTCCCGCGCCCACCGAGTGCATTCCTCCGCTTCGGACGCTTCGGCGCACACACCTAAACTCATGAAGCTGTATTCTGCATCCCGCTGACCGAACGCGGTAGCCTCCCGGTCTACACGCTTTACTGCGCCGCCTAACTGGTGCTCGATTATACCGTGGCAGATCGGAGTGGGTCGGCGGCCGCAATATGTAACCATGGTGTCGATCGCCCCATCGCTGATCTCTTTGAGAAAGCTTGATTTCCAGTAGCTGTGGAGTCCGAATGGATAAAAGGAGTCGAGGAGCTGTTGAGCGGCGGTATACGGGATGGGGCCGACTTGATCCAACACCGGCGACCCAGCCGACCGGAGTGGCCGCACAACCCTTTCTCCTTCCGCGATCGGTCCGTTGTAGCAGATGTTCATGCCCACGATAGGCGTGCCGTCGGGCAGGTTGATGAGAACTATGTCGCAGGCCAACTCGTCAGGAGCAGCACCAGTCACTTGGCGAAACAGCTCAAGAACCGTTTTCCCTTTCTGAATGGGGTAAGCAACTATGCCAGCGAAGACAGGACCAACCGTATGAAGCTGATACTCAAGCGAGGTTACGACACCAAAGTTTCCGCCGCCGCCCCGTACGCCCCAGAACAACTCCGCGTTCTCAGCGAGGCTGGCCGTGAGGAATTGGCCATCGGCGGTCACAAGATCAACCGACAGAAGATTGTCACAGGACAGGCCATACCGTCGTGCCAAATAGCCCCAGCCGCCTCCCAGGGTTAGCCCCGCGATGCCGGTGGTGGAGATCTGGCCCCCGGTCGTGGCCAAGCCGAACACCTGAGCCTCGCGATCAAACTCACGCCAGGTCAGACCAGGCTCCGCGCGGGCCGTGCGGTGTACGGGATCGACACGAATGCCCTTCATACGCGAGAGGTCTATCACCAGTCCGTCATCGCAAACGGCATTGCCGGCGACATTGTGGCCGCCGCCGCGCACGGCGACCAGCAGATTGTTCGCACGCGCGAAATTCACGCACGAAATCACGTCGCCAACCCCGGCGCAGCGGGCAACCAGGGCCGGGCGTTTGTCAACCGAGCCGTTCCAGACCTTGCGCGCCTCGTCATACCCCGCCTCGCCGAGGCAGACGGTCGGACCGCGAAGAGACGTCCTGAATTCCTCTATAGCAGATGGCGAAATCATGTGCGGACTCCTGCCGGATGTGATAGTGGGAACCCACTCGACGCCCCCCGGAAGCATAATATCTGAGAAAATGCGCCTTTCAGATACGGCTGTCAAGAGCCACCCGTTGGGATGGATTGGCCCCTGCTGCCGATTGCGGGCGGATCTGTCACGGGCATTCGGAAGTAATCCACTTGGACGTATAACAGCGTTCTCGTCCACATGGAATCCACCGCGAAAGAGAATCCGGCAAATTCGTCCACAATTGTGTCCGGAAATGTCTCGTGAACGCTTCCACTCAGGCAGGACTTAGTTTGAGCAAAAAAAGAATCTCGGCGGGGCAAAGAAATGCGCGGTGTTGCACGGTACTGCGAGCCCTTCGTTGAATATTCCCCTCGCGAGCCACAGTGCCGTTCGCCGAGAAAGTTTACGACTGTACTTTGTCGCACGAGCATTCGGTTACGCGGCGAACGTTCTACTGCTTCGCCCGTTTCTTCCGGCAGTAAATCTCAGCATTTCGCAACCAACAGCAGCCAGGGTGGGGGCCATGAGTCCGATGCAACTATTACGTTTTCATGACGGCGGTTCACAGGACCGGATGGGTTACCCACAAGTCGTCCACTTCCGCCACTTACAGACGGCCGATTTCATCTCGAAGCTCAGGCATTCGGTCCAGAGCCGAATGCTCTACCCAAACTCTGTAATTGCTTGATACAAAAGAATTTTGGCTCCCCGGGGAGGATTCGAACCTCCAACATTTCGGTTAACAGCCGAAGTGGTTGAAATCGTAAATGCTTTATCGTGTGTCGCTTACCGGGAAACACGACCGATTTTCAGTCCCTCAGTTGGGCTACTTGGGCTACCAGCAATTGACTCAGTAGCTCCAGCGACCAAGCTAGATTGGGAGATTGGGGTCGGACCAAAAACAAGAGCTCTTACGCCGAAGTGACGCAATGCCTCCCACCGCCTCTGCATGCACGATCAAACTCGGCAGCATCGCCGCCGTCATGGACGAAGAAAGCCATTTTCCATTTTCCATTATTTTCCAATTAAGGCGTTCCGAAAATCGCAAAAATGCCGCCAGTCCAGCGTGTTTTTGAGTTATATTGCCAGCTTCCCAAGCTTCGGACGTGGGTTCGATTCCCATCGCCCGCTCCATAAGTCTCGATGATTCCGTTGCCTTTATGCGGCTGAGTCGCTGAAAATACCCCTAGAAATGGTCGATTTTGGACGCCAGATGGACGCCGTCATCAATTGGACGCTGCTTTGGCGTTCTAGGCCAAGATTTCTTGGAGGCGATCCGATGCTGGCAGCGCTCTACTTTGGGAAAGGGACATGCGCATGAGGAGGGACAAAACCGGGGATGTAATGGGTCGAGCGAGTTAGCGATCGTCGTTTCTAGGCGATCCTGGCACGAAATTTCTTTGCGGAAAGCTGGGGATAGGCACACCGCTAATGCATTGCTCACTTCCTCGAATGCCTCCGATAAAACTCTCGTTTTCTGGCCAGTGAGGGGCACTTCTCCAAGTACGCGACACAGGAATTAGCCACTCTATCCAGCGAAAGTAAATCCCTCATACGGATGATGGCAGCTACTATCTGCCGATGAACCTACAGATTCTCACGGACTTTCCTCAAGACGGATTGGTTTGAATTGTCAGAGGATTCCTGCTCCACGATGTACCAAAGCCCGCAATAGGGAGTATAACCAAGACATTCCGGAGGACCTGCCACGACCCACGCTTCCGCTCGGCTATTCACAACAATGTAGGAGAGAACCTCTCTAACCTTTCGATTGTGCAATGTCCCAGACTTTACGGTTGACGACTTGCCCATGATGTCGCCGAGGAATCCTTTTATGCTCGGGTCAAGCGCAATTTGCAGTTGCCACCACAGCTTCGTGGACATCATTTGTGCAGTCTCTCCCTCTGGAATCTTGAAGATCGGGATGACTTTGTTCAACAAACCTTCGGCATGTTTAGAACCATGCTTATTCGTGATTTCTACAATTCCATTTCGCAGCTTCCACCGATAACCGTTGCCATTGAGCAAGATGGAATCAAGTGCCTGCCGAATCGTTTTGTGTCGCAGACTGACATTAATGGGCCGGTCCATCGATGCTCGGTCAACGTATTCGATGGCGATTGGAAGATGCTCCTCGTGTGAGAACTTGAGAAGCGTTTCAGTCAGGCCCACGCCTTTCGAGTTGAAGCTGGAAGCGCGTCTTTCAAGAGGGCCGCTCTGCCCGTAGACGCAGGGTGAGAAGAGAAGAAAGCCGCAGGCGATTGCACGACGCATCATCAACATTTTGACACCACAGAATTATAGGCGGTTCCTCAGGGAAGCGCGCCGGCCTCAAATCGCTTGTTGGTGTGGCGCGATCCGGAGAGAAGGTTTCAAAATAGCCAAAGGGACCGTGCGGAGAACGACGCGAAAGATTTTTCTTTAGTTGCTTCGGTTTTTGCTGCTCTTTTGTATTCAACAAGTTAACGGAGAGCGCTGCTCCGGCAATCTGTAGCGAAGGGAATTTCGTAGGTCGCTGATTTCTTGATAGTTCCCGTACAGCAACCGAAGGTTGCCCTGCAGCTCCCAACCTGGGGTGGCGTGTCCGTCCAACTCCCGGTGCCGTAGGCACCGTCGCTCCCTGGTCTGCCAAAAACCGATAGGCGGCGCTCCGCGCGGTCGCATCCGGTTTGGATGACGAGGCTGGAGAGCATCACAGATCGCCGCTGCTGGATCGCGATGCGGTGCCCGAGAAACCGAGAAACCAGGAGCTTGAAATGACTCCGCACTTGGCGTATTTGTTGAGAGCAACTCCGAACCTTGAATTTTCTGGAGGGCTACTATGGAAACCTTCTGGCAGAGCCTGCGCTACATCCTCCGGGTCCTGGCCAAAAGTCCAATCTTCACAATCGTCGCCATTCTCTCTCTAGCCCTCGGCATCGGCGCAAACACCGCCATCTTCACACTGGTCAACGCGCTGCTCCTTCGCAACCTCCCCGTCAGCCAGCCCGAGCGACTCGTCCAGCTTGTTGCCGTCCGCCCGGATGGCAAAGTCCCGTTCTCCTATCCCATGTTCCGCGAAGTCGGGCGCGCCCAGCGCGTTTTCACCGGACTCATCGGCTGGGGCGCCGGTGGAATGCCAAATGTGGAAGTGAACGGAGTTCTCGCGCAGAACCACTTAATGACGGTGACTGGAAATTGTTACTCAGAGCTTGGCATCACTCCGCTCCTCGGTCGATTGCTAGTCCCCGAAGATTCCGATCCTCGCAGCGGCACAAGTTCCCAAGTCGCCGTGCTCGGCTACGAGTTCTGGCGAAGCCGCTTTGGCAGCGCGTCCGACGTCGTCGGCAAACAAATTCGCGTAGCAGGCCACCCTTTCACGATCATCGGCGTCACTCGAAAGTGGTTTTCGGGAATGACCACCGGCGAGCCTCCCGACATCACTATTCCCATCACTGCCTACCCTCAGCTCACTGAAGGGAATGAATTCACTCTCGAAAGCCGTTCTCTGCTTTGGCTCTCTGTCACCGGCCGCCTCAAGGATGGCGTCACGATCGAGCAGGCTCGCGCGCAACTCCAATCTTTCTGGCCGGAAGTCCTCCTCGCCACGGCCTCTACGGAAAATCCCGGCCCTCGCCGCCAGAGGTTTCTCTCGATGGGCCTGGAAGTCACATCGGCCGCAAAGGGTTTCACCAGCGGCTTGCGTTCGGAATTTGCGCGGCCGCTCTACGTTCTCTTAGGCATCGTCGGGCTGATTTTGCTCGTGGCGTGCGTAAATCTCGCTAACCTCATGCTCGCTCGTGCAGCCGCACGGAGCCACGAAATGAGCGTGCGTGTAGCCATCGGCGCCAGTCGGTGGTCGGTAGCCTGCCAGGTCTTGAGCGAAAGTCTGGTGCTGTCTCTCTCTGGTGCATTGCTGGGCCTCGCCTTTGCTTACTGGGGAAGCCACCTGCTCGTGCTCCTCATGACGGAAGGACATCTATTCCCAGTCACGCTGGATTTGAGCCCCGATCTGCGCGTCCTCTCTCTCACCATATCCGTGGCGATCCTCACAGGAATTTTGTTTGGCCTCGCACCAGCTTGGCGTGCCTCGCGGGAAGATCCGGCCGCCGTGCTACAGCAAAACGCGCGCAGCTTGGGCAGCGGCACCGGCAAGCTAAGTAAAGCCCTCATCATCACGCAGGTCGCTCTTTCGATGGTTTTATTACTTGGAGCAGGCCTTTTCGTCCGCAGCTTCCAGCGTTTGCGTTCCCTCGACCTCGGTTTCCAGAAAGAGAGCGTGCTCGAAATCAGCCTGAATCCCAGGCCGGGCGGCTACAAGAACCTCGACCTGAACAGCTACCACAAGCAACTTTTGGCGCGCGTCTCCAGCCTGCCTGGAGTTGATTCGGTCAGCTTTGGGGACGCAACCATCCCTAGCCCGCAAGGTTGGCACGACACAGTTTCTCCAATGACCGCCGATTCGAGCACTGGCATCCGCCTAATGACAAATGCTGCGTCTGTCTCCCCAGGTTTTTTCCGAGCTCTCGGAATTCCTCTGCTTCGCGGCCGCGACTTTGTTGAGGCCGACGACCAACACCACCCCCGTCTCGCCATCGTGAACAGCAATCTCGCGGAGCAACTTTTCCCGAACGGCGACGCCATCGGAATGCGGATCCGTTTCGGTTTCATGCCCGACTACGAAAACATTGAAATCGTCGGCATCGCCCGCAACGCTCGAATCTTCGATATTCGGGATGCGACGACACCCGTTCTTTTTCTTTCCTCTCTTCAATATCCATCGGAACGGGGCGGTCTTCTTGTGCGCACAAAGGAATCTCCTGAAGCTCTCGAAAAAGCAATAAGCCATGAGGTCGAGTCCCTCGGCCACGAATACGTGATCCGGACAAGAACGGTTGCGCAAACCATCGACGCAGAGCTGGTCGAAGAACGCGTCACGGCGATGCTTTCCGGCTTCTTCGCCGCCCTCGCGCTGCTGCTCGCATCCATCGGCCTCTATGGACTGATGTCCTACACCGTGACGCGCCGCACCCGCGAAATCGGCATTCGCGTCGCCGTCGGCGCCCATCGTCAAAATGTTCTCTGGCTTGTCCTCCGAGAAACGCTCGCCCTCGCACTCTTCGGCATAGCGATCGGCATCCCTGCCGCCATCGCCGCCACCCACCTGATCGCCAAAATGCTCTTCGGCCTTTCTCCAAGCGATCTCCCAACCATCACAGTCGTCTCTTTGTTACTCCTTCTCGTTGCATTGTTCGCGGGCTATCTACCAGCCCACCGCGCTTCAGCCATCGACCCAATCGTCGCGCTCCGTACAGAATGAGAGCGTTAAACCGCCCTCGGCATAGGCGGCGCGGATTGCAAACCTCGAAAGACCACCAGAAGTGCACTTCAGTACTAGACTTCAGGTGCAACAGCTGTTCGCTTCAGCTACGTGGCGTGAAGTGGGCTTCACCCTGGCACTTCACCCATCGCTTTGATTCGCTTTACTTTGACGGCGACGCGAAGTTGTAAAAAGCAGCAGAGATACCCCTTGAAAAGAAAGCCAGGAAGGACGCGGCGAAATTCGGATGAGGCGGGAGCGACCCCACCTGTGGACGATCCTGGACGCGCTGGGGATCCCGCGGTGCGGTCTTCACGCATTTCGCCACGCACATACATCACTACTGCTTGACTCCGGCGCAACACCCAAAGTTGTTCAGCGTCAACTGCGACACTCCGATGCTCGGACTACGTTAGAGATCTACGGACATGTCGTAGGTGATGCGCACCGGGAAGCGGTCGAGAAAGTAGCTTCGATGTTGGACGCTAATGGACGCCAACCAACCACAGTGAACTAGTAGATTCAGCGACTTGGCCGCATTTGGCGTTGGGTTCGATTCCCATCGCCCGCTCCATAAAGCACGATGATTCAACTGTCCTTACGTCGCTAACCTACCAAAATCCACCCGGAAAATGGCCCGTTTTGGACTGAAGTTGGACTGAAATCCGGTCAATTGGACCGAAGAAATAAATCTTCGTGGCGAGAGCGTCGTCCAAGCCACACCGCCAATTTCTACGCATACCCGACAATTCGTCAAAGTGATTTGAAACGATTGATGGCGGAGAGGGTGGGATTCTAATAATAGGGAATCTGAAATTGCCTCTCTTTGCCTGAGTTTGTGCGTGTTACTGGCCTAGAATCTTTCACTTAGGCGGTGTTCGTCGCCTTTGTTCATGCCGTTTTTGTGAGACCGCGAGTACAGCGAAACATGGGCGTCGTAGTCACACGACGGTCGCAAACAGTCACACGAAGTTTAGCAGGGGGTATTGGGTCAGTTTCCGGTAAGTTTTACCAAGACTTAGCCTCCATCAGAGCGAGAAGTAGGCAGACCGTGCTAGGATGCGGCCCTCTCTAAAACAAGGCATGGACCTGTGCAACTCAGCGAAATGCTTCCGGCATTAGCCATTGAACTCGAACAGCTTCTTAAGAACCAAGGGGAGGCCGAATTAGCCGCCTAAGTGTCGCAGTTGACGGTCATAGACCGTTGCCGGTGCGGGGATGACTTCTGCTCGTCGTTCTACACTCAGCCAAAACCCGAAGGACACTACGGCCCTAGCCATCGTTGCATCGACCTGGACGCAGC